>Ga0070731_10002583_pt1 | contig 17079 bp, 17 predicted proteins | sample Coa_R1_2_FD_66448 | JGI IMG/M metagenome (GOLD analysis project Ga0070731, IMG submission 66448) | Surface soil microbial communities from Centralia Pennsylvania, which are recovering from an underground coalmine fire - Coalmine... | ecosystem: Environmental > Terrestrial > Soil > Unclassified ...
GGGATTAACGCGGGTGGGAAAAAATGAAAAGGCTGAGCTCGCTTTGGCAAAAAGCGTCAGCTTTTCCTCGGATTTAACAACGTATACCTTTCATTTAAGGGATGCCCAGTGGTCAAACGGGGATCTAGTCACGGCATTTGATTTTATACACGCTTGGAAAACACTGCTCGATCCTGCATTCCCTTCTGATACTGCCTTTCAACTTTATGTCATTAAAAATGCTAAGGCAGCCAAAGAGGGCAAAGTGGGGATCGAGACTGTGGGCATGCGGGCATTGGATGAAAAAACGCTTGAAGTACAACTAGAAAATTCCATTCCTTATTTTCTCGAACTACTCGCTGTTCCTGCCTTTTTCCCGATCAATATGCATATGGATCATATCAATCCGCATTGGGCTGAAAACACTTCCTCTTTTGTGTGCAATGGACCTTTTCAACTGGAGGAATGGAAGCACAATGATCATATCCTCGCTGCGAAAAATCCTTCTTATTGGGATGCTCCAGCGGTACAGCTTTCCGCTTTGGAATTTGTCATGGTCACAGCGGATACAGAAATTAAGATGTTTGAAAAAGGCCAGCTTGATTGGGCAGGATCTCCTCTCTCTACATTGCCTGTCGAAGCGATCCTTTCTTTAAAAAAGAATCAGACTTTAAAGACAAAAGAGATGCTCGGCACCTATTTTATTCGAATCAATACCCAATCGCATCCATTTAATGATCCCTTCATCCGCAAAGCATTTGCTCTGGCTATCTATAGAAAAGATATTGTGGACCATGTGACGCAAGGCAATCAGATTCCCGCATCGGGCCTTGTCCCTCTTTCCCTAGGATTACAAAAGGATCCCTATTTTCAAGATGGAGCATTGGATGAGGCGAGAAAGCTATTTAGCGATGGGCTGGCCCGCTTGCATCTCGATAAAAAATTCTTTCCCGAAATCAAGTTGCTTTATGCGGCGAACGAGCGCAACCATCTCATTGCTCAGGCCATTGAACAGCAATGGTATAAAGCCTTCGGAATCCGTATACAATTAGAATCCTGCGAGCGCAAAGTCTATTTTGATCGGCTCTCCAAACAGGACTATCAGCTCGCGTCGAGTTCCTGGATTGCAGATTTTAGTGATCCCATTAATTTCCTAGATGTGTTTAGATACAAAAAAGGAAGTTCGAACAATACAAATTGGGAAAATGCACATTATGCTGAATTACTTTATCGTTCTTCAACAGAAGTGAACCCCAATAAACGGATGGAATTATTAAGAGAAAGCGAAAAAGCACTAATTGAGGAGATGCCGATTTTACCTATTTTTTATTACACAATGCTCTATATGCAACAACCCCATCTTAAAGATGTGGTCTTGTCTTCGATGGGTGTAGTGGATTTTAAATGGGCCGCGGTAGACGAAGGAAGATGAAGTTAAAAGCTGTTTTTATCGCATTATGTCTTAGTGTGCAGCTAGGAATATTTTGCAATTCTGTCAACCTGTTCAATAATACCGATTATAAATTAAAGGCCGTCATTCTCTCTGCCGACGGCGTTGTCCTTGACGAAGTTATCCTCGACTCCAGAGATGCCAGCACGTGGGCCGACGATTTCTATCAGTTTGGATCGAGTCCCTCCAGCACTAGAACACCGTACACGGTAAATTGGTATTGTATGGGAGGAAAATCTTTCGGCACCTGCACGGATGTCTCTGCAGGATCCATCGTACTGGCGCAGAATTGCAGCGGCTCGAATCAATGTTCTGAAGACGAGAGGGTATTGGAATGAAAAAAATCATGGGGATGATTCTTTTACTTTGCCTGCAGAACCTAATCTGGGGAGATTCCCTAGTCCTCGTCAATGATTCAAATGTCAGATTGAGCGCCGAGATCCAAGATGCGACAGGAACCATTTTAGAAGAGACAGTTATCGATTCTCAGAATTCTTCTACATGGTCCTTAGACTCCTTTTTTGGTTCCGATGCAAATGAGAGCAATCCGCAGACGCCCTACACCGTAAATTGGTACTGTATGAGCGGAGATCTCTATAGTACATGCAGAGATGTTCCATCTGATTCTACAGTCATGGCACAAAGCTGCATGGGAGGCCAGCAATGCAATCAAGAATAATCGGATATCTTCTGCTATTGCTGTGGGCATCGCTGCTGGAAGCAGGTTCTGTCCGTCTTTTTAACAACAGCAATTTCGATCTGCGCGCGGTAGTCAGAGGCTCCGATAGCTCTTATCTCGGAGAAATTGTCGTGAGAGCACAAAACACTGCAACCTGGACAGATAGTTATTCTTATGCCGGCGGCTACCAAGGCCCCAATGCCCAACTCGAATCGGGTTATCGTTCTAAAACTCCCTATGTCGTGAATTGGTATTGCATGGATGGAAACGATTTTGCTGTATGCGATACCGTTTCCACCGGCGCTGTTGTCTCTTCGCTATCTTGTGCGGGGCCTAGAGTCTGCCATCCGCCTCCTAAAAAGAAGCAAGGCAAAGGCGCCTATCCTCAAGTTCCCGGCGGCCAATACCTACAGCCCGATGAGCAGACTCCCTGATATTTCCATGATGAAAGTTTAAAGAAGAATCAGCTCATCGACACATTGATCATGCGGATCTATGGGAAGTCGCTCTGCACAGAGTTGTTCTTGAAAACCTATTCCGATGAAATGTGTCTTCAATGCTAGGCTTTTAGCATGGGCGATGAGTTTGTCATAATAGCCTTTGCCATATCCAATGCGCATATAGTTGCGATCAAAACCTAAGGCTGGCACGAGCACGCAGTCTACGGTATCGATCGAGCGCACAGTGCATTTGTCTGGGATAGGTTCTAAACAATTCCAAGAAAAGCGCGTGAGCTGCTCGGTTAAATCCGTAACATGAAATAGATCTAAACGATCGTCTTCCACTTTGGGAAGAAGCAATCGACCTTCTGAGGCGAGGAGCTGATTGAGCGATGCCATGTCGATTTCTTGAGGAAGGCTGCAAAAGGATAAAATGGAATGAAAAGGGCTTAAATGGGGATGCAATCGCATGAGCAGCGCTTCCTGCGCCTCGAGACGGCGTTTATGAGGAATGCATTTGCGTATGACAGCAAGCTCTTCCCGTACAGTGTGTTTATTGCAAGAATTCGTCATCGAGCTTAGGAACTCCTTTTTCATAAGAGACTTTGCGGATAAATATGCCATCGCTCGTATATAGGGTAGCGATGCCTTTGCCTGCATCGATCTTTGAAACGGGCGCTTTGTCGGCTTTCTTAAAATAGCTTGCTTTCGCAAGAAGGTCGTTTTCATATTCTTCCATGAGCATTAGATCGCTATTTTTATACCAGGCAAAGCAGAGGCCTTGTTTTTTATTTCCGTTGACCTCGCGCTGACTTTCCATCACTCCATTCGGATACCATGTTTTAATGATGCCCTGCAGTTTATCCTCATGCCAATGCACACAGAGTTTGGGTTGCGGCTTTTCGCCTTCTTTTGAAGGATAGTATTCCCACTCTTCTCCATTTTTCTTGCCGTCTTCGATATGATAGGTGCAGTGCAGGGTGCGATTGGGATTAAAGACGCGCACGAGGCCTTCTGGATTGCCATTTTTATATTCGATCAGCGAATAGAGGACGCCATCCTGGAACAGCGCTTGTTCGCCTGTGCCATCTTGAATCTGGGCAATGCATTTGCCGGAAGGATCATGATAAGAGGCCTCTAGTAAGAGAGCGTTTTCATACTTTTCTGAATATAAAGGAGTCCGAGAGGGCCAAAAACAGGTTGCTGAACCCTGTTTTTGTCCTGACAAATAAGAGATCTGTTCGATGAGTGCGCCTTCTTCATCGTAAATCAGGACGTCTCCCTCGATCAAACCTGCTTTGTAAGGGAGGATTTTTTGCAGCTTCCCATTGGCATGATAATACAGTGAAGGGGTATCGAGCTCTCCTTTCTCGTAGTGGATTTCTGCGATCAGATGGCCTTGTTCGTTCCATACCTGGCTTTTGCCATCGAACACCCAGCTTTTTTGCGCCAAAGCGTGGATATCGGCAAGGCCTTCGATGAGATGGGATTCGATTTTGAGTTGTCCATTTGAGAACCATTCGCGATATAAGCCATGCGCCCTGCCATCGATCACTTCCAAGTATTGCCATAGCTGTCCATTCTCATGATAGCTTGTGATCTTGGAGGTGCTTTGTCCTTGAGCGTTCCTGCCAAAGACCCGCAGTATTTTTTGATACGGCTGGGCATGGAGAAAATCGACATTTTTATAATTAGAGATACGATCTTTATTGCTGATCGTCTCTGCAAAACCATTGCGATCGATGATCTGTATGCTGGTAACCGTCGCGCTATTGTCCTGAGGGGCATGTGTTCCGCAGCCCGCGAGAAGAAGGCAAAGACAGAGGCTTAAATATAATAATTTATTCATTGGCAACTTCTTTAGCTTCGCTATTTTCACGTTTGATAATGTGCATATTGACGACAAAGACATGGTCAGAAGCGTCTTGCCGTTTTTTTAATAACTGAAAATCCTGGAAGATCAGCTGGGGATGTCCCTCTTTGGGGCCATAAGGCCAAATCATCACGCCTTCTACAAGGCAAAGAGTCTTTTTTAAATCTTCTTCGTTCATTTCTACAGTGTGCTGCTGTCTTTCCATCACTTCCCGGATTTTGTTTTTGGAACGGATCTTATCTTCTGCAAAGAGCAGGCGGTTGGGCCCCTCTTTGAGAAAATGCAAGCGTTTTTGTGCAGTTTCATCGATGTGCGTTTCTGAAAATAGCGCCTCCATTTTTTTTATCTCGGATTCCAAGAAAGTCAGCGTTTCGAGATGCTTATCGATATAGAAAGGATCCGAGTTGGCAAGAGAAGAGAGAAATGAATGCTGTCGCTTCTGAACCGTTTCGGACTGTTCCTTTCTCGCGTGGAGGATTTCCATTTTCTCGTCTAATGCCTTCAGGCGCTCCACTGTTAGGGAATAGTGAAATAGAAAATAAAAAATAGGAAGAGGAGCGAGGAATAGAAGAGCCCAATAACCAAAAGAAGAAGGTAAAAGGATTTTTTTCATGGGGTTGCGCTCTTGTTGAGTTCGAACTGCACAGAATAGTTATTGCCCTGCGTATTCCATTTTAATTCCTTTTTCGCATTGACGATACGATCTCCCTTTAAAAGCGCATCGTGGAACTCTCTGGCAAAACGTGGTGCGGTCGCGGTAAATTCCAGATCGACAGTAGCTTGATAGGGGGCGGCAGGTTCCTCAAGAGTGGGGAATTTGGTCAGCTGATAGCGAAAGGCTTTAATCTCAATGCCCTCCTTGGGAAGGCCGTCCGCCGCTGTAAAAGCGGGATGCGTGCTTAACCATGCGAGCACTTCGCTCACCTTAGGAATGGTCAGGAAAAAAGGAAATCCATTTTTTGCTTTGAGAAGCGAAGTTTCCGATTTCGCCAATGCCTCATCGATTTCAGATAGCGCAAACGTCTTTTTGTTTTGTGCAGAAGGAAAATAAGATTGGAGTTTGCTAGAAAGGTCTTTTGTCTTTTTTTGTAGAGCGATCGTGCTGCTTAGGCCGATAATGACGCTGAGCGCCAAGCACGCCGCAGCATAAAGGAGGCCTCTTTTTTTTCTGGCTTGAAGATGATGGCGTGGAAGGAATTCTCTTTGTAGAAATTGCACGCGCTGCGCATCGTTTGCAAGAGCATCGAGTGCAAAGCCGATAGAAAGTGCATGCGTATGCACAGACTCCTCTGCAACAGAGAGCTGGGCATCGGAAAAGATTTTTTTCCATAGAGCCGTGCTTTCCTCACAAGAAGTGATCTCTCCCACAAGCGCCCAAGGCGTATTTTCTGCGATGGGGATTTTTTCTTTCATGAAAATCGCCATGCGTTCGAGCTCGTTGGCGAGTCTTACTTTAAAAGAGGCTGGTGCATTTTTCCATTCGCTCTTTCCAAGACGCATCGATTGAGATAGAACCAAGCGTCCCTCTTGGACAACAACGCAGTTAGTTATATGTTCATCAAAATGAAAGAACAGAAGATCCCTTTGTTCTGGATACAACCAGCGCGACAGGCGAAAGAGTGCCAGAGGAGTGCAAGTGACCGCGTCGGGATGAAAGTCTATCGCGGCACATTCGCTTAAGTGCTTTTTTAAAAGATCTTTCGAAGTAGCGATGAAAGAAACAGATGTGCATTGCTTGTCCTTTGCCTTCAAGAAGGGACAGACGATGGCCTGATCCAGGGGGAAAGGAAGCAATGTCTCTAATTGAAAAGGAAGCGCATCGAGCACTTTGCTAGCGCTCTTCAACGGAAGAGACATAGAGCGGAACACCACTTCGTGCGACTCAAGTCCTGTCGCAATTTTTTGAGACAATGTTCCTTGCAAAGATACCAAGGCAGAACGCAAAGCCTCTTTATTCACTAAAGGAACCGTCATGCACTGAGACACATGGATTTGGTTCTTTTCTTTAGTGACAAGCGCAATTTTTAATGCGTGCTCTTCACGGCTGAAGCCGAGAACGCTGTAAAAAAACATCTTTTTTCGAATCAAATCAAATAGCTTTGACATAAGTAGATTTTTTTTAAGAGACTGTTAATGGATTCGGGTTTCGTCGATTTTCGGGATTATTTTGGCCACTTTTCGATTCTTTTTGCGGGGGTAGTATACGCAGTTTGATACAACCCCCGCAAAAAGAATCGAAAAGTGGCTCAAAAGAACCAGAAAATCGACTGAAACCGAATCCGTTAACAGTCTCTAATTCCGACAACAATTGTAACTTGCTTTTACTTTTAGGGCTATACCGTTAATAGGAACAAAGTAACGAAAAAATATTTTAAAATTAGCAGTTGCCTTGACCTGACCAGAAAAGGTAAAATAGCTGTTGTTAAGCTTTTACTAAACCCCGACGTTTATGATCATTTCAATTATTCATTGGCTATTTGGCCTTTATACACTCATGATAGCAGTGAGGATTATGGGGTCGTGGTTCCCCAGATTTTCTCAGAATACGATCATGCGGTTTTTGCGATTTTATACAGATCCTTATCTCAACCTCTTTCGAAGATTTATCCCTCCCATTGGAGGAATGTTCGATTTAACCCCCCTTCTAGCCTTCTTTGGCCTTCAGATATTGGAAAAATGTTTAGACCTCTTTTGTCATAAGGTTCTGTTGATTTTCTAATTTTATTGGGCGATTTGAATCGAAAATCGGGCAAAATAATCAAATTATTCGACGACTTTTATGACGGAACAAGTGCTTAATCCCCATTCTTATTTAAAACGCCCCTTCAAGCTCGGTTCGCTTGTCCTTCCTTCAAACATTTTTTGCGCACCCCTTGCTGGGTGTTCCGATCTGGCCTTTCGGCGCATGACCGCACAATATCGCCCTGGGCTGATTTTTTGCGAAATGGTCAAAATGGATGCGCTGATACGGAATGATCCCCATACCTATCGCCTTTTGGACTACGAGACGTCGATGCACCCGATAGGCGCGCAACTCTGCGGCAGCAAACCGCATTTTGCAGGCCCCTGTGCTAAAATCATCGAAGACTTAGGGTTCGATGTCATCGATCTCAATTGTGGATGCCCCGTTGATAAAGTGACAAAAGATGGCAGCGGATCCGGTCTTCTCAAAAACCCAGAGCTCATCGGTGAGATTATCAGGGAGATGGTCGCAGCCGTTTCCATTCCCGTCACAGTCAAAATCCGCGCCGGATGGGACATGCTAAATATCAATGCTCCAGAGATCACTTTAATTGCACAGCAGGCAGGAGCTTCTGCCATTTGCATCCACGGTAGAACCCGCTCTCAAGCCTATAAAGGTCCCGCAAACTGGGACTACATCAAGGAATGTAAAAATCTTGCCACGCACATCCAGGTCATCGGCAATGGAGATATCTTTGATATCGACAGTGCTGTCCGCATATTTGCACACACGGGCTGCGATGCGATCCTGCTCTCTCGCGGAACAATGGGACAGCCTTGGCTGATCGATGACATTTACTGCCATCTCTCCGGAATGCCTGTTCCCGTGCGCACCGCATTAGATTACCGGGATACGTTGCTCGAACATTTCGAACATATTATTTCCTACCAGCCCGAGCGCAAAGTCGTGATGGACATGCGCCGTGTCGGCTGCTGGTATTTAAAAAAAGGAAAAGGGACAAGGCAGCTGCGAGAATGGCTCAATCGCTCTCAGTCGATTCAAGAAATACGCGGGCATATCGAGAATTTTGCTTGGCAGGACGCAAATTTTTCTGAGAAAATCCCATCAGAGCTGGAAACCTGCGAGGTGGAAACATGTTGAAAGAAGAACTACGCGCACGCGTGCACGGCAGCGTTCATGGCGTGGGTTTTCGCGCCACAGCCAAAAAATATGCCGACCAACTGCATCTCTGCGGCTTTGTCCGCAATCTGCCAGACGGCACTGTAGACATTTGCGCTCAAGGCGATAGAAAAACTCTCGAGAAGTTTTTGGAATTATTAAAGCAGGTATTCGGCCCCGATTATATTCATCATATAGAGAGCGCATTCCATCCTATCGATCAGCCCCAGCACAATTTCAGCATCATTCGCTAATTATTTTGCAGCTTGGCGTATTCCACCAGAAGATGGTAAAGGTATTGCATAACCTTGGCATAAGTTAAATTGTTTTTAGCGAAATCCTGTGCCCTGCTGCTGATTTGTTTCGCCTCTTCATCATGATCCATTGCCCAAGTGATCCTTTCCACCAAATCGCTCATATCCCCATGGACCGGAATGTAATGGACAAAAGGCTGCAAAGCGCGATAGTACCATTGAATATTTTCCGAAGTTTGTTTGAAGATGACGCAATTGGAGAACATCTGCCAATAAGCGCGGGAATAGGCGCAGGAATTCCCATCGATCAATAACTGGTATTTATACGCGACTTGCTCTTCTACGGACAATCCCTGTGAAAAAAAATCCCTGAAGCGTCCAAATCCTTCCCATCCGGGAAAATAGGTAAATCGCGCGTCGATGAGATAAGGAAACTGCAGCGATTGAGCGATTGCTTGGGAACGTGGGAATTGCAGAAAACTATTTATATTATAGTTGCCGCCCGTCAGCGAACCTCTGAAAACGGCTAACTCTTTTTTTTGCGGCCAGGGATAACGTTGATTTCCTGCATAGACACCATTTAAAAAATGTTCATTGCCAGCAAGCGCCTCGCAATCTGGGATAAGGATGCAGTTAGGTGCCAGATGAGGATTCTTTGCGTATACAAAAAGGGGAATAGGCGTTGCGATGTCTAGAGAATCCAGCATACACACAATCAAATCTACATTCGGCAAAGGCACGCACTGCGCTAAGTGAATAAATCCTTGCAGCATCCAATCCAGCCGTACTTTTCGAAAACCTTCCTGGCACATATCATTAGGAATGCATTTATGTACAAACACATGATTTTGCTGAATAATGATTCTAGCTAAACACCAACGCTGATCCCCGGCCTCATATTGTTGCATGAATCGATTCAATGCTGAACTACTTATCTCGGAAGGCAAGACCGATGCTAGATCTTCATGAATCTGATCGAGCATCCATTGCGGTGGATGTCGATACGTGCGCATAAATTCAAATTTCCAGCCATCTAACTTATGCCATTTGCTTTCATTTGATTGACAAAATGCATGGGACAAGAAGAGAAAAAGTAAAAAAAATGCGCGAAGCATACTATCCTAGGGATTGTGCTGCAGGTTCGCATATTCTACGAGAAGATGGTAAAGATATTGCATAACCCTAGCATAAGTTAAATTGTTTTTAGCAAAATCCTGTGCCCTGCTGCTGATTTGTTGGGCTTCGTCATCATGATCAGTAGCCCAAGCGATCATTTCCAGCAAATTGCTCATATCCCAGTTGACTGGAATGTAATGGACAAAAGGTTTCCAAGCACGATAGTACCATTGAATATTTTCCGAAGTTTGTTTGAAGATGACGCAATTGGAGAACATCTGCCAATAAGCGCGGGAATAGGCGCAGGTAACCCCATCGATCAATAATTGGTATTTATACGCAACATGCTCTTCTACGGACATCCCCTGTGAAAAAAAGTCCTTAAAGCGTTCCCAACCCTCCCATTGAGGAAAATTGGAGAACCGCGCGTCGACAATATGGGGAAATTGCAAGGACAGTGCAACAGCCTTACAGCGTGGAAAGCTCAAAAACGTATTCTTATTATAGTTTCCATCTGACAGCGAACCTCTGAAAATGGCTAAGTTCTTTTTTTGCGACCAGGAATAGCGTTGATTTCCTGCATATGCACTGTTTAAGAATTTTTCATTGCCAGTAAATGCCTCACAATCTGGAATAAGGATACATTTAGGTGCCAAATGGGGATTCTTTGCATAGACAAAAATAGGTATAGGCGTTTCGATGTCTAGACAATCCAGCAAGGATACGATCATATCCACATTGGGCAACTCCACACATTCTGCTAACCGTGCAAAGCCTTCCAGCATCCTCTCTATCCAAACTTTTCGAAAGCATTCGTTGCACATATCATTAGGAATACATTTTTGAACAAGTACGTGGTTATTGCGAATAATGAATCTGGCTAAGCACCAACGCTGATCTCCGGTCTCATATTGTTGCATGAACTGGTTCAATGCAACGCTGCTTATTTCGGAGGGCAAGACCGATGCCAAATCTTCATGAATCTGATCGAGCATCCATTGCGGTGGATGTTGATAGATGCGCAAAAACTCAAATTGCCAGCCAGCCAGCTTATGCCATTCCCTTTCATTCGATTGACAAAATGCATGGGACAAGAAGAGAAAAAGTAAAAAAAATGCGCGCCGCATACTATCCTATGGATTGTTCTGCTGATGCCGATAACCTTTCAGCTTGTGCTTTTTTGCCTGTTTATTCAATTGGCGCATGTTGTGGATATTGACCCAGCGAGGATCATTTTTGATTTGGCTCTCCAATTCTTTTCGATTCAGACTCTGAAGAGAAGAATAATGCTTTAAAACATGATAGAAATACACACACACGTCTTCCATCATCAAATGATTGAGGCTAAATGCTGTGGCATTCTCTGCGATCTGCTTGCAAAGCACATCCTGTTCTCCAGCCCATGCGATGACAGCGGCAAAATCACTGCAATCATTTTTCATCGGGACATAATGCTCATAGGGTTTTAAGGCTCCATAGAACCATTGGATTTCATCGGACTCTTGCTTAATCGTCAAGGAATTCGAAAGCAAACGCCATTGAAATGCGGGGGCAGCGCAGCAGCCTCCATCTAATATAGGAAGATACTTGTGGTCCAAAAACTCTTCCCAAGAAACCCTGCCACCAAATAACCCTTCGCTTTCGACTTGCTCTTGCACGCGCGGATCCCGTTCTTCCACGTTAATTCTTGCATTCAAGAGTTCGGGATACTGCTTGGACAATAGGCAAAAGGGCAGCCGAATGGCTTTTGTCAGAGATCCTCTCCATATCGCCTTGTTTTTCTTCTTGTCCCAAGGCTTTTTTTCCATGGTGGAGAGCACGCTTTTAATATCAGCGGCCCACCAGCGATGAATGGATCGCCAGTCGGGAATCAAAACAACGTAAGGCACATCTTTGACTTTTGCAGAAAAAAAGACCGGCGCTTGCATCTGGGGATCAGACGTAATATGGACATTAGAAGCGATTCCAGGCACAGGAATCCCATCTTCATAGGATAGAATAAAATCCATATCGGAAAATGGACAGTACTGCATCAGAGTTTTCATCGCTTTTTCCGTGCCGCAATTGACAGTTCCGATCACTTGATCTTTTGGGAAATACCGATAGAGCTGGTTATTGACGATGCGGTAACGCACGATCAATCGGTTAAAGTATTTCTTATAAATCTCTGCATAGGTGGCGTCGACCTGTTCTGTAGTGATATGGGTAATCCCAGCAAAATCTTCTGCGATTTGCTCTTGCATCCATTGCGGCGGCTTTTGGTTTAACTTGGTGAGAAATTTTTCCTCGTCAAGAAGATCCCTCATCGTTTCCGCTTTAATAAAAGCAAGCGCCTCTTTTTTTTTCTCTTTTGCATAACGATAGCCTAAGACGAGCATAAGCAGCGCCGCACACGATAGTGAAGCAAATAGGAATTTTCTAGACATCATCAGATATTTGTTCTTGCAGGTCCTCATCCAAAGTTTCCGAAGTGGGATTTTCTTCCTGAGGGATTTTATTTTTTTTAGGGCTCTGCTGATTGGCATAGTAAGATAAAAAACACGCAGCTGCCACCACAGATGTCATCACGACGCAAAAACGCATAATGCGCATAGGATTTCCCGTAAGTTAAACAGCCCAGAGAATAGGAAGCTCAACTTAAATTATCAAGCCGCTTTTCGAAAATCCGCAAAAGACGTTCGATCTCTGCGTCGGAATCTCGCATGATGCGCATTTTCGTGGGCCTTGGTTTTTTTTTCTTTTTGGTAAGAAAAGTTAAAAAGGCCTCCACAGAAAGGGTTTTGGCTTTATAAGCTTTACTACTCGCTGCCAGTTCTCTATCGCTTGTGACCACTGTGATGCGCTCGGGATGTTGTGTACTTTGGATTTTTTCCAGGATGAAAGCGTCTGCGCTGAGTTCCTTAGTAGTATAAATGATCTCAAGCGCATCAAAATGCCCTCTTGTCGGAATGCGCGAAGAGGGATCTGCACTGTCGAATACAACGGTGGCGTTTAAATGAAGAGACGAGACGAGATCGTTAAGTGTTTCTATGAATTGAAGGCGTTTAGTTTTGAAGTCGGCTTTGCTTTTTGCTAATCGAAAGAGGAAATTATAACCATCTATTAGATACTGATGTGCTGGGCTATTCGACAAGGGCCTCTTAATTAGGTAAAAGGTCTAGAAAAGGAATTAACTTATCTAGTGCTTTTCTGCGATGGGAAATGCGATTTTTGATCTCTTCGTTAAGCTCTGCAAATGTTTTGCCGTATTCGTGCTTGATGAAAAGGGAATCATAACCGAATCCCAAAGCACCTTTTTCTTCATCGAGAATCATTCCTTCGGTGATTCCCTTGACGCATTTTTCCACTCCATGAGGAGAGGCAAGGGCGATCCAGCATTCATAATAGCCCTGTCTTCCCGTATCTTGAATCCCTTGCATTTCTTTGAGGAGTTTGCGTCGATTGTCTTTGTCGGTCGCGTGTTCGCCTGCATATCGTCGCGAACGGACGCCCGGCGCGCCATTAAGCGCGGGGATGACAAGTCCTGAATCGTCGGCGATGACATGCCGTTGGAGTGTTTGAGCCGCATGTTGCGCTTTTAGGATGGCGTTCTCTGCAAAGGTGATCCCAGTTTCTTCTGGGGGCACATATTGGGGAAAATCAATCAGACTTAACAGGTCAAATTTTTGGAAAAATTTGAGCATAGCACGGAATTCCCGGATCTTATGCACATTCTGGCTCGCTATGACAAGTTCCATGGTTAACCTACTTCTACTTTTGTATATACCTTAATTTTCTCTTTAGAGAAAGGTCAAAGGTAACTCTTAATGGAAGTAATGGTGTACTCTTCCCCCTGCGACTGAAAAGCATCGCCCACAGTCAGTCCTTTTATCTGCTGAGCCAGTTTGGATTGAAAAGAAAGAATGTTCTTGTCTGGATCTGCATCCCATGGTCCGAGTAGCGTATAAACGACCATGTCGCCTTTCTTATTTTTGCATTCGACAATTGCGCCAATCCCTACTTCGTCCGTGGAGATGTCTTCTCGCGTGATGATGCGTGCGCGATTCAACTGCTCGGAAAGGACTTTCAACTCAGATTGCAAACGGTCTCTTTTTTCGAGCGCTGCCTTGAATTCCGCATTTTCGCGTAAATCTCCATGAGAGCGCGCCACTTCGATTTCTTTTGCGTTTTCTACCGTTTCCACTGTTGCGATCTGCTGAATGCGTTGCTGCAATTTTTGATACCCTTCAGCGGTTGTCCAAATGATGTTGGATTCCACTTCTGGAGCTTTTGTCTTTTTACGCATTTTAGCCAAAGAGGGCTGGACGACCTCTGCCAAAGAAAGGAAGATTTTCTGATCGTGATCGCTGAGCGAGTGGCATTTGGAGGCGAGGAGAAGGAATTCTTTTACATCCTCTAAACTCGCTTCTTGCATGATTTGCCGAACGATGGCAAAACGACCGGAAGAGAGAAGGCTGTGGATTTTCTTTACGAGCTCTCTTTGGGTCGTATCGTTTTCCAAGTGGCTGAGCAAAATGAGCAGTCCTTCGAAAAAGCGCGTTCTTCCCGTTTTGTCAGAGAGAGGCAATCCTTTTTGAGAGATGATCTTTTGAAAATACCATAAAAAGGCTTCTGGATAACGGTAGGGATGGCTGTAAAGCTCTTCGATTTTCTTTTTGATTTCGCTCTCAGCTTTGGCAGCTGTCAGCTCGGAAAGGATATAATCGCGCAGCGGGGCTTGATCGACTTTGAAAAACAGGTCGAGAAAGATCGTCTTCCAATCTTCTTTATGTTTGCGCAGTTCTGTGAGTAGGCGTTTCTTGAAACTTAAGATTTCAATTCCATTTAAAAGACCTTCTATGGAATCGCATTTGTTGATCAATTCGGCAATAGGGGGATACTCTTTCATCCCCTTTAAATCCTGAAGAAAAAAGTGGATCTGCAATTCCTGCGCTGTCTTGATCTCCGGGAAAGCAAGTGTTTCGTTCAGCTTGGAAGAAAGGGTTTCTTTGAATGCATTATTCTTCAGCGTTTCTGGAAAATCCCGCATGAAAGAATAGATCATTTGAATCAACGTATTGGCATCGGGCTTATTTTCTAAGACCTGTTGCAGGCGCTCTTCATGTGTGACCTCGCTTTGCAAAATACGGAACGGATCGCGGATATCTTCCGGAGTTTCGATCATCGTATCCTTTTTGATTTTTGCCCGCGTATTTTGCCACCAGCGGCTCCATTCCGCAGCGGGGATCACTAGATCGCAGAGTTCGTCCTTGATTTCAGCCGCTGTTTTGGGGCCTAAGTCTCTTAAAAGCATGCGGATCACTTCGACAGGAGTTTCCTTTGCTTTTTTCTCGAGAAGGTCTGGATTGCCGAAGCGCAATGCAAGAAAATGATCGTCGGGAATGGGGATCAGAGTTTTAAACGCAGTGGCAAAGGAGAGATCTTTTTTTCCAGGGACATAATCGAATTCAAGGCTGAGCTGCTCGCGGAGCAAGGAAAATTCGACCACTTCTCCTACACCCCATCCTCCGGTATGGAACATGAATTTACCCTTGTCCATATGATTGAGGATTTCAAAACTGCTGATTGCGCCTTGAAACTTATCTTTTCCCCGCAAGCCTATCAAACGAATTTTTTCTTGAAAGTTCTTCGTTTCTCCGTAATGTCTTTTGAGATCTTCCAAAGCGAGCTCTGCAAGCTGGTCCGTATTGTTCGTTTGAATGTCTAAAATGAGTTTAAGAATCTCATGCGCTATTGGTGTTTCACCCAGATTTTTCCATAGAGGAAGAATGCGATCCACATGGCGTCCGAATGGCTCAGCGATATCGGATGCTTTTACCGCTCTCAGAATTTCTTTCAATTCCACAGGATCCACTTCATCGCCAGAGCAGTATTCTTCCCATAATTTGAGACAGCCAGGATAATCGTGGTTCGAAATGTGAGTTTGAAAATCTTTAAGATAACTCATGTGAAATCCTTGATTGATTTGAGTGCGAAAAGCAGGCATATCCATCCTTTAAAAAATGCGTTGAGACTCCAGATTACTCGAACCTATCTCGATAAAATTTTTCGTCGATTTTTTGGATTATTTTGGCCAATTTTCGATTCAAATTTTGGGGTTAATATCAACTTTCGTATATTGACCCCAAAATTTGAATCGAAAATTGGCTCAAAAGAACCTAAAAATCGACTGAAACTTTTTATCGAGCTAGGTTCTAAAAAAAACCGCTCAACGCTACCCCGAATAAAGGGAGTATAGTTCGTTGACTTAATAATCTTCAATTAAAACTCTTATGACTTAAACCAATTTTTAAACTCTCTTGCAAAAAAGAAATTTTCTCTTTAACGTCTTTCCTTGCTGCTTCTGATACGACTTGCAAACAATGATGTGAATTTTTTATTTGTCATTTTTTCCCTAATATTTTTTTTCCATTCACTGCTTTGCAGTGAAGACCCTTATCAGTCTATGGCTGAAGAGGATTCGATCTTCCGCGACCTAGAGCTCGTAAAAAAAATCGATCAAGGGCTCAAAGATGAACTCCCCTTTTTCTATAATTATTCTATGATGGGCGGGTATTTTACCATGCCTTCTGCACGCATGGCTAAAACGGGCACACTTGCTGCAGGATTTTCTTATCTTCCTCCCTATCAGATCTATGGGGTCAATTTTCAGGTCTTCGATCGCATCGAACTATCTGCTAACTATCGCATCTATGAAGGCATCATCGAACAAAATTTCGGCCACGAAGGGTTTGGGGATGATGCCGAGCGTATCGGCAACGTGAAGCTGGGAGTGCTGATGCCTCAAGATGGATATCACTATTTGCCTCAAGTGGCGATTGGATTGGAAGATTTTCTAGGGACCAAACGTTTTAATTCTCAGTATATCGTGGTTACTAAACAATTTTTAGATTGGAATCTGGAATGCACTCTCGGTTGGGGAAGGAAACGGATCCAGGGTTTTTTTGGGGGCGCCGCATGGACCCCATTGCGCCGTACGCAGATACCGATTTTGAAAGATATCTCCTTTTTAGCGGAATACGATGCCACGGATTACAAAAAGCATATCCATGAACATCCCTCGGGACGAAAAGTCAAATCCCGGATCAACGCAGGAATCTCATTTGTCGGTTGGGATGCGCTGCAGCTCTCCGTGAGCAGCATCCGCGGCACTGATATCGCAGCGATGGCCTCATTACGCTATCCGTTGGGCACCACGGAAGGAATTTTCCCCAAGGTCGATGATGCCATCACCTACAACTCTCCTGTCGATACCGAACCGCTCGGCATTTTGCGGACCGAACAAGATCTCGCACAAGAAATCGCTTTTGCTTTCAGCGACCAAGGCCTCGATCTGTACAAGGCATTTTTCACCTACGATGAAAAAGGAAATAAAGAATTGTGGCTCAAGATCGTCAACAACCGCTATCGCGAAGAACGCATTGTG
>Ga0070731_10002584_pt1 | contig 17077 bp, 18 predicted proteins | sample Coa_R1_2_FD_66448 | JGI IMG/M metagenome (GOLD analysis project Ga0070731, IMG submission 66448) | Surface soil microbial communities from Centralia Pennsylvania, which are recovering from an underground coalmine fire - Coalmine... | ecosystem: Environmental > Terrestrial > Soil > Unclassified ...
CCTTGACAGCGGCGCCCGCTGGCCCGCGTAATGCATGCGGCGGGTTGGCGTATTCCGGAGTTCAGAGAGGGCGCGATGCCAGAGAATGGCGGTCAGGCGGACGTCGATATCATCTGGAGCGCCTATGCCGACCGGGTGCGCGACGCGTTCAAGATTTTCGCCGACAATCTCGGGGTCGGCGAGAACGAGAAACTCTGTCGCGACCGCTTCGCGCGCGCCCTCGTGATGGTGCGGCGCGCACGCGATCTGGCGCTGCAGGCGGCCAGCGGCGAGGTGGTTGCCGAGGCGGCGCCTGAAATGGTCGCCAAGTCATCATCGGTAGAACATGCGGTCGAGGGTGAAGAGATTTCGGCCGGGCCGCTGTCGGACGAGGACCAAGCGCTGATCGACAAGGCGCTGGCCGGGACGCGGGGCCTCTCGCGCTACGCGCGCCGCTAGAGGCTGCCTGGGGTATTTGTCGAACGGCCGCGACGGGAGGGGAAATGAGCGAGAACGCGGGCGCCGCGCCGTCGCGGATTTCGGCCACTTCCCTGACCGGCTTCATCGCGGCCGCCTACCGCGCGGTCGGGATCGCCAACGCCGCCGCCGAGCGCGCCGCGGAACTGATGGCCGCTTCCGATATTTCCGGCGCCGACGGGCACGGCGTCTTCCGCCTGCCGCAATATATCCGCCGCATCAAGGCGGGCGGGCTCAACACCGCGCCCGACATCCGGGTGACGCGGGGCGGCAAGGCGACCGCGGTGGTCGATGGCGACAACGGCCTCGGCAGCCTGGTTGTTTCCCGGGCGGTCGAGGAGGCGATCGGGCTGGCGCGCGACAACGGCGTCGGCTGGGTCGGGGTGCGCCGCGGCAACCATGCCGGCGCGGCCGCGGTCTACGCCGCGATGCCGCTCGAGCACGACATGATCGGGCTCTATTTCGCGGTCGGCAACGCCAACCACCTGCCGCCGTGGGGCGGCATCGACATGCTGTTGTCGACCAACCCGGTCGCGATCGCGGTGCCGGCGCTGGCCGAGCCGCCGCTGGTCCTCGACATGGCGACAACCGTTGCCGCCTACGGCAAGGTCAAGGTCGCGGCGCAGCAGGGCAAGAGGATGCCCGAGGGCTGGATGATCGACCGCGAGGGCAAGCCGTTGACCGACCCCAACCGGGCCGATGACGGGTTCCTGTTGCCGATCGGCGGCTACAAGGGCGCGGCATTGGCATTGATGTTCGGCCTCCTGGCCGGCACGCTCAACGGCGCCGCCAACGGCGCTGACGTCGTCGACTTCAACAAGGACGATACGACGCCGACCAATACCGGCCAGGCGATCTGCGTCATCGACATCAAGGCGTTCGCCGAGCCGCTGGCGTTCAAGCGCCAGGTCGACGCGGTCATCCGCCAGTTGCACGGCTCGGCTCTGCTGCCCGGCTTCGAGCGCATCCGCCTGCCGGGCGAAGACCGTCACCACCGCATCGCCGAGCGCCACGCGCACGGCATCCCGATCCCCCCCGAACTGCGCGCCGCCCTCGACAAAATGGCCGGCGAATTGCGGATCGCGCCGCTGTTCGGCTGAGCGCGGCGCCCGCCCACCTCCGCATTCCCGGCGCAAGCCGGGACCCACGGGGCAGCCTGCTCGATGTTCTATGTTTATCTGCTCGCGAGCCGGCCGCACGGGACCCTTTACATTGGGATGACTGACGATCTGGCGCGGCGCGTTGAGGAACATAAGCTGAGGGCGGCCCCCGGCTTCACCGCGAAGTATAGTGTCGACCGGCTCATTTGGTATGAGCCGCACGAAAGCCGCGACGCCGCGTGGCGCCGCGAAAAACAGATCAAGGAGTGGCGGCGGGCCTGGAAGATCACGCTGATCGAGCGGGACAACCCGGATTGGGCCGACCTCTATCGGAACTTGGTGCCTTGATAGTCAAGCGACCGAGCGGTTGATTGGTGGGTCCCGGCTTGCGCCGGGAATGCGGTTTTGGGGGACGAGATTTTAGGAGTAATCGCATGCCGATTATCGTCGAAGCCCGTCCCTTCTATCGCCTGATCACGCTCAATCGGGCGGAGCGGCTCAATGCGCTGACGGTGGAGATGGCCGACGCGCTGCTGGCGGCGCTCGATGGGGCGGCGGCCGATCCGGACTGCCGGGCGGTGCTGCTGACCGGCGCCGGGCGCGGCTTTTGCGCCGGGCAGGACCTCGCCGCGATCGCCGGGATGCCGGCGGCCGAGATCGGCCAGCTGCTCGATCACTACGACCCGGTGATCCGCAAGCTCCGGGCGCTGCCGCTGCCGGTGGTCTGCGCGGTCAACGGCGTGGCGGCCGGGGCCGGCGCCAACCTCGCATTGGCGTGCGACATCGTGCTGGCGGCGCAATCGGCGACCTTCGTGCAGGCCTTTGCCCGCATCGGCCTCATCCCCGATTGCGGCGGCACGTGGTTTCTGCCGCGCCTCGTCGGCATGGCGCGGGCCCGCGCGCTGGCGCTGTTGGCCGAGCCGTTGGCGGCCGAGACGGCGGCCGAATGGGGGCTGATCTGGCGGGCGGTCGATGACGGCCGCCTGATGGACGAGGCGCAGGCGCTGGCGGCGCGGCTGGCGGCCGGGCCGACCGTCGGGCTGGCGCTGGCCAAGCGCGCGCTCGACGCCGCCGCGGCCAACGACCTCGACACGCAGCTCGACGTCGAACGCGATCTTCAGGCCAAAGCCGCCGCCAGCCCCGATCACGCCGAAGGGGTGCGCGCCTTCCTCGAAAAGCGGCCGCCCTCGTTCACCGGCCGAAGCTGAACGGCGTTCGCCATGCCGCATGCCAGCCCGGCGATTTATGCGCGCTTCGCGGGGGAGACCTGCGTTAGACTGCAAGTAGTGCGCCGAGACGGCGCATTTCGCGCGGCATGACCAGCTGGAGGATTGGCGAATGGCTCGGCAGTATCGGCGTATCTCGGCAGACTGTCACCTCGACATGCTGTGGCTGCCGCCCGACCTGTTCACCACGAACGCGTCGAGCAAAATGAAGGATTTGATGCCGTATGTCGCCGAGAATTCGGATGGCGTGAAGCGCTGGACCGACAATGAGGGCGCCGAGTACGGCCTGTGCGGCGGCGTCGGCGCCACCGGCACGCCGCACGTCCCGGGCAAGCAGCTGCGCGCCGACAAGATGGCCGAAGCGGGCCTCTACAGCGATTATTTCGAAAAGGGTCTGCGCCGTCCCGGCGACCCGCATTTGCGGGTCAAGGACATGGATCGCGACGGCGTCGACGCCGAAGTGATCTACGGCATCCTGGCCGCCTGCGCCAAGATGAAGGACCCCGAAGCCGCTGACGAGATGCTGCGCATCTACAACGACTTCATGCACGCTTTCAGCAGCACCTACCCCGACCGGATGATCGGCCTCGCCTGCCTGCCCTACAGCAACATCGAAGGCGCCGCGCGGGAAGTTCGCCGGGTCGCCAAGCTCGGCATGAAGGGCGTCGAATTGTCGTGCTCGTGGCATATGACGCCGATGTGGCATCCGACGTGGGACCCGCTCTGGGAGGCGGTCAACGAGACGCAATTGCCGCTGCATTTCCACACCTTCCCGGCGACCGACCCGGAGCTGCGCAAGTCCTTGGAGCCGACGGTTGCCCGGCGCATGACCTATAGCGGGCTGGTCCGCTTTCAGATGACGCTGGCGACGATCCTGACCGACCTGATGGGCGCGGCCGTCTTCGAGCGTTTCCCGAACATTCGCATGGTGCTCGGCGAAAGCGGCATCGGCTGGATCCCCTACGTGCTCGACCGCATGGATTTCGAGTACAAGGATCAGTACCAGGATTTGAAGCTGAAGAAGCTGCCGAGCGAGTACTGGCGCGCCCAGTGCAAGGCGACCTTCCAGTACGACCGCGTCGGCACCAAACTGATCGAGGAGATGGGCGTCGAGACGCTGATGTGGGGTTCCGACTTCCCGCATCCCGACGGGGTGTGGCCGGAATCGAAGAAGTACATCGACGAGCAGTTCGCGCACCTGCCGGCCGAAACCACCTACAAGATGACCTGCGAGAATGCCGGCAAGTTCTACAATTTGATCAACTGATTTGAGCGGCTAGCCGCTCAAATCCGGGATCCATCGATGAAGCGCGCCCCCAACCGGGGCGCGCTTTGTCGTTTCGCCAAGGGCCGGATTTCGCTAAAGCATGATCCGATGGAATCGAACCCTATCCCCGTCACCCCCGCGCAAGCGGGGGTCCAGAGCAAGCAACGAGACGCTTGCCCCTGGATTCCCGCGTGCGCGGGAATGACGGTTCAATTTGGTCGGATAGCGCTTTAGCCTGGGCGTATGGCGATCACCATTCGCTTTGCTGCCTCTAGCGATGTGCCGCTTCTTCTCAGGCTGATCCGCGAGCTTGCCGCCTTCGAGCGAGCCCCCGATTCGGTCGTCGCGACCGAAGAGGATTTGCGCCGCTACGGGTTCGGCGCCGAACCGCAATTCGAGGCAATCCTCGCCTTCCTCGACGGCGAACCGGCCGGGGTCGCGCTGTTTCATCCACGGTTCTCGACTTGGCTCGGGCGGCCGTGCCTCTACCTGGAAGACCTCTACGTCACCGAAGCGGCGCGCGGACAAGGGGTTGGACGCCGGCTCATGGCGCGGCTGGCGGCGATCGCGGTCGCGCGGCAATGGGGCCGCATCGATTTTCACGTCCTCGAATGGAACCCGGCGCGGCGCTTCTATGAGCGGCTCGGCCTCGGCCATGTCGGCGATTGGCTGCGCTACGGCGGCGACGAAGCGGCGCTGAGAAGCCTCGCCACGCTGGATCGAGAGGACGGCGCCTGAACTGGTCAGGATTGTCATTGCGAGGAGCGTAGCGACGACGCAATCTCGATCGCGCAGGAGCGGGCTGATCGAGATTGCTTCGCTTTGCTCGCAATGACGTCGGTGCACATGGAGTGCGGGATGCTGGAACTCTATACGTGGGCGACCCCCAACGGCCATAAGGTGCACATCGCGTTGGAGGAATTGGGCCTCGAATACAAGGTTATCCCGGTCGATATCGCGGCCGGCGACCAGTTCAAGCCCGAGTTCCTCAAGATCACCCCCAATCACCGCATCCCGGCGATCGTCGACAGCGAAGGCCCCGGCGGCAAGCCCTTCACCCTCTTCGAATCCGCCGCGATCATGATCTACCTGTCGGAAAAAGCCGGCGGGCGGCTGATCCCGAAAGACCCGGTCGGGCGCTACAAATGCCTCGAATGGATGATGTTCCAGATGGGTGGGGTCGGCCCGATGTTCGGCCAGTGGAACCATTTCGGCGCCTACGCCCGGGACAAGATTCCCTACGCGATCGAGCGCTACACCAACGAGGTGGCGCGGCTGACGCGGGTATTGAACCACCGCCTGGCGGAGACAAAATGGCTCGCCGGCGACGAATACAGCATGGCCGACATCATTACTTTCCCGTGGATCCGCACCGCCACCCTAGCCTCCCCGCGGTTTGCCGAACGCGGCTACCTCGACCTCGACCTCTATCCGGCGGTCAAGCGCTGGTACGACGAGATCGCGGCGCGCCCGGCGGTGCAGCGCGGCGTCGCGGTATTGACCGACGCCCCGGTGCAAGCGCCGATCACCGACACCGAGCGCGAAAACACCTTCGGCAAGACGCAGTTCGCGGTGCGCTGAACCATATGGCCCCTCTCCGCCCTTCAGGGGGGAGAGGGAGGGACCCATCGCGCAGCGATGGGAGGGTGAGGTGGGTCTCGGCAAGCGCTCTGGAATCCGCCCCCTCACCCCAACCCTCTCCCCCGATGGGGGAGAGGGAGTGAAGGGTGGGCGCTGAACGGAGGTAGCGATGGCTCGAGAGAAAATCGGGGTTGTCGGCGCCGGGCTGATGGGGGCGGAGATCGCGCTGGTGTTCGCGCTCGCCGGCCACGACGTGCTGCTCAGCGACCGCTCGGAGGAGATTCTGGCGGCGGCGCTGGGCCGGCTCGCCGGCGTTCTCGACCGCGGCATCCCGCGCGGCTTCTTCAAGGCGGAAGATAAGCCGCTGGCGTTGTCGCGGATCGCCACGACGGTCGCGCTGGAGCCCTTCGCCGACCGCGATTTCGTCACCGACGCGGTGTTCGAGGACGAGGCGGTGAAGGCTGCGACCTACAGCCGCCTCGACGCGATCTGCCGCCCGGAATGCATCTTCGCGAGCAATACCTCGACCATTCCGATCTCGACCCTCGCTTCCTATGTCGGCGAGGCGCGGCGGGCGAATTTCATCGGCACGCATTATTTCTCGCCGGCCTCGCGCATGAAGCTGGTCGAGGTCATCCCGGCCTTCGATACGGCGCCCGCAACGGTCGAGACCGCGATGCGCCTGATGCGCGACGCCGACAAGACGCCGATCCGCATCAAGGATGTGGCCGGTTTCGCGGTCAACCGCATGTTCCTGATATTCCTCAACGAGGCGGTGCGCCTCGTCGAGGATGGCGTCGCCACCCCGGAGGACATCGACACCGCCTGCAAACTGGGGCTTGGCCACCCGATGGGCCCCTTCGAACTGATGGACGCGACGACCTCGAAGCTCTGCCTGCAGGTCTCCGAAATCCTCCACGACGCCTATGGCGAGCGCTTCCGCCCGCCGGCCCTGCTGCAACAGCGCGTCAAGGCCGGCTTTGTCGGCGGCCGTGGGCAGCGGGGGTGGCGCGATAGGCGGTCGTGAGAGCGCCGCGGTCGGTCCGCACCGCCGAGGCGCTCGGCCGGGTGCGGCTGTCGCCCTCGTTCTTCATGCGCGATTTCCTGCACAGCGAGATCGGCGACATTCACGGCATCGGCAATCTGCCCGACGATCCCGAACTGGCGATCCTGGCGGGTCGGCGCCTGTGCGAGGAACTGCTCGAACCGCTGCAGGCGACTTTCGGCCGGATCGCGGTGCGCTCGGCCTACCGTTCGCCGGCGGTCAACGCCTACGGCAACGCGCATTACCAGAATTGCGGCTCTAACGAGCGCAATTTCTCCCGCCATATCTGGGACCGCCGCGATGCGCACGGCTGCATCGGCGCGATGGCGTGCATCGTCGTGCCGTGGTTCGCCGACCGCTACGCGGCGGGCGCGCCCTGGCAGGCGATGGCGTGGTGGATCCACGACCATCTGCCTTACAGCGAACTGCAGTTTTTTCCGAAGCTCGCCGCTTTCAACATCGCCTGGCACGAGCGGCCGAAGCGGCGGATCTACAGCTTCGTGCCGCCGCGCGGTCTGCTGACGAAGCCGGGCATGGGCAATGACGAGGGCAGGCACGCCGAATTCTACGCAGGCTTTCCCGAGCCCCCTGGCGAAGGGCGCAGCATTGCGGAACCATCGCGACCGACAAGCGTGTAAAGTGGGCTGCCACCCGATACCTCTCCACCATCGCGATTGCGCCTCATGGATAAAGCGATTGCGCCTGCCGCCGAGCCCCCCGCCGCCGCCCCGGCCGCCCCGCGCCTCAGCCTGCACATTCCGCCGCACCACCCGGCGCCGGGCGAGCGGCCCGATTTCAGCTATGTGCGGCGCTACGCCGCCGGCGTCGCCGAGCGGCCGGCGCCGGACGTGCCGGCCACCCGGACGCACGAACTCGCCTACCATCTGATCCGCGTGCTCGACGACGATGGCGCCGCGGTCGGCGCCTGGCACCCCAAGCTCGACCCCGAGACGCTGCGGCGCGGGCTGCGGGCGATGATGCTGACCCGGGCCTATGACGAGCGCATGTTTCGCGCGCAGCGCCAGGGCAAGACCTCGTTCTACATGAAATGCACCGGGGAAGAGGCGATCGGGGTCGGCCAGGCGATGGCGCTGGCGCCCGACGACATGGCGTTCCCGACCTACCGCCAGCAGGGCATTCTGATCGCGCGCGGCTGGCCGCTCGTCGACATGATGTGCGAGTGCTATTCGAATTCGCACGACCGGCTGAAGGGCCGCCAGCTGCCGGTGCTGTATTCGGCGCGCGAGGCATCCTTCTTCTCGCTCGCCGGCAATCTCGGCAACCAGTTCCCGCAGGCCGTCGGATGGGCGATGGCCTCGGCCTACAAGGGCGACCATCGCATTGCGGTCAGCTGGATCGGCGAGGGCTCGACCGCCGAACCCGATTTCCACCACGCCCTGACCTTCGCCTCGGTCTACCGCGCGCCGGTCATCCTCAACGTCGTCAACAACCAGTGGGCGATCTCCTCGCACCAGGAGGTGGCGGGCGGCGAGGAGGCGACCTTCGCGGCGCGCGCGATCGGCTTCGGCCTCGCCTCGCTGCGGGTCGACGGCAACGATTTCCTCGCGGTCTTCGCCGCGACGACATGGGCCGCCGAGCGCGCCCGCGCCAACCACGGCGCGACCCTCATTGAGCTCTTCACCTACCGCGCCGCGCCGCATTCGACCAGCGACGACCCGAGCCGCTACCGCCCGGAGGAGGAAGCCAAGCAATGGCCGCTCGGCGATCCGGTGGAGCGCCTCTCACGCCATCTCATTCTGTTGGGCGAGTGGACGGCGGAGCGCCACGCGCAGCTCGAAAGCGAACTGACCGACGAGGTGCGCGACGCGGCGCGCGAGGCCGAGCGCTACGGCACGCTGGAAAACGGCCCGCATGTCAGCGCCCGGACGATGTTCGAGGACGTCTTCAAGGAGATGCCCGAGCATTTGCGCCGCCAGCGCCAGGAGCTGGGAGTCTGAGGATGGGACGGGATCACCCGCACACCCCAAATCGTCATCCCGGCGAAGGCCGGGACCCATGATGGCGAGCGCGCCAGCGGCTGACGGATGGGTCCCGGCCTGCGCCGGGATGACGGTGATCGGCGAGAGGGCCTGAGCCATGCCGGCGATGACGATGGTGCAGGCATTGAATTCGGCGATCGACGTGATGCTGGCGCGCGACCCCGACGTCGTGATCTTCGGCGAGGATGTCGGCTTTTACGGCGGCGTCTTCCGCGTCACCGAGGGCCTGCAGAAAAAGCACGGCGAGCAGCGCGTGTTCGACGCGCCGATCGCCGAGGGCGGCATGCTGGCGGTGGCGGTCGGGATGGGCGCCTACGGCTTGCGCCCGATCGTCGAAGTGCAGTTCGCCGACTACATCTATCCCGCGACCGACCAGCTGGTTTCGGCGGCGGCGCGGCTGCGCTACCGCTCGGCCGGCGAATTCTGGGCGCCGATCACCGTGCGGGCGCCGTGCGGCGGCGGCATCTTCGGCGGCCAGACCCACAGCCAAAGCGTCGAGGCGATCTTCACCCATGTCTGCGGCCTGAAAACCGTGATCCCGAGCAATCCCTACGACGCCAAGGGCCTCTTGATCAGCGCGATCGAGGACGACGACCCGGTGGTGTTCTTCGAACCGAAGCGGCTTTACCACGGGCCGTTCGACGGCCATCCCGACCGCCCGGCGCAGCCGTGGACGGCGCACCCGATGGCCGAGGTGCCGGAGGGCTATTACAGCGTGCCGCTCGGCAAGGCCGCGGTGGTGCGCGAGGGCCAGGCGGTGACGATGCTGGTCTACGGCACGATGGTGCATGTCGCGCTGGCGGCGGCCGAGGAAGCCGGGATCGACGCCGAGATCATCGATTTGCGAACCCTGCTGCCGCTCGACCTCGAGACGATCGTCGCCTCGGTCAAAAAGACCGGCCGCGTTGTCATCGCGCACGAGGCGACGCGCACCTGCGGCTTTGGCGCCGAACTGGCGGCGCTGGTGCAGGAGCATTGCTTCTATCACCTGGAAGCCCCGATCGTGCGCGTCACCGGCTGGGATACGCCCTATCCGCACGCCCTCGAATGGGCCTATTTCCCGGGACCGCAGCGCGTCGCCGACGGCCTGCGCCGCGCGCTGGAGGGCTAGGGCGCAGCCGCATGGGCCGCTATGTCGTCAAATTGCCGGATATCGGCGAGGGCATGACCGAAGCCGAGATCGTCGCCTGGCATGTCGCGCCCGGCCAGGTCATCCGCGAGGAAGACCCGCTGGTCGACATCATGACCGACAAGGCGACGGTCGAACTGCCGGCGCCCGTTGCCGGCACCGTCGTCGCGATCAACGGCGCGCCGGGCGAAAAGCGCGCGGTCGGCTCCGAGCTGGTGGTGCTCGAGGTGGCGGGCGAGGGGAATGCGGCTGATGCCGCGCGCGCTCACCCACCGGCCGCGGGTGCGGCCGACCCCCACCCCAACCCTCCCCCGCTTGCGGGGGAGGGGGCGCCGCGATCGGTCCGCGCGCCGCTTCCTTCTGGCCCTCCCCCGCAAGCGGGGGAGGGAGGGGTGGGGGTTGATCGCCGGCCGAAAATGCCAATCCCCGGCAGCCCCGCCGCGAAGCCGTTGGCGTCGCCCGCGGTGCGGCGGCGCGCCTGGGACCATGGCGTCGCGCTGCAATTCGTGCCGGGCAGCGGGCCGGGCGGCCGCATCACGCACCAGGACCTCGACGCCTATATCGCCGCCGGCGCCACGCCGGCCACACCGCCCGCTTTCGCCCGGCGCGATGGGGTCGAGGAGGTGCCGGTCATCGGCCTGCGCCGCGCGATCGCCGAGCACCTGCAGCAATCGAAGCGCCATATTCCGCATTTCTCCTACGTCGAGGAGTTCGACGTCACCGCGCTCGAAGACCTGCGCGAGCAGCTCAACACGAATTACGCCGAGCGCGAGCATCTGACGCTGCTGCCGTTCCTGATGCGCGCGATCGCCGCCGCCGCCGCGGTGCATCCCCAGGTCAACGCGCATTACGACGACGAGGCGGGCGTGCTGCACCGCCACCGCGCGGTCAATATCGGGGTCGCGACGCAGACCGAGGGCGGCCTTCTGGTGCCGGTCGTGCACCATGCCGAGGCGCTCGATCTGTGGCAGAGCGCCGCCGAATTGCGCCGGCTCGCCGAGGCGGCGCGCTCCGGCAAGGCGACCCGCGCCGAGCTCACCGGCTCGACAATCACGATCACCAGCCTCGGGGCGCTCGGCGGCATCGCCGCGACCCCGGTCATCAACTATCCCGAGGTCGCGATCGTCGGGGTCAACCGCATCGCCGAGCGGCCGGTGGTCAGAAGCGGCCAGATCACCATCCGCAAGATGATGAACCTGTCCTCCTCGTTCGATCACCGGATCGTCGACGGCTGGGAGGCCGCCTCGTTCGTCCAGCGGGTGAAGGGTTTGCTCGAACAGCCGGCGCTGCTGTTCATCGGGTAATTGCCAAGCCGGGCGCCGCGGCCCGAGATTGCGTCGTCGCTCCGCGCCTCGCAATGACAACGATAAATTGCTGTCATTGCGAGCGCAGCGAAGCAATCTCGTCGGCGTTTCGCCACTCGATGAGGGCCACATCATGCCGGAAATTCTGCGTCCGCGCGTGCTGGTGATCGGCGGCGGGCCGGGCGGCTATGTCGCGGCGATCCGCGCCGGCCAGCTCGGCCTCGACACGGTGCTGGTCGACGCGGAACGGCCGGGCGGCACCTGCGTCTTGCGCGGCTGCATCCCGTCGAAGGCGCTGATCCACGCCGCCGGCAAATTCGCCGACATCGCCGGCGCGGCAGGCGACAACCCGCTCGGCTTTGCGATTCCCGGCCCGCCGCGCCTCGATTTCGCGCGCACCGTCGCGTGGAAGGACGGCATCGTCGACCGGCTGTCGGCGGGCGTCACCGGCCTCCTGGCGCGCGCCAAGGTGCGGGTCGTCACGGGCTGGGCGCGCTTTACCGACGCCAAGAGCTGCACGGTCGAGACCGCTGCCGGCCCGGTCGCGATCACCGCCGAGCACGTCATTCTCGCGACCGGATCGGAGGCGGTGGCGCTGTCGGATTTGCCGTTCGGCGGCAAGGTGATTTCCTCGAGCGAGGCGCTGTCGCTGCCGGAACTGCCGCGCCGGCTGGTCGTCGTCGGCGCCGGCTATATCGGGCTCGAGCTCGGCATCGCGCTGCGCAAGCTCGGCGCCGCGGTGACGATCGTCGAGGCCGCCCAGCGCATCCTGCCGCGCTATGACGACGCGCTGACCCGGCCGGTGCGGCGCTGGCTGCAGCGCGCCGGCGTGACGCTGCATCTCGGCGCCAAAATCGGCGGGCTCGATGGCGAGGAGCGCCTGATGGTCGAGACCGCGTCCGGCCCGCTCCCGCTCGAAGCCGACAAGATCCTCGTCACGGTCGGCCGCCGTCCGCTGACCAACGGCTGGGGCCTGGAGGCGATGGGCCTCGACATGGAAGGGCCGTTCGTCAGAATCGACGACCAGTGCAAGACGGCGATGCGCGGGGTCTGGGCGATCGGCGACCTCGCCGGCGAGCCGATGCTGGCGCACAAGGGGTTTGCGCAGGGTGCGATGGTCGCCGAGATCATCGCCGGGCAGCGCCGCCATTTCGATCCTGCCGCGGTCGCCGCAATCGTCTTTACGGAGCCCGAGATCGTCGTCGCCGGCATGCTGCCCGACGACGCCGCGGCCGCCGGCATCGCGGCGGCAACAGCGGTTTTTCCGTTCGCCGCCAACGGCCGCGCGCTGACCCTCGAAGCCGGCGGGGACGGCGGCTTTGTCCGGATTGTCTCGCGGCGCGACGACCAGCGCATCCTCGGCATCCAGGCGGTCGGCCGGCAGGTCGCCGAGCTCGCCGGCGAATTCGCCCATGCGCTGGCGATGGGCACGGTGCTCGACGACCTGGCGCACACCGTCCACGTCCACCCGACCTTGGGCGAGGCGGCGGGCGAGGCGGCCCTCCTCGGCCTCGGCCACGCGCTGCACCTGTGATTGACCGCGAAGGCGCAAGGAACACGCTACGAAGACCGCAGTCCCGGCGGAGATTTTGTCACCAGGAGCGAAAGCTGCCCCATTGAGCGATAGTCCCAAGTCGCCGCATATTGATCCAAGAAGCCTGCTCGGACGAACACCGGAGCAGATCGACCGGGCGGCGAGAGATGCCGGGCTCATCCCAAGGGGACAGGACCCGATGAACGGCAAGGGTGCCTATGTCGATCCCCTTACCGGGGTGCAGCGCATCCTGATTCATCCGGCTGACCGCGAGTATCACGTTAACAACCCGAGCGGGGAACGCCTTGACATCAATGGAAATGTCGTTGAACTTAAATCTCCCCTGGCGCATTTGCCGTTGGGATAATTAAGGCGCCTGTGATATGACCTTAATGCACGAGTGGGTCCTGCTTTCTATTGTATTCGACTGGAAGACCGGTCGGTTGACACTTTCTTTTGACACTGACCCGGCAGGGGTGGTGTCACTGGTGGCTGAAGGTGTTGTTGATCTCCACGTACCGCAATTGAAACCGTGGGGTTCCAGTGTCCACGTCAATGAAGTGCGCGAGCCGCAAGCGGGGGCGAGGAAGCGGCGTAAATTGGAAATTGAAATGCAATCGGGGGACATCATTACGATTAAGGCTGCCTCATTCGCCTTCCCGCCAGGGGTCCATCGCAGTGCGGCATCGCTCGAAACAACAACCCATCGAGGATAACATGATCACCGCCGATCTCACCGGCAGGACCGCGCTCGTTACCGGCGGCGCCTCGGGCATCGGGCTGGCGACGGTGGAGGCCTTCGCGCGCTGCGGCGCGACGGTCGCCCTCAATTTCCTGCGCGACGATCCGCGGGGTCGCCAGCAGGTCGAGCGCCTCAAGGGCGCGGGGCATAAGGTGATCGCCGCGCCGGGCAGCGTGTCGCACCCGGGCGAAGCGGAGGCGATGGTGGCGGACGCGATCGGCGCGCTCGGCCGGCTCGATTTCCTCGTCAACAACGCCGGCACCCCGGCGACCAGCGCGCCGATCCCGTTCTCCGATCTCGACGCGCTCAATGAAGAATTCTGGCAGTCGATCCTGATGACCAACCTGGTCGGGCCGTTCCGCTGCACCCATGCCGCGGTCGGCGCCTTGCGCCAGGCCAAGGGCGCGATCTGCAGCACCGCTTCGATCGCCGGCGTGCAGGGCAGCGGCAGCAGCATCCCCTACGCGACGAGCAAGGCCGGGGTTATCAACCTGACGCGCAGCCTCGCGCGCACGCTGGCGCCCGAGGTGCGGGTCAACGCGGTCGCGCCGGGGTTTGTCGACAGCCCGTGGAACAAGGACTGGCCGGCGGACCGCAAGGCGCAGTCGATCGAGAAGACGCCGCTGAAGCGCGCCTGCCGCCCCGAGGACATCGCCGAGGTCATCTTCTTCCTGTGCGCGGGGGCGGCGATGGTCACCGGCCAGACGGTGATCGTCGACGGCGGCTTGACCTTGTGAGCGGCCGTGGCGGCTTTCTTCGCATTGCCTTGCTGGCCGGGCTGATTGCCGCGGCGGCGCTGCCGGCGATCGCGCAGACCGCAACATCGACCGCCGGCACGGTCGGCAGCGCCGCGACGCGCAACGGCTTTCCGGTGGGCGGCGGTGCGGCGTCGCTGCCGACCCTGGCGCCCGGCGCGTCAGCCGCCGCAACGACAACTGCGGCAGCGGCCGGCGGGTCGGTAGCGGCCTCTGGGGCGGGCGGCGGCTTTGGCGGCGGCGGGAGCGCGGTCGGCTCGGGCGGGACGGCGCGGCCCGGCGGCGGCGGCGGCGAGAACTGGGTACTGTGCCCGCCCGCCGGCGCCTCTGGCATCGCGCCGTTCCTGACCGGCACCGATCTATCCTGCGCCCCGGATTGAGCGCCGGCCGGCTGGCGCTGCGCCGGTTGCGTCGCCGCGCGCGCGATGACAATAAGGGGGGAATGACCGGGCGGAGCGACCATGCGTCTCTTGATCGCGATGATGAAGCACGAGACCAACACCTTCTCGCCGGTGCCGACGCCGCTGCAGCGTTTCGGGCATGGGCCGGGGCCGCTCTACGGCGAGGATGCGGTCGCGGCCTACCGCGGCACCGGCTCGGGGCTCGGGGCCTTTCTCGACCTTGCTGAGCGCGCGGGGGCTGAGATCAATCTCCCGGTCGCCGCCAGCGCGCCGCCGAGCCGGCCGGTCGAGGACGCGGCCTACGAGCACATCGCCGGGATCATCTGCGACGCGGTGCGCAAGGGCGGCTGGGACGGCATCATGCTCGACCTGCACGGCGCGATGGTCACCGAGAGCCTGGAAGACGGCGAGGGCGAATTGTTGCGCCGCATCCGGGCGATCGACCCGCGGACGCCGATCGCGGTCGCCTACGACATGCACGCCAACCTGCACGACGCGATGGTCGCCAACGCGACGGTCGTCGCCGGCTATCGCACCTACCCGCATGTCGACACTTACGACACCGCCAAGCGCGCCGGCGAGATTTTGCTCGCGGCGATGCGCGGCGCGGTGCGGCCGGTGATGGCCTGGGGCAACGTCGCGATGCTGCCGCACGTCATGCGCCAGGGCTCGGACGACCATCCGAACAAGGCGTTGCAGGCCCGCGTCGCGGCGATGCAGGGCGAGGGTGCGCTGGCCGCCAGCCTCTTCACCGGGTTCCCGCACGCCGACATCAAGAACGCCGGCCTGTCGGCGGTCGTCGTCACCGACGGCGACCGCGCGCTGGCCGAGCGCCTGCGCGACGAATTGCTGAACGAGGCGTGGAGCGACCGCGAGGCCTTTGTCTACCGGTTGGAGCCGCTCGACCAATCGCTGGCGCGCGCCAAGGCGATCGAACCCGGTGGCGGGCCGATCGTCCTGCTCGACCATTACGACAACTGCGCCTCGGGCGGCACGATGGATACGACCGCAGTGCTGGCGGCGATCCTGCGCGAGGGGCTCGACAACGTCGCGGCGTTCGCGATCTACGATCCGGCGGCGGTGCAGCAGGCGATCGCCGCCGGCATCGGGGCGGAATTGTCGTTGGCGATCGGCGGCAAGATCGCGATGCCGCAGATCCCCGGCGACAGCCGGCCGCTCGCCGTCACCGGCACGGTCAAGACGATCTCCAACGGCCGCTTCCGCAATCGGGGGCCGATGGGGCGCGGCGTCTTGACCGACATGGGACCGAGCGTCGTCCTCGACACCGGCAAGGTCGAGATCGCGCTGATTTCCCGCCATGTCGAGCCCTCCGACCTCAATTGCCTGCTCGCCCTCGGGATCGACCCGATGCAGAAGCGCTTTGTCATGCTGAAGAGCCGGATACACTGGCGCGCCGGGCTGGGGGCGCTCGCCAAGGCGGTCGTCGAGTGCGCCGGAATGGGCGTGTGCACCTCGGACTACGGCCAATTGACCTTCAAGAACGTGCGCCGGCCGATCTACCCGCTCGACCTGCCGAACCGCTGAACCCAGGCGTGGAGGAGGCGACGTGAAGATCGCGAGCTGGAACGTCAATTCGGTCAAGGTGCGGCTGCCGCATCTGTTGGACTTCCTGAAGAGCGCCCAGCCCGACGTATTGTGCCTGCAGGAAACCAAATGCCTGGTCGACGATTTCCCGCGCCTCGAAATCCGGGCGCTCGGCTACCACGTCGAGGCGCTCGGTCAGCGCGCCTATAACGGGGTCGCGCTGTTGTCGCGCGAGCCGGCCCGCGAGCTCGTCCAGGGCATTCCCGGCCTCGACGACGAGCAGGCCCGTTACCTCGAAGCTTCGTTCGGCGAGGGCGAAGGTGAGGTTCGCGTCGCCTCGATCTACCTCCCCAACGGCAACCCAGCCTTCGCTGACAACGAGGCCACCGACAAGTTCACCTACAAGCTCGCCTGGATGGAGCGGCTGGTCGGCCACGCGCAGGCGCTGTTGCGCCGCGAAATCCCGCTCGTGCTGGCCGGCGACTACAACGTCTGCCCGAACGACGCCGACGTCTACGACCCGGTGGCCTGGAGGGACGACGCGCTGTGCCGCATCGAGACCCGCTCGCGGTTCCGCGCGCTGCTCAACCTCGGGTTCGCGGACGCCTACCGCCTGTTCCACCTGGAGCCGCACCGCTACACGTTCTGGGACTACCAGGCGGGCCGCTGGAACCGCGACGAGGGGCTGCGCATCGACCATCTGCTGCTGTCGCCGCACGCCGCCGACCGCGTCGCCGCCTGCGACATCGACAAGTCGCAGCGCGCCAAGGAGCGCGCCTCCGACCACACCCCGATCTGGTGCGAACTCGCAGTGTGAGCGGCGGGCCGCGACCTAAAGCATGATCCGATGGGACGAAAAAATGCACCGTCACCCCCGCGCAAGCGCTAGGTTCCAGACTCAATCATAACCACCAGATAACGATGGCGGCGAGGGTCACCGCGGCGGCGAAGTTGGCGGCGAGCTTGTCGTAGCGGGTGGCGATGCGGCGCCA
>Ga0070731_10002585_pt1 | contig 17074 bp, 19 predicted proteins | sample Coa_R1_2_FD_66448 | JGI IMG/M metagenome (GOLD analysis project Ga0070731, IMG submission 66448) | Surface soil microbial communities from Centralia Pennsylvania, which are recovering from an underground coalmine fire - Coalmine... | ecosystem: Environmental > Terrestrial > Soil > Unclassified ...
CAAACTCAAGCTGCCCATGGGTTTTGGTCCTCAATAGGCATTTGGTTCACAATAGGAAAACAGGAGTTGGATGACATGTTGATGATACGTTTAGCGCGATTCGGCGCCAAAAAGAAGCCGAGCTACCGCGTGGTGGTGATCGAAAAGGAACGCGCGCGCGACAGCCGGTCTGTCGAAGTGGTTGGCACATATCATCCGGTGGCGAAGCCTGCCGCGGTGATTCTGAAACACGATCGCATCTCTCACTGGATGAAAAACGGCGCCCGTCCATCGGACACGGTAGCCCGTCTGTTGAAATCGAATCCCGCGCCTGCCGCCTAACTGATTCAAACGGCGTCGGCTTGCTACCTGCTACAATCGACGCAACAGGAGGGTGAAAAACGGGTGAAAGATTTGGTGACGGAAATCGCTAAGGCGCTTGTGGATATTCCGGACGAGGTGACGGTTCGCGAAGTACAGGGCGAACAGGTTACGGTGCTCGAACTGCGCGTCGCGCCCAGCGATTTAGGTAAGGTCATCGGAAAGCAGGGACGGACAGCAAGATCCATCCGCACCCTGTTAGGCGCCGCGGGGATGAAACTCAATCGCCGGTTTACTCTGGAAATTCTGGAGTAACCGCTCTGGTAGTTGTAGGGAGGTTAATTCGCGCCCGCGGAAATCGCGGCGAGCTGGTCGGTGAGATTTACAGTTCGCAACCCGGGCGCGTAGAGAAACTAAAGGAAGTCGTGCTCGAATCAGAGGGGCGGCAGCGGCCTTCTGAAATTGAGTACGTGTGGAATCACGACGGCCGGCCGGTTTTTAAGTTCACCGGCATCGATTCGATCTCGGACGCCGAAGCCTGGGGCGGAGCGGATATTCTCGTCTCCGATTCCGAGCGGGCGCAGCCGGAGGCGGGCGAGTATTCGCATGCCGATCTGATCGGTTGCCGCGTTTTGGCAGATCGGCCAATCGGTGTTGTGAAAAGTGTGGAGGAATACGGCGGTCCACCGCTGTTGAAGATTGAGGCGATGGACGGCCGGGAGATTCTGGTTCCCTTCGCCCATTCGATTTGTAAAGAGATCGATGTGGCAGCGAAGATGATCCGCGTCGAGTTGCCAGATGGTTTGTTGGATTTATGATCCTTGTCAGTATTGAGCTTTAGGAACTTTTAAGTGTGAAATTCAACGTGCTCACGATCTTCCCCGAGTTTTTCCGGGGACCTTTTGAGCACGGGGTCATCCAGCGGGCCCGAACGGCCGGACTTATCGAGATCATCGTTCACGACCTCAGGGATTGGACGCATGACCGGCACCGGACCGTGGATGACCGGCCCTTCGGCGGCGGTGAAGGCATGCTGCTGAAGGCCGGACCGATCTTTGAGGCTGTGGACTCGATCTGGCCCGGACGCGGACCAAAAGCGATGCCCGAGCATGGATCGAAGCAGAAAGTCGTTCTGCTCTCCGCGCAAGGCCGCCGGTTCGATCAGTCGATGGCGCGAGAGTTTTCCGCGCTGGATGAGTTGCTGCTGATATGCGGCCGATACGAAGGTGTAGATGAGCGCGTGGCCGAGCATCTGGCCGATTATGAGATTTCGATCGGCAACTACGTGTTGAGCGGTGGCGAATTGGCCGCCGCGGTCGTGATTGACGCGGTCGCGCGGTTGCAGGAAGGCGTGCTCGGGAATGAGCAATCGGCCATCGCCGAATCGTTTGGCGAAAATGGAATGCTCGATTGTCCGCAGTACACGCGGCCGGCTGAGTTTCGTGGCTGGAAGGCGCCCGAAGTGCTCCTCGGGGGAAACCATGAGGAGATTCGGAAGTGGCGTAGCGACGCCGCCAGGGACAAAACCCTGCGCCTCCGCCCAGATTTGTTGAAAGGGAGTTCTTATGCAAAACGCAGTGCTGACGAAAGTTCTGAACAAGAATAAGCGGACCGCCGCTCACCCCGAGTTCCGCCCCGGCGATACCATCCGGGTCCACGTAAAGATCAAGGAAGGCGACAAGGAACGCCTGCAGGCATTCGAGGGCACCGTAATCGCCAAGCACAACAGCGGCATGGGCGAGACGATTACCGTCCGCAAAGTCAGCTTCGGCCAGGGCGTCGAGCGAATCTTCCCGATTCACGCGCCGGTGGTCGATCACATCGACGTAGTTCGCACCGGACGCGTCCGGCGCGCCAAGCTGTACTACCTGCGCGCGTTGAAAGGCAAGGCCGCCCGGCTGAAAGAGCGCGAATAGTCGCTGGTCTTCGATGCCGAGCAGCCGCTACGAGCGCGCAGCACGAAAGGCGGGTTTCCGGGTTATCGCGGGTCTCGATGAAGCCGGCCGCGGCGCTCTGTTCGGACCCGTGTTCGCGGCCGCCGTGGTGCTCGACCCGGAGCGGCCCATCCGGGGCCTCGACGACAGCAAGGCGCTCGAACCTGAACGGCGCGAGGTGCTTGCAGAACGGATCCGCGAACGCGCCGTCGCCTGGGCCGTAGGAGCCGCGGATGCCTTCGAAATCGATCACATCAATATCTATCAGGCGTCTCTTTTGTCCATGCGGCGGGCCCTGTCTCAATTGGAGACTCGCTTACCGGAAAGGTTCGATTACCTGCTGCTCGACGCAGTGAAGCTGGCCGACATCCCGGTTGCACAGAAGTCCTTAATTCATGGCGACGCCCTGTGTTTTTCGATTGCCGCCGCGTCCATCCTGGCGAAGGTCCATCGCGACGCCGCTCTCCGCGCCTGGGACAACGTTTTTCCCGAATACGGCCTGGCTCAGAACAAAGGCTACTCGACTCCGGATCACATCGCCGCCCTCGAGCGCGAAGGCCCCACCACGCTTCACCGGTTCAGTTTCGAACCGGTCCGCAGCGCCAGCCGGTATTATCCAGCGTGGACCGGTTATCCCACGGCGCGCCCGTTTCCCGACCAACGCGAATTATTCGCATGTCTCTGATTCCGGATAACGCGCCCAGTTCGCCGGAGGAGGGCATCGCGCCCGCTCTGGCTCCGGCCCGTCGCGTTCACACGTGGCAAAGCCGGCTGTTGGGAATCTGCCTGGCGATTTTCACCTTCGAGATTGGGCTCTTTCTAGTTGTCTTTCCATGGATGGATGACGCGTGGAGCATCAACTATATCCAAAAGCTGATCCCCGCCCTTCGCAATGTCTGGGGAGACCCATATTTCCGCGGCGCGTTGACAGGATTGGGCTTAGTAAACATATACATATCCTGTTTGGAAATGATCCGTCTGTTCCGGCGGACCTAGCAACTCTAAGCGCACCCGTAGAATCCCTCCCGCCAACCGGCGTTCGCCACTATTAGAAGCGCCCTCAAACTAAGATTAATCCTAGTTACATCACGTATTTCACCTCAGGTACCATTAAGGCGTTGACCTTAGCACCTTCTAAGAAGGAAGTACTATAGGAGTCAATGCACGCCTCTAGAATGGATGGAATGAGATGAGAAAGTCTGAAAGTTTTTCGATTGTCGCGGCGATCTGCGCGATAATTCTACTTGCGCTTGGGACGGTTCAACTTAACTTTGTCGCACTCTCCGGACCTGGTGCCGGGGCTGACACGGATTCGTTCGCGGCGGTTTCCGGACCTGGCGCTGGAGCTGACACGGATTCGTTCGCGATGGTTTCCGGACCTGGCGCTGGAGCTGACACGGATTCGTTCGCGATGGTTTCCGGACCTGGCGCTGGAGCTGACACGGATTCGTTCGCGATGGTTTCCGGACCTGGCGCCGGAGCTGACACGGACTCGTTCGCGATGGTTTCCGGACCTGGTGCCGGAGCTGACACGGACTCGTTCGCGATGGTTTCCGGACCTGGTGCCGGAGCTGACACGGATTCGTTCGCGGCGTAGTTGCTATCCACCCGCACCTCCGGCGCCTAAGCGCGTCGCTTTTCCAGCAGTTCATTTTGCGCGTCACGTAGAGGACTGCGCACCGTTATCTGATAGATTCCGTTACGAAGGCGCAGGACGATGAGCAGGGTATACGATGTTCTCGCACCGTTTTTGAGTGCGGGTATCGCAATCGCTCTGTTTGTCGTCCTTGTCTTTTTGGTGCTTGGTCCATTCCGCTACTATTGGGTGGTCTTTGCCTACGCGGCCTGGGAGCTCATCGCCACAGTAGCTTTCACCGTAGCGGACCTGAAATATCACGGAACTGCTCAAGTAGCGAAGTCGGCCCGAACCCTCGCACAGATTTGGTATGCGCGGCTCTACTGGGCCAACGACGTGTTGGTGGATCTGTTTCGATTCGTCCTGGTCATCGTGCTTATCTACCGGATATCAACGGGGAAGAAGCAGGTTTCGGCGCGGACTCTGACTATCCTGGTTCTGATCATGATGGTGCTTCCGTTTGTGCTGTTTCATCCCCGGTTCAATCCTTGGCCCGCGGCGGCTTGGTTCAATAGCACCAGCGAACTTCTCAATTTCGGCGCGGCAATTATGAATTTGATGCTGTGGACGGCCCTGATTGCATCTAGAAATCGCGATCCGCAGTTTCTAATGGTCAGCGCAGGTCTAGGTGTCGTCGTTACCGGATCAGCGCTGTCTTTAGGGGTGCGTCACCTGATTTCCGGAGCCAGCGGCGGCGCGGCCGGCTATCTATTGCTGAACATCACGCAACTGATCGGTTGGTTGATATGGTGCGTGGCATTTAAGCCTGTCCGCCGGCCGGCTAAGGCGCCTTCGATCGACGGCATGGAAAAACGCGACGGATCCAGTGTTCTTCACGGCTAACGCTGCGACAGGGACTGAGGCAGAATCTTAAATGGAATCGATTCTACGCAATCTCCGCTTTGGAGTGCGTATTCTGTTGCGGTCGCCGGCGATCACGGTATCGATTGTTCTCATTCTGGCCCTTGGAATCGGCCTCAATTCGACAATGTTCTGCATTGCCGACGCGCTGCTGATTCACGCGATCCGCTATCCCGATCCGCAGGCGTTATCGCTTGTGTGGAGCATAGACGCAGAAGGGACTGCCCACGATGTTTCTCCGGCGGACTTCATGGATTGGCGCGCGCGGTCCAGATCTTTTTCCGATCTTGCGGCGTGGATGCCGACTTCTTTCGTCGTCCTCGGAGGAGAACGGCCTCGCCAGATCGGCGGCGCTAAGGTAACCGCGAATTTTTTCCGCGCCCTGCAGGTGAGGCCAGTGCTGGGCCGCACTTTCCTGCCCGATGAAGACGGCCTGGACAATCCGTCAAACGCGGCGCATTCCGCCGTCATAAGCTTTCGCTTTTGGCAGGAAGATCTAGGCGCGGATCCGAACGTTCTGGGCCGAGCGATCCAAGTGGACGCGGTTTCCTACAATGTGATTGGGGTCGCGCCTCCCGGCTTTCAATTCTGGTGGAGAGCCCACGACATCTGGGTCCCGGTAACCTTCAATGTGCACGAGCGCGACTATCGAAATCTGGTGGTAGTCGGGCGCGGGAATTCGCCGCGAAACAACGCAACCGCGGAAATGGTTGTGATCGCAAACTCCCTAAGCCAGGCATATCCCAAGAGCGACAAAGGCTGGACGGCGCGGGTCGACGACCTTCAGGACTGGCTGCTCAACGGGACCTTTCGTTCTCGCTTTCTGTTGCTGTGCTGGGCCGTCGGGATCGTTTTACTGATTGTGTGTACGAATGTGGCGAGCCTGTTGCTCGCCCGTTCCGCGGCGCGGGAAAAAGAGATCGCGGTGCGCCTGTCATTGGGCGCCTCGCGCGGACGCGTCCTGGGCCAGTTGCTTACCGAAAGTACGCTGCTCGCCCTGAGCGGCGGCGCGTTAGGTCTTGCAATTGCGTGGGGGTTGATTCGGCTCGCGCCGAAAATCGTTCCGCCGAACGCGATCCCTGGCGGCCCGATCGAGATGAACGCTTATGTGATCTGCTTCACTGCGGCAGTCTCACTCGTGGCATGCGTCCTCTTCGGACTGATGCCAGCGATCACCGCATCGCGCAGCGATGTTCAGTCGATTCTAAAGGACTCGACGCGCGGCTCGACGGGGGGGAAGGCGCGGAGCAGGTTCCGCCAAACCATGGTGGCGGCGGAAGTCGCTGCGGCGTTGATGCTGATCGTCAGCACCTGGCTGATGGTCGACAGCCTGCGCGGTCTCACGCGCATCGATCCGGGTTTTGATCCGAGGAACGTCCTTACGCTGCGGCTGGTTTTGCCGGGAGCAAAATACGATCCAATTCGGGCCTTGGCATTTTGCCAGCGCGCTGTAGAACGGCTGTCGTCCATCCCAGGCGTAAAAAGCGTAGCTTCGGGAATGGGGAGCGGTCTTCCCTTCCCCAACACCGCTCAAACCACCAGTTTCGAATTGGAGGGCATGCCGCCAAAGCAGGATGGCGAGATTCCCAGCGCGCTCTACTCCGCGGTTAGCGTCGACTACTTTCGCACGCTCGCGATCCGCCTGGAACGCGGAAGGGTGTTTACGGACCTGGACAACGAACATGCGCCCGTCGTGGTAAACATCAGCGCGACCCTGGCAGCGCGCTACTTCCCGAATCAGGATCCCCTGGGAAAACACTTGTGGATCAGCCGTCCGCTTCGATCCCAGGGCGTGGAGCGAGTTCGAGCGGAAATCGTGGGGGTCATGCGCGAAGTGAAGCTGACGGATCTGGCTCGCGAGGCGGCTCCCACGATTTACGCCCCCATCACTCAGAATCCCTACGGAAGAACGGTTTGGTTCGCCGTGAGAACCGATGGCGACCCGCGATTGTTCGCTTCCGCCGTGCGGCAGGAATTTTCGGCGATCGACAGCGAACAGCCGGTAGAGCAGGTGGGAACCCTTGCGCAATTGATGGATGGCCAGCTGACGCAGCCACGCTTCCAAACCGGCTTGATGACCTCATTTGCGCTGGTCGCCCTGATTCTGGCTGCGATTGGAATTTACGGGGTCAGCGTCTATGCGGTCGAGCAGCGTAGAAATGAAATCGGAATCAAGATGGCGCTGGGTGCGACACGTTTCCACGTTCTCAGTGACATCCTTATCCAGAGCATGCGGCCGACCGCAATCGGCATCGTGGTTGGAGGCGCCGCCGCCACCTTTGTCGCGTACGGATTCAAGAGCATTTTAGTGGATTCCGGCGCGATTGATCCGATTGCCTTCCTGGGAGCGGCACTGTTGTTGGCGACGGTCGCGCTCGCAGCCTGCTATTTCCCCGCGCGCAAAGCCACACGCATCGATCCAGCGATCGCCCTCCGGTCCGAGTAGCGTTATTTTAAAGTAAACTGAATCGAATCTTCAGAACCGAGAGAGGATCAGCCATGTCGTCTCAACCTTTCGATCGTAGAGATTTCCTGCGTCACGCCAGCGCCCTCGGCGCAGCGTTAACCACGGCGGGTTCGGCGCTCGCCAAGTCTTCCGGAAAATCCAGCGGTGGACGCGTGGTCGGCTCGAACGATCGTGTCAACATCGGCGTGATCGGAGTCGGCGGGCGCGGGTCGAGCGATGCCGCGAACTTCGCCAAGGTGGGCTTGGATAACAATTCCTGCCAGGTGGTCGCCGTGGCCGATTGCTATCAGAAACGCATCAACGCCGCCAAGGAACACCTGAAGATTCCAGACGGTTATCTCGACTACCGGGAAATCATCACCCGTAAAGATATCGACGCCGTAATCGTCGCCACGCCCGATCACTGGCACACGCGCATCGCTCTCGAAGCCATGGATCATGGCAAGGACGTGTATCTCGAAAAACCGATGTGCCACACCATCGATGAAGCCCGCCAGCTTGTCGCCACGGTGAAGGAGACTGGCCGCGTGCTTCAGGTCGGCTCGCAGACTACGTCAGCCGATCAATGGTGGAAAGCGAAGAAGGCCATCGCCGATGGGATGATCGGCAAGATGATCATGAGCCAGGGATCGTATCATCGAAATTCGCTAGACGGCGAGTGGAATTACAAAATCGATGAAGCCGCCGGCCCGGACGCCTCCGGCGAAAACTACGTCGACTGGAAAATGTGGCTGGGCTCGGCGCCCAAACATCCCTGGGATGCGGACCGCTTCTTCCGCTTTCGCAAATACTGGGACTACTCAGGCGGCATCGCAACCGACCTTTTCTATCATGTAGTCGCGCCGCTGAATATCTGCTGGGACAAGCCGCAATTCCCGCACAAGGTGATGGCCTCCGGCGGAATTTACGGCGGCCCGGCGTTCGAAATGAAGCGCGAGGTTCCGGACACGTTCCATCTGATGGCCGAATATCCGGAGGGCCACTCCCTGGTGCTGAGCTCGTCGATGGCGAACTCGCAGCACATCCCGGGCCTGATTCGCGGGCACTCGGGGACGATCATCATGGTGGACCACGGAATGTTCGAAGGCAAGACCGACAACATCACGCTGCGCCCCGAAGTCCGCTACGTCCGAGAAGGAAGCGATCGCGTGAAGAAGCTGACGATTCCCGATTACAAATTCGGGATGGAAGAGCAGAAGATCGTCGTCGACCAATACGACGCGATGACCGCGCACATCAACAACTTCATCGAATGCATCCGCACGCGCAAGAGGCCCCGGCTGGATGTGGAAACCGGCGCCTGCGCGCAGGTGGTGATCTCAATGGCGGTGGAGTCGTATCGCCAGGGCAAGGTTTTATACTTCGACGAAAAGAAGTGGAAGGTTTCCGATAAGCCGGTGAAGGCTTGATGTGGCCACGAATTCACACGAATAAACCCAGATGTTTTATTCGTGTGAATTCGTGTTCATTCGTGGCTTTACTTCTTGATCGTAATTCCGAGCTCCCGCAGCGACCGCTCCGGCACTTCTGACGGCGCGTCGCACATCAGATCCGCGCCCTTCGCCGTTTTCGGGAACGGGATCACCTCGCGAATCGACGTTTCTCCCGCGAGAATCATCACCAGGCGGTCAAGCCCCAGCGCTATCCCGCCATGCGGCGGAGCCCCGTACTCGAGCGCCTCGAGCAAAAAACCAAACCGCCGCTTGGCTTCATCCTCGGAAAACCCGAGCGCGGCGAAAACTTTGGTCTGGAGATCGCGGCGATGGATACGGATCGAGCCCGAACCAAGCTCCGTGCCGTTTAGAACCAGATCGTAGGATTTTGCCCGGCACCGCGCCGGATCACTGGTCAGTTTTTCGATGTCTTCGTCGTGTACCGACGTGAACGGGTGATGCGCCGCATTCCAGCGCTGGTCTTCTTCGTCCCACTCGAACATCGGAAAATCCGTCACCCACAAAAATTGGAAATTCTGCAAGTCCAGCAGCTTGTGCCGGTCCGCGTACTTCTGTGCGGCGTGCAGACGAAGTTGCCCGCAGGCCATCAGCACGGTTTCCTCCGGCCGATGCCCTTTCGGCTCGCCCGCCCATCCGGCGACCAACAGCAGATCGTCTTCCTGAGCCCCGATCCGTGACCGGACCTGGGCCATCGCCTCCGGGTAATCGCGGTCCAAGCGCTTGGGATCGTCGAACACGCGCAGCCCGCGCTCCTTGCCGGCTTCCTTCAAGGCATCTCTTTCACTGCGGCTTACCGTCCCGACCTTGGGAATCCGGATCGCCACCAGCGGAAGACCGTGCGCTGTCAGATCCGGAATCAAATCCTCGATGCAGTAAAAAGGAGGAATCCGCATGTCGGGTTTATCGATTCCATACGATCGCATTGCCTGAGCGTAAGTCAGCCGCGGAAAGGGAAGCTGGATGTCATATCCCGCAACCTTCCACGCCGCCTTCATCAGCGGTTCGATCACGGCAAAGATGGTCTCCTGCTGTGGAAACGACATCTCCAAGTCGATCTGCGTGAACTCGGCTTGTCTATCGGCGCGGAAATCTTCGTCGCGGAAACAACGGACGATCTGGAAGTATTTGTCGAATCCGCTCACCATCAAGAGCTGCTTAAAAATCTGCGGCGATTGCGGTAGAGCGTAGAACGTCCCAGGATACACGCGCGCCGGGACCAGATAATCGCGAGCGCCCTCCGGCGTGGATCGCGTCATGAACGGCGTTTCGATCTCCAGAAATCCGAGGCCTGCCAGCGTCTCGCGCACGGCAAACGCAACCTTGGAGCGCAGAATGATATTGTGCTGCATACGCGGACGGCGCAAGTCCACGTAGCGATATTTCAGCCGCGACTCTTCCTTGACGTCGACGGTCTCCTCCATCGGAAACGGCGGCGTGCGCGATTCATTCAGAATCCACAATTTCTCAGCGACCAGTTCCACTTCGCCCGTGGGAATCGCCGGATTCACCGTCTCCGGCGATCGCAGCGCGACTTTCCCCTCCACCGCGATTACATACTCCGCCGCCAGCGATTCCACCTTCTTGTGAGCTTCCGTATCGCCATGGAACACGAGCTGCGTCACTCCGTCGCGATCCCGCAGGTGGATGAACAGCACTCCGCCCAGATCGCGGCGGCGATGCACCCAACCCATTAGAATCGCCTGTTTACCGGCGTCGCCCGCGCGCAATTCGCCACACGTGTGGGTGCGCTTCAGCTCGCCGAGGAAGTCCAGAGCAACGTTTTCCATACTCTATTGTCGAATACGCGCAGCCAGTTCTTCCCGCTTGAGCGAAACCTGCGCACCCGATGTCATCTCCTTCAATAAATAAGTACCGGAGGCGATCTCGTCGTCTCCCAGAATCAGCGCATAGCGCGCGCCCATCTTGTTCGCGACTTCAAGCGCCCGCTTCAGCTTCCGGTCTGCCGAACGCTCCACCGCGATTCCCGCCGCGCGCAACTCAGCCGCCAGCGTCCCGGCGTGCAGATCCGCGGCATCGCCCAGCGGCGCGAGGAATACATCCACCACCGGCTTGTACGCGTCCGGATGGGCGTCCTCCACGCTCATCACCAGTCGATCTTCTCCAATCGAAAATCCGATCCCCGGCGCGGGGACGCGCGAACCTAGCGATTCCGCGAGTCCGTCATAGCGTCCGCCACCGAGCACCGAATTCTGCGCGCCCAACGCCCCGTGCGTGATCTCGAACGTTGTCCGCATATAGTAATCGAGCCCACGGACCATCCGCGGCCTCAGCTCATACACGATCCCGCGCGCATCGAGGTGCGCCCGCACCGATCGAAAGTGCGTTTGGCACGGATCGCACAAGTGATCTGTGATCGTGGGCAGCGTTTCAATGATTGGCTGGTCCTCGGGAACCTTACAATCCAGCACCCGCAGCGGATTCGTCGCCGCCCGCCGCTGGCAATCCGAGCACATCTTCGGCGCTACGTCGCGCAATTTTTCCTTCAACAAAGCCAGGTAGCCCGGCCTGCAATTCCCATCCCCGATCGAATTGAGCAATAGCGTGAACCCGTCAATCCCGGCGTGGCGCAGAACATCGATCACCAGTTCGATCACCTCCGCGTCCACAATGGGCGATTCCGACCCGATCGCTTCCGCCCCAATCTGGAAAAACTGGCGGAACCGTCCCTTCTGCGGGCGTTCGCGCCGGAACATGGGGCCGATGTAGTAATACTTTTTAACGCCCGGAATCTGATCGAGGCGGTGTTCAATGAACGCCCGCATCACGGATGCCGTCGCCTCCGGTCGAAGCGTGAGCGAGCTTCCGTCGCGATCCTCGAAGGTGTACATCTCTTTCGAAACGACGTCGGTATCTTCGCCGACGCCGCGCACGAACAACGCCGTCTCTTCTAAAAGCGGCGTCCGGATTTCCTGATAGTTGTAGGTGCGGAAAACCTCGCGCGCCGCGGCTTCCACGTGATTCCAGACGGAAGTTGCGGGCGGCAGCAGGTCACGCGTTCCTTTTACGGCGCGAATCACGCGTCACTCCTCACCCTTCCGCCTTGTACGCGCGAGCTTTTTCAACATAGTGCTGCACGCCTTCCTCAAAACGCGCGTGCTCTTCCGCCGTCACCGGACGGCGCGGCTTCGCCGGAACGCCCATGACCAGCGTCCCGGGCGGCACATCCATACCTTCCGGTATCAGCGACCCGGCCGCGACCACCGAGCCCTTTCCGATGCGCGCGCCGTTGAGAATCGTCGCGCCGATGCCGATCAGGGTATCGTCTTCGACGGTGCATCCGTGCAGCGTCACCGAATGTCCCACCGTGACCCGATCGCCGACGGTCAGAGGAAACCCTTCGTCCAAATGCAAGACGCAATTGTCCTGAATGCTCGTTTCCGAGCCGACAACAATGGGTCCGGTATCGCCGCGCAGCGAAGCGTTGGGCCAGACGCTCGACCGCTCGCCGACGGTAACTTCACCGATGATTTGCGCGCTCGGGTCGATATATGCGGATACGGCGATCCGGGGCGCGATTCCGCGGAATGAACGAATCATAATCGAGGGGGTAAATCTCATGCTAACAGAAGCAGCGCTTTAAATAGCAAAGCTTGGAATCCGGTAAGCTCGAAGCATGTGGCCGCGCCTTCCGCTTCTCTCCGGCCTCTTGTTGGCCTCATTCGTTAACGCCGACGAACTTACCCAGAAAATGACCGAACGGGTTTCCGAGGAGGCCGATGCCTTCGCCAAGCTCGCGCCCCAGGTTCTCGGCACCGAAAAATTGCATCAGGCCGCGATGAAGCCCAAATCGCGCTTTCATCCGCGCGTGGGCGCCGCCGCAACGCAGCCGCCGCCCGCTAAATGGACGGAACGCAATATCACCTCCGAATACGGATTCGCGACTTTCTCCGGCGAATCCGGGGCGATCCACGAACTGCGCCAGGTGACGGCCGTCGACGGTAAGAAGATCGAAGACACCAAGAAGGCCCAAGCCGCGCTCGCCAAGGCGATTACCGCCAGCGACGATGTCCGCAAGAAAGCCATGCTGAAAGAGCTCGAAAAGTACGGGCTGGTCGGCGCCGCAACCGATTTCGGCCAGTTGCTTCTTCTCTTCAGCCGGCGCGATATGGAACGCTACGAATTCACTTCCAAGGGCGATAAGATGATCGGCTACGATCGCGCGCTGGTGTTCGGCTACAAACAACTCGACGGGCCCGAAGCGCTTACGTTGTTTGAGGAAAACAAGCATGACCTGATGCGGCACCTTCGAATTGAAGGCGAAATCCGCGTGCGAGCCGAGGATTTCGTTCCCCTCCAGATCACTCTCAACGCCCAGCAGGGCGATGCACCGAATTCTCTGCGAGAGGAAGCCGCGGTCACCTATGCGATGAGCAAATACGGGGCGCTGCTGCCCGTCTCCACCGAGCACCGCGAGCTGCGCGCCGGAAAAGTCGTCGCCGAGAATCACTTCACCTACGTCGATTTTCAGAGATTTGGCGCATCGAGCGAACTTAAGTTCGAGGTCAAGTGAACCGGATCGTATACCTGCACGGCTTCGCCTCCAGCCCGCTTTCGACGAAGTCCCAATTCTTCAAGAACAAGTTCGCGGGCTTCCCGTTCGATATTCCTGAACTCGACGAAGGCAATTTCCAAGCGATGACGGTGAGCCGCCAGCTCGGCGTGGTCGAGCGCGCCGTCCACGGCGATCCGGTGATCCTGATGGGATCGAGCTTGGGCGGCTATCTCGCCGCTCTTTACGCCGCGCGGCATACAAATGTCGATCGTCTGGTGCTTCTGGCCCCCGCGTTTCAATTCCCTTCGCGCTGGCGGGCCCGTTATTCGAGCGCTGAACTCGACGACTGGGAAAAAACCGGCGCCCGCGACTTCTACCACTACGCCTATAAGCAGAATCGGCCCCTGGGCTACCAGTTCGTCCGGGATGCCCTCCAATTCGAAGATGAACCGGACTTCCACCAGCCGGCCTTAGTACTCCATGGTCTTGGCGACGAGGTCGTGCCGCCCACCGTCTCCGAGCAGTTCGCCGGCCATCACCCGAACGTCACCTTGCGGCTGGTCGAATCCGGACATGAGCTTACCGATCAGTTGGAGCTTTTGTGGGCCGAAACGGCAATGTTTCTTGGATTCCAAAACCGGTAAAAGCCAATAGCCGCCCTTTGTAGTATGTGTTAGACTGTCGTTGAGGCCTTTTGGCGCGGGGAGATTCCAAATATTGAAACCGCGTAGCGAAGAGATTCGTCATATCCGCGTGGGAGCGTTGTCGTGCTAGGAAGTGTCAGCGGCCGGGGCCATCAGGTCTCGGAAGAGCAAGTCAAAGAAGTACACGCTACTTCTCCAGACGATCCCGATGTTCATCTGGCGCATTTGCTGGCGCCCGAATCGATCGAAACTCCTTGGTTCAAAAGCATTATTACCAGCATCAAGGAAGCCATCAATCCTCCCAAGCTTCCGCCTCTTGAACTCACCTCGAAACCCATTGATGTTCCGAACGTTTGGGGCTTTTACGGCGGCAACGAAAAAACCGCTGGCCTTTCTTCCGTAGCGATTCACATCACCGTTGTAGTGCTGGTGGTCTGGATTGGATCGTTTAAGCCCGTTCAAAAGCTGGCGCAACAGGCTGTAACATTGATCGCGCCGAACTTGAAACCGTATCTGCCGGACGCGCCCAAGCAGAATCAGATGCACGGCGGCGGCGGCGGCGGAACCAGATCGCCTTTAGACGCGAGCAAAGGCAAGCTTCCCAAGATCGCTCCGCGGCAGTTTACTCCTCCGCGTGTCGATCCGCCTGAAAATCCCAAGCTTCCCATGATCCCGACCATCGTGGCCGACGCGCCGATTCCGAATATCAACGCTGTCAATTACGGCGATCCGTTGAGCCATCTGGGCGTTCCTTCGAACGGTACCGGATTCGGCGGCGGCATCGGCACGGGTAGCGGCGGCGGAGTCGGTTCCGGCCGCGGACCGGGAGTGGGGCCTGGTTCGGGTGGCGGATTCGGCGGCGGCGCTTATCGCATTGGCGGCGGCGTATCGGCTCCGGTCGTACTATCCAAGGTCGAACCCGAGTATTCCGAAGAAGCTCGCAAAGCCAAGTGGCAAGGTACCGTGGTTCTGCAAATCGTCGTTGACGAACACGGCCTTCCCAAGGACATGAAGGTGATGCGGCAGCTTGGTCTCGGTCTGGACGCGAAAGCCATGGAAGCGGTTGGCAAATGGCGCTTCAAGCCCGGGATGAAAGACGGCAAGCCGGTCCCGGTCCTGGCGACCATCGAAGTCAGCTTCCACCTGCTGTAGAACCCACCAACTTCGCATAACGCTGGCACGGAAACGCGACCGCCAGGAAGGGGGTGCAAATAGATTAAGGCCGTTGGCGCGGCCCAACCGACTCATCCAGAATCTTCCGCTCCTCCGGCGAAAAATTCTGCTGGATTTCATCACTTTCCAGCCGCTCTCTTCGCTCCACCGGCCGCAGCGTGCGTAGATTCCTCAGTTCCTCGGTCACGGCCTGACGACGCTGGGGAGAAAGGTTGTGCAGCGCTTCCAGGCGTCTTAGTACGCGCTCCTGTTGCGCCGGGGGCATATTCTCGAAGCGCTCCAGCAGCCGCTCCATTCGTTCGCGCTGCGCCGGACGAAGCTTAGCCATCTCCTTCTGCCGCTGTTCCGGCGACATCTTCTGGAAGCGCTCCAGCTCCTTCGCGGGATTCAGTGGCTGCCTCCCGCCGGGCGCACTGCCAGGAGGATTGGGGGGCCTGGGGTTCGGATTCCCGCGCTGTTGCGCCGCCACGGGCTGCCTCTGCGCCAGAATGAGAGACACTGGTCCCCACACCACCAGCGCGAATACTCCAATCAGCCCACGCATCCGCATCAGTTTACATCGCGCTGGCAGGCTGCTGCGGAGCGGCGGGAATCAACATATCCAGCTCTTCGAGCGTGTTCGCCACTTGCTCGATGTCGACTTTTTCTGAGTCCACCACGGGCGCGGCTTCGCGCGTCTGCGGCGCACGCACCGTGAATCCAATCACCAGGACCGCGCAAGCCGCCACCAGAGCCGCGGACTTCCAGATGGAATACGGCACCGCGGGCTGAAACACGCCCGGCAGCCACTTGCGCCATCCGGAAGACTCCTGTGCGACCCGTGCGTAAACTCGCGCGTTAAATTCCGGCGAAACTGCCGGCGGCGTCCACTGGTCCAGCGCATCCCAGACCGAGCGCTGCTTCTCTACGAGTTCGCGGCACGCGCCACAATTCGCGAGGTGCTGCTCGATCTCGGCAGCCTGCGCGCGCTCCATCTTTCCGGCGCAAAAATCCAGAAGGAGCGCTGCACCCTCCTTCGTATTCTTAAGGCAAAACATGTTCCCATCCCTCGAATAAGCTTCAAGCCATGTGCGCGAGCCGTGCCCGCAACGTTTCGTAGGCCCGGAACAGCAGCGACTTCACTGCCGATTCCGAACATCGCAACGCCTGCGCGATCTGAGAGTACTCGAGTTCCTCGTACTTGTGCATGATTACCGCCGCACGCTGCTTCTCCGGCAGCATCTCGATCGCCTGTCGCACTTCCCGCAGTTTTACTTCGTACAACATCTCCTGCTCCACGCTCGGCTGCCGGTCCGGAACCTGCCGCTCAACGCCGTGGATCAATTCATCACTCAGGCTCTCCTGGCCCTTTTCTTTTTTCCCATCGCGAATCCAGTTCAACGCCAGATGGCTCGCGATCCGGAACAGCCAGGTTGTAAATTTAGCGGTCGCCTCATACGTCGCGCGGCTCCGGTACACTCGTAAAAAAACTTCCTGTGCCAGTTCCTCTGATACCGCACGATTTTGAACCATCCGGAATAAGAAATGCACCACCGGCGTACGATGGCGCTCCAGCAACAACGTGAAACTTCGATCGTCCCCTTCGCGGACGCGGAGCATCAACTCGGCGTCGCGCTCCAGAGCCGCAACGGCTTCCATATCCTTGCTAACCCCACTGTTTGAAGAAGGTTGCGGGGGGTTCAAGGGTCATTCCCCCTTCAGGGACCGTTCCATCAAATCCCGCAGCGCCGCCCGTGGGCTCTTCGATGCGTGAAGCACAGCGTGCATCTGTTGAATAATCGGCAGATCGACGCCGAACTTTGCGCCGAGCGCGACCGCCGCGTCGCAAGTTTCGATGCCTTCCGCGATCATTTTCATCGATCCAACAATTTCATCCAACCGGCGTCCGCGCGCTAATTCGATCCCAACGGTCCTGTTTCTACTTAGATCTCCGGTACACGTTAGTACTAGATCGCCCAGACCGGCGAGCCCAGCCAGCGTCTGCGGCTGGCCGCCCATCGCCACGGCCAGTCGCGTGATTTCCGCGAGCCCTCTGGTGATGAGCGCGGCCAGCGTGTTGTTACCAACTCCCAGCCCCTTGCAGACGCCCGCG
>Ga0070731_10002586_pt1 | contig 17070 bp, 13 predicted proteins | sample Coa_R1_2_FD_66448 | JGI IMG/M metagenome (GOLD analysis project Ga0070731, IMG submission 66448) | Surface soil microbial communities from Centralia Pennsylvania, which are recovering from an underground coalmine fire - Coalmine... | ecosystem: Environmental > Terrestrial > Soil > Unclassified ...
GAAGAAAAAGGCCTCACCTTCCACGAGGCGCAGGAGGCCGGCATTCCGGGCAATGTGTTCACCACGCACACGCCCGTGCCCGCGGGCAACGAAGTTTTCGGCATCGAGTTAATGGACCGCTACTTCGGCGAGTGGCACGGCAAATTGCGCATCGACCGCAAATCTTTTCTCGCGCTGGGCCGCATCAACCCGCACGACGAGGGCGAGAATTTCTCGCTGACCATTCTCGCTCTGCGCACCTCCGGCGCGGCCAACGGCGTTTCGAAATTACACGGCGAAGTCTCGCGGAGAATGTGGGCCAACGTCTGGCCCGACGTGCCAGTCCACGAAGTGCCGATCGGGCACATCACCAACGGCTGCCACATCCGCTCGTACGTCTCCGATCAACTCGATGAAGTTTTCGTGCGCTACTGCGGCCCGCGCTGGTCGCTCGACGCGTGGCAGGAAGGCGCCAACTGGCGCGGCCCGGAACTGATTCCCGATTCCGAACTCTGGCGCGTGCACGAGCGCCGTCGCTCGCGCCTGGTCACATGGGCGCGCGAACACGTCAAATTTCAGCGCAAACGGTCTGGCGCGCCGCAGAAAGAAGTCGAAGAATCCGAAGAACTGCTCGACCCGGAAGTCCTCACCATCGGTTTCGCGCGCCGCTTCGCCACGTACAAGCGCGGCACGCTGCTTTTCCGTGACCCGGACCGGCTGGCGAAAGTGCTCTCCGACAAAGACCGCCGCGTTCAAATTCTCTACGCCGGCAAAGCGCACCCGAAGGACAATGCGGGGAAACAATTTATTCAAGCGATCTACAAATTTGCGCGCGATCCGCGTTTCAAAAACCGCATCATTTTCCTCGAAGATTACGACATCACCGTCGCGCGCTATCTGGTGCAGGGCGTCGATGTATGGCTCAACAATCCGCGCCGCCCGATGGAAGCGTCAGGCACCTCCGGCATGAAAGCCGCCGCCAACGGCGCGCTCAACTGTTCGATTCTCGATGGCTGGTGGGTCGAAGGCTACGACGGCACCAATGGCTGGGCAATCGGACGGGGCGAAGATTACACCGACCTCGAATACCAGGACGACGTCGAAAGCCGTGCGCTGTACGATTTGCTCGAAAAACAGATCGTCCCGCAATTCTACGAGCGGCGCGGCGACGGATTGCCGCGCGAGTGGATCAAGCGCATGAAACGCGCAATGATCTCCGCCGCCGGCACGTTCAGCACTTTCCGCATGGTCCAGGAGTATTATCAAAAATACTACAGCCCGGCCAGCGAACGTTGGACGCGCATCAACGCCGGAAAATCGGAAGCTGCAAAGGAACTCTGGCGCTGGAAGCTGAGCTTGTTCGCAAGCTGGGCGCAGATTCGTGTCGAAGAAGTGAGCGCCGACCGCACGCAAGGCGTGAGCGCCGGCACACCCGTGCGCCTCGCCGCGCGCGTTCACCTCGGACCGATCCGGCCCGATGACGTGAACGTGCAAGCCTATTTCGGCCCGCTCAACGACCAGGGCGCCATCGAAGAAGGCCAAAGCCAATCGCTCGAATGCAAAGGACGCTTGGATGGCAGCGACAGTTCATTCAACTACGCCGGCGAAATTCCGTGCAACACGACGGGCCGCTTCGGTTATGAGATTCGCGCAATTCCGAAGAACCCGAATCTCTCGACGCCGTATGTGCCGAGCTTAATTACGTGGGGGTAACGGCAATTCAAAATTCAAGATTCAAAATTTTCGCGCCATAACTTTGAATCTTGAATTATTTCTCTTTCATCGCCTTCTTCAACTTCGCTTCTTTCTCGTCGTCCCAATAAGCGCTGTCGAGGTTGATGAACACGCTCGAATATGGGATCGTTGAATCGGTCTTGAGCACCAGCACGCTGAAGTTTTTCGAAGCGTCGTCGAGTTTGGTCATGATTCCGTCGTGCGGCAGCGACTCTTTCGGGAGGCTCTTGATTTCATCGCCGATCTTCGCGCGGAAGTTCAGCACCGCGGGAACATCTTTTTCATCGACGAAATCCAATTCCTTGTTGAGAAACACGCTGGGCTTGACGTGTTTCTGCTGAGCGAGGAGCGCGAGCACGTCGTGGACCGCGGTCAATGGGTCGCCGCCGATGTACGTCGTCGTGATCCCTTCTTTGCTTTGCAGCGGAAAGGCCGAATCCGCGATCACAATCCAATTGTGTTGCCCCAGCGTGGGGAGTTTATCTTTCAACTCCGCGTGCCAGTCCGGCGTCGGCGCCGCCGGCCGGATGAAATAACGCGCGACCTGCGTGCCGAGGATGGCGACCAGAAGAACGACGATGGTGACGGTGCATTTCATGGGATGTTCCTTTCGTTGGAGGCATACTTAATACTCAGGACTTTCTCAGCACTCAGGACTCAGCACTTTCTTTACTTCCACTGTGCGACCAGATTTGCCAGCAGGCGCACGCCAAACCCCGTTGGCCCCGCCACGAACGGCGCTTTGTCGCGTTCCAAATCCGCGGTGCCGGCGATGTCGATGTGCGCCCACGGCACCGCCGCGTCGATGAAATTGCTCAGGAATGCCGCGCCTTGGATCGGGTGCGCTTCGCGCATGGGGGCGCTGTTCCAGATGTCGGCGTGCTTGGCCTTCATCAGTTCCTTGTAATCCTCGTGCATGGGCAGGCGCCAGATGCGCTCGCCACTTGCTTCGGATGCGTTTTCGAGACGCGCGCGCAATTTATCATCGCTGCAGAAATAGCCGGCGTATGTGCGCCCAAGACCGACCACCACGCCGCCGGTGAGCGTCGCGAGATCGACCACCGCGGCGGGCTTGTGCTCCTTCACGCCGTAAATCAGCGCGTCGGCCAGCACGAGGCGGCCTTCGGCGTCGGTGTTGGTGACTTCGACGCTCACGCCGTTGGGATAATGGAGGATGTCGTCCACGCGCAGGGCGTTGTGCGCGATCGAATTTTCCGCGGTGGGCAGCAGGCCGACGACGCGGAAGTTGGGCTTGATGCGCGCGACTTCGCGCATTGCGCCAAGCACCGCCATGCCGCCGCATTTGTCGTATTTCATGCCCCTCATGCCTTCGCGCGGCTTAATCGACAACCCGCCGGTGTCGAAGCAGATCGTCTTGCCGATCAGCAGCAGTGTAAACGGCGACTTTCCGCGCGGCGTGTAGCTGAGTTCAATCAAACACGGCTTGTGAATCGACGCTTTGCCGACGTTTTCAATGCCGACCAGTTTCAGCTTCTCCGCCGCGGAGCCATCGATGATTTTGCATTTCAAGCCCGAATCGCGCGCCAACTCCTGCGCTTTTTTCGCAATGAATTCAGTTGTCGCCACATTCGGCGGCGTCGCCGCCAGACGCCGCGCGAAATTCGCGGATTCCGCCAATTCCAAGCCGCGCACGCACGCGGCGCCGATCTTCGCGTCCTCGCCCGCGCAGAAGACATGCACGGCCAGTTCCGTCGCGGCCGGCTCGTCTTTCGGCGGGCGTTTGTGTTCGTCGAATTTGAAATTGCCCAGCCCAATGCCTTCGCCAATGGCGCAACCCAGCGCTGAAACATCGACGGTCGCCAGCGTTTCTTTTGGAACTGAAATCTGCGCCACTTTCGCTTCAAGCTTGTGCAGACTCTTCGCCAGCCGCCCGGCCGCCGAGCGCGATCTGTCCGCGCTGAATTCGTTCCGCTTGCCCAAACCCAGCAACGCGAACACTGAACCGTCCATGCTCTGCACCACCGTGATCTCGCCGTTCTCGCCCTTCACGTCGCCGCGCTTGATGGCGCTCGACAGAATGCGATGATGGCGCGCGTCCAAATCCTGATCGCAGTGGTGCAGCGTTTTGTCATCGAAAATGAGGCATACAATGACATCGGGGTGAGGTGTGGGTTGTGCGGCGATACGAATGGATTGGTACACGAAAGCTCCTTGAAAGAAGTGCTGAGTGCTGAGTCCTGAGTGCTAGTCCAGATCCTGGGTTCAATGGAAGCGAGCATTGTCGCAAAGCGACCGGAATTTGCAAGCGTGCGCGGGGAACGGGAGCAATGAATACGCTTTCGATTTTTTAAAAATAGCGTTTGACAATTAGGGAATCGAAGTGGTAAGCAGGGACTTCCACGAAACCCATTTGGGTGCCCGGCACGCTTTATTGGCGTCCCCTTCGAATCCGGACAAGTTTAATGGTTGCGGTGAAGCATCGGCGCTAACGCGCTTTTGCGGCGCTGTCGTGATTGGGGGGTGGGTTATGGACGGAGTGGACTTGATGGACAAGGTGGACGGGGTGGACGCGATGGGTGTGAGCCGCGTCGAGGGGCAGAGCGGGACATATGGCACGGAGAATACCGCGGCGCGCGCGGGCGGCGGTACCCACGTTAACGGCGGCGGGAGTGCCGCCGCTGCGACGGCGGCCGGCCGGCTGGAAGCCGGCGGTACGAAAGCCGGCGGTACGACGGCGCGGTGGCGGGAAGTCAGCGGATTGAGGGTGGAAAATGAGAAGACGCTGTTGGGGAAGGAGCGGCGGGGGGCGCTGCGGAAATTGTATAAAGTGGTGGAGGAGGAGATTCGGGCGGAGTTGAAAAGCGCGCAAGAGGATGAGGCGTTTAAGGAGGAGCGGACTTTCCTGTGGGAGCCGATTCCGGCGGTGTGCCAGCGGCTGGAGATTGCGCCCACGGTGCTGTCGCGGCTGTTGAAGGAATTGACGGGGATGTCTTCGTGGCAGTTGGTGGACAAGATACGGGCAGAGGGGATTAAGGAGAAGTTGCGGGCGGAATTGCTGGAATGGGTCAAGTGGCGTTTCCGCGCGCCGGGGGCGTGGGGCGGGGCGGAGTTGTCGTTCGGGGATGTGCTGACCGAGTTTTGGGAGACGCTAAAGGCAAAACGGCGCGCGGCGAATTTCAGCTATGCGACGAGGGCCATCGAGCTGGGGTTTGCGAATTACACGCGGTTTTATCGGGCATGTTTGTTGTGCTACAAGAAAACGCCGTCGCAGTTGGAGGACGAGGTGCTGCGCGAGTTTGCGGACTGGTTTTCACTGGCGCAAGGGCTGATCGATCGACTTCGCGCGAAGGAGTTCCGGCACCAGCGCGACCCGAGGTGGGACAAGTATCGCGCGCCGTATGCGGACGAGTGGGCGGAGAATCTGAAGACGAGGCCGGAATGGATGGCGCGCATGCGCGCAGAGTTGGGGATGGGAGAGGAGGCGGCGAAATGGGCGGAGGGGTAAAGTGAGAGAGTAGGGAGTAGGGTAGAGAGTAAGGATTTTTTTGTGGGATCGATGCAACATGTGCAGTTTTGCAAGAGGGGTTGAGATTCTTTTTTGCGCGAGTGTGAGCGATGACGTGCGCATTCAATTGCGGTGATGGCCCCCGATTGGGAATCTTGAAAAAGTTGCCGGCAGGATGCCGGCGGTACAGGCGGGAACGGGGCCGGCTGGATGCCGGCGGTACAGGGGCCGGAACAAGCTTTGGCCGGCCAATTGCGCCTTTTCGTCATGACCAGAATCTTGGTCTGCCACTGTGTCCGGACGATTCAACTTTGTCGCGTATCAAGATTTTACGAATTGCGTGTTGATTCGCATCGAAACGCCTTGACAGATGAGGGCACGACTATATTCTGTTTGCACTTAAAAAATTCGGTGGGCTGGATGCTGAAATTGGCCGCTTACTTACGTGCGCGGCTCCTGAATGAATTGGGCGTGTGCTTACGTGCGCGGCTTTAAGTTGGATTTGGAATAACCATGGCAATTGGCGATAAAGTTCGCAAAGTACTCGACGACGGCGTGTATAAGTCCGTGATCTGGAAGTCGGTCTTCCGCCACGGTTTTCCGGACACCGACCGCAATCGCACGCTGGCTGTGCTGTCGAACGTTTTTCTGCATCTGCATCCCGCAAAATTAAAAGGCCACGCGGTGCGCATGCGCTATACGTGGTGCATGGGCGGGCTGTCCTTCTTCATGTTTTTGATCCTCACAATTTCTGGCGTATTTTTGATGTTCTACTATCGCCCGACGGCCGAATACGCCTTCGCCGACGTGGTCAGTTTGCGCGAAGACGTGCCGCTGGGCATGTTCATGCGCAACATGCACCGCTGGTCGGCGCATGCGATGGTCATCATCGTTTGGCTGCACATGCTGCGCGTGTTTATGACCGGTTCGTACAAGGCGCCGCGCGAATTCAACTGGGGCGTGGGCGTGATTCTGCTGACGCTGACGCTGCTGCTTTCCTTTACTGGCTATCTGCTGCCGTGGGACCAGTTGGCAATCTGGGCCATCACAGTCGGCACGAATATGGCGCGCGCGCATCCGTTCATCGGCCACGAAGGTCCCGGCGCGTCGCTGCTGAATCCCAGCATCCTGGGCTACGACGACATGCCGCTGATTCATTCGAAAGACGACATTCGCTTCGCGCTGCTGGGCGGCTCGATCGTCGGCCCGCCGGCGCTGCTGCGTTTCTATGTGTTGCACTGCGTCTTTTTGCCGGTGGTGGCCGGATTCCTGATGGCCGTCCATTTCTGGCGCATCCGCAAAGACGGCTTCAGCGCGCCGCTGTAACAAGAATTCAAAATTCAAGATTCAAAGTTGGTTACTTCAATCTTGAATCTTGAATTTTGAATGTAGAACCTTGAATCGGAGTTTGGGAATGGCATCTGCTGAATTGGGTCCGGGACTGCTCAACTACCTCTTCCAAGCCGTCAACTGGTTTTGCCAGCCGGTGTATTTCTATACAGGCACGACCATTGCCTTCTTCGGCGCATTGAAATTTCGCAAATTCCTGGTCAAACCGGTCATCGCCGCGTCGATTGGCATTCTGGGACTGGTCTTCATCAGCGTCAGTTTGTTCAACGAACAGTTCCGCCGCGAAGCCACGAAATCGGACAACGCGCCGATTTGGATCATGCTCGGCATTTCCAGCATTTGCATGTGGGCGGCGTTCTGGCAGGCGGTCAACAACGACGAGCGCTTCAAGAAGGGTTTGAAATCCGACGAGCACGACGCCGCGCAGGAAAAGCTGCATGTCTGGCCCTACCTCGTTTACCTCGAAGGCGTGATTGCCGCGTTCGTCATGGCGCTTCTCTTCATCTGGTCGCTGGGACTCGACGCGCCGCTGGAAATGTTCGCCAACCCCGCGAAAAGTCCGAACCCCGCCAAAGCGCCGTGGTACTTCCTCGGCTTGCAGGAACTGCTGGTCTACTACGATCCGTGGATCGCCGGCGTGCTGCTGCCGGGCATGATTATAGTCGGCTTGATCGCGCTGCCGTACTGCGATCCGAATCCCAAAGGTGTCGGCTACTACACGTTTAACCAGCGAAAATTCGCGATAACGACGTACCTTTTCGGCTATGTGATGATGTGGCTGGTGCTGATCTTCGTCGGCACGTTCCTGCGCGGGCAGAACTGGAACTTCTTCGGCCTGTACGAACAATGGGACGCGCACAAAGTCATCGCCGCGAACAACGTCAACGTCTCGGACGTGTTCTGGCAATACATCATGCACCGCGACCCGAAGGCGTTGGACATTCCGTGGTACAAACGCGAAGTGGCCGGCTTCGCGATTCTGCTCGTCTACTTTACGGTCGTGCCATTCCTGGTGACGAAAATCTTCAAGAATTTCTACAATTCATTCATCACGACCTACGGCAAAATCCCCGGCCTGATCCGCTACTCGATCGTGATCATGTTTCTGCTGGTCATGCTCGCGGTGCCGATTAAAATGTATCTGCGCTGGGCCTTTACGCTGAAGTACATCGTCTTCATTCCGGAGTACTTCTTCAACATCTAACGGCAAATTCAAAATTCAAGATTCAAAGTTCAAGGTTGTTTATCAGCGCACCGACTAAATTTTGAATTTTGAATTTTGATTTTTGAATTCTTTTCATGGCTTACGTCCCACCCACTCCCGGTTCCACCACTTCCGGCCAGCCCACTCCAAGCGACGTTCCGAAGCAGGATGCTCACATCACCGACTTGCCCCCGGAGGTTCGCAAGAGTTTTCTGCGCTCGATGGTCTTTTTTCCGTCGATGGTCGGCGCGGGCATCTGCCTGCTGATGTTCGTGGGCTGGATCGTGCTCTTCAACAAACCGAAGACGCCCGAACAATTCGCGCGTGAACTCGAAAGCCCCAACATGCGCGAGCGCTGGGAAGCGGCGCGCGAATTGAGCGATCACATTTCGCACTATGGCGAGCCGGATTCGCGGATTTATTCGCCGGTGGTTTTATCCGCGCTGCTCAAAATCATGGACTCGCCGGAACTCGACAAGGAAGCGGCGGCATGGTCGCCCAGCTCGGCAATCAAGCAGGATCAGGAGAAGACTTCGCTGCGCTGGTGGGCCGCGCGCATCGCCGGCCACATCGCCGCGCGGCTGACCGATCCGGCGGACAAAAATCGCGCCTGCGCGGCGCTGTTGAAAGCGCTCGACGAACGCGGCGCGCTGGGCGTCTGTGCGGCGCAAGGACTGGCCTACATGCGCGAACGCCGCGCGGTCGATCCGCTGGCGCACATTCTGGAGACGAGCGACGATTCGCTGCTGCGCGGAATTTCCGCGAAGGCGCTTGGCGAAATTGGCGCGTACCACATGACTCAGCCGGATGGTCTGGAAGTCGCCGACAAAGTCAGGCTTATCCTGACTGATGCGTTCCAGCGCGAAAACGCGCGCGCGCAAAAAGATGAAGACCTGTTGGATAACCTCGCGCTGGCCCTCGCCGAAGTGCACGACTCCACCGGCCTGGCGCGCATCCACGCGCTCGAGAAAAGCGAAAGCGAAAACGCGCGCCTCGGCGCGCGTCTGGCGTTGGAACGCCTCGAGAAAAAGTAACTCGGGCCTTTAGCCCGTGTTTGTTCTGACTCCTAACTCCTATCTCCTATCTCCTGTCGTGTGAAACGTCGAACTCATCGTGGCTGGCTTTTCTTCGTGCGGGCTCGACACGGTGATCGCGCGCGGCGCGGCGTCCTCGTGGTCCGCAAGGTCCTCCGATACGTGCGGCGGTGCGTTCTGATCGGGAATGACCAGCACCTGTCCTACCTTCACGCGGTCTTTCACCGCGATCCCGTTGCCTTCCGCGATGCGCCCAAACAATTCCCCGTTGCCGTAATATTTTTTCGCGATGAGCCACAACGATTCGCCGGGCTGAACCACGTGAGTGCGCTTCACCGCCGGTGCGTTGGAATACGATGCGGGCGCTTTCGCCGCAAGCTGCGCGAGGCTCTGCGGCGGCAGTTCGACCACTTCGCCCGCGGGTCCGTTATCGATGATCTCCGCGCGCACGACTCGAGGCGGGCGCGGCGGCAGCGGCGAACTCATCGTCTCGCTAACCGCCGTCGCTGAATTGGCCTTTTTGTCCAGAGTGTCACTCACATTTTTCACGACCGACGCCGCTGACTCCTGACCCCTGACTCCTGTCTCCTGATTTTGCGGCGCTCGCAGATCAACCGGAATCGCCGGCACGGCGGGCGGCGCGAGGTCTGGACCGACCGCAAGCTTCGGAGCCTCCGGCGCAGCCGCGACATCCGCGCCGCTCGTCATGGTCGGCGCATTGCTGCGAAAATAATTGATGTAGACTAAAAGCGCGATGGCCACAATCAGCGCAACCGTTGCAGTGCGCAAAACTCCATGCAGCATACTCATGGCAGCATCCTCCCAGACAGCTTCTTTCGCTTAACCCACCCCATTAATGGTATCGGAAGGCGGAATGGCGAACTTTAGAAGTCCAAGGTCCAAAGTCCAAGGTCTGTACCATTCGTTTGCCCATCGTGGATCGCCAGTGGGCGAACACACTCGCGAATTTCATCACGCGCCGTACACTCTGGACTTTGGACCTTGGACCATAGACCTTGGACTGAATTATGACTCACCGCATGTCCTCCGTTCAATTGCCCGTGATCCCCATCGTGGGCGAGCTCATTCGCGAGCACCCGGGCACGATTTCGCTCGGGCAGGGCGTGGTCAATTACGGGCCGCCGCCATCGGCGCTGGAACGGATGAACGATTTTTTCAAGGAATCCGAGAACCACAAATACAAACCCGTCGAAGGCATCGCACCGCTTTTGGAAGCGCTCGCCGCGAAACTGGCCGCGCAGAATCGCGTCGCCGTGAATGAACGAAATCGCCTCGTCGTCACCGCCGGCGGCAACATGGCATTCATGAACGCGATTCTGGCCATCGCCGACCCAGGCGACGAAATCGTTCTGCTCGCGCCGTTTTATTTCAATCACGAGATGGCCGTGTGCATGGCCGATTGCAAGCCGGTGATCGTGTGGACTGACGAAAATTTTCAGCCGCGCCTCGACGCCATCGCCGCGGCGATCACGCCGCGTACGCGCGCCATCGTCACGATTTCGCCGAACAATCCGACAGGCGCAGTCTATTCCGAAGAAAGTTTGCGCGCGATCAATTCGCTCTGCCGCGAACGCGGCGTCTACCACATCAGCGATGAAGCCTACGAGGATTTCGTCTATGGAAACGCCGCACATTTTTCATCGGCATCAATCCCCGGCGCCGCGCCGCACACGATTTCACTCTACTCGCTGTCAAAATCCTACGGCTTTGCGAGCTGGCGCGTCGGCTACATGCTGATTCCGGAGCATCTTTTCGTCTCAATCAAAAAAATCCAGGACACGATTCTGATCTGCCCGCCCGTGATTTCGCAATACGCCGCGCTCGGCGCGCTCGACGGCGGCAGCAATTACGTGCGCGAGCGCGTCAAAGAAATCGAAGCCACGCGTGCGCACGTGCGGGAGGCGTTGCAAAGCGTGCAGGATATCTGCCGCATCCCCCGCGCGGACGGCGCGCTCTACTTTTTCCTCTATGTGAACGCGCCGTTAAAGCCGATGCAATTGGTGGAACGCCTCGTCAAAGAGCACCGCGTCGCCGCAATTCCCGGCGACGCCTTCGGCGCAACGGACTGTTGCAGCCTGCGCATTTCATTCGGCGCGCTGAAGCGCGAAACGGTGGAGGAAGGAATCGGAAGACTGGCGAGCGGGTTGCGCGCGTTGATTTGAAAAGAGTGTTTCGCAAGGAAACGTGCGTCATGCTTCCAGAGGACATGGATGAAGACCAGACTGTCACGGGCTATCTGCGCGGATGTTGGCTTCAACTGCTGCTTTTAGCGATCATGATTGCGGTCATGTATTATCTATCGAAGAAATGAGCATCGGTGAGGACTTCATGAAAATTGCATTGTGCCAGTTCGACATTGCCTGGGAAGACAAGGCGGCAAATTTTAAGAAGGTTTCGGCGCTGCTCGACGGCGAGCAGCATCTTTGCCGCGACGCGTTGATTCTTTTGCCGGAATTGTTTTCAGTCGGTTTCAGCATGAATGTCGCCACAATCTGCGAAGACGAAACGCGCCCGACTGAAAGGTTTCTTGCCGAAACCGCGCGCAGATTCAACTCCCACGTCACCGGCGGCGTGGTTACGCGCGGAGCGGACGGCAAAGGCCGCAATGAATCCGTGACGTTTGCGCCGGACGGCAGCGAACTGGCGCGCTACGAAAAAATGCAGCCGTTTTCGCTCGGCGGCGAGCTCGAACATTACACGCCCGGCAAGGCGATCACGCTTTTCGACTGCGGCGGATTCAAAGTCGCGCCGTTCGTCTGCTACGACCTGCGCTTCCCCGAACTCTTCCGCCAAGCCGCGCTAAAAGGCGCGCAACTAATCACCGTCATCGCCAACTGGCCCGTGACGCGCATCGATCATTGGATCACCCTGCTGCGCGCGCGCGCGATTGAAAACCAGGCCTACGTCGCCGGCGTGAACCGCACCGGCCGCGACCCGCGCTACGTCTATTGCGGGCGCAGCCTGATCGTCAACCCGCACGGCGAAATCATCGCCGACGCAGGCAATGGCGATTGCGTGATCGGCGCGGAGATTGATGTGCAAACCGTGGTGAATTGGCGCCGCGATTTTCCGGTGTTGAAGGACGTGCGCCAAGAATTCAAGCGAGGCTAAATATGGACGCGAAGCTGCGCGAAATTATTGCAGATTTTGTCCTTTCAAATCGATCGGGGTTATCCAGATTCCAACGCGGCGTGTTGATGAAAGCTGGAGCAAAATCGTATCTCGATAAGCTCGGCAAGGCCGGCATAAAGCAGATGGATCGAGAGTCCGCGGGAGTTTTGTTCGATCTAGCATGCGCGTTTGTGCGCCGATTGAACCCTGGCACGCAAATGACATCGGAAGAAGTTCTTTTCGAAATGGACGAAGCTTTTCGCAACGAAATTCACCTGCCACGCAGCGACTCGTATCATGCGATTATGGCATCATTAAACGAAACTACGGCGCGGAGGCGTTCGTCCTAACCGTGCAGCTTTCCACGAAAACGTGCTCCGCCCACAACCATCCCGAATTCATCCTGGATGTCGAAGGCACCATCGTCAAACCCGCGCTGAAATTTCTCCGCAGCATCGAGGACATGGTCGCCGCCGGCGAAGTCTTCAAACTCAACGACACGCTCAGCGTCGGCTGGATGATCGCGCAAGTCTGGCCGCACGACCGCAAAACGTTTACGCTCTACGAACCCGACATGAAATCGTTCCCGCTCAAATTCGTTCCCGGCGTGAACGAGTCGATTCTGCAGATGACGATGCAGATGTACACGCTCGACAGCTTCGCCATTAGCCGCGACAAAATGGAATTCCCCAGCATCAAACAGTCCGCCGTCGTGTGCGACCGTATCGGCGTTTCGCGCGAACTGTACCTGGCGCGCTCCGAACCGGCCAACGAGCGCGATTCCGGGTGGTTCATCGGCTGCGCGCAGGACGACCACGACCATCACGACAAAAAAAATCTCAAGCGCCTCTCGCTCTACGAAGCTTTCTTGCAGCGCCGCGAAATCCAAAATTGGATGGCCTTCCCGCAAGGCTCGATGATCCTCGCGCGCCACGACGCCGCTCCGCGCGTCTGGCTCAACGACCAGCCGCTGCCTGTGAAATCCGGCAGCTTCGTCGCGAAGTGGCTTACGAATCAGTAGAATCCGAACGCGCGCCTCCCCTCACCCCGGAGGCGCAAACGGCCGCGCCTCTCGGCCCTCTCCCGGGGGGAGAGGGCAACTGCGCCCATCAATTCCGTTTTGAATTTTGCGCTCTGCAGGATAAGCTTTCTTCTGCGTACACGAGCACCGTTGCGTTTCAAAAAACGAGAAGGAGTCCTCCGTGCAGTTGCAGCCCAACAAATATCGCACTCACACCTGCGGTCAGCTTCGCCATTCCGACGCCGGCAAAAACGCCGTCCTTTCCGGCTGGGTGCAAACCAACCGCGACATGGGCGGCGTGATCTTCATCGACCTGCGCGACAAGCACGGCGTCACTCAGGTCGTCTTCGATCCGCAGGACAAAGCGCTCCTCGAGGAAGCTGGAAAACTGCGCAGCGAATGGGTCATTCGCGTCGAAGGCCTCGTTCGCCTGCGCCCTGAAGGCACTAAGAACGAAAGGCTGCCCACGGGCATGGTCGAAGTCGCCGCGTCGAAACTAACGGTGCTCAATAAATCCAAAACGCCGCCCATTGAAATCCGCGACGATCTGCATTGCAACGACGACATCCGCCTCGAATTCCGCTACCTCGACTTGCGCCGCAACGCCATGCAGCAGATTCTCTCGCTGCGCAGCAAGGCCAATTTGATCGCGCGTGACACGCTCTGCGATTTGGGTTTCACCGAAGTTGAAACTCCGTTCATGGTCAAATACACGCCCGGCGGCGCGCGCAATTTCCTCGTGCCATCGCGCTTGAACAAAGGCAAATTCTACGCGCTCGCCGAAAGCCCGCAGCTTTTCAAGCAGCTATTAATGGTGGCGGGCACCGACCGCTATTTCCAGATCGTGCGCTGCTTCCGCGACGAAGATTTGCGCATCGACCGGCAGCCCGAATTCACGCAGCTCGACATTGAAATGTCGTTCGTCGAACAGGACGACATCTTCACCGTCGTCGAAACCGTGCTCGCGCGCATGCTCAAAGAACTCAAAGGCGTCGAACTGAAAGTGCCGCTGCCGCGCATGCCCTTCGACGAAGCCATGCGCCGCTACGGCAATGACAAACCCGACACGCGTTTCGCGCTCGAACACATCGAGCTCACCGATCTCGTGAAGAAATTCGACGGCGGCGGCGTCAAGCTCATGAAGCTCGCCGTGGACAGCAAAGGCATCGTGAAGGCGATCTGCGTCCCGCCCGAACACGAGCTGCCGCGCTCGCAGATCGACAAGCTCGAAGACTTCGTGAAAAGCATGGGCGCGAAGGGACTGGCCTGGGCGAAAGTCGATGCTGAAGGCGGCTGGGCCTCGTCGCCGCTTAACAAGATCATTTCGCCCGACATGCGTTCGGCGATCAACGCCGCGTGCGGCGCGAAAGAGGGCGCCACGATCTTCATGCAATTCGGCAAACCCGCGCTGGTGCATACGGTCATGGCGAATCTGCGCGTGCATCTCGCAAAGAAATTCGGCCTGATTCCCGAATTCGGCGCCGGCGGAAAATGGAATTGTTTCTGGGTCGTCGATCCGCCGCTCTTCGAATACGACGAAGAAGAAAAAAAGTGGGCCGCCGCGCATCACGCCTTCACGCACCCGCGCGACGGAGACTTGCAGTACCTCGAAACCGATCCCGAGCGCGTCAAATGCTGGCGCTACGACCTCGTGCTCAACGGTTACGAAATCGCCGGCGGTTCCGTGCGCATTCACCATCCCGAAATCCAGCAGCGCGTCTTCAACGCGATGGGCATCAGCGAACAGGAAGCGAAAGAAAAATTCGGATTTTTGCTCGAAGCTTTCCAATACGGCGCCCCGCCGCACGGTGGTATTGCGGTGGGCTGGGACCGCACCGTGTGGCTGCTGAGCGAAACCGAAGCCATGCGCGACGTCTTCGCGTTCCCGAAAAACCAGAAAGGCGTGGACGTGATGACCGGCGCGCCAGTCGAAGTCAGCGAGAAACAATTGCGCGATTTGGCCGTTAAGGTAGTGACCGAAGAGCCGAAGAAAGCGTAATACAGAGCCGCGCACGCGAGTAAGCGGACGCACTGGCAAGGCCAGTGGCACACGAACATCGAATTAACTGCCGGCGGGAGTTTTAAATGAAATCCAATGCGCTGCGCCGATCCGGAATTTTAATTTTTATGCTGAGCGCTGGCATCGCCGCAAGCGCCGAATCCAGCCCCATCATCGCCCCTCGCCCGACTGCATTCCTAATCACCGATTATCTTCCCCCCGCGAATTACGAAGGCGACAGCCTGTCTGCGTGCTTTCGAATTGAAAACGCCTCCGCGCGCGAAGCCGCGTTCGAAGTGTCCGCGAAGGCCGTCGATGCCGAAGGCAAGGAAGTCAGGTCCTTCACCGAAAAAGCAAAAGCCTCAGCCGGAGCGTTTGCGGCGGTGAAATTTGAATTCGAAACACGCAAGACTGCGCGCATTCACATCGAATTGAAACGCGCCGGCGAAGCGGAGGCGCTTGCGGAGACAAACGTCACGCTGCTGCGCGAAGATGATCCGTGGCCCGCGACAAAAATCGCCAACGGCCGCCTCACCATCGCCGAAGATGGCAGCGTGCTCATTCCGCTGGTGAAGAAAAAGCGCGTGATCGAAGACCGCACCTTCGCCCCGATGAAATGGCTCTTCGGCGATTCCAGCGACAGCAGCGGCGCGATAGGCGGCACAGCGCTTATTTTTGCGCCCGGCGCGTGGCACTTGAACGTGGACAGCGGCGTGCAGACGCTCGGCCCTTGGACGCCGGACGGTTCCGCGCCGATTCTTAAAACCATGGACCGAGTGCTCAGCCAAATCGGCGCGCAAAAGATTCAGCGCGTCGTGATTCTGCTTCCGCCGGAAGACCTCGACCTCGCCACTGATCCGCGCGTGTACCGCGTGGCGTTGGATGCGCTGATGGCGCGGCTCACGAAGAATGGCGTTACGCGCACGACTCTAATCTGTCCGTTCCGATTCGGCTGCAATGCCGCGCATCAACAAGCGCTCTGGCACGAAGTCCACGAGTCGGCGGCGGTAAATCTCGCCAAAGTCATCGACCCGATCGATTGGATCGGCGAATCCGCCTGGCGCGTCGACCCCTCCACGCCCAAAGTCTGCGGCCCGTCTCCCAACGCCGCCGGACGAAAAATGATTGAGCAAGCCTTGTCCGCTTTGATACGATAATTTTTGGAGGGGCGGCGCTCTTGCCGCCCTATTCACGGCGGCAAGAGCGCCGCCGCTCCTGACGCGAGGGCCGCAACGCCGCATGTATCCCACTCAACTGCACAGCTACCTGCTATGGCGCTCGTCGGTCGAACCCAATCCGCCGGCGCTCGCGTCCAAGCGCTACACCGCCGCCGCCTCGCTTGTCCCGACGGTCATGTGTGGAATTTTTGTGTACGGCTGGTACGCGGGCGAAGTGCTATTGGTCTCGCTCGCCGCGGCGTGGCTCGCGGATCTGCTCGGCCGGCGCGTGATTTACCGCCGTGAAAGAGAACTTTTTCTGCGTCGCGACGGCGTCTGGCTGCTCACCGGCCTTCTGCTCGGCTTGATGCTCCCGCCCGCAATCCCCATCTATTGGGCCGCGGCCGGCGCATTTATCGCCGTGCTCGCTGGAAAATTTTGGCTGCAAGTGGACGGCACGCCATTGTTGCAGCCTGCGTTGATCGGCCTGCTCGCGCTGCATCTGCTTTGCTTCGCCACCTCATCGCTGAGTTCCAATGCGCCCGGTCCCACCACGAACCCGATGAATCCGCGCGGCAACTGGCCGGTGCTGGAGCGCGCCACCAGCCTCGACGCGACAACCGGACGCGGCTACATTCCCGGCTTTCTGTGGAATTTTTTCGGCGGCGACATCCGCAATTCCATGCCGCGCCCGCGCAGTGATCTGTTCACTAAGGTCACCACCGACGCCGTGACCGGCCCGCGCCCGCAGGATTTGGTCGCCGAAAATCCCGCGCGAGATTTGAGCTGTTGCCGCTACACGAACGACAAAGGCGACACCATCGAACCGTACGATTGGTTGAAAATGCTGCTCGGTTATTTGCCTGGAACGATCGGCGCGTCCAGCGGCATGGCCCTGCTGATGGGCATTTTCCTGCTCGTCTTCAGCCGCACGCAATCGCCGCTGATTCCGCTCTCCGCGCTGTTTACAATGCTCGCCGGATTTTATCTTGTC
>Ga0070731_10002587_pt1 | contig 17061 bp, 15 predicted proteins | sample Coa_R1_2_FD_66448 | JGI IMG/M metagenome (GOLD analysis project Ga0070731, IMG submission 66448) | Surface soil microbial communities from Centralia Pennsylvania, which are recovering from an underground coalmine fire - Coalmine... | ecosystem: Environmental > Terrestrial > Soil > Unclassified ...
GTACTTCTTGGACAGCACCAGCGTCATCGCCGCCGTCAGCGTCGTCTTGCCGTGATCGACGTGCCCGATCGTGCCCACGTTCACGTGCGGCTTGGTGCGTTGGAACTTGCTCTTTGCCATCGAAGTCTCCGACCTGTTTTTGCCTGATTTTTGCCCGTCGAATCGTCGGGCTTCGCCCGCGATCCTGTGTTGCCGTTCCCCGTCGAATCGTCGGGCTTCGCCCGCGATGCGACGCTTACATAACCCGGCGAAAGCAGGGGTGTACTTTCGCCCGTCGTCCTTTGGTGCCCATGGCGCGGATTGAACGCGCGACCTCTCCCTTACCAAGGGAGTGCTCTACCACTGAGCTACATGGGCGATCGCGCGAAACCGCGAGTATTCCGTTGCGTGGTCCTTGGAGCGGGTGAAGGGAATCGAACCCTCGTCGTAAGCTTGGAAGGCTTCTGCTCTACCATTGAGCTACACCCGCATTCAGGAGTCAGTTGTCAGTTGACAGTTGTCAGTAGCGGGTGAGGCGAAATGCGCGGCGCCTCTCAATCCCCCTGTCAACTGACTTCTGGCATGGAGGGGGAAGGATTCGAACCTTCGAAGGCAGAGCCGGCAGATTTACAGTCTGCTCCCTTTGACCGCTCGGGAACCCCTCCGTCGAAATCCGCGATTTTAGCAGTTGCGCGGATAGCCGGTCAAACGCATCGACGGTGTGAGCGCGCGTATCGCTCGCTTGCCTGGCGTCCTTTAGAATCAGCCGCTTGCCGGGCGCCGCACGATGCATGCAAGCGCCGTCCGCATCGCTCGCATGCCTTCCACTCCCCGATTCGATTACATCGTCGTCGGCGCCGGTTCCGCCGGCTGCGTGCTCGCGAACCGACTCTCCGAGAGCGGCCGCCATACGGTCCTTCTGCTCGAAGCCGGTCCGCGCGACACGTATCCGTGGATTCACGTCCCGATCGGTTACGCGAAGACGATGTTCCACCCCGTCGTCAACTGGGGCTTCTACACGGAGCCCGAGCCGACGATGAACGGACGCAAGATTTACTGGCCGCGCGGGCGCACGCTCGGCGGCAGCTCGGCGATCAACGGCCTGATCGCGATACGGGGGCAGCGCGAGGATTACGACGAATGGGCCGCCGCAGGCAATCCTGGCTGGAGCTACGACGACGTGCTGCCGTGGTTTCGCAAGTCCGAGCACAACGTGCGCGGCGCGAACGAATGGCACGGTGCGAGCGGCCCGATGTGGGTCTCGGACATCGAGAAACCGCATCCCCTGATCGAGGCGATGATCGCCGGCGCGAACGAGATCGGCATTCCGCGTAACGACGACTTCAACGGTCCCACGCAGGAAGGCGCCGGCTACTACCAGCTCACGACCCACCGTGGCTTTCGCTGCTCGACGGCAGTCGCGTATCTCAAGCCCGCGCGCCATCGCCCGAATCTGCGCATCGAGACGAATGCGCACGCGGCACGTGTAATCGTCGAGCAAGGGCATGCGAGCGGCGTCGCCTATCGCCAGGGAGGCGAAGAGCGCATCGCCAACGCCAACCGCGAGGTAATCCTGTCGGCGGGCGCGCTGCAATCGCCGCAATTGCTGCAGTTGTCGGGCATCGGGCCGCCGGCGCTCCTGCAATCGCTCGGCATTCCCGTGCAGCTCGCGCGCGAAGGCGTCGGCGCGAATCTTCAAGACCATTTGCAGGCGCGCGCCATCTTCCGCTGCACGCAGCCGATCACGACCAACGACGCGCTTCGCACCGTGTTCGGCAAGCTGGCGATCGGTCTCGACTACGTGTTTCGCCGCAGCGGTCCGATGGCGATCGGCATCAACCAGGGCGGCATCTTCGCGCGCGCGATGCCGGACGCGACGCGGCCGGACGTGCAATTCCATTTTGCGACGCTATCGTCCGACATGGCCGGCTCGCCCGTGCACACTTTCTCGGGCTTCACCATGTCGGTGTGCCAGCTTCGTCCGACGTCGCGCGGGACCGTCCAGATCAAATCGACCGATCCGCTTGCACCGCCCGCGATGCAACCAAACTATCTTTCGACCGACAAGGATCGCGCGACGATCGTCGGCGCGATTCGCCTCGCCCGGAGGCTCGCCACCACGCGCGCGCTCTCGCCGTACGTCGAAAGCGAGTACCTGCCCGGTTCCAAAGCGGAAAGCGACGACGAGCTCCTCGAATTCGCGAAGAACACCGCGGGAACGATTTTCCATCCGAGCGGTACGACGAAGATGGGACCCGCGAGCGATCCGATGGCTGTTGTCGACGCGAATCTCCGCGTGCACGGAATGGAGCGACTTCGCGTCGTCGACTGCGGCATCATGCCGACGCTCGTGTCGGGCAATACCAATCTGCCGGTCATGATGATCGCGGAGAAGGTGGCCGCCGGGATTGTCGAGGGTGACTTATGAGCCCTTGGGCGAAACCAGCTGGCATGAGGCGCCACAAGTAATACCATGTGACGTCTTGGTATTGCTAACGGAGACCGCCGTGGGTGACGATTCCGAAGCGAGTGCGTGAGGTGCTAGGCTCGCACCCGGCGACTGCGTCGATTTCGCCGTCAGCCCTGCCGGCAAGTCGTGCTTCAAAAGGCGGCGCCGAGATCGGCGGCCAAGCGCGATCGATTCGAGTCGGCGCGACGCAAAGCACGAGCCAAGTGGCGCACCGACGAGCTGATGGCGCTGTTGCGCGTTGACGACTGAGACCGTTCGTGCTGTTTGTCGACGCGAATGTTCTCGTCGATGTCCTCGAAAATGATCCCGCATGGGTCGAGTGGTCGCGCTGCGGCAGCTTCGCGCACAGGCACAGGTGCACGAGCTTCTGATCAACCCCGTGATCTACGCCGAACTGTCACTGGCCGTCAACCCGCGAACGCGCGTCGTGCGCGACAATCGAACGTCGGTGGATCATCGAATCGATCGCGAGCCATCGCCGGAAGTTGACACCGCACTTGCTCGCCTGAAGGCGCTGCGCGCCGCCGATCCCATGTCGACAACCGGAGATTAGCCATGGCCTGCTGTCACGCCGATTTCACCGCCCTCGAAGGGAGCGATCGCGGGTTCACGCTTGGCATGCCAACGTTCACATTCGGTGCAGGCGTTCTCGCCGAAGCGGGCGACAACGCGGCGGAGCTCGGCCTGCATCGTATCGCGCTCTTCACCGACCGCCATCTCGCGCAGGGTGAGCACGTCGCGAAAGTTAAAGCATCGCTCGCCGCCGCGAACGTCGATTGCGTCGTCTACGACGAGGTGGTCATCGAGCCTACCGACAAGTCGTTCCAGGACGCGGCGCGCTTCGCACGCGAGAGCAACGTGGATGGCTACGTTTCGGTCGGCGGCGGCTCGGTCATGGATACCTGCAAGGCCGCGAACCTCTACACGAGCCAGCCGGCCGAGTTCATGACGTACGTGAACGCGCCGATCGGCGGCGGTCAGCGCGTGCCCGGTGCCGTGAAGGCGCACATCGCATGTCCGACGACGTCAGGCACCGGATCGGAAACGACCGGCATCGCGATCTTCACGCTGACGTCGATGAACGCGAAAACCGGCATCATCTCGCGGCGATTGATTCCGACGATAGCGCTCGTCGATCCCGATGTCACGCGCACGCTACCGTCGAAGGTCGTCGCGGCGACGGGCTTCGACTGCATGAGTCACGCGCTCGAATCGATCACTGCGCGGCTTTATCCCCGCAGGCTCAATCCGGCGCAAGGCATGCGCCGTCCGGTCTCGCAGGGTGCGAATCCGTTCTCCGATGCGCTGGCAACGCAGGCGCTGAATGGCGTCGGCCAGTTCCTCGTGCGCGCGGTCAAGGATGCGAACGACAGCGAAGCGCGCACCGAGATGATGTACGCGTCGATGCTCGCCGGCATCGCGTTCAACGCGGCAGGGTGCCATCTGCCACATGGGCTTTCGTATGCGGTCTCGGGTCTGATCAAGGATTTTCACGTCGACGGCTACCCGCAGGGCAAGAGCCTCATTCCGCACGGCATGTCCGTCGTGCTCAACAACCCGTCGGTGTGGCGCCGCACGGCGTTCGCTCATCCCGAGCGGCATTTGCGATGCGCGCGTGCGCTGGGCGCCAAGGCGGAAGGCGCGTCGCACGCCGACGCGGGCGAAGTGCTCGCAGGACGCATCGTCGAGTTGATGCGTGCGACCGGCATGCCGAACGGAATTGGCGCGCTCGGCTTCGGCGAGGCGCAGATTGACGCGCTGGCGACCGGCGCCGAACCGCAATACCGCGTGATCAAGAACGCGCCGATCGACATCGATCGCGAGGAAATCAAGCGCCTGTTCCGCGCGGCGCTTCGGTACTGGTAACCGCCTTTTCCATCAAGGCAGCGGCAGCACGCTGAACGCGCGTTGGCGGCATGCGCACGGCGAATGTGCTGCCCTTGCCGCGCTCGCTCGTGATCGCAAGCTCCGCCTGATGTCGCAGCAGTACGTGCTTGACGATCGCGAGTCCAAGGCCTGTCCCGCCCGTCGCGCGCGAGCGGCTACGATCGACACGGTAGAACCGCTCGGTCAACCGGGGAATATGCTCGGCGGCAATGCCGATGCCGGTATCGGTCACCGAGAACACACCGCTGCCGTCGCCGTCGACACGCCATGCGATCCTGATCGATCCGTTCTTCGGTGTGTAGCGTACGGCGTTGGTGACGAGATTGCCGAATGCACTGGCGATCTCGTCGCGGCAGCCCATGATCATCGCGCGATCCGCGGCGTCGACAGTGACCGTATGCGCGCCTTTCGACAGCGCCCTCGCGTCCGCGGCGATCGCGTCGAGTAGCGGCGCGGTGGGGAAGCGCTCCTCGTGCAACGGGCTCTGGTCGCTCTCGAGTGCCGACAGCGTCAGTAGATCGGCGACGAGGCTCTGCATGCTCGTCGCCTGCTCCTGCATCAGCGACAGGAAGCGGCGGCGCTGGCGCTCGTCCACTTGGATGTCCTGCAGCGTCTCGATGAAGCCATTGATCACCGTAAGCGGCGTCTTGAGCTCGTGCGAGACGCTCGCGATGAAATCGCGGCGCATCCGCGCGACCGCTTCGAGCTCGGTGATGTCGCGCGCGAGCAGAAGCTTCTGGTCGCCCGCGAAGGGCACGAGCTGCAACGCGAGCGTTCGTCCGGCCTCGCGCTCCGATGCAACGACGACCGGCGTGCCGTAATCGCCGGCGTCAAGGTAGCGACGAAACTCCGGCTGGCGCACGAGGTTGTAGATCGGCTGCCCACGATCCTTCGCGAGATCGAGCGCGAACTGCGTGAGCGCGCGCGCATTCGCCCAGTCGATGCGATTCCTGGCGTCGAGAACCACGATGCCGTCGGGCATCGCGGACGCCGCCTGCCGGAAGCGGTCGACGACATGCCGCAGTTCGCGCTCGTACGCATTGCGCACGCGCATATGGCGATGGATCGCCGCGAAAAGGGGGCCGAAGATGCCTCGCCCTTCCGGAACTTGGCCGTCGCCGCCATCGCGCGTCCAGGCGCTAAGCCTGGAGAGCTGCCACAGATCAAATGCGATGATCGCGAGCGCGCCGAGCGCGAGGACCGCGAATGCCACTTCGATGCCGCCCAGTGCGCCGGCGACGAGCGTGATCGCGGCGACGCCGACCGGCGCGAGCAAACCGCGCAACACGACTCGGTTCACGTTGCGTTCGCTTGCTTCCCGATCTGCGAGACGAGCCGATAGCCGCTGCCGCGCACCGTCTCGATCATCTCATCCATGCCGAACGGCTCGAGCGCCGCGCGCAGGCGACGGATGTGCACGTCGACCGTCCGCTCCTCGATGTAGACATGATCGCCCCAGACGCCATCGAGCAATTGCGCCCGCGAAAGGACGCGATCGTGTCTCGTCATCAGAAATCGCAGCAGCTTGAATTCCGTAGGACCGAGCGCAACGTCGTTGCCGGCGGCGCTTACCCGATGCGCGACACCGTCGAGCATCAACCTATCGAGGCGCAGCGTTTGCTGCACGGCTTCCGGCGCGCGGCGCCGCAGCACCGCCTGGATCCGCGCCTTGAGCTCGCGCGGACTGAACGGCTTCGTCACGTAGTCGTCGACCCACGCCTCGAGCCCGGCAACCTTGTCGGCCTCCTCGGTGCGCGCCGTCACCATGATGATCGGCAGTTCGCGCGTGCGCGGATCGCCGCGCAACTGACGCGCGAACGAGAGGCCGGATTGACCGGGCAGCATCCAGTCGAGCAGCACGAGAGCCGGCAGCCGCTCGTTCAGAATGCGCCGCGCGCTCTCGGCGTCGAGCGCTTCGCGCACTTCGTAGCCGGCATCGACCAGATGGACCTTGAGCAGCTCGAGGATCGCCGGCTCGTCGTCGACGACGAGAATTGTCGCCTTCATGGCCTTCCCGCGCTCACCGCGCCGCCACCTCGGCGCGAATCTCGTCGAGCGACGCGTGGCGCACATCCTTGCCCTTCACGACCTGCACGACGGCCTCGGCGATGTTCTTCGCGTGATCGCCGATTCGCTCGATCGATTTCGCGACGAATACGATCTCGATCGCTGGCGTGATCGTGCGCGGGTCTTCCATCATGTAGCTCACGAGCTGGCGCAGGATCGATGCGAACGCCGCGTCGATCTCGGCATCGCGCGCGACGATGTCGGCGGCAGCGGCCGCGTCTAGCCGCGCAAATGCGTCGAGCGCCTGGCGCAGCATCGCCGATGCGCGTTCGAGCGCGCGCGCTGCATCGTAATGGCGCACACGCGCCAGCCGCTCGCTTCGCGTTTGTGCCGCCTTGTACGCGATCTTCTTGCCCTCGTCGCCGGTGCGCTCGAGATCGCTGACGATCTTGCTGACCGTCAGCACCATCCGCAGATCGACCGCCGTCGGTTGGCGCTTGGCGATGATTTGCGCGCACTGCTGGTCGATGGCCACCTGGAGCCGATTGATCGCCGCTTCGTCGGCGCCGACCGCATCGGTGCGCGCGCTGTCGTCGTCCTTTTCGAGTGCGTCGATCGCGCGGCGAAGCTGGCGCTCGACGATGCCGCCCATCGACAGGACGCCGGAGCGGATCGATTCCATCTCGGCGTCGAACTGCTTGTTCGTGTGCTCGGTCATCTCCGGAACCGTCCTAGCCGAACCGGCCGGTGATGTAATCCTCGGTCTCCTTGCGCACCGGCGCGAGGAATACCTGGTCGGTGTTGCCGAACTCGACGAGCCGGCCAAGATACATGTACGCGGTGCGGTCCGACACACGCGCCGCCTGCTGCATGTTGTGCGTGACGATGGCGATCGTGTAGTCGGCCTTGAGCTCGAAGATCAGCTCCTCGATGCGCGCAGTCGAGATCGGGTCGAGCGCCGACGTCGGCTCGTCGAGCAGCAGCACCTCGGGACGAACGGCGATCGCCCGTGCGATGCACAGGCGCTGCTGCTGCCCGCCGGAAAGCGCCATCCCCGATTGCGCGAGCGTGTCCTTCACTTCGTTCCACATCGCCGCCTTCGTGAGCGCCCATTCGACCCGCTCGTCCATCGCCCGCGTGGACAGCCGATCGTACAGGCGCACGCCGAACGCGATGTTCTCGTAGATCGACATAGGAAACGGCGTCGGCTTCTGGAACACCATGCCGACCTTCGCGCGGAGCAGGTTGAGATCGGTCGCGTTGTCGAGGATGTTCGCGCCGTTCATGCGGATCTCGCCGCTCGCCCGTTGTCCCGGGTACAGCGAATACATGCGGTTCAGCGTGCGGAGCAGCGTCGATTTGCCACAGCCGGATGGACCGATGAACGCGGTCACCTCGCGCTCGGCGACATCGAGGTCGATCTGTGACAACGCCTGGAAACTGCCGTAGAAAAAGTCGAGACGGCGGATCGCGATCTTCGGATTCGCTACTTGCGGGGCGTCGAATGGCGAAGCCGTCGCACATGCCGCCATCGGCACCTCGACGAGCGGCAGCGCGACACCCATCAGCGCATCGCTCGCTGGCGGAAAACGGCGCGCGCGACGATGTTGAGCGCAAGCACCGCGAGCGTGATCAGCAAGGCACCCGCCCACGCGAGCGTTCGCCAGTCGTCGAACGGGCTCATCGCGAACTGGAAGATGACGATGGGCAGATTCGCCATCGGACCATTCATGTCGGTGCTCCAGAATTGGTTGTTGAGCGCGGTGAACAGCAGCGGCGCCGTCTCACCCGCCATCCGCGCGACGGCGAGCAACACGCCGGTGATGACGCCGTCGCGCGCTGCCTTGAGCGTGACCTTCACGATCACCTTCCACATCGGCGCGCCGAGCGCGACGGCTGCCTCGCGCAAGGTGCCCGGCACGAGCCGCAGCGTATTTTCGGTCGTGCGCACGACGACCGGAATCGCGATCAGCGCGAGCGCGAACGACCCGGCCCAGCCGGAGAAATGGCCGACTTGCAGCACGTAGACGGTGTAGACGAAGAGACCCAGGATGATCGATGGCGCCGACAGCAGCATGTCGTTGACGAAGCGTGTCGCGCGCGCGAGCCATCCGTCGCGACCGTATTCGGCGAGGTAGATGCCGGCGAGGATGCCGATCGGCGTGCTGACGAGCGTCGCCGTTCCGACGATCAGTGCGCTGCCGGCGATCGCATTGCGCAAGCCGCCCGCCGACCCGGGCGGCGGCGTCATTTGCGTCAATAGCGCCGGTGAGAATGCGGCGATGCCGTTCGCGAACAGCGTCGCGAGAATCCAGAACAGGAAAAGCATGCCGAGGGCCATCGTCACGAGCGACATCCGCAGATTGAAGCGGCTCAAGGCAAGTCGCCGGCGATAGCGGCCGCTCGCCGCGCCATTCCATTGCATCGCGTCCGTCACCCGTGCGTCATGTCGTCGCCCCCTCACGCCGCGCGAGGCGCGCGATCAGAAGCCGCGATGCGGCGAGCACGAGCATCGTCAGCACGAACAGCACCAGACCGAGCGCGACAAGCGCACCGCGGTGCACCGGATCGGCCGCTTCGTTGAACTCGTTTGCCAGCGCCGATGCGATCGAATTGCCGGGCTCTAGCAGAGAGGCGCGAATCCGATAGGCGTTGCCGATCACGAACGTCACGGCCATGGTCTCCCCGAGCGCGCGACCGAGGCCCAGCATGATGCCGCCGACCACGCCAATCCGCGTGTACGGCAGGACGATGTTGCGCACGACCTCCCACGTCGTGCAGCCGACCGCGTACGCCGATTCCTTGAGCACGGACGGCACGATCTCGAATACGTCGCGCATCACGGCAGCGACAAACGGAATCACCATCACGGCGAGAATGATGCCGGCCGTCAGCACGCCGAGACCCGTCGGCGCACCCTCGAACAGCGGTCCGATCAGCCATAGGTTGCCGAATGTCGCCGTGAGGAACGGCTCGACGTGGTCGGCGAAGAACGGCGCGAATACGAACAGCCCCCACATGCCGTAGATGATCGACGGAATCGCGGCAAGCAGCTCGACGGCGGTACCGAGCGGCCGCTTCAACGCGGTCGGACACATCTCGGTCAGGTACAGTGCGATGCCGAAGCTCACCGGCACGCCGATCAGAAGCGCGATCGTGGATGTTGCGATCGTGCCGTAGATCGGCGCCAGCGCGCCGAAATCCTTCGTCACCGGATTCCAGACGTCGCTGACGAAGAACCCGGGACCGAATTTCAACAGCGCCGGCCACGCGGCGAAGCCGAGCGCAATGACGATCGCGGCGAGCAACAGGAGCACGAGCGCGGCGAACGCCCTCGCGACCTGCGCGAACAGCGCGTCCTGTCGCCGTGCCGTGAGAAGCATTAATCGCGTGCGGACTGCCAGATCGCCTTCCCGTCTGCATTGCGAATCTGCGATTTCCACGACGCCTCGATCAACGCAATCAGGTTGTCGGGCAGCGGCACGTAATCGAGGTCCTCGGCCATCCTCGGTCCGTCATGGAATGCCCAGTCGAAAAACTCCAACACCTCCACGGCGTTTTGCGGCTTTTCCTGCGTCTTGTGCATCAGGATGAAGCTTGCGCCGCTGATCGGCCAAGCATTCCGGCCCGGTTGATCGGTGAGGATCTGGTAAAAACCTGGCGCGCTCTTCCAGTCGGCGTTCGCGGCGGCCGCCTGGAAGGTGGAGGCATCGGGCCTCGGATACTGACCGTCGCGATTCTGCACGAGCGCATACGTCATCCGGTTGCGCTTCGCATACGCGTATTCGACGTAGCCGATCGCACCCTTGATCCGCTGGACATACGCGGCAACGCCTTCGTTGCCCTTGCCGCCGACCCCCTCGGGCCACGCGACCGCCGTGCTCGCGCCGACCTTGCTCTTCCACTCAGGACTCACCTTCGAAAGGTAGTCCGTCCAGATGAAAGTCGTTCCGGATCCGTCGGAGCGGCGCACGACGGCGATCGGTTCGTCGGGAAGTGCAACACCACTGTTGATCGACGCAATCGCCTTGTCGTTCCAGCGCTTGATCTTGCCGAGATAAATGTCGGCCAGCACCGGTCCCGTCAGCTTGAGCGCACCGGGCGCGACAACGCCGAGGTTCATGATCGGCACGACGCCGCCGACGATCGCCGGAAATTGCACGAGGCCCGCGCTTTGCAGCTCGTCGGGCTTGAGCGGCATGTCCGATGCGCCGAAGTCGATCGTCTTCGCCTTGATCTGCGCGATGCCGCCGCCCGACCCGATCGACTGGTAGTTCATGCCGATCCCGGTCTTCGCCCTGTAGGCATCGGCCCATTTCGCGTAGATGGGAAACGGAAACGTGGCGCCCGCGCCCGTGATGTCCGTTGCATGCGCGCCGATCGGCGCCGTTGTCGCGGCGATCATCATGAGCGCCGCCCCTGCCGTGATCCTGCGCATTCGATGTCCTCTTCGTTGATGACATCGCGCAGTGTGGCGGCCGAACGTTACGGCAATGTGACATTCGCGGCCTGCTCCAACCCTCTCCCGCGCGTGGGAAGAGAGACTCAGTGCGCGGTCGCGCCGGCGAGCTTCTCGACCAGCTCGTGATTCGCGGCGAGCTCGGCCGCAGTGCCGGAGTAGACGACCTTGCCATCGTCGAGAATGTAGGCGCGATCGGCGATACCGAGCGACAGCGGGACGTTCTGCTCGACAAGTAGAACCGAAAGGCCCTCGTCGCGCATCGCGCGCACGACCTGCATCACTTCCTGCACGACGAGCGGCGCCAAGCCCTGCGACGGCTCGTCGAGCAGCATGATTCGGGGATTCAGGAGCAGCGGCCGCGCGATCGACAGCATCTCCTGCTCCCCGCCCGAAAGCTGGCGGCCAAGCTGCGTCTTGCGCTCGCCTAACCTTGGAAAGAGTTTGAAGACGCGCTCGAGCGTCCACGCGCCGGGACGCGCTTCCGGCACGGTGAGATTCTCGAGCACCGTGAGGTGACCGAAGATCTTTCGCCCTTCGGGGACGTAGCCGACGCCAAGCCGCGCGATCCGGTACGCAGGCTCGCGCGTCACGTCGCGACCGAGCATGTGCACGCTGCCTTCGCGCACCGCGGTGAGTCCCATCAGGCTTCGCATCGTCGTCGTCTTGCCGGCACCGTTTCTGCCGAGCACCGTGACGATCTCGCCCTCGTCGAGACGCAGCGAGACACCATGCAGGATGTGGCTCTTGCCGTAGTACGCGTGCACGTCGCGCGCTTCGAGGACAGCCGTCATCCCTGCGTTCCCAAATACGCCGCGCGGACCGCTTCGTTGCGCGAAATCTCGTCGGGCGTGCCTTCGGCGAGCACGCGTCCCTGGTCGAGGACCGTGATGAGCTGCGCGATCCCGAACACAACGCTCATGTCGTGCTCGATGAACAGGATCGAAAGTTTGCGCTCCGCATGCAATCGCCGCACGAGATCGACCATGTGGTCGGTTTCCGTGTCGCCCATGCCTGCCGTCGGCTCGTCGAGCAGTAAAAGGCGCGGATTCATCGACAGCGCGAGCGCGATCTCGACCACGCGCTGATCGCCGTGCGCGAGCTCGCCCACGGTCCGATCGGCCTTGCCGGCCAGCCCGACGACGTCGAGCAGCTCGTCGGTTCGCCGCGCGACCTCGTTTCGCGCGGAGCGCGCAAGCCACGGGCGCGTGTTCTGCCGTGCCGCGGTCTCGACGCCGACGCGCACGTTCTCGTACACCGACAGATCGGGAAACACCTCCGTGATCTGGAACGTGCGCACGATCCCCTTGCGCACGCGATTCACCACCGTGTTGTCGCGGATGTTCTCCCCGTCGAACCAGATGTCGCCCGCCGTCGGCGGCACGAAGCCCGTGATGAGGTTGAAGAACGTCGTCTTGCCGGCTCCGTTCGGGCCAATGACGGAGCGAAGCTCGCCCTCGTACATCGAGAACGAAACGTCCTGCACGGCTTGCAGCTTGCCGAAGTGGCGGCTGACGTTGTGCAAGCGCAGCAGGCTCACTGGGCCCCCACGCTTGCAGCTTCGCTGCTGCGCTGCCCCCCGAAGGGGCGCAATTCGCGCTCGGGGCGGCCCGTCCCGCTCACTTCATCTCCTGCTTGAGCGTCTCCTGCTTGAGCGGCGCGGGCGGCGGCTCGATCGTCGCCGTCCTGCGCTCGATCTTGGCACGCTGCCCGGAGAGGGCGACTCCAAAGTCGCGCCGGCGCCGCGCGACCAACCCCAGAATGCCCTTCGGGAACAGCAGCACGATCAGCACGAACAGCATGCCGATCGCCGTCATCCAGTTGTCGGTCAGGCTCGACAAATAGTCCTGCGCGACGACGAAGATCGTCACGCCGACGAGCGGCCCCCAGAACTTCCGCATGCCGCCCAGCACGCACATGATCACGAAGTTGCCGGACAGGATCCAGTGCAGATCCTGCGGCGATGTGAAGTTGAAAAGCAGTGCGTTGAGCGTCCCTGCCAGCGCGGTCACCGTGCCGGAGATCGCGAACGCTGCCCAAACATAGAGGTCGGTGCGAATGCCGAGGAACTGCGCACGCCGGCGATTCTCGCGGATCGCGACGAACGTATGGCCGAGCGGCGATGCGAGCACGATGCGAAGAATGACGACCGCAATGATGAAGCACAACAGGACGAGGTAATAGTATTTGGTTTCGTTCGCGAGGTCGTAGGTTAAGCCGCCGAGGCGAAGCGGCTGCCGGCTGAATCCCGCCAAGCCGTCCTCGCCGCCTGTCACGTTGTTCCAGCGGACGGCGATGAAATAGAAGAGCTGGCCGATCGCGATCGTGATCATCGCGAAATAAATCCCGCGTCGACGCATGACGAGCGGGCCGAGCAGCGTCGCGGCGAGTCCCCCGGCCAGCGTCCCGACGAGAATCGCGAGTGGCGTGGACGGAACGAGGTACTTGAGCGTCATGCCTGCGCCATAAGCGCCGAGGCCGAAATACGCCGCATGCCCGAACGACAAGCCGCCGGTGAAGCCGAGCACGAGATTCAGCGCGAGCGCGGCGATGCCGTAAATCAGGATCTTGCTGCCGAGCGCGGAATAGCCGCCGACGTAGTCGAGCCAGACCGGCACCGTCGCGAGCGCGATCCACAGCGCAATCTCCGGCGCGAACCTTCGTATCACTCGAACAATCCCTCGTGTCCGAGCAGGCCCCGCGGCCGTATGACGAGCACGATCAGCATGATCAGGTAGATGACCGCTTCGCTCGCCGCCGGGTAGTACGTCGTCGTGATGCCCGCCGCGACGCCGATCAACAAGCCGCCGAGGATGCTGCCGACAAGGCTACCGACGCCGCCGACGATGATCGCGACGAAGCTCGGCATGACGAGGCTGCTGCCCATCGGCGGCGTCAGCCCGAGAATGCCGGCCGCGAGCACACCGGCGAGCCCGGCGAGCAGACACCCGAGACCGAAATTAAGCGCGCGCAGCAGATAGATGTTGACGCCGAGCGCGGACACCGTTTCGAGATCGTGCGTGCCCGCACGAATGCGCACACCAAGCCGAGTGTAGCGCAGTAGAAGATAGAGCCCGATCATCACGACGATCGTGATCGCGACGACGAGCACGCGGTAGCCGGTGATGAAGAACAGCACGCTGCTGATCGGCGAATTGAGCGACTCCGGCACCTGGAACGGCAGACCCTGTGCGCCCCAGATCGTCCGCGTCAGATCCTCGATGATGAGCGCGAGTCCGAACGTCAAAAGCAGCGTGTACAGAGGATCGGGACGCTTGTAGAGCGGCCGGATCAGCACGCGCTCGACGAAGAGACCGAGCACCGCCGCGCATATCGGGCCGACGATCAACGCGCCCCAGAAGCCCAGGTACGGCGAAAGCGTGTACGCGAGATAGGCGCCGACGACGAGAAAGCCACCGTGCGCCATGTTGATTACCGAGTTGAGTGAGAGGATCAGTGCGAGCCCGAGCGCCATCAGCGCGTAGAACACGCCCTGGATCAGGCCGTTGAAGGCGTTGAACAGCAGGAGCTGCATGTCAGGAGTCAGTTGACAGTTGTCAGTTGTCAGAGGCGGCAGCGCTGGCGGCGCATTCGGTGGCGCGCCATTGAGGCGCGGTCGCCACCGTCACTGTCAACTGACCCCGGATTATGCCGTGCCGATCGCGCCGCGCGCGATCGGCACTACGCGCGCGGACGCGTTCGGCGCGTGCATCAAGTCGGGTAGTCGAGCTTGCAGCCCGTCTCGCTCGCCGGCAGCGCCGCCTTGTCGCCCGGAACGACGCTCGCGACCTTGAAGAGGTCCGGGTATTTGCCGTTCGTGTTGATCTCGCCGGGAAATTCGCTCGACATGAGCTGATGGTCCTCGCGACGGAAGTACACGTTGTTCGGCTGGAGCTTGATCTCGGGCGGCAACTCGAGGCCCTCGAGCGCCTTGGCGAGCTTGACCGGCTCGACGCTCTTCGCCTTCGCCGCGCCGAGCGCCAGCGCGTGCAGGCCGGCATAACCGAACCATGTGCGCGCGCTCGGGTAGCTGCCATCGTTGTACGTCTTGCGATAGCTCGCGACCCATTCCTTGACGTGCGGCACATTCGGCTGGTTCCAGTACCACTCGAGCGTCCACCAGCCGATGCGCGCCTCGGTCGGCAGTGCATTCAGCACCTCGAGCTCGGAGAGGCCGCCGCCGATGGGCATCTTCTTCTGTAATCCGAATTGCACCGCCTGCTTCATGCAATTGACGAGGTCCTGTCCGTCGACGAGCAGGATCAGCACCTGCGGATTGGTCGACTGCGCCTTGATCAGATAGGAAGAAAAGTCCGTCGTGCCGAGCGGCGACAGCGAATTGCCGAGCACCTGGCCGCCGAGTTCCTGAAGAATCTTCGCGTACGCGGCCTGAAGCGTATGGCCATACGCATAGTCGGGGGTGATGAAGTACCACTTGCCCCCGAACTTCTTGAACAGCGTGCCGGCAAGACCGTTGGCGAGCATGTACGTCGTCGTGCAGATGCGAAACGTCGTCCAGTGGCATTCCTTGCCGGTGACCGGATCGGTGTGGCCGCCGGTCACCATGTAAGGCACGCCCTTTTGCGCCGCCACCTGGTTGACCGACAAGGCAGTGGCCGACGACACGGCGCCCATGATCATCGAGCAGCCGTCCTTCTCGATCAGCTTGTGCGCCTTTTGCGCGGCGAGACCCGCGTTCGCATTGTCGTCCTCGACGATAAGATCGACCTTGCGGCCGAGGATACCGCCCTTCGCGTTGATCTCTGTCGCGGCCATCTTCGCGCCGCGCACTTCGCTTTCTCCTTCGGCGGCGTAGGTGCCGGTCAGCGGGTCGTGCATGCCGATCTTGATCGGCGATTCGCCCTGTCCAAACGTCAGGATCGGATGGGCGACGAGAGGCGCCGCACCGAGGGCAAGCCCGGTCTTCAGCGCCTTGCGACGGGTAAAGCCTTCCATGGAACTCCTCCTATGGCTCGTGTTCGGGGGCTAAGTCCCTGACGGTCCGGTCGTCCGAAGACGTGACGCCGGGCTCTGGTCTGCGGCAATTGTATCGTATTACGAGATATTCGACCTCCATCGCGGAGGGAGGGCTTGACGGGTCGAATGATCGTGTAATATATACACCCATATGAAGACAACCGTAGAGATTCCCGACAGCGTGCTGCACGAGGCGCGCAAGATCGCGGCGAAGCAGGGCACGACGCTGCGCGTCCTTATCATCGAGGGGTTGCGGCGGACCATCGCCGATCGCCGGCGCACGAATGGTTTCAAGCTCAGAAACGCAAGCGTCGCCGGGCAGGGGCTTCAACCGGGGATCGACGACGCCGACTGGAACGCCATCCGCGAGCTGGCATACGAGGGGCACGGGGGTTGATCGCCGTCGATACAAACCTCCTCGTCTATGCCCATCGTCGCGATTCCGCGTGGCATGACGCCGCCTACGCGCGGCTCGCCGAGTTGGCCGAGGGAAATTCTCCGTGGTATATCCCTTGGCACTGTCTGCATGAATTCCTCGCCATCGTCACGCATCCGAGGATTTACTTGCCGCCAAGCCGGCTGGAAGAGGCAATCGAGCAGATCGACGCATGGCTCGAATCGCCGAGCGTCGCATTGCTCGCGGAAGGCGAGCGCTACTGGGCGACGCTCAAACCGCTGCTCGAACACGCACGTGTCGCCGGTCCAATGGTGCACGACGCCCGGGTGGCGGCCGTTTGCATGATCCACGGCGTTGGGGAACTGTGGACGGCTGACCGCGACTTCGGCCGGTTTCGCGGTCTCAAGGTTCGCAACCCGCTGATCACAACCTAGTACGCCGACATACAAATTTGCGTAACTTGTGCGTCGGTCGCATTAGCCTGAAACGAGTGATTCTCCGGGCCTTACGCGGGTAAACGCGACGGGAACGTCGTCGACGCGCAGATCGCCGCCCACGATCATCCGGACTCGCGTGTAAGTCGACGCGTCGAGATCGCCTGCATCCGGGAAGTCGGCGCGAAAATGCGCACCCCGCGAGTTCTCGCGCGCCTTAGCGGCATGCACGATCGCCTGCGACACGATGACGAGGTTCGAGAGATTGAGCCAGTCGTGCCACGTCATGTTGAAGCGTCGATCGTGCGCAGCGGGCGGAAGGCGATAACGATCAAGGGCTCCTGCGAGATCTGCAAGCTCGCCCTCGGCTCGCGCGAGCCCTTCGGCATCGCGAACGATGCCGGCGTCGTCCCACATGGTCGCGTAGAGCCGCTCGCGCAATGCCTCCAGA
>Ga0070731_10002588_pt1 | contig 17056 bp, 21 predicted proteins | sample Coa_R1_2_FD_66448 | JGI IMG/M metagenome (GOLD analysis project Ga0070731, IMG submission 66448) | Surface soil microbial communities from Centralia Pennsylvania, which are recovering from an underground coalmine fire - Coalmine... | ecosystem: Environmental > Terrestrial > Soil > Unclassified ...
TCGCCGCCAGGTACCCGGCGCTCAAGCTCGTCATCGATCACCTGGGGCTCGTGAACGGAGAGAAGGATGCGCATGCGTTCCGCGAGATCGATAAGCTCCTCGCGCTCGCGGGGCGCCCCAACATCGCGGTGAAGTCCAGCGCCTTGCCGTGCTACAGCGACGAGCCCTATCCCTATCCCGGACTGCACCGCCATGTGAAGCAGGTCCTCGATGCGTTCGGCCCGAAGCGCATGTTCTGGGGCACGGACCAGACGCGTTCGCCGATCAAGTATCGCGAGGGCATCGCGCTCTTCACCGAGCGCATGCCGTTCCTCTCGGCGGCCGACAAGGAATGGATCATGGGCCGCGGCGTGTGCGAATGGCTCGGATGGAAATGACGACTGGAGGAGGAACCATGAAACGTTGGCTCTCGTTGCTCGCTTCGCTTTGCGCGGCCACCGCGCTCGCGCAGCCCTATCCCAACAAGCCCGTGCACATCGTCGTGGGATTCGCGCCGGGTGGAAACCTCGATCTCACCGCGCGCCTCTTCGCCGATGCGATGTCGAAGGAGCTGGGACAGCCTTTCGTGATCGACAATCGCGCGGGAGCCGGCGGCGCCATCGGCCAGGAGTTCGTGTCGAAGGCGGCGCCCGACGGCTACACGCTCGTCGTGGGCACCACCGGCACGACCGTGGTGAGCCCGCTGCTCATCGCGGGAGGCAAGCCGCCCTATGCGCTGAAGGACTTCGCTCCGGTCGGGATGCTGGCCGTCACGCCGCTCCTGCTCGAGGTGCCGGCGTCGAGTCCCTACAAGGACGTCGCGTCGTTCTTCGCGAACGTCCGCGCGAACCCCGGCAAGGTGAGCATCGGCCACTCGGGCAACGGAACCACGAACCACATCGCGATCCTGCTGCTCCAGGATGCGATGAAGGTGAGCTTCAACGTGGTGCCCTACAAGGGTTCCGGGCCGATGCTTGTCGATCTCGTGGGTGGCCAGATCGAATCGGGCATCGACCAGACGTCGAGCTCGATCGCGCAGGTCAAGGCGGGCAAGCTTCGCGCGCTCGCCGCCTGCACGCGAAAGCGCGTCGCGGACCTTCCCGACGTGCCGACACTCGACGAGTCGGGCGTGCCCGGCTACGAGGCCGTGACGCCGAGCGGGCTCTTCGCGCCCGCGGGAACGCCGCCCGAGGTCGTGAAGGCGTTGAGCACGGCCATCTCCCATGCGCTCGCGCAGCCCGCGACACAGAAGCGGCTCGCCGAGCTGGGTTCGGAGGTTCGTCCCATGAGCCCCGGGGAATTCACGAAGTTCATGCAGGACGAGGAGGCGCGCCTCAAGGCGCTAGCGGCAAAGGGAGTCCTGAAGGGCGAGTAACGACTGCACGTTCCCGGTGTTCGGAACCACGATCGCGGTGTCGAGAATGGGCACGCCCAGTCCCTTGACGATCGCGTCGAACGTCGAATAGGTGTCGGACACGCGCGCCTCGTTGGAGACGGTGTCCCAGAACTTGTAGCGGTAGACGAGCAGGTGTCGTGTCTTCACCCGCCCACGATAGGCGAGTCCGCGTCCCGGGGAAATCGACCGGAGGACCCAGTACTTTCGGCCTAGGCCTCGACTCCGAGCTCGCGCAGGATCTCGGCGCGGAGCGCCTGCAGGCCGGGATCGGAGAGCTTGCGGGGGTGCGGGAACGGCACCTGGAAGGACGCCTGGATCGTCGTGGGCCGCGGTCCCAGGACCATGATGCGGTCGGCCATGTGGACCGCTTCCTCGACATCGTGCGTGATGAGCACCACCGTATGCCGCTCCTCGGCGAGGATGCGCAGCAGCTCGTTGCGCATCCGCAGGTTCATGAGCGCATCGAGCGCGGAGAACGGTTCGTCCATGTAGAGGATCTCGGGCTTCACGACGAGCGCGCGCGCGAGCTCCACGCGCTTCAGCATGCCGCCGGAAAGCTCGTGCGGATAGCTCATCTCGAATCCCTTCAGCCCCACCATGGCGGCATAGTGGTCGGCCAACGCGTGCGGGTCGTCCACGCCATGGCGATCCGTGAGGCCGAACATGAGGTTCTGCTGCACCGTGAGCCATGGAAAGACCGAGCCATGCTGCGAGATCACGATGCCCCTGGGGCTCGGCCCGTTGAGCGCGGCGCCATCGACGAGGACGCTTCCCCCGTCGGGGCGATCGAAGCCCGCGATGATGTTCATGATCGTGGACTTGCCGCATCCCGAAGGACCGACCATGGCGACGAATTCGCCCTCGGCCACGGAGAAGCTCACGCCGCCGATGACGGGCAGCGTCCCTTTCGGGGACGGAAAGCTCTTCTCGAGGCCCTCGACGGCGATCTTGCTAGCGGACATAGCGCCACCGGACCGACCTCAGCCGTTCGAGCCGCCGCATCGCGCCATCGAGCATGAGTCCGATGACGCCGATGATGATCATGCCCGCGATCACCAGGTCGTAACGATTACCGGCGTTGCGCGAATCCATGATCATGTAGCCCAGCCCCGATCGCAGCGAGATCATTTCCGCGGCGACCACCACCAGCCACGCGACGCCCAGGCCGATGCGCATGCCGACAATCACTTGCGGCAGCACCGCGGGAACCACGACGCGCCGGAACAACGTGTAGCGCGATACGCCGAAGTTCGCCGCGGCCCACAGGTAGCGCCGCTCGATGGTGTGCACGCCCGACACGGTCTGCACGATCATCGGGAAGACCGACGAAAGGAAGATGAGGAAGATCGGCGACAGGTCGCCCACGCCGAACCACAGGATCGCGAGCGGGATCCACGCGATCGGCGAGATCGGCCGCAGCATCTGGAAGAGCGGGTTCAGCGTGGAGTAGGCCCCGTGGACCCATCCCATCCAGAGGCCGAGTGGAATCGCGAAGCACACTGCGAGGAGGAAGCCCGCCGCGACGCGAAAGAGCGAAGCGCCGATGTGGTCGAAGAGCGTGCCGTCCTGGACCAGCTCCCACGCGCCCGTGACCACCTGGAGCGGCGTCGGAAAGATCGCGCTCTCCGTCTCGACCACGATGATCCACCACGCCGCGAGCAGCGCTGCGATGACCGCCGTCGCGGGGAGCCACTGCAGCACCTTCTTCAGCTGATGCCTCCCGAGGCCATGAGCGCGCGCGCGCGCCAGGCGAGGCGTTCCCAACCCGGCGCCGGGCCGGGCTCGACAGTGACTGTCATCTGTCCGCTCGCGTGCGCCGTGCAGGCGAATTGGTAGCTGGAGGCGGTGGCGAACGGCAACCGGAAGCTCTGGCCCGGCATCATCAGCACCGGGCCGAAGACCTGGGGCACGTCGTCCCGGTTGCGCAGCACGAGGACGTCCTTGATGCCGAGCTGCAGGCGCACGTTGTTCGGCAGGATCTCCACCTTGTCTCCCGCCATGCGGCGCGCATACGTGCCCTTGGGAATCTCGAACACTTCATCGCGGTTGTCCGCGATGACCGGACTCACGGCAGCCCAGGCGACCGCGGTCGTCGCGGCGACGGCGAGCAGGAGAATGGCTTTCTTCATTCGCGAAGCAGGATCGCGGCGTCGTGCGCGTAGTCGTCGGCGCCATGGCCGTACGGCATCAGCGCGCGAATCCTTCCCTCGCGATCGATGAGGTACACGAACGACGAGTGGTCGAAGCCGTTCGCCACTTTCGTGGACGTGATGCCGTATCCCTGGCGAACGGCGGCGAGCGCCCGCGGCGTGCCGGTGCCGCCGATGAACGAGGGATCGAACGTGGCCAGGAAATCGTGCAGCTGGACGGGGCCGTCCCGTTCCGGATCCACCGTCACGTATACGACCTGCAGGTCCTTGCCGGTCGCGCCGAGCTTCCTGCGCGCCTGGGCGAGCGTCGCGAGCGTTGTCGGGCAAACGGCGGCGCAGTGGCTGTAGCCGAATCCGAGCAGCACGACCTTGCCGTGGTAGCGGCTCAACTTGAGCTCGTTGCCATCGGATCCCGTGAGCGAGAAGTCGGGCGCCGCGCGTGGCGGATCGAAGACACCCGCTCGCAGCGTGCCCTCGGCCGCGCGAACCGGCTGCGCGATCACGGCCGCCGCGAGGAGCGCCGCGAGGAATGCGACGCTCTTCAAAGCCTGATCGCCGCGGGCTTCGCGTTCTTCGCGAAGCTGTCGTCCACGTACTTCTCGTAAGGCACGGGACGCTTGAGTGTCCCGGCGTCGATCGAAAGCTGCATCAGTTCGTCGAATTCCGCGCGCACCATCGCGAGGTCGCCGTAGGTCACCCGGTCCGTGGGATTCTCCATGACGAACCTGAGGATGTTGGGGTCCTGGTTGAAGTACTTGCGACCGGCGGCGATCTTCACCGCCTTGTCGCGGTTGGCCTGCTGCTGGTCGAGCCAGGCCCCCGCGCCGAGCACGTAGTTCACGAGGTCCTGCACGAGCGCGCGATTCTCCCGGATGACCTCCTCGCGCACCGTGAGCACGCAGCAGATGTATTTGCGCCACTCGTCGCGGGTCATGCTGAGCGGGCGCGCATATCCGGCGCGCTGCGCGGCCGCGCCGAACGGCTCGCCCGTGCAATAGGCATCGACCGCCTTCGCATAGAGCGCCGCCGGCATGTCGGCCGGGGCGAGCTCGATCAGCTCGACGTCCTTCGGCGTCATCCCTTCCTTCGCCAGCATCTTGCGCAGGAAGAGAAAGTCGACCGCGAAGCGGCTGGGCACCGCGACACGCTTGCCCTTGAGCTGCCTGTAACTCGCATAGCCCGAGTCGGTGCGCACCATGATCACGGCGCCGGAGCGATGGCCCAGCGACACGATCTTGATCGGGATCTTCTGGTCGGCGAGGTCCATCACGAGCGGGGCCAGCATGTAGGCCGCGGGAATGCGGCCCGCCATCAGCGATTCCTTCACCTCGGGCCAGCCGTTGTACTTGCTGTATTCGAACTGCCGCTGGCCCGCGGCGTCCGCTGCGCGTGCGGTGCACGCGACGGGCAGGGTGAGGTTGCAGGTGACGGCGAGGCCGCCCACCACGAGCGGATCTTGTGCGGCCATCGCACCGCCGATGGTTCCGAAAGGAAACGCGGCTGCTGCCGCGCCTGCCAGGAGCGATCGGCGGCGTCGAAAGTGAGTGTCGCTAGGATCCACCGGGCGAAATTACCATTTTCAACCGTGCGGTTGCGGTGGCGGAAGGAACATTCCGATCACCGCCAGCGCGAGGATCGCGCCACCGAGGAGCAGGGCGACGACATTCCATGCGCCGAAGCGGGCGTTGCGATCGGCGTCGGGCGCGACCTTCGCGTTGACCTCGTTCACCACGCGTTGCACCACGAGCAGGGGAACGACGGCGAACCACGAGATGAGCCAATACGGATCCGGAAGCCGCCACATGACGCTGAGGATCAGGAAAAGGGCCGCCATTCCGTGCGCTCCGCCGGGAAGCGGCACGCCCTTCGCGGTCGAATATTCGTTGACGTGCTTGAACAGGGCGAACGAGGTGATGGGCAGGAAGAAACCGCGTATGCCGGCGGAGTAGTCCTTCCTGAAGAGGTGGTTCGCGCATTTCCAGTTCTTGTAGCCCCAGTAGATCTCGTAGAGCCCGCCCGTGCACATGCTCATCAGGGCGAGCTTGAGGAGGCTTACGGGGAAGAATGCGGGCTGCCCGTCTTCGTCCGCGGGCGCAGCCGCCTCGAGATTGGCCTTCGGAGCCGCATAGGGATTGGCTGAGGTATTCGGCGACTCGGCTGGCATTGAAAGGCTCCCTGTTGTTGTTGGAATCGGCGCTAGCGTACTAGAACGTCGATCGCTTTTCGAACCGCGCGAATTCGCCGACGGCTTCTGAAACCTCCACGGCGACCACGCGCGCATCCCCGGGCCCGCGATGCGCCCATCGCACGATCGCGTCGATCGCATCGGAAGAGCCCTGCACGGTCGCTTCCACGGAGCCGTCGGCGCGGTTGCAGACCCAGCCCGTGACGCCGAGGCGATCGGCCTCGAGCCGCATGGACTCGCGAAAGAAGACGCCCTGGACGTGTCCGGTGATGCGCAGGCCCTTCGTGACCTTGTCACTCATCGTGGGAGACGCGCCCGCGGTTGCGTTTCACCGCGCCGCGCCCCTTCTTCGCCTCGATGCGGCGCCTCTTCGACGCGAACGTGGGTTTGGTGGCGACGCGCTTCTTCGGAACGTGATTGAGGCGTTGCAGCCGCTCGATCAGCCGATCGAAAGCGATCTCCCGGTTGCGATGCTGCGAGGGCGAGTCCTGGGCGACCACCACGACGCCCGAGGGGGGATGCGTGAGGCGCAGGGCCGACTCGGTCCGGTTCACGTGCTGGCCGCCGGGGCCGCTCGCCCGGAACACATCCGTCTCGACCTCGCGGGCGAGCACGTCGCGGTCGGTCGAGTAGGGAGGGGGTTGGAGGGGGGCGCGTCGCGTCATGCACCGATTTTGGCCATGCGGGGGCGATTCTTACAACTGTATTGGCCGACTCTTACAACGGTATTGGAGGGTGCCCGTTTTTGTGAAGGCGATCACAGTGGCTCGCCCGGCCGCCTGCAAAGATGGGCCATCGAATTCTTCGGGTGCAGGGAGCGCAGCAATGACCGCCAAGCAGCAGATCGCTACCGGGTTCCTCGCAGCGCTGATCATCTGCAGCGTCGCATTCATGCCCGCGACGGCCGACACCGGCTCGCACGCCGTGAAGACCATCAAGCGCGCGACTCCCGTGGTGGCGACGCAGGCCGGCGCCGCGCAACCGGCGAACTCGCCGGGCCGCGACCTCACCTACAACTAAGGCTTTACCCGCAAGGCGCACACTTGCGGACCCGCCGGGAATCCCCGGCGGGTTTTTTTATCACTTGATGCGCATTCCGGGCATCGCGCCCGAGTCCGGCGCGAGGAGATAGATCGAGCTGCCGTCGCCCGCGGCGAGCACCATGCCCTGGGATTCCCCGAAGCGCATCTTGCGAGGCGCGAGGTTGGCCACCATCACCGTGAGCCGCCCGATCAATTCCTTGGGCGTGTACACCGACCGGATGCCCGCGAACACGGTGCGCGTGTCGATGCCGATGTCGAGCGTGAGCTTGATCAGCTTGTCCGCGTCGGCGACGAGCTCCGCATCCACGATGCGCGCGATGCGAAGGTCGATGCGCGCGAAATCGTCGATCGAGATCGTCTCGCCCACGGGCAGGATCACCGGCGGCTTGGGAGGCTCGATCGGCTCGAGCTTGAATTCCGGCGCGTCGCTCGCGGCCGCCGGCTTCGCCGGGGCTTCGGGCTTCGATTCCTGCGGCGGCTCCAGCAGCTGGTCGATCTGCTTCGGATCGATCCGCGAGATGAGGTGCTTGTAGGCCTGGACCTTGTGCCCCGCCTTCAACGGCGTGGCGACATCCTCCCAGTCGAGCGGCTTGATGGCGAGGAACTCCTCGACGTCGGCCGCCATCTGGGGCAGCACCGGCTTCAGGTAGATCGTGAGGATGCGGAAGAGCTCGAGGTAGAGCGTGCAGAACCACTGCAGGGCCCCGTCCTGGCCCGATTCCTTCGCGATCTCCCAGGGCTTCTGCTCGTCCACGTATTGGTTCACGCGGTCGGCGAGGAACATGATCTGGCGGATCGCCTTGCCGAATTCGCGCGCGTCGTAATCGGCGGCGATGGCGTCGGCGAAGCTGCGCACCTCGAAGAGGATCTGGGGAACTTGCTCGTCGCTCAGGGCGCTCGCCGTGGGCGGGAGCGCGCCCCTCATCTTGTGCCCGAGCTCCTGGGCCGCCGACAGCGGCTCGGCGGTGAGCGCTCCGCCGAATCGCTTGCCGATGAACCCCGCGGCGCGGCTCGCGATGTTCACGTACTTCCCCACGAGATCCGAATTGACGCGCGCGAGGAAATCGTCCGGATTGAAGTCCAGGTCCTCGACGCGGGCGTTCAGCTTGGCCGCGAGGTAGTAGCGCACCCACTCGGGATTCAATCCCAGCTCGATGTAGCGCTGCGGGCTCACGGTGACGCCCCGCGACTTGCTCATCTTCTCGCCCGAGAGCTGCAGGAACCCGTGCACGTAGACGTTCTCCGGCACCTTGCGGTCCGAGAACTTGAGCATCGCCGGCCAGAAGAGCGTGTGGAAATAGATGATGTCCTTGCCGATGAAGTGGAACTGCTCGACCTTCGGGTCGGCGAGGTACTTGTCGAAATCCTGGCCCTTCTTCTCGAGGTAGTTCTTGAGCGACGCGAGGTAGCCGATGGGCGCGTCCAGCCAGACGTAGAAATACTTGCCCTTGGCGCCGGGGATCTCGAAGCCGAAGTAGGGCGCGTCGCGCGTCACGTCCCAGTCGTTCAGGCCGCCATCCAGCCACTCCTTCACCTTGTTCGAGACCTCGGGCTGGAGCTTGCCGTCCTGCGTCCATTCGCGCAGGAACTCCACGCAACGCGGGTCCGACAGCTTGAAGAAGAAGTGGTCCGACTTCCTGAGCACGGGCTTGGCGCCGGTGAGCGCCGAGTACGGGTTCTTCAGGTCGGTCGGCGCGTACACGGCGCCGCAGTTCTCGCAGGAATCCCCGTACTGGTCCTTCGTGCCGCACTTCGGGCATTCGCCCTTGATGTAGCGGTCGGGCAGGAACATGCCCTTCACCGGGTCGAAGAACTGCTCGATCGTCTTCGTGTCGATGAACCCGGCCTTCTTCAGCGCGAGGAAGATCGCGCTCGCGAGCTCGCGGTTCTCCTCGGAGTGCGTCGAGTGGAAATTGTCGAAGCTGATGCCGAAGCGCTGGTAGTCGCGCTTGTGCCCCTCGGCGATGCCGGCGATCAGCTCCTCGGGCGTGATGCCCAGCGACTCCGCCCGAAGCATGATCGGCGCGCCATGGGCATCGTCGGCGCAGACGAAATTGACCTTGTGTCCGCGCAGGCGCTGGAAGCGAACCCAGATGTCGGCCTGCACGTATTCCATGATGTGCCCGATGTGGAACGGGCCATTGGCGTAGGGCAGCGCGGTAGTGACGAAAAGCTTGCGGGGCATTGAGCGGTAAGAAGGAGGCTCCGCGATGATAGCAAATTGCTTTAAAATTCAATGTTCCCTCCGCATCGCGCGATACTCCCACGCATGGCTGTCACCGAGAAAGACGTCACCGACGCGCTCTCAGAGCTCATCGACCCGGTCACGGGCCGCAATTACGTCGAGCAGAAGAGCGTGAAGAACGTGAAGATCGAGGGCGAGCGCGTCTCGCTCGACGTGGTGCTCGGCTATCCGGCGCGGGGCGTGCTCGAGTCGGTGCGCAAGAGCATCTCGGGGCGGCTCGCGGGCATCCCGGGCGTGACCCAATCGAGCGTGAACGTCTTCTCGAAGGTCGTCTCCCATGCCGTGCAGCGCGGCGTGAAGCTCGTCCCCGGCATCAAGAACATCATCGCGGTGGCTTCGGGCAAGGGAGGCGTGGGCAAGAGCACGACCGCGGTGAACCTCGCGCTCGCCCTCGCGGCCGAGGGCGCGACAGTCGGCATGCTCGACGCCGACATCTACGGCCCGTCGCAGCCGCTCATGCTCGGCATCACGGGGCGCCCCACGTCGAAGGACGGCAAGAGCATGGAACCCATGGAAGGCCACGGCGTGCAGGCCATGAGCGTGGGCTTCCTGATCGAGCAGGACACGCCCATGGTGTGGCGCGGCCCGATGGTCACCCAGGCCCTCGAGCAGCTGCTCACGGAGACGCGCTGGCGCGATCTCGACTATCTCGTGGTGGATCTTCCCCCGGGCACGGGCGACATCCAGCTCACGCTCGCGCAGAAGGTGCCGGTCACGGGCGCCGTGATCGTCACCACGCCCCAGGACATCGCCCTCATCGATGCGAGGAAGGGCCTCAAGATGTTCGAGAAGGTGGGCATTCCGATCATCGGCATCGTCGAGAACATGGCGATCCACATCTGCTCGCAGTGCGGCCACGCCGAGCACATCTTCGGACAAGGCGGCGGCGCGCGCATGAGCAAGGACTACGATGTGGAGCTGCTGGGGGCGTTGCCGCTCGACATCCGCATCCGCGAGCAGGCCGATTCGGGCAAGCCCACGGTGATCGCGGACCCCGACGGCCCCATCGCCGCCATCTACCGCGACGTGGCCCGCAAGGTCGCCGCGCGCATCGCGCGCCAGTCGGAGGATCGCTCCTCGGTGTTTCCCAAGATCGTCATACAGAACAACTAAGGGACTTCATGAGCATCAAGAGCGACAAGTGGATCCGGCGCATGGCCGAGGAGCACCGCATGATCGAGCCGTTCGAGGCGGGGCAGGTGCGCGAGGTCGCGGGCCAGCGCATCGTGTCCTACGGCACCTCGAGCTACGGCTACGACATTCGCAGCTCGAACGAATTCAAGATCTTCACCAACATCAACTCCACGATCGTCGACCCGAAGGCCTTCGATCCCAAGTCCTTCGTCGACTTCACGGGCGACGTCTGCATCATCCCGCCCAACTCGTTCGCCCTCGCGCGCACGGTCGAATACTTCCGGATTCCGCGCAACGTCCTCACCGTGTGCCTGGGCAAATCCACCTATGCCCGCTGCGGGATCATCGTGAACGTGACGCCCTTCGAGCCCGAGTGGGAAGGCTACGTCACGCTGGAATTCTCGAACACCACGCCCCTTCCGGCCAAGATCTACGCCAACGAAGGGGTCGCCCAGGTCATCTTCTTCGAGTCCGACGAGGTCTGCGAGACGTCCTACCGCGACCGGGGCGGCAAGTACCAGGGCCAGAAGGGCGTCACCCTGCCCAAGATCTAGCCGCGGGTACTGAATTTTCGACAAAAAATTTACGCCGGGTCGCGGTTTTTTGTCCTATACTTCGGCCCGTTTTCTCGAGAAATCCCGCTCGGATTTCTCCGCCAGCTAAGGCCCGGTTCGGCCGATAGAGGAGGTCATCATGACAGGAGCGAGGGAGTACTGCGGATCCGATGTTTCCGGCATTGCCGGCAAGCATTCGCCCGCTATTCACTCGTCGCCTGATCACGAAAGACCCCGATGCCCCGAACCGCCACGGTAAAGAGGCTCCGGCCCCAGCCGGAGTTTCCCCTCGATTCCCACCCCGAAGTCAGCCTCGACTTCACCCGGGTGAAGCAGTACCTGTCCAAGCACGGCTACAAGCGTCCCACCCTCCTCGTAGACCTCGAGATCGTCCGCGCCAAGACGCGCCGCTTCCGCGCCGCGCTGCCCCGCGTGCGTCCGCACTTCGCCGTCAAGGCGAACCCGGATCCGCGGGTCCTCAAGGTCCTGATCCAGGAAGGCGCGGGATTCGAGATCGCCTCGATCGCCGAGCTCGACATCCTCATGGGCCTGGGCGTGCGCCCGGCCGAGGTCTTCTACTCCAACCCGATGAAGTCGCGCAGCTACCTCGAGTACGCGGCCTCCAAGGGCGTGGAGTGGTATGTCGTGGACAGCGCCGAGGAAATCCGCAAGGTGAAGGCGGTGAAGGCCGACGCCAAGATGTACCTGCGCATCGATGCGCCCAACATCGGCAGCGACTGGCCGCTTTCGGGCAAGTTCGGCGCCCATATGAGCGACGTACCCGAGCTGATCGAGACCGCGGTGCAATGCAAGGCCGATCTCGCGGGCGTGACCTTCCACGTGGGCTCCCAGTGCCTGAATCCCGAGAACTGGCGGGTGGGCATGGAGCGCGCGCGCAAGGTGTTCTCGTCGATGAGGTCCGTCGGGCTCAAGCCGCGGCTGCTCAACCTTGGAGGCGGCTACCCCGTGCGCCACGTGAAGCCGATTCCCTCCATGGAGACGATTTCCGAGGTGATCAACAAGGAGCTCCGGCACTTCGGCCCGGAGGTCCAGGTGATCGCCGAGCCGGGCCGCTACCTCGTTTCCGATGCCGGCTACTTCATCTGCCGCGTGGTCGGGACCGCGACGCGGAACAACCAGCGCTGGATGTACTGGGACGCGGGCGTCTTCGGCGGCGTGATCGAGACCACCGAGGGCTTGCGCTACAACATCTACACGGACCGCGACGGCGAACCCGTCTCGTGGAACGTGGCCGGACCCACGTGCGACTCGGTCGACGTCGTGATGCGCGAGGAGCTCTTCCCCGCGGATCTCCAGGACGGCGACTACATCTTCATCAAGAACGCCGGCGCGTACACGACCGCGTACGCGAGCAACTTCAACGGCTTCCCGCTTCCCGAGGTCGCGACGCTGGGTTCATAAGCCAGATGGCTCAGGACTTCTGGGCCTCCAGCGGATACGGCGACCTGCGGCGCCTGCCCGGTGGGCTGGCGCCCACGGGCGCCTGGCTCGCCCGGTTCCTCGAGCGCGAAGAGCTCCAGCCGCCGCATGATGCGGGACCCGCCGAGATCGAGCTCCACGAACGTCTCCACGAGGATCCGCTCGCGAATGTGAGCGAGGCCGACCTTGCGGCCGTCGAGGACGACGATGCGCGCTCCAATTGGCAGGAGTTCCTGCGCTTCCGCGAGCGTCTTTCGGATTTTCCGACGCTCGAAGCGACTTACCGTGACCTCTATGAGCGCGATTCGGTGGATCTCGCGCCCCCGTTCGTCGATGCGATCGTGCAATCGATCGTGCGCGGGATTCTCGAGGGCGCGGATCCCTGGCTGTGCCGCGCGGGCGAGATGCTGTTCCGCCGCCAGCGGCTCTCCACCGAGGCGGGCCAGGTGCTCGCAGCCGATGCGGCGACGCTGGAGAACTACCACGACAGCGGCGGATTCGGGAATGTAGGCCGACTCCTGCGCCAGCAGAACACGCCGACCGTGCCCGTGAAGATGGACGTGATGAACGGCGAGAACGCGGCGTTCTACTGGATGCGTGACGAGCTCTACAGCTTCGCCCTCGACCTCACGGCCGGGCGCGAGGGCGCCGACGCGCTCGCCCGCGTGCTGGAGCGATGGGTCGCGCACATGACGGGCGCCCGCGTGAAGGTCGAGGCCGTGCCCCGCATCGACGACGAGCGCTGGCGCTGGCACACGGGCCTCGATGCGGACTCCACCACGATCCTGAACGCGCTTTATCGTGGAGAGGGAGTCGATCCCGAAGAACTCGAGCGCCTCGCGCTGCTCTTCCGCCTCACCTTCGAGGATCCTTCGCTCGTCCTCGCCGAAATGCGCGGCCGCCCCGTCTACTTGGGGCTCGCCTGCCGTCCCGACCGGACGCTCAAGCTGAAGCCCCAGAACCTCCTGGTGAACCTTCCGCTTTCGCGGTCTTAGCCGAACCGCGCCGCTGTAGAATTGACGATTCCGCCAGGAGCCCTTCCGATGACCGCCGCCGTCCAGAACACCGGTACCTTCATGCTGAGCAAGGAGATCGAGATCCTCATCGCCGAGCGCGCGAAGCTGTTGCGCGTGGCGGGGGCCGCCGCGCAGTTCGTGGCCGCCATGGACGCCGCGAGCCTGCCCAAGCGCATGGCCACCGAGGCCGACATCCTCGCCGAGAGCGTGAACGCGCTGCCCGAGGACACGCTGAAGGACGCGCTCGCGCTGATCTCGACTTCCCGCTAGCCGGAGCCCGACGATGAACCCCGATACGTTCAACATGAGCATCCGCAAGTTCCTGAAGACGGTGGGCGTGCATTCGCAGCGCGAGATCGAGGCGGCCATCGACGAAGCGATCAAGTCCGGGAAGCTGAAAGGCAACGAGACGCTCGACGCGAAGATGCGCCTCACGCTGAACGGCACCGAGCTCGACGTGAACTTCGACGGCAAGATATCGCTCGAATGAACGACCGTCCCCGCATCGCCTCCGTCACCTACGCGGACATCGACGCGGCGGCGCAGCGCCTGGAGGGCGTGGCGCATCGCACGCCGATCGCGACCTCCTCCCAGTTCGATGCGCTCACCGGTTCGCAGACGTTCTTCAAGTGCGAGAACCTGCAGCGCATGGGCGCGTTCAAGTTTCGCGGCGCCTACAACGCGCTCTCCCAGCTTTCCGAAGACGAACGCAGGCGCGGCGTCGTCGCGTTCTCTTCCGGCAACCATGCCCAGGCGGTAGCGCTCGCCGGACGGTTGCTCGGCGTCCCGGCGGTGATCGTGATGCCCGCCGATGCGCCGGCGGTTAAGGTCGCCGCCACGCGCGGCTACGGCGCCGAGGTCGTGCTCTACGATCGCGCCGCGGGACAGAGCCGCGAGGATGTGGCGGGCCGCATCTCCGCGGAGCGCGGGGCGACCGTCATCCCGCCCTTCGATCACCCGTGGATCATCGCGGGGCAGGGCACGGCCGCGAAGGAGCTTTTCGAGGACGTGGGGCCGCTCGATCTCCTTCTCACTCCCTGCGGGGGCGCGGGCCTGTTGTCGGGCTGCGCGATCGCCGCGGCGCATCTTTCGCCGGGCATTCGCGTCATCGGCGTCGAGCCCGCGGCCGGCGACGACGTGCAACGCTCGTTCCGCGCGAAGAGCAAGCAGCACATTCCCCTTCCCGACACGATCGCCGATGGCGCGCGCACGCAGGCGCCCGGCGATTTCACGCTGCCGCTCGTGCTCGAGCACGTGAGCGATATCGTCACGGTGAGCGATGCGGAGATCGTCGAGGCCATGCGCTTCCTCTGGGAGCGGATGAAGATCGTGGTCGAGCCCACGGGGGCGCTCGCCGTTGCCGCCGTGATGCAGGGCCGCGTGGATGCGCGCGACCGGCGCGTGGGCATCGTCCTTTCGGGTGGCAACGTCGACTTGAAGGCGGCCGCCAAGCTCTTCGCGTGATCACCGCTACCGTCGGCACGCGAGTGCCGCGACGGAACAGCGCGGTGATGCGGGCATTCGGCCGGCTGGTCCTCGCGCTCATGCGGTTCGAAGCGGCCGGCGCGGTTCCCGACGAGGCGAAGCTCGTGGTGATCGTGGCGCCGCATACCTCGAACTGGGACTTCGTCGTCGGCATGGGCACCATGTTCGCGCTGGACCTCAAGCTCAATTTCCTCGCGAAGCACACGCTCTTTCGCGCGCCGATCGGCGCGATCTTCCGGTGGATGGGCGGCATCCCCGTCGATCGCGCGAGCTCCCACGGCGTGGTCGGCGAGGCGGTCCAGGCCTTCGCGGCGAGCGAGCGGCTCATGCTTGCGATCGCGCCGGAAGGAACGCGCAGGCGCGTCGAGCACTTCAAGTCGGGATTCCTGCACATCGCGCGCGGCGCGGACGTACCGCTGCTGCTGGCGGCGTTCGACTGGAAAGCCCGTTGCGTGAGGCTCGGCCCTCCCTTCGAGCTCACCGACGACCTCGCGGCCGATCTCGCGAGGATCGAGGCGTTCTACGCGCCCATCCGCGGGTGCCGCGATCGTCGATGACTTGACCCAGGTTGGTGCCGGCGCGCACCAAACTGTCCGGGCGCCGGGTGAGCGGATTCCAGGCGGCGAAGGCTAAGTCGTTGAATCCAGTAGTAGCGCGTGCTGGCACGATTGCTGCAAATGTGAAAACGTCGGCGCATGCCGACGTTTCTCCTCCGAGAGCGGTTTAGCCCCGCCGGTCACACGGCGGGGCTCTTTCTTTCAGTCGAGGGGAGCTCCAAGCCTTCGAACGATCGGGCCCCACTTCGCGATCTCGCGTGCGAGCTGCTCACGAAGAGCCGCGGGTGTCGCGCGATCCGGCGTGGCGAGTTGGGCGCCGAGATCGACGAGCCGATTCACGACGTCCGGGTCCCTGAGCGCCGCGTGGAGCGCGAGCACGATCCTGTCGATCTCGCCTCGGGGCGTGCCGTGTGGCGCCCAGAGCCCGTTCCAGCTCGCGAGATCGAATCCCTTCAGCCCCGACTCGGCGAACGTGGGAACGCCGGGCAGTGAAGCAACCCGCGTGGCCGTCGTCACCGCGTACGCACGCACCTTGCCGGCGCGGATTTGCGGAATGGCGTTGATCGTCTGGTCGCACAGGAAATCGACCTGGCTGTCGATGAGGTCGCTCATCGCGGGGCCGGTGCCCTTGTAGGGGACCGTGGTCACGTCGGCGTCGACGGCGGCGAGGTAGAGCATGCCGCACAGTTGCGAGGCCGAGCCCACGCCCGCGTTCGCGAAGGTGACGCGGTCGCGGTTCGACTTCACGTAGGCGCCCAGCTCCTTCATGTCGCGCGGCGCGAAGTCCGGGCGCGCGATCATCACCATCGGCACGTCTGAGACGAGGCCGACGGGCTCGAGGTCCTTCACCGCGTCGTACCCGAGATGCCGGTAGAGCGAGACGCTCGTGGCGATCCCGACATTCATGAGCAACAGCGTGTAGCCATCGGGCTTTGCGTGGGCGACCCGCTCCACGCCGAAGGTTCCTCCGCCGCCGCTCACGGTCTCCACGACGACCGCTTGCCCGAGCGACTTCGACATCGCGTTGCCGAGGATGTGCGCGACCGTGTCCGTGGGACCGCCCGCGGCGTAGGGGACGACGATCGTGACGGCGTGCGACGGATAGCCCTGCGCGATTGCGGGTATCGAGATCGCCACCGCTGCGATCGCCGCGATGAGTCTCGTGAACATCCCCAAACTATAATTGCCGAAACTGGCATCACACTGAGCCGAAGCTGGCACCACACTGACGCCGATGGGCCTCGCCGCGATCCTCGTTTGCCTTCTCGCGCAACACACCTATCCCGTGAGCGGGCGCGGTCCCGTCATGGAGTTCTACGGGCGCATGTGCCTGTCGGCGGCCAAGCGCATGAACGCGGGCGATCGCAACTCCGGCGTGCTCGCGTGGATGGCGCTCATGGGCGCGGTGCTGGTCCCGGTGATCCTCGTGAGCGCGCTCGCCGCGGCGATCCATCCCGTCGTGCTGTGGCTGGTCGACGTCGTGGTGCTGTACACGACGATCCGTTTCGTGCCGACCGCGCGGGCGCTGGGCTCGCTGGAGGGCGCGCTTCGCGAGAAGAGCGTGCCGTCGGCCGCGAACATCCTTTCGCAGTGGCAGGGCGAGCCCGCGAGCGCGGACGACGCGAGCACGCTCGCGCGCCTCGCGGCGGAGCAGGCGATCCGCGAGGCGCACTTCGGAACCTTCGGGCCGCTCTTCTGGTTCCTCGTGCTGCCGGGACCCATCGGCCTCGTGATGTATCCGCTCGCGCTGCGCGCCGCGCGAACGTGGGAGCACGTGGTCGAATCCGACGAGCGCGACTTCGGCTGGTTCGCGGCCCGCGCATTCCACGTGATCGACTGGATCCCGCAACGCGTGAGCGCGTTCTTCTTCGC
>Ga0070731_10002592_pt1 | contig 17033 bp, 17 predicted proteins | sample Coa_R1_2_FD_66448 | JGI IMG/M metagenome (GOLD analysis project Ga0070731, IMG submission 66448) | Surface soil microbial communities from Centralia Pennsylvania, which are recovering from an underground coalmine fire - Coalmine... | ecosystem: Environmental > Terrestrial > Soil > Unclassified ...
GGGAGGATATCCCCATAACTTCCCAAGTACTCCCTTGGCGAACTCCGAGGATCCGAACTCGATTTCCGCATCGGTGATATCGCCCGGTTCACCCGCCCGCAATAGCACGACCGCGCGTCCGACAGCCGAGAAGGGCATCTTCGCGGATTTATGTACGTCCTCGAGGACACCGACTACGCCCAGAACTGGTGTTGGATAGATCCCCTCACCCAGAGTTTCGTTATAGAAGCTGACGTTGCCGCCGGTGATGGGAATTTCCAGTTCTTCGCAGGCCTTGGTGATCCCATCGATCGTTTGCGAGAACTGCCACATGATGTGCGGCTTCTCCGGATTACCAAAATTCAGGCAGTTGGTTGCGCCTACCGGAGTTGCGCCCGAGCAAGCGACCTTGCGCGCTGCTTCGGCGACAGCATGCATGGCGCCAAGCCGGGGATCCAGATAACACCAGCGGCCGTTGCCGTCGAGCGCCATCGCGAGTCCGCGACCGGTGCCTTTGATGCGTATGATGCCCGCGTCGCCCGCGCCCGGAGCTTCCACAGTGTTGGTCTGCACCATGTGATCGTATTGCTGCCACACCCAGCGTTTGCCGCAGATGTTTGGGCTCGCCAGAAGCTGCCGCAGCGCTGATTCGAAGTCGGTGGTCTGACCGAAGCGAACGTCTGGCGGAATTTCCCGCGAGACTGGCGGCTCCCAGCGCGCCAAAGGGCGCTTGTACAGCGGAGCCTCGTCGGTCAGCGCCGGGTTAGGAATCTCGGCTACAACTTTTCCGTGTTCCAGAACGCGCAACTTGTTGTCGGTAGTTACTTTGCCAACTTCGACCGCATCGAGTCCCCACTTTTCGAAGACGCGGAAGACTTCATGCTCGCGTCCTTTCTGCGCGACCAGAAGCATGCGCTCCTGAGATTCGCTGAGCATGATCTCGTAAGGAGTCATGCCGGTCTCGCGCTGAGGGACGCGATCGAGTTCAATCTCGATGCCGACACCGCCGCGCCCGCCCATCTCACAGGTTGAGCAGGTGAGTCCGGCAGCGCCCATGTCCTGTATGCCCACGATTGCGCCCGTCTGCATGGCCTCGAGGCAAGCCTCGAGCAGCAGCTTCTCGAGGAAAGGATCGCCCACCTGCACGTTCGGGCGCTTGGCCTCCGAGGCTTCGCTGAATTCCTCGCTGGCCATCGTCGCACCGTGGATGCCGTCGCGCCCCGTTTTTGCTCCAACGTAAATTACGGGATTGCCTTCCCCGGCCGCCCGCGCATAAAAGATTTCGTTTTTCCTCACAAGGCCCAGTGCAAAGGCGTTTACCAGCGGATTGCCGGAATAGCAGGGCTCGAACTTTGTTTCTCCGCCCAGGTTGGGTACTCCGAAGCAGTTCCCGTAGGAAGCGACTCCGCTGACGACGCCCTCCATGATCGAGTGATTCCGGTGAATCTCAGTTCTCGAGAGGGAGCCATCCGGCGAGCTGCGCTCGGCTGGACGGCTGAGGTCGGCCGTCCCTGCATGATTTGTAATTGGCCCGAAACGGAGCGAATCCATCACTGCCACCGGGCGGGCTCCCATGGTGAAAATATCCCGTAAAATTCCGCCCACGCCCGTAGTTGCGCCCTGAAACGGCTCGATAAACGAGGGGTGATTATGCGATTCGATCTTGAACGCGCACGCCCATCCATCGCCGATGTCAATGATTCCGGCATTCTCCCCCGGTCCCTGCAGAACATGCTTGCTGCGCGTGGGCAGGCGTTTCAGGTGAACGCGGGACGACTTGTAGGAGCAGTGTTCGCTCCACATCACGCTGAAAATGCCTAGTTCGGTAATGGAGGGTTCGCGGCCGCCCAGAAGCTGTTTGATCTTCTCGTATTCTTCCGGCGTGAGGCCGTGCTGGCGGATGGTTTCCAGTGAAAAAGCAGAAGTCAAGGAGGTGGCCATGAGGGAAGTTCTATTGTCGCATTTTGCGGGGCCGCTGGGATAGCCCTTCCGACGACGCTTTTTTCCGCAGTCCTGCTAGGATTTCCTTGCATGAAATCGATCATTGTGGGCACCGCCGGGCACATCGACCACGGGAAAACAGCCCTGGTAAAGGCCCTTACTGGCATCGACGCGGACCGGCTAGAAGAGGAGAAACGACGAGGAATCACGATCGATCTCGGCTTCGCCCACGTAGACCTTGCCGGCCCGGGTGGTGAGAAATTGCGACTGGGATTCGTCGATGTTCCCGGTCACGAGCGCTTCGTCCGCAATATGCTGGCCGGCGTGGGCGGCATCGACCTGGTTCTACTGGTCATCGCTTCCGACGAGTCCATTAAGCCGCAGACGCGGGAGCACTTCGACATCTTGCAGTTGCTCGGCGTCGAGCGCGGCATCACGGTGCTGACTAAATCGGACGCTGTCGATCCGGAGATGCTCGATGTCGTCCGCCTTGAAGTGGAGGAGTTTCTTCAAGGCACTTTTCTGGCCCCGCCAAGGGCTCCCATTGTGGCGGTCAGTTCCCTGACGGGTGCTGGTTTGGATGAGCTGAAACGAGCGGTAGTTCAGGTCGCTGGCGAAATCACTCCCCGTGACTCCCACGCGCTAGCCAGGCTACCAATCGATCGGGTCTTCACGATGAAGGGTTTTGGGACGGTCGTCACCGGAACGCTGATCTCAGGCACGATTCGCAAAGAAGAAGAACTCGAGGTTTTCCCCGGCGGCCGGCGTGTGCGCGTTCGAGGGGTTCAGGTGCACGGCGAGACATCGGAAGTCGCGGCTGCCGGACAGCGTACAGCCCTGAACCTGACCGGGGTAGGCACGGACGATCTAACTCGCGGCATGACTCTCGCTCCGCCGAACACCTTCGTGGCTACAAAGACCGTAGATGTAAAGTTACGGTTGTTATCGTCGGCGCCGCATGCCTTGAAGAACCGTACGCGAGTGCATTTTCACAGTAATGCAATGGAGACGACCGCAGAGGTTGTGTTGCCCGACGAAAAAACCGTCGATCGAGGGTCAGAGGTGTTTGCCCGATGCAAGCTTACCGATCCGGCGCTATTGCTGCCAGGAGATCGTTTCATCATTCGGCAATTTTCACCTGTCGTGACCATCGGAGGAGGCAGGGTCATCGATGCCTCACCTCGAGGCCGGAAGTTGCAGCCGGATGACGCGCTTGAAGTGCTCGTCGCCGGCGATCGAGAGTCAATCCTTAAGACTCGGATTGCGCGGCAGTCTCATGATGGAAGTTCCGTGGCCGATCTCGTCGCCGAAACAGGGTGGGCTCCAAAGAACATCGAATCAGAACTGTCAAAGGCGATCAAGAATCACGAAGTAATTCAGACCAACGATTTGTTTCTGACGTCTGCGGCATGGGAGAAATTGAAGAAGGAGATTGTTCCGACGCTCGAGGAGTTTCACGTTAAGAATCCGCTCGTTGCCGGAATGAATAAAGAGGAATTGAGACTTCGAGGCGATGCGAGATCCGAGATCTTTGAGGCTATTTTGCAGGCTCTGGCAAAAGAACAAAAGATCGAAGTTGTTGGCGACCTAGTACGCCTTTCGGGCCGCGGCGTGGTCATGAAAGACGAGGAGACTGAGTCCAAGATCAAGATTGAGCGTGCCTTTGAGGCTGCCGGTCTGAAGGTTCCGGCCTTATATGAAGTGATCGCAAGTTTGAAGATCGACAAGACGCGGGCACAGAAGATCGTGACCTTGCTTCTCCGCGAAAAGACGCTCGTCAAAGTGTCCGATGAACTGGTATTTCACCGCAGCGCATTGCAAGCATTGCGGCAGCAAATCGCGGCGCACAAGGCAAAGGCCTCTCAGATTGATGTGGCAGCCTTCAAAGAAATGACAGGAGTGAGCCGAAAATATGCGATCCCGCTGCTCGAATTTCTCGACCGTGAGCGCGTCACAAGGCGCGTGGGCGATGCGCGCATCATTCTGTAGGATTTGAGAGGCCGCCGCTCAAATCTTTTCTTCTGGAAATTCCAATTCGAGGCCGAGCGGATCTGTGAAGCGATTCGTTAAATTGGCAAGCCCTGCCAACAAATGGATATCGACGATCTCCGCTTCAGAAAAATCCCTCTTGAGCGGCTCGAAGTCCGCATCAGAAATATCGTGAGGAGTGCGCGTCAACCTATCGATATAGGCCAACGCGATCCGTTCCTTTTCGCTGTAACGCGAATAATCTCCCGCCTTCAGGGCAGACCAGTCGTCACCTGTCAGCTCCACGCGCTTCGAAGATGCAACGTGATGCTGCGTGCAGTAATGGCACCCGTTAATCAGTGAAACGCGGATGTAAATGAGCTCATACAACTTGCGGTCCAGGGATCGTCCGACGCTGCCGTAAAAGCTCAGAAAGTTTTTCAGCATCTCCGGACGGTGTGCGAGCGCCTTCTGCGCGTTTCCCGGTTTGCCGCGAAGCACTTTTTCGTAAATTTCTTTGACTTCAGGAGTAGCGGATTCCGAACTGACCAGGCTGATGCGAGCCATCAATTTCTCCAAGATCAAGGATGCAAAGAATGGATGCCGTCATCATCATCTTCGCAGATCGGCGGATTTTGCGCAGTTCTCCGGTCCCGCATGGGATGCGCAGGATAGTAAGAGATACTTGTCACTTCCCGCCCTTCTTACTACATTGCAAATGAGGGAGCATCCGCTATGGGGGTATTTCTTTCTTTCCTTCTTTCGCTCTGGCTTTCGCCGGCACCTGCTGCACCTGCCTCGGACCAGTACGACGCGGAGCAGACCAGGATTCTTGCGCTGGAGAATGCCTGGAATCAGGCCGAAGAGCACAAAGACATTAAGGCCTTGGATGCTCTGCTTGACCCGACCTTGGTCTACATCGATTACGACGGATCGATCATGGACAAAGCGCAGTTCCTGGCCAGCGCCCGCGCTCCGTCGCTGCATCCCGAACAAATCGTCAATGAATCCATGACTGCGCACGTCTACGGCGGCAGTGCCGTAGTGACTGGCGTCTATCGCGAAAAGGGAGAGAAGAATCGGAAGCCCTACCTGCGCCGCGGGCGTTTTACCGATACTTGGGTTTTCGTGCAAGGAAACTGGGTATGCGTGGCCAGTCAGTCCACTCTAATTTCACACTAACGAGACTTCGAGGAAAGAATCAATGAAGATCACGGCAATCGCAGCAGTGCTCTGCCTGATGACAGCTGCGAGCGCATGGGCCCAAAACGACGTTGAGTCCACCAAGTCGAAGATCGTTGCCTTAGAACAGCTTTGGAACCAGGCCTATAAATCTGGTGACAAGAAGGCCTTGGACTCGATTCTTGATGACGGCATTGTGCTCGTCAATGACGACGGTTCCGCGCAGAATAAAGCCGAGTTTCTCGCCAGCGTCAGACCGCCCAAAGACGCTGCTGCGCAACAGCAGCAAGTCTCACCGGAATCACTCAACGTCCACGTTTATGGAAGTGTCGCCATCGCGACTGGCGTGATGCGCGTGAAAGGGATCGAAGGAGGAAAAGCGTACAGCCGTCGCGAGCGCTTTGTCGACACTTGGCTGATGAAAGGCGGGACATGGGTCTGCATCGGAACGGATGCAACGCCTGTAATGCATTGATTTCTGTGGCTTGATTAAGAATCTACTCTCGTGAAGCTGTATGAGCCATCGTTTGTTCGTCTTCCCGATGGTGAAGGCTTGCGACGCGGGAGACATCCGCGGCGTTCCGCGTCTCTGGGAGGTACTCGTAACACTCCAGCCGAACCGCGACACCGATCTTGGTTTCAGCGTGCGCGCTGGCAAGAACGGATTCCACCGAACTCGCTGGACGCATAATTCTTAAGATTTTTCCCCGACACCGTACCGGCATGCTTTCGCCAAGCGTAATCTCCGACGGCATTCGCAACGTGAGTTCAATCGCAGCGCCTTCGGTCAGTGGGGCATCGGTAACGAAGAAAACCCCGCGGGAACTTAAGTCCTGGGTGAAGGCGACGCCTTCCACCGAGTCCGCGTCCTGACGAAAAGAGATGGAGAGTACGTAGGGAAACCGTTGTCCCGAGCGGCGTTCAACCCGAACTGGAGGCGTTGTCATGGGGCTCATCCTTTGCCGGATCGACGAAAAAACTGAGGCTGATACTGTAGCTCACCGCAGCCCGTAAAAGAAGTCTGAAATTAGTTGTAGGCAGTGGCGAACCCAAGTCCGTTATTTGCTTGTACTTGGTATTGGTCAGTCCATTCGACGCGACATATCGAGCCTGCATTGGCTGTGGAAAACCGGGTCTCGAACCTATGTCATTCTGACTGAAAGAACGGGCGAATCTCAGTCGGATGCGAGATCATCGGTAAGATGTTTTGAAGGTCCCAGACGTGGCGGAAGCGAATTCCTCAACACCGGAAAATGCGTCATCAAGCAGCGCCGAACCCTCGACTGGCGGCAAGCTGCGCTGGCAGGAGGCCGGACGCGCCCTCAAGCATCGCAACTTCCAGCTTTTTTTCAGCGGACAATTGATCTCCCTAATCGGCACATGGATGCAAACCGTAGCTCAGTCGTGGCTCGTTTATCGACTGACCGGATCAGGTTTGAAGCTTGGCGCGGTCGGATTTGCCAGCCAGATTCCGGTATTTCTTTTCGCTCCGCTTGGCGGGATTGTTGCAGACCGCACCAATCGTAAGCACGTCGTCATTGCCACGCAAACGGCCTCGATGCTGCTGGCGTTTGTCCTGGCTGCCTTGACGATTCTCCACTATGTGCATGTTTGGCACGTATTTGTGCTGGCTGCGATGCTCGGCGTTGTGAATGCGTTTGACATCCCCGGCCGGCAGTCTTTCCTGGTCGATATGGTCGGCAAGGAAGATCTGATGAACGCCATCGCGTTGAACTCTTCCATGTTCAATGGCGCTCGCGTGATTGGACCGGCCGTGGCTGGAGTTCTCGTTGCGCGGCTGGGAGAAGGCTGGTGCTTCTTTGCCAACGGTGTGAGTTATATCGCCGTCATCGCGGGCTTATTGCTGATGAATGTGCATGCGCCCGCGCGCGTGTCAGCCGCAACATCGCCCTGGGAGCACATCGTAGAAGGTTTCCAATTCGTGAACCGCACGGCGCCGATTCGCGCTCTGTTAATGCTGCTGGGAGTCGTGAGCGTTACGGGCATGCCTTACGTTGTGCTCATGCCCATCTTTGCTGACAGAATTCTGCACGGAGGCGGGCAGGAGTTTGCATCGCTGATCGGTTCGCATGATCTCGGGGCAGTACGGCTCGGTATCCTCATGGGCGCTGCGGGCGTGGGTGCTCTCCTGGGAGCACTAACGTTAGCTCTACGATCCGGCGTGAAGGGATTGGGAACCTGGGTCACGATTTGCTGCGGCGGATTCGGAGTCAGTCTGATTCTGTTTGCACTCTCCAAATCCTTCTGGCTCTCTGTACTTCTCTTGCTTCCCGTCGGGTATTTCATCATGCTGCAAATGGCGTCGTCGAACACTCTGATCCAGGTCATGGTGCCCGATGCACTTCGCGGACGCGTCATGGCGTTGTACTCGATGATGTTCATGGGAATGGCCCCGCTTGGGGCGCTTCTCGGGGGTGCGCTCTCCGATCGCCTCGGAGCTCCGCTGACAATTGCGATTGGCGGGCTGGCGTCCCTTGCGGGAGCGTGGTGGTTTGGAGTGCAACTTCCGAAGATTCGCGTCGAAGCTCGCCGGTTGATCGTGGCGCAAGCCATGGCCGGCGGAGAGCCAGCCGAAGAGATGTCAGCGCCCGTAGTCGAGGAATAGCTGGCTATGCGCTATGACGAAGCAGGGTCTGATTCTTTACGCCGCGCCGATCCGCGCGACCGCCGCTGGGCGTTGGTGCAGCTTCTTTGGGCCACGCTTCCGAACCAGCAGAAGCCGCACGCGTTCCAGTAGATCCGCCGGGGCGTACATTCCTTTGGTAAGAAATACATCCGCCTGCGAATCGTGGCTGTAGATGCGGACTTTGCTTGAGATCAGAATCGCCGGAGTTTGCGGAGAGAGGTCTTTAATTTTGGCGATGAGTTGCGGTCCATCGAGTCCCGGCATGGCCATGTCGGCGATTACCAGGTCTATACCGCCCTGCGCGAACCGCGCCAGGGCATCTTCTCCACTGGTAAAGCTGGCTACGCGGTATCCGCGGGTCTCCAGCATGATCTTGCGGTGGGAGAGAGACTGTTCGTTATCGTCTACACACAGGATCGTGCGCTTAGGTTTCATCCGTCTTCCGCATCTGTTGGGGCGAGGTCATCGAATCCAGCAGAGTTATTTTCTCAATATGAAGAGTGAACAGAGCGAAATGAATGCTAACGGGGATTCACCTGCGCTGTAAAGTAGCGCCGATGCTAATGCAACTTTCTGGCTATTGATTTCCTGAGCAGGGAAGATTCGTCAATGTTTCCGTACTCGCGAAGCCGGCGGCTAGAGGAAAATTTCTCCGCGCATTACTTCCACCGCATTGCCTCCAACGCGAACGTTAACTATCCGGTTATCGTGGCGCGAGGCGCGCACAAAAATTCGGCTCGGCCTTAGCATCTCGATACCTTGCTCAATCAGGACGCGCGCGTCGGGCTGGGCTATACCGTGCGCCACCATCCAAGCCGCCGTACAGCCCGCAGCCGAGCCTGTTGCCGGGTCTTCGCCGTTGTAAAAAATCATGCGAGCGTGCAGGCCTGCTGCGGGATCCACCGTTTCGCGCGTCACAAAATAAAAGAACTTTCCGCCGGTCTTTTCCAGATAATCGGTTGCTCCCGCCATGTTGGCCCGCATATCGCGAATCGTCGTCAATGACCTCAACGGGGCAATCGTAAACGGCACTCCGGTCGAAACGGTTTCGATCGGCAGAGACGGATCGAAGTCTTCGACGCGCATTCCCGTCGCGCGCGCTACCGCCTCGCGGTCGTGTTGCGTCGCAAAGGTCGGATCCAACTGGGTCATCTCGCCAAAGGTCGGTTTCCCAGCTGCGTCTTCAAACCGCACCGGAACCTTCCCAACATTCAACTCCAGGGCAACTTCCCCTGCGCCGCTCGATCCCCGAAGAGCAAATGCCGTCCCGAGCGTCGGGTGTCCCGCGAACGGTAATTCCTCCTGCACGGTGAAGATTCGCACGCGCACGCCACGCTCGCTCTCAGTCCCTGGAGCGCGGGGGAAGACGAACGTTGTTTCCGAAAGATTCATCTCCCTGGCGACGGCCTGCATTTCTATATCGCTCAAGCCCCGTGCGTCGCTGAAAACCGCCAGAGAATTTCCCTCGAGAGGCGTCGAGGAGAAGACATCCCACTGGGTCATTGAAAATCGCCGCTGGCTCATAATCGTCCGCAGAATCGTGAGATCAATGTGCCCTGCAATCGATGTCGGAAGCACGATTTGCGATGCAGAAAATCTCGCGTTCGACTGCAATCAGCGGAAGCAGAGCTGTTTGACAGCCGCAGGGGCCGCGCCTATCCTAAACGCCATGCCCTGCCATTGGACAGCCAGCGTGCGGTGTTGTTGCCGCCTGGCGCAGCCATGTGGGTAGGGACCCAGCGGAATCTTCCCGCCCACCTGTCGCCAGCGGGTGGGTTTATTTTCATCCGCGGACGCGGCAAGCGCCGTTTGGGCTGATTTCCGAAATCCTAGATACGACTTTACAAGGAGATAAAACCTATGACTACCGCGACCGCAAGCGAAGTTCACAGCGTTCCGCGCATTAACGAGACCGCCCCTGACTTCAGTGCCGAAACTACGCAGGGTACGATTCATTTCCATGACTGGATTGGAGACGGCTGGGCGATTCTGTTTTCTCATCCCAAAGACTTCACCCCGGTCTGCACCACCGAACTGGGGTATATGGCGAAGCTGCAGCCGGAATTTGCCAAGCGCAACGTGAAGATCATCGGACTGAGCGTCGATCCGGTCGCCAGCCATCAGAAGTGGGAAGGAGACATCGAAGAGACGCAGGGCGCAAAGGTAACGTATCCGATGATCGGCGATCCCCAACTGAAGGTCGCGAAGCTTTATGGAATGTTGCCTGCCGATGCAGGGGAATCCTGCGAGGGCCGCACACCCGCTGACAACGCAACGGTGCGCACGGTGTTTGTGATCGGGCCGGACAAGAAAATCAAGCTGCAGATCAGCTATCCGATGACCACGGGCCGCAACTTCGACGAGATTCTTCGCGTTATCGACTCCATGCAACTCACCGCGAAACACAAAGTGGCAACGCCGGTGAACTGGAAGCCGGGGGATGACGTCATTCTCACAGCGGCGGTCTCGAACGAGGAAGCACAGCAGAAGTTTCCCGGCTTCAAGACCATAAAACCGTATCTGCGGACGGCTCCGCAGCCGAAGTAATCGTTTCTCCGTGGATTGATTCGTGGAGTGACGCTGCCATGGGCGGCGGGGCATTTTTGTTCGCTATTTCGGGGCGTGCCCTGCAGATACTCTCGCCGGCCCATGGCGTTCATTTCACACACCAGCGGAAGCGCATGCGGTCCGGTGATCGTCCCGGTCTTCAAAAGCACCAGATCGGGTTGTAGACGTTTGTTCGCTGCGGTTTAGCTTCGTGCCATTGCTGCACATTTGGTGCGGTTTGGCGCCCTTTGTCGCTTAACGTGCAGCATATTGTGCAGCGCTACTCGGCCATACAAGTTCGCGTGTGGCGTTATTTTCGTGCCCTTGTGCGAGTGAGTCCGTCGGCGTAGTTTGAATTTGTACCTGGGAGGCTAACAATGGGCTGGATTCTGGAAATCTCGAAAATGCTGGTCGTAGTTGTCCTCACGATTTTCGTTCTCCTCGTGGGCTATATGCTCCCTCCGCACCAGTCCAAGGCCACAGGACTTGACCTACTTTTCCATCTCATGGGCTCCCGGCTGGCCCTCGTCGGCGTCCTGAACGTTGTAATCGGGCTTGTTCTCACTCGCCTCTCCGTTGTCGGTGACGCGGCAGGACGGTGGCACTTCAGTTTGCGATAAAGGAGAAAACCAATGGGAAGGTTGACAGTGCAGGCCGTCGGCATCTTTATTGTTTCGCTCATCGTACTTTTCGTGGTGAGCGTATTGAGTACGGCAAACTCCCACAAGGCGAGCGGCATGGCTTATTACAACTTTAAGGGCATCATGTTTATGATCCTGGGCGGGCTGTACTTTGTCTTTGGGTTGGTTCTGTCACGCTGGGACTTCCGATGATGGCCCGCTTACCGCAGCGACAGCTGCATGGAATAGAAGGTCGCCGTCACCGCAGTATCCGTGTTTTTGTTGTCACCATAGAGGAACGTGCCGGCCAGCGAATCAGTAGTTGAGCCCACGCTGGGAAGATATGGAAGCGAAACTGACCCGGTGGTTCAGCCCGGTCTTCAAAACCGGCGGGCGGCGGGCTCTCCCGTCACCGGTGGGTTCGACCCCCACTCGCTTCCGCCAATTTGTTTCCAGTGATGTGAGGCCTAGAAGTCGATCTGAAATCTGACCTATGGACCGACCATTCGACAAAGGAATCGACTCTTCCCGCCGCAGTTTCTTGAAAGGAATCAGCGCGCTGCCGCTGCTCTCGATGCTGACTCCAGGAACTGGCCGTGATCCATCCGCCGCCGCGGTACTTGCCCAGACTGAGAATCCAACTTTGAAAGGTGGTAATCGGTTCGTCGCGATTCAGGTCGGCGCAAGATCGTTCGTCGACGAAAGTGTGGATGGCGTTCTCGAAACATTTCAGCGGAAAGCGGGCGTCAACGTTGTGATGCCGGCCGTCTTCACCTACGGACGCGGCCTTGCCGGGCGTCAGGTTCCCGGCCAGCCGCTGCCGGATCACGGCGTTCAAGCGTATGACGAAATTCACGGCGGCAGTTACTCGAAGGTGTATCCGGAGTTTTCTTCGAAGTCAGTCATCGAGAATGTGCGCGCTCCGGAACTGGGAGAGTTCGACGTTCTTGCCGACGTGATTCCCAAAGCGAAAGCGCTGGGCATGCAGACTTACTGCCTGTTCGAGGAGGCCTACAATCCGCAGCTTATGCCGGGCTTCGAGAAGATTGCGGAAGTTGATTTGAATGGACGTATCGGCGGCAGCACGTGCTTCAACAATCCGAATGCCCGCAACTTCCTCGCGGCACTGGTTGAAAATTGGTTTGGTCACAACGACCTTGATGGAATGATGTGGGAGTCCGAGCGCCAGGGGCCGCTCAACAACACGCTTGGCGCCTATTTCGGGAAGTTCAGCGGGGATTCACGAATTTATTGCTTCTGCGAGTATTGCGTCCGAAAAGGCAATGATGAGGGAATTAAGGTTGATCGAGTGCGCGCAGGGTATGCTGCCCTGGATCAATGGGTGAAGCAGAGCCTCAAGCTGGATCGTGGAGACGGCAGCGGCAGTTTTGTCTTGTTGTGGCGAACATTACTCGACTATCCCGAAATCCTGGAGTGGCACAGGTTCTGGATGCGCAGCCAGGAGGAGGTCTATGGCTTGCTGTATCACGCTGTAAAAGCGATCAATCCGAAAGCTCACGTCGGATGGCACATCATGCACCTCGTGACGATGAGCCCTTTCTATCAGGCTGACCAGAATTATTCGCGAATCGCCAAAGTCTCGGATTTCCTCAAACCCTGCGCTTACAGCAACTGCGCCGGTCCGCGCTTTGCCCAGTACATACGCAACGTGAACTCAACGGTGTTTCGCGATCTCACGGGCGATGAAGTTCTGGAGCTGCATTATCGCTTGCTCGGCTATGAGCATGAACCCAGCCTTGAGAAATTGCCGACATCCGGTATGTCGGGCGGGTATGTCGCACGCGAGACGCGCCGTGCCCTAGTGGACGTGAACGGCGCGATTCCGATTTACCCCGGAATCGACATTGATATTCCCACTGGCCTGAACGAAAAACGCACGGAGCCGAGCGATGTGAAGGCAGCGGTTCTGGCTGCGTTTCGCGCCGGAGCTCCTGGCGTTGTCCTTTCGCGCAAGTATGCGGAGATGAAGCTGACCAACCTCGAAGGCGCGGGGGAGGCTCTGCGAGAGCTCTCTTAAAAGTCGCGCGCGGTGTTCCCAGTAGATACGCGCCATTTTTGGTCGGCCTCTCAATTCGCTTGCCACAGTGCGGCCACAGGCTGTTCCGTGTAAACCGGTTTTGGACCATTCCAGCTCGAAAGATGAAGCACACTCTGGTACGGTTTCACCTGAGGATCATAGGTTACCGTAATAAGGCCGCCAGAGCCCGGTTGCCCGCTCATCCCATCACGTCCGTCGAGCCCGCTGCGGCCATCGGATCCATTTGGAGTGCCCATTCCTCCGGACCCGCCACGACCACCTCGGCCGCCCTTGCCTCCGGCGCCAGCCCTGCCGCCATCGGCCGATACGGTTAGAGTTCCACCCTGCGGGTCGACCAGGTAGAATTTCTGTTTTCCCGCTGCTGCGACGCTAATTTGGACAAGCGGATGACCGCCCGCCTGAAGTGCCATGCGAATCTGAACCGCGGGCGCGTCTCCGCCATTTCCGCCGTCTCCCCCGTTCGATCCGTCGGTGCCGTCTCCGCCATTTCCGCCCGCAGATGGATTATTCGGATCCATGGAGCCCGGGCTGCCGCTGATTCCATTCGTTCCGTCGAGCCCGTTTGAGCCGTCCATTCCCTGGCTTCCGGAATAATTCACCGTGTATCGTTCATCGTAGCGAATCGGGATATCGAGTTCCGCGCGTAAGTCCGGATGGCTTGGCACCGTCACTGTGAGATGGCCGATCTTGCCATCGCTGATGCGAGGATCGCGCGCCAACGACACGACTCCCTTCTGATTGACGCTTACGACGTTGGCGGTAACTGCGAGTTCCTTCCACATTACCTTGCCCCCGCCTTTTCCTTCCGTGGTGAGGATCTTGCCGTCAGGTTCGGTGAAGGTCACAACCAGCGGAGATTTCTGCCCCGGACCGATCCCTGGTCCTTGCGGCAGGCTGGCTTCGATTGATTTGACCGGTGTGCGGTCAAGATAGACTTTCCACCCCATCTTGACCTGAACTGACGTGCAGCCGGTGAGAGTACATAAAATGCTGGCTGCGGCAATTCCTGACAACACTGGCGACCTGAAGTGGCTCACGTCCGGCCTCCGCTGGGCTCTCGAATTTCAACTGTGCTCACTGAATCGAACCCGGATGTCGGCGCGAGGTTGTGGAGCGCGGGAAGGGAGTAAGTAAAGTTTCGTGAAGACTCGACCAGCTTTTTGTGGAGATTGTGGACCCGTTCACACTCGCCAGTAATCAGGACGCCAGCTCTGGATCGCCTCTTTTATCTGCTTGCGCGTTAGCTTTTCATTCATTGCCCTCTCGGCCAGCTTTGCGACTTCTCCATCGGAGGCGAAGCGCAGGCCGCATAGTTGATCCTCCGTCAGTTCCGGAATTCGTGCGCGCATGGGTTCTGGGAGCAGTTGTGTCAGCCGCAGCCGTTCTTCCAGGCGGATGATGCGATCTTGCACCTTGAGCGCGTACAGGCGTGTCTTGAACAGCCATCCAAGCAGCGCAACCGCGAGCAGAATCAGCAACGCGGAATGGAAATCATCGCGGAAACTTGCTTCGCTCAAGTGGGCGAAGAAATGAATTAGAGTCAGGATCAGGCCGAGCAGGAATACCGGAGCCAGGAAAAAATGAAACAGAGGATCGAAGCGAGTGTGATTGGCAAAAGTCTGCGGTTGCTTTTCAGCCATGAGTGCCTCCGGGGAGAAAGTGTAGCAGAGGAGGTACGGCACTTCGGCCGAGCGTATAATCCATGTTTTTTGTAGTTGTAGCCAGCGCACGCAGAATCCCGCGGCGCAGGTCGCGAATCCAAACTCTCATGAAAGCGATACAAGTCAAGGAACCAGGTGGGCCTGAAGCCATGGAACTGGTGGATTTGCCGGTTCCAGAGCCGAAGGCGAATGAAGCGGTCGTCAAACTGGCCGCTTCCGGTGTTAATTTCATTGACGTTTACCAGCGTGAAGGACGCTACAAGGTTCCGCTACCGTTCACTCCAGGTCAGGAAGGCGCAGGTACGGTCATGGCGGTTGGCGCCGACGTTACCGGGGTCAAGAAAGGCGACCGCGTGGCGTGGAGTGGTCCGCTCGGCGGCTATGCGGAATTCGCCGCAATCCCCGCGGATAAGCTCGTTCCGGTCCCATCGGGCGTCAGCGATCAGCAGGCTGCTGCTGCCATGCTCCAGGGCATGACGGCCCATTATCTATCGCACGATACCTATCCTTTGAAGCGTGGGCAGACCGCTCTGGTGCATGCGGCCGCGGGCGGCGTCGGATTGCTCCTGGTGCAGATGGCTCACAATATCGGTACTCGCGTCATCGCTACGGTTTCGACCGAAGCCAAAGCCAAGCTTGCCCGCGAGGCGGGTGCCGATGAGGTCATTCTTTATACGCAGTCCGATTTTGAAGTCGAAACCAAGCGCCTGACTGGCGGCAAAGGCGTCGACGTCGTCTATGACTCGGTCGGCAAAACCACCTTCGAGAAGGGACTGAATGTTCTTCGTCCTCGCGGCATGATGGCTCTGTTCGGAGGTTCGAGCGGTCCCGTTCCTCCATTTGATCTGATCGTGCTATCGCAAAAAGGGTCGCTGTTCGTGACGCGCCCGACGTTGCTCCATTACACTGCCACCCGCGAAGAACTGATGTCGCGCTCGGGAGCGGTATTCGACATGATGGCCGCCGGTAAACTCAAACTTCGCATCGAGCACACGTATCCTTTGGCGGAGGCGCAACGTGCCCACCGCGATCTGGAAGGGCGCAAGACAACGGGAAAATTGCTGCTGATCCCGTAAGCGCGTCTCTTCATCATGCTTCATCCTGTGCCAAACGCGACGGAGCCGTGTATTCTTCTTAGTCCTCAAACATGAAAGCAATTCGCATATCTCGCACGGGCGGTCCGGAGGTGATGGAACTGGTTGACGTCGCAGTCCCCCAGACAAAGCCCAACGAAGTACTGATCAAGGTCAACATCGCCGGCGTGAACTCGATCGACGCCCAGTTCCGCGATGGACGCCTGCGCACTCCCTTGCCCTTCGTCCCGGGACAGGAGGGCGCGGGTGTAGTCACCGCCGTCGGACCCCACGTGAAGCTCTTCAAAGTCGGCGATCGCGTTGCGTGGAGCGGGACCCTCGGCTCTTACGCCGAATACGTCGCCGCACCGGAAGATCATGTCGTTCCGCTCCCGGTGTACATCACCGACGAGCAGGCCACCGCTGCCATGATGCACGGACTCACGGCGCATTATCTTGCCAACGATGCCCACAAACTCAAATCCGGCGAAACCGCGCTGATTCATGCCGCTGCTGGTGGCGTCGGACTGCTGCTCGTGCAAATGGCGCACGCCATCGGGGCCCGCGTAATCGGCACCGCGTCGAGCGATGCCAAATCTCAACTCGCTCGCGAGGCTGGGGCCGACGAAGTCATCGTCTTTACCAGGCACGACTTCGAATCGGAGGTGAAGCGCCTGACCGATGGCAAGGGCGTTCACGTGGTCTATGACGGCGTCGGAAAAGACACATTCGAGAAGAACCTGAATGTCATGCGCGCGCGGGGCATGCTGGTTCTCTATGGGATGTCCAGCGGCCCCGTCCCGCCGGTTGATCCCGCCAAGCTCTCGGAGAAGGGATCACTCTACATGGCGCGTACGACTCTGGCCCATTTCACGGCTACACGTGATGAGCTGCTCACCCGCACCGGCACGCTCTTCAAGATGATCGACGAGGGTAAGTTGAAACTGCGGATTGCCAAAACCTATCCGCTAGCGGACGCGATTCAGGCCCACCGTGACATGGAAACCCGAACTCTGGCAGGGAAGCTGTTGCTTATTCCGTAGCTTCGAATCTGTTCCTGCAATTTTTTTCATCCCCAAAACCCGCGACTACTGGTATCCTTCGCGCTAATTGAGAACGTTTTCTTTGGGGCCGAGCCATGTCGCGTTTGTTGGCTGTCCTGGTTTGCTGCTGCGCGCTTTCTCTCACATTAAGTTCGCAAGATCAACCGGTCTCACCCGGGCATTACCTCTTCGCCTGGACGGGAGATCTCGCGGGCAAGGGGAACGACTTCCTGGCGGTAATCGATGCCGATCCCTCTTCGTCATCGTACGGGCACCTTGTAACATCGCTCGGAACCGACCAGCGCACCATGAC
>Ga0070731_10002593_pt1 | contig 17032 bp, 12 predicted proteins | sample Coa_R1_2_FD_66448 | JGI IMG/M metagenome (GOLD analysis project Ga0070731, IMG submission 66448) | Surface soil microbial communities from Centralia Pennsylvania, which are recovering from an underground coalmine fire - Coalmine... | ecosystem: Environmental > Terrestrial > Soil > Unclassified ...
ATCCTTGCTGGACTCGGCTGCCTACCCGAACAAGGAAACCAGCGGAACGGCATTTTATTGTTATGCGTTCGCCTGGGGCATAAATCACGGTCTCCTGCGCCGAGAGGAATATTTACAAACGGTCAGTAAGGCATGGTCTGCGCTTGCCCAGTCGGTGCATGAAGATGGAATGTTAGGTTATGTCCAGAAAATCGGCGACAGGCCAGGATCGACAGATATGAACTCTACCCAGGCGTATGGGGTGGGCGCTTTCTTGCTGGCGGCCAAACAAATTGTGATGTTATCGGTCGCGAGCTTGCGGGGATTTTGTCTCTCGCTTTGCAACAACATAGCCTTAGACCGAAATGGCGAAATTGTGGAAATTCCAGCTACTGAGATACCCAAGTATATCCGTGCAGGCGACAAAGCGATAAAGGTGAGAGATGCTCTGACAAATAAGGAACTGCCGTTTCAGTGGGAGTTTAAAGGAAATCCAACGCCGAAGAATTTACTGGTCCAGGTGAATACTAAGGCCGGCTCCAGAACCATTCTCCAAATTGACTTCGGTAGTCATGCCATATTTGCCAGTAGGGCCTATTGTCGATTTGTGCCTGAGCGAAAAGATGATTTTGCATGGGAGAACGACCGGATCGCATTTCGGATGTATGGAAAGGCGCTCGAAAAAACAAATGAAAACGGTTTCGGCCTGGATGTATGGGTCAAACGTACGGAGAATCTGATACTCGATGAATGGTACAAAAGGGGAGACTATCATATCGACCATGGCGATGGATTGGATTGTTATCATGTAGGGAATTCACTGGGCGCGGGAAACATTGCCCCCCTTATCAACGACAGTATATGGTATTCCGGAAACTTTCATCAATATGCGATCTTGGATAATGGCCCCATCCGATGCACATTCGTCCTTCGATATGATCCCTGGCTGGCAGGGGACGATTCAGTAGCCGTTTCCAAAATCATTTCGTTGGATGCAGGGAGCCAGCTTAACCGGATCCAGGTGGAATATTCATTTCAAGGAGGACCTGATTTGCCGGTAGCAGTAGGAATCGTTCGCAGGCAGAAAGAAGGCGCCGAAATTTTTGATGAAGAAAATGGCACAATGATTTACTGGGAACCTCAGATGGGCGAAAATGGAATTACGGGAGTGGCCAGTGTCTTCCTGAAACCTGCACATGCCGTTTTGACTAAACAACACCTGCTGTTAATTTCAAAAACTGACGCCAAACAATTAACATACTTTACAGGAGCATGCTGGAATAAAGCAGGAAAATTTCCCACGTCGGATAGTTGGACCAAATATATTTCCGCTTTTCGTTTATGTAAACTTCATCCGATGGTTGTGGAAGTGAATTCGAACCGCTCCGATTAATATTTCAATCTAGCCTGACGGCATTCTACACAGAGCATTAAAATGAATCACTGGATCTTTGATCATCAATGATTTATTCAAAACTGGTTGCCCGATGAGGGCTCGAACCCCAACATTCAGAGCCAGAATCTGACGTACTACCATTATACTATCGGGCAGGCATGCCATTCGGCGGCTGCAAATATAATCGGAAATGGACAGAAATCTGATTTCGGTTGAATTGATTCAGATGAATTCAGTTGTTCTAACTACAAAAGCGCCTTGCGCTGGCTTGATCGCCTTAAACTGCTCAATAAATTCTCATTGTTCGCTCATTATAAAACGGAAATGACAGAAATCATTAAGTTGCGTTTTGAAACGATCAATTTTTGCTCAACAAAACCCATTACATCTCCAATCTCACGCCACTGCGGGGAATCGCTGCGTTGCTGGTGGCAATTTTTCATTTTGAAATGGCAATTGCCCGATTCGTTCCGGCGAAGACGACCATGTTCTTTGAAAAAAGCTATTTGATGGTTGACCTCTTTTTTATCATGAGTGGGTTTATTATTTTTCACGTTTACGGGCAAAGTTTCAAAGCCGCGATAGGTGCGGACGACTTTCGACAATTTATCGTCGCCCGAATCGCCCGCATTTATCCTTTACATTTTTTTACCCTTGCGCTCCTTATTTTCATGGTAATCTATGTTTTTCCACCAGGTACTTACCCGAATAAGATGGAATTTCCTTCAGCAATACCCTCAAATTTCCTACTTCTTCAGTCCTTCCATGTACATAGCATTTACACTTGGAATATTCCGTCATGGAGTATAAGTGCAGAATTCGCCGCCTACCTGGTTTTTCCTTTTATTGCCCTTTGGATTGCGAAGAGCCCAAATAGGTCAAAACCAATTTTGCTTGTGTTTACGGTCGCCGCATATCTATCAATCATGTATTTAATCCCACGGTATAATCCTCTTAATCCCAATATCCCCGTCCCTCATAATGTGAACACGACATATGACTTTGGGTTTCTGAGAGGCATTGCGGGTTTCGTCGCCGGAGTACTCTTATATCAATTTTATTCTTCAGACAAAATCAGGCGGGTATTCGGGTCGGATTTTTTTGCCGTGGGCGCGATAACAGCCGTGGTTTGCGCCCTGCATTTTGGGCTAAATGATGGTGTTTGTGTATTCTTTTTTGCAATGATCGTTTTAAGTTTCGCATGCAATCGAACTTTTGTTGCGGGAATTTGCAGCTGGGCGCCTCTCCAGTTTCTAGGATTGATTTCTTATTCTATTTACCTGATGCAAATTTTTTTCCAGGAGCCTTTTTCAAAAGGATGGAGATTACCTGGGGTAACCGGATTTGGCCGCGGCAAGCAGAATATTGGATTTGGGCCAGGCCTACTCTACTGTCTCGTATACCTCGTTCTCCTGATTGGTGTTTCAACTCTTAGTTATTACCTGATAGAAAACCCTGCCAGAAAATTCATTAAACGAAAATGGGGGAATCGGAAGACGGATGCTGATTTGCGCTCGGAGCTGGCCAGAGTATAAGTCTCCTTAACCAGATGTTCTTACTGAGAACAACCAGAATAGCCAGTAAAGCGAGACGAGCGCGACAATGGCAATCTTTTGTTTATTGTGCTTGCTCATTTTCTTTTCTCTGGATCAATTTCGTGTATAAAATGTGTGCGCCAATGAATGAAATACACACCAACAAATGAGGAACCATGTATTATGATTTCTTGTTTAAAAATTTGCCTTTGAGGATATTTGTATGGATTAAATGCTGGCAACACGAGCATGCCACTACCGTCAGGACACAAATAGAAATCCTGAAGCGATTTTACTTTAGCTGGTTAAAAGGAGATTGGCTTGAAGCAGGGAATGGTGGTATAAAGATTGAAATTTTTTTTTGGTTTTGCAAGTGACAAATGAAAAAATTATAAGCAATTCAATAATTTTAATTCACTATTTTTCAAAGATCAGTGTTTCGGCTTTGGCTCCGAGGCCTTCCAGCTCGCCAATGATAGCAGTATTGAACGGATCTGGTCCGCATACGTAAAAATGCTGGTCAAAATTGACGATATTCTCCTGGAGGTATTTTCGGTCTATTTTAGCATTAATATATTTTGTATCAGGTTGCTGGGTGATAAAATTGATGAAATTCTCACCAAGCATTGATTCAAATTCCTCTTTTAATATGATGTCCTTTTCTGTCCTGTTTGAAAAAAGCAGCTTATTATTCTGAATTTCATTTTGTTGTTTGAGGCTACGCAGGATCGCGATAAAAGGCGTTACGCCTGCGCCCCCCGCAATGAAGACGCCTTCGCCCTGGTAAGATATAGCTCCCCACGCGTCGCTTATTTCAAATTTGTCGCCCTTTTGCGCGGCTCGCAGTTGATGGGTTACCCCGTCATGATCATCGTAACTTTTGATTGTAAATTCCAAATGGCCGTCTTCGGGCAGTCCCGTAAACGTAAAAGGTCTTTTTTCATTCTCCCAGCCGCTCTTAACGATCGAAAAATCGGTTGCCTGTCCCGGCAAAAAGTTAAATCCAGCAGGTCTGGTCACCCTATAAGTGCGAACATTGTGCGTACGTGGAACAATCTCGAGCAACTCTACGATATAAGTCATTGCAATAGCTTTGAAACAGGATTCAAAACTACAACATCTTGCAGGAACCTGAGTGAAAAGCAGCTCGAATCCATTCGTGAATTCTTGAGATCATAACAAAAATTGCTAGCAATGAAGAAACAAAGTAAATTACTGTTATAACTGGCTTTTTATGAGGATTATCGAAATTAAGGTGCTCAAAGGGCCTAACTACTGGAGTATCAGGCGAGCGAAACTTATCCAGATGAAACTGGACCTGGACGAAATGGAACAGCGGCCTACCAATTCCATTGCCGGATTCAAAGACCGGCTTGAAAATCTGTTTCCTTCCATGTATGAACACCGTTGCAGCGTGGGGAAACCCGGTGGTTTTTTCGAGCGTGTGGAGGAAGGTACCTGGATGGGACATGTTATCGAGCACATTGCGCTGGAGCTGCAAACGCTGGCTGGAATGGATACTGGTTTTGGTCGTACCCGGGGTACGGGTAAAGAAGGCGAATATTACGTTGTCTTCAGCTATATGGAGGAGGACGCAGGCATATACGCTGCCAGAGCAGCTGTTCGGATTTCCCAGGCATTGGCCGACGATATGAATTGTAACATTGCTGAGGATATCCAGCAGTTGAGGGAAATACGCGAAGACACCCGTCTCGGTCCGTCAACAGGATGTATTGTCGATGAGGCTGAACGTAGGGGTATTCCGTTTATCCGGCTAAACAAACAATCGCTTGTGCAATTGGGGTATGGTGTCAACCAAAAACGGATAAGAGCAACCATTGCAAGTACGACTTCTTCAATAGCTGTCGATATCGCTTGTGACAAGGAAGAGACAAAGAATTTGCTGGAATCGGCTGAAATCCCCATCCCAAAGGGGACGATTATCCGAAGTGAAGAAGGATTGCGTGATGCAATTGATCGAATGGGCTACCCGCTTGTTTTGAAGCCCATCGACGGTAATCACGGGAAAGGAGCAACAACCAATATTGTCAATTGGGACCAGGCGATCGTTGCCCTTTCGGCTGCGCAAAAATATTCACGTAGCGTAATCTGCGAAAAATTCATCTCGGGATTTGACTTTCGAGTACTTGTTGTCAATTACAAATTTGTGGCAGCTGCTTTAAGGACACCTGCGTCAATCACCGGAGACGGCATTCACGACATAACCTGGCTCATCGATGAAACTAATAAAGATCCGCGGCGTGGATTCGGGCATGAAAAAGTCCTGACGCAAATTAAGATCGATGATTTCACCCAAAAGATGCTTAATGACAAAGGTTATGATCTCCACACCGTACCCAAAAAAGGCGAACTCGTTCTGCTCAAGCCTACGGCTAATCTGAGTACGGGAGGGACTTCCACGGATGTAACAGATGAGGTGCACCCCGTCAACATATTTCTGGCCGAACGAATCGCGAAGATTGTAGGCCTCGATATTTGCGGGATTGATATTATGGCGCCGGATCTTCGCCTGCCGATATCAGAAAATGGAAGTGCTGTTTTGGAAGTGAATGCGGCCCCGGGATTCCGGATGCATATCGAACCTTCGGCGGGACTTCCAAGGAATGTTGCGGAACCGGTTGTCGATATGCTTTATCCTAAAGGAACCAATGGAAGAATACCCATCATCGCAATAACCGGCACAAACGGCAAGACCACCACGACGAGACTTACTGCGCATATTGTCAAGACGGCGGGATATAAAGTCGGATATACAACCTCGGATGGAGTGTATATCCAAAACCAGATGATGATGAAAGGTGACTGCACCGGTCCGCTGAGCTCGCTATTCGTGCTAAAGGATCCAACGGTTGACTTTGCTGTACTCGAATGTGCCCGGGGAGGCATTTTAAAATCGGGTTTGGCATTCGCGAATTGTGATATTGCGGTGGTCACGAACGTAACTGCTGATCATTTGGGACTCGGGGGGATTGATACGCTTGAACAAATGGCAAAGGTCAAAAGCGTGGTTCCCGAAACGGTATTCAGGCATGGTTTTGCTATTTTGAATGCGGACGATGACTTAGTATTTGGGATGAGAGAGAATGTGGAATGTAACGTCGCATTGTTTAGCATGGATGAAAATAATCCTCGTATCAAAACTCACTGTTCCAAAGGGGGGATCGCGGCCGTTTACGAGAACGGCTACATTTCATTACTTAAAGGGACGTGGAAAATTCGAATCGAAAAAGTAAGTGAGATTCCTTTGACTTTTGGCGGCAGAGCGGTGCACAACATCATGAACACGTTGCCGGCTGTCCTCTCAACCTATTTGTTTCGTAACATCAAAGTAGAGGATATCCGGTTGGCCTTGCAGACATTTATTCCATCGCCTGTGCAAACGCCTGGGAGACTGAATCTTTTCCAATTCAAACATTTTCAATTTCTGGTCGATTTCGCCCACAACCCTGCCGGTCTCGAACTTTTGTGCGATTTTGTCAGCAAAATGGACGGTTCTCCCAAGGTCGGCATAATCAGCGGCACAGGGGACAGGCGCGACGATGACATCAGGGAATTAGGCAGGATTTCGGCAAAACATTTCGATGAAATCATTATACGGCAGGATAAGAATTTGCGAGGACGGACGGCTGAAGCGATAGTGGAATTACTGGTAGAAGGAATCAACGAGACAAAGGCGACTGATATACCTCTTACCATTATCCACAAGGAAAAGGATGCGATAATTCACGCGTTCAATAACGCAAAGCCGGGATCACTGATCACGATAATGTGCGATGTTGTTCCCGATGCGCTTGAATTTATTAAAAGCCTGAAAGAGCAGGAGGACGCCGAATTCAATCATCAGCATTCGACAAATGGGCAACATGCTTTTCATGATAACAAGCTTGCAAAAGGTGTATGAGAATGGAGATTGATTTGGAACGTCCCGAAGGGAGTCTTACATTTGCAATCCGTTTTTTGTAATTGCCCGATAGTATAAAGGTAGTACGACAGATTTTGGTTCTGTTTGTCGAGGTTCGAATCCTCGTCGGGCAACTAAATCGAAAGCAAACGGGCTAAAAATGGCAGAACTCGTATCGAAGCTTATTTGATGCGGGTTTTTCTTTTGGTGCTGGGTCACTCCTTATACTTATATTTAGACAACTAAATTCAACAGCATGAGAGAATTTAACCGCCGGTCGTTCCTTAATGCCGCGGGTTCACTTTCGGCGTCTGCTTTTTTGTCTTCTTTAGCGCAACCAGTGTGGAGTCGTAACCTGCACCGGGTTTTGTCTTCTTCCGTTGATAAGTCGGCCAATGAACTTGCAAATGATGAGGACTTCTGGTATTATGTCCAGGAATCGTTTACTGTTTCTCCCAATTTAATTAATCTAAATAATGGAGGCGTTTCTCCCTCGCCAAAAATCGTCCAGGACGCGATGAAAAGGTACTTCGACATTTCCAATGAGGCGCCGAGCTATTATATGTGGCGAATTCTCGATCAGGGCAGAGAACCGCTGCGTAGCAATCTGGCGAAGCTGGCGGGCTGTTCCCCTGAAGAAATAGCAATGCATCGAAATGCATCGGAAGCCTTGGAAACTGTAATATTTGGCCTCGATCTCAAAGCAGGCGACGAAGTGGTGTTGACAAAACAAGATTATCCCAACATGATCAACGCGTGGAAACAAAGAGAATTGCGAGATGGAGTTAAGCTTGTATGGCTCAACCTCGAACTTCCGAGCGAGGATAATGATTATCTCGCGAACCTGTATATTAATGCATTTACTTCGAAGACAAAAGTGGTACACATCACACAGATCATCAATTGGAGCGGTCAGATAATACCAGTTAAAAGAATTGCAGATGCTGCCCATCAGCGGAATATCGAAGTACTCGTCGACGGGGCTCACAGCTTTGCGCATTTCCAATTTACAATTCCCGAGCTTGGTTGTGATTATTTCGGAACAAGCTTGCACAAGTGGCTGGCAGCCTGCATAGGAACGGGACTTCTTTACGTGAAGAAGGAAAAGATAAAGGGCCTATATCCCCTTTTCGCCGGGGGTGACGCGAAAAGCGACGATATCCGGAAATTTGAAAACCTGGGAACCCGTCCTTTTTTTATTGAAGAGGCGACCGGAAAGGCGATCGAGTTTTATGACATGATCGGAGCTGAAAGAAAGGAAAAGCGGTTATTATATCTAAAAAATTACTGGATGGCAAAAGTGAGGGATATTCCCAAGGTAAAAATAGGGACCTCACTAAAGAGTGGTTTTGGCTGCGCTATTGGAATTGTGAGCGTAGATGGGAAAAAACCATCGGAGTTGGATTCATTCCTGTTTGACAAATATAAAATTCACGCGGTGGGCATTGAGTGGGAAAATATTCGGGGCGTCCGCGTGACGCCAAATGTTTACACGACAGCTAAAAATCTGGATTTGTTGGTCGAGGGTATAGAACGGTTTGCCAAAACTTGATTTTCATTTTAGATCACAAACACCATAAAATTTAGAGGGAATTCGGCGGAATGGTTTTCAACTCAACCATTTCTCGCGATGCGACCGAAACCTCCTCAATAAAAAAATCCAATTGTCTACGCCGGTTCTTCAACGCAGGATCACCTTGGTTCAAGCGACAGCCATCAACATGATTGACATGGTTGGCATCGGCCCATTTGTCGTTCTGTACATGGTAATTCAAATTTCAAATGGACCGCATTTCCTCTATGCATGGCTGGTTGGCGCGTTTCTTTCCTTTGCCGATGCCCTCATCTGGAGCGAACTTGGAGCTGCGTATCCATTGGCGGGTGGAAGCTACAATTTTTTGAAAGTGGCGTACGGTGAGAAGGGCTGGGGAAGGCTTTTTTCGTTTTTATACGTTTGGCAGACGATGATACAGGCACCGCTGGTTATGGCATCGGCGGCAATTGGATTCGCCGAATACCTAAGCTTCTTTGTACCCGTTGGATACTGGGAGGAGAAAATCATTTCAGCTTCACTGATCGTGATTGTCATCATTCTTCTTTTTCGCAGAATCGAAGACATCGGGAGGCTTAGCGTGGCTCTATGGGTCGGAATAATTATAATATTCAGCTGGATAATTTTTGGAGGCTTTGCCCACGGGCATGTCTTAGACCCCCTGAAACACATTAATGATAATCTTGTTTTCAACCAATTATTTCTTGTTACGCTTGGTCAGGCGTCGGTGAAAACAATTTATTCCTTTCTGGGATACTATAATGTTTGTCATTTGGGAAGCGAAATAAAAAACCCGGGTAGGAATATACCGATCAGTATGCTAATATCGGTGGCCGGCATCACTGTGCTGTACTTATTAATGAATCTGAGCGTAACCAGTGTGATTCCCTGGCAAACAGCGATGACGAACAAATATGTCGTGAGCCAGTATATCAGGGAAATTTCCGGAAGGAATGCGGCGGGCATTGCCACGGGATTGATTCTGATCGTTGCGTTTGCTTCACTTTTCTCGTCCACGCTTGGGTACAGTCGCGTTCCATTTGCTGCAGCAAGGGATGGTGCGTTTTTCCCGGTTTTTGGACGCCTCCATTCAACAAAGAACTTTCCATACATTTCTCTAATTGTTCTGGGCGCATTGGCTCTTGTTTTTAGTATCTCAATTAAAATGAAACATGCTATCGATGGTATACTTGCGATGCGAATTCTGGTCCAATTCATTGCCCAGGCAGTTGGAGCGGTGCTCCTGAGAAAAAAGTTCGGTTCCGCAAGACTGCCGTTTAGAATGTGGTTATATCCTGCTCCTGTTATCGTTTCTATTTTGATTTGGCTCTGGATATTCGCGTCAACTGGAGTTGCGTCACTTCTTGCCTTGCTTTTTATTGCCTGTGGCCTGGTCGCTTTTTATTATTGCAAAAAATGGTGGGTTGTCCCAGGCTGAGTCCAATTGCCCATTGAAAGAATGAATATCCCGGCAGATCTTCGCACGGGGCGGCTATATGAACCGCATGCAGTAATTTTGTGTATCGAATAATCTAAAACCGAGGACTATGCCGGAATTGAAAAATAAGGTAGCTTATATCACTGGTGGTTCGCGCGGGATCGGCTACGGAATCGCGAAAACCCTTCTCAACCATAATATGAAGGTCGCCATTTCCAGTCGGGATAAAGAAAGCGCCCGACGAGCTGCCAGCAAATTATCCAAGGACGAATCGATGGTGCTGGCGCTACAGTCAAATGTCAGTTCGCTGGACGCGGAAAGGAAATCAGTGAAGGCGATCCTTGATTATTTTGGGCGATTGGATGTCCTGGTTGCTAACGCGGGGGTGGGCCATTTGGCTTCCATTGAAAATCTCACCGAGGCTGAGTGGAAGGAAACAATTGATACAAACCTTACCGGCGTTTTTAATAGTGTCAAAGCCTGTATTGATCCTTTAAAGGATTCGAAGGGTTATATCATTACCATTGCAAGTCTTGCCGGGACGAATTTCTTTGCCAACGGATCTGCCTATAATGCAAGCAAGTTTGGCTTGGTGGGCTTCAGCCAGGCAATCATGCTTGACCTCAGAAATTATGGGATAAAAGTTACTACGATAATGCCCGGTTCGGTCGCCACTAATTTTAATAACCATTCTGTCTCCGAAAGTGATGCCTGGAAAATTCAACCAGAAGATGTTGGGGACATAGTAGCAGACTTGCTAAAAATGCATCCACGAACGCTGCCCAGTAAAATAGAAGTTCGACCCCTAATGCCTCCAAGATAAATCTTGATTTACCCCTGACTTCACGCAACTATTGTTTGGCTATCCACCCTGGTCATTGTTTTTGGATTGTCAAAGGCGACATGATGACGCCGCTTGTATAATTCCATTGAAATGTACATTCCGAATTAGTGACGGTAATCGTTCCCGTATAAATGGTGCCATGAAAGTCAATTGTAAAATTATTTGTTCCCTGGCTAAGCTGGCTGATCGACGGAATGGACGTGGCGGGAGTAGGGGTGCCCGTTGAATTACCACAGGGACTTTCGGTTACCGTTGCGAAGACAAAGCCATAACCCGATGTGGTGTCAGACATTGCCATATAATCCAGGTGGGGGTACTGGTCGCCATAAGTTTCCTGCGTATGGGCGACAAAAGTGAGCCCCGTATCCGAGTAGGACACCGGCGTCAAAAAAATCTGATCAGAATTGGTGATGGGTTCCTGCAGGAGCGCGGTACACGAGGCCCACTGTCCGCTCGAATCGTTATAAATGCTGTCCGAAACGCTCACCTGGGAGGAACTGCTGCCAAATGCAGTTGTCGTTGTCGAATCTGTAAAATAGCTCGCAGTAATCGTGAAATTGCCGCCATTTGAAAAAATGAACACTGACTTGTTTCCTGACGAAGCTAGCCAGGTTTGGGAAGGAGCAGAATTAACTGTCCAGCGAACAACGAGATTAGAGCTGGTTGCATTCGTTGTCGCAACGACCGGCTCATTCCTTTTTACTTCCGAACTTGATAGTGAAATCGTCGCTTTCGGGGTACTATTTTTCTGATTCTTTGTGCAACTTGCAAAAGCAAGAAAAAACAGGATTGCCAAAAACCCCGTTGTGGACCTATAATTCATGGTCATTTTTTTCAGTATGACAGCTTACAAAGACGCTGCGTTGCATCGGCCAGATTAATTCTGCGAACGGAAACCAGGATTCAATTGCGAACTGTGTTCAAACCTTATTCTTTGACCTTATGCCAGTTTCCTGTCTGGATGATGGCGGCACAAAAATCTTATTTTAAAACAATTTGGACTTAGTCATTTCCGTTATTTTTGCTTGATACTAAACATTAAATTTCATGTCTTTACCCACAGGGAAACTCATTGCAATCGGAGGTGCAGAAGATAAAGGGACCGATCCCGAGAACGGGGAATTTCAGCGGGCAAATCTCAATTTTTTCGAACTGGGAATATTAAGGCGTGTTGTTGAGGAATCTGGGGGGCCTCAGGCGCATATCGAAATCGTAACTACCGCGTCCTCGATACCTTACGAGGTCGGGAATAATTATCTCAATGCATTTGGGAAAATCGGGTGTACCAATGTAGGTCTTATGCACATTCGAAACCGGGAAGATGCGGTTAACAGGGACTTTCTGGATCGGATTTCAGCTTGTTCGTGCGTTATGTTCAGCGGGGGAAATCAATTGCGATTAACTGCCATTTTTGGAGGAACTCCATTTCTTCGACAATTACAGGATCGTTATAGAAGAGATGACTTAGTAATTGCCGGCACATCAGCGGGCGCAATGGCTATGGGAAATGTCATGATTTATGAAGGCAATGCGGCGAGAGCACATCTCAAGGGCGAAGTGAAGATCACTTCGGGGCTTGGTTTTGTCGATACAATCATTATCGATTCTCATTTTGAAAAGCGCGGCCGATTCAACAGATTGGCGCAGGCAGTTGCGACAAATCCATCTTGTATCGGCATCGGATTGAGTGAAGACACGGGGATGCTTCTTAGTCAAGGGAATCGTATGGAGGCGATCGGCAGTGGCCTCGTGATCATCATAGATGGTCACGACATGGTGCATTCCAATATCGCTGATATTCCGGACGGAAATCCCATCAGCATTGAGAATTTGCGTGTTCATTTTTGTGAAAAAGGGAATGGTTATAGCATTGAACAAAGAAAATTTCTGTCTGAAGTAAAAATAAATCAGGGAAGTTCCAAATCCAGTTGATGCCACGATAGGTATCATCCGCCCGCAAATCTTTTATTTTTGGTGTCAATTTTTATTCGAAGATGGAACGTCGAAAATTTATTCACCGGTCTGCACTTGGCTCGGCAGCTTTTTTGTTGCTTGGAGATAAAAGGGCGACTTTTAACGATTTTCCCATCGTCAGGTGCTGGAAAAGGTATTGGTGGCCCTCACGCAGGCATGAATATGGTCTGGCCTTTAAGCATAATTATGCGCGCTCTGACAACTGACAACGACGATGAAATCAGATTCTGCCAGGATATGCTGCGGAAAAGTCACCACGGAACAGGCTACATGCATGAGTCCTTCAACAAGGATGATACGGGGCAATTTACGCGGAAATGGTTTGCATGGGCCAATACGCTATTCGGAGAGTTAGTCTGGAAGACATTTACTGAAAAGAAAGCGTTGCTGGACTAGCCTTTTGCGCTTACCCTTACCAAGAAATAGCTCTTTTTCCCTTTTTGAACCAACAAGTACTTATTATGGAGCAATGCCTCCGAATCCAGAATATATTGGACATTTTCGATCCTTTTCTTGTTGATGCTGATGCCACCCGCCTGGATCATTTTCCTGGCCTCGCCCTTGCTCGGCAAGATTCCGGCTTCTGAAAGAAAGCTTACCACATCTATGCCCGCGATGATTTTATCCATGGGATATTCTCGCTGTATGGCGCCTTCCAGATCATGGAGATCTTGTTCACTAAGCGATTCAACTGCTGCGGCCTGGCCAGCGAAAAGCTTTTCGGTAGTCGCCAGGGCCTGTTGCAGTTCCTGCTCGCCGTGAACAAAGGCTGTCACCTCCCGGGCCAATGTCTTCTGCAGTTCGCGGGCGCCAGGATTTTGCAGATGTGCTTTTGTGAGGCGATCAATTTGCTCTTTATCAAGGAAAGTAAAAATCTTGATCCATTGAGCGGCGTCGGCATCGCTTGCATTCAGCCAAAATTGATAAAATTGATATGGAGAAGTTCTGCTCTTATCCAGCCAAACATTTCCCTTTTCTGTTTTACCGAATTTGCCTCCGTCAGCTTTAGTTATTAACGGACATGTGAACGCATAAACTTCACCCCCCGCCATACGGCGGATAAGTTCTGTACCGGTGGTTATATTTCCCCATTGATCACTTCCTCCCATTTGTAGCTTGCAGTTCTTATTTTTGAACAACCAGTAGAAGTCGTATCCCTGGACGAGTTGATAAGTAAATTCGGTAAAACTCATTCCCGCTTCTCCCTCAAGCCTTTTTTTGACACTGTCCTTGGCCGCCATATAATTTACCGACATATGTTTGCCGACATCCCGGATAAATTCTAAAAACCCCATTTGTCTGAACCAATCGTAATTATTGGTTAGTTCTGCGGGATTCACGATCGTCGGATCAAAGTCAAGATATTTTTCGAGCTGCTTCTTGATTCCCGTCTGATTCCGAGAGAGCGTATCCTCGTCAAGCAGGCTCCTTTCTTCACTTTTCCCGCTTGGATCACCTACCATTCCCGTCGCGCCGCCTATTAAGGCAATAGGCTTATGCCCAGCGAGTTGGAGATGCTTTAACAAAAGAATTGGGACCAGGCTTCCAATATGCAGGCTGTCGGCGGTGGGATCAAATCCGATATAACCTACTGTTGGCTCCTTTCCCAGTTGTTCTTCCGTTCCAGGCACTATGTCCCTAATCATTCCGCGCCAGCTTAATTCTTCAATAAGATTCATAAATTCTTGCCACGATTTTCGCAAAAATAAATGTTTAACATGGACTTTGTTAATAATGCAATAATCTGACTAAAAGAGCGTTAGGGAAAATCTAGTGTGGTGTCAGTGTTCAGCCAACAAAAATCCTCTGTTAACCGTATAAACTGGGGGCCTGACTGAACGCTGACTAGATACTACGATTAAATTTCGACCCGATGAAATGAACTCTGTGCCGTAGAAAGCCACGAATGCTTATGACCAAATTGACGCGGCGCGCTATTAAAAAGGGCTTGTTCGTTTCATCCGGAATTGAGCGTCTAAACATAAACCGGATGAAAAAAATCTACCTCTTTGTGATCCCTGGGCTTGTGTTTATCCATAACACGGTTTACGCTCAATTTGAAAAATACTCCAATGAATTTATGAATATCGGGGCAGGTGCACGGGGAATGGCCATGGGAAATGCCCAAGTCTCCTCAGTCACCGACGGCACTGCAGGATACTGGAATCCTGCAGCGCTCACCTACGTAAAAAACGATCCCCAACTTAACCTTATGCATGCTGAATATTTTGCGGGGATTGGAAAATATGACTTTGCGAATCTTGTGCTTCCATTCAAAGATAACAAACGCGTCCTTGCATTAACGATGTTGCGATTTGCGGTCGACGATATTCCAAATACAGTGTTCCTGGTGAACCCCGATGGCTCCGTGAATCTGGTTAGTGGTATCAGTACATTTTCTGCCGCTGATTACGCTCTTTTGATTTCATTGGCTCAACAGCTTAAAGCGGGGACTGATCACAATGTGAGTTTCGGACTGAATGCAAAAATTATTCATCAGACAGGAGGCCCTTATGCATCTTCATGGGGTTTTGGCTTTGACGCGGGCGCCCTTTTTGCCGGTAAACGGTGGAAATTGGGCATTATGGCCAAGGATGTCACGACGACATTCAATGCATGGAGTTATAACATAGATCAGCAAATGCAGGAAGTCTTTTATGAGACTCAGAATGAAATTCCAACGAAATCAGTGGAGCTAACTGCTCCCCAGATAGTTTTGGGCGCTTCCTACAACATAAAAATTAATAGCAAGCTAAATCTATTGGCGGAAGCGGATTTGGATGCCACGTTTGATGGCAAAAGGAATGAGGTTTTTAGCTCAAACCCCATTAGTATCGATCCAAGGATTGGATTGGAATTGTCATTTAAGGATGTATTTTTTATAAGGGCGGGCGTAGACAATTTCCAACAGGTAACCGATGACCGGGACACAACCAACCAGAAGAAGCTTTGGATTTATCAACCAAGTATTGGCGCGGGTTTCAAGATCGGAGATGTGGAATTGGATTATGCTTTTACAAATCTTGCAAATCAATCGAGCCCCCTATATACCAATGTCTTTTCCCTGAAGGTCGACCTGAGAAGGAAGCCAATGAAAAAGTAGCGGCGTTCAGGAACCGAAACCGAATATTATGAAAAAAAATTTGACCATTTTATTGTTGGTTGCTTCTTTCGCGCTGCGAGCTCAGCCTTACAACAATGAGTGGATTGATTTTACGAAAACCTATTTCAAGTTCAAGGTACTGGCGACCGGCTTATACCGGATTCCCCAATCCGTTTTGGCGGCTGCCGGAATGGGAAGCACCCCCGCGCAGAATTTTCAATTATTCAGAAACGGCCAACAAGTTCCCATCTATACTTCCGTTCCGAGTGGACCGCTGGGAGGCAGTGACTACATAGAATTTTGGGGACAAATGAATGATGGTGTTCCTGACAGACCTTTATACAGAAACCCCGCGTATCAGCATACCACTGCGTGGAGCCTCGAATCTGATTCAGCGATTTATTTTTTGACAGTTAACCCAACCGGCTCGCCATTTCACTTTGTCAACAGCGTAAACGACACCACCGGGAACATCCTACCGGTCGAGCCCTATTTCATGTACACCGCCGATATAAACTTTAAATCCCAACTCAACGCCGGTTATGCGGCCGATGTGGGCGAATATGTGTATTCTTCCTCATACGATATAGGCGAATTCTGGAGTTCGGTGAGTATTTTCCCAGGCGGGAATCTCACAGATAATACGACACTGAATAACCTGAGCCTGTATTCAGGTGGTCCTCAAACAGCTACTGCCAGATTCGGCATGGTTGGGGACGCGACTGACACCCGGACGGTTCAGGTTAGCCTCAATAATTTTGTTGTATTGGATACCGAAATGGACAATTTCAATGACTTGGTGGCAACGGAGTCCATCCCGATTAGCACAATTGCACCCGGCGCCCAGAGTGTCACATTCCAAAACAACTGCACCAATACCAACGACTGGGTTGTGGCGTCATTCTTTGAACTCAATTATCCAAGGCAATTCAATTTTGGTGGCGCGGCCAATTTTACTTTTCAGCTTCCGGGCCGAAGCTCTGGTTATTATTTGAACATAACTGGTTTCACCAGCACCAGTGCGCCTATACTTTATGATATGACCACAGGCGCACGTTATGTCGCGATTGGAACATCTGGATCTTATTACTTTGAATTGCCGGCAAACGCGTCGCCCAGGAATTTCTTAATGACCAGCGAGGATGCGTCAAACATTCAAACTGTGACTTCGCTTACTCCTAAAACTTTTATCAATTTTGCAAATTCCGCCAACCAGGGCAATTATATTATTATCAGCAACCCGGTAGTCTATAATTCGAGCAGTGGGCGAAACGCAATCCAGGACTATA
>Ga0070731_10002594_pt1 | contig 17029 bp, 15 predicted proteins | sample Coa_R1_2_FD_66448 | JGI IMG/M metagenome (GOLD analysis project Ga0070731, IMG submission 66448) | Surface soil microbial communities from Centralia Pennsylvania, which are recovering from an underground coalmine fire - Coalmine... | ecosystem: Environmental > Terrestrial > Soil > Unclassified ...
AACGATCTGAACGATTACACGCTGAGCTCGCCGGCGATTTCCGACGGACGCATCCTGATGCGCACCGCGAAGTATCTGTACTCGATCGGTAAATAGCGTTAGGACGGCTTGTAGTACAGCACGATCCCGCCGCCCAGCGCGGCCAGCAGGAAACCCACGTAGAGCAGCGGATTCGGCGCGTTCTTGGGCGGATGCATAGCCATAGACACCAGGACGTTCACCAGCGGGGCTCCGCCAAAGACCAGCGGCATCACGTAATTCGGAATCCCGCCCGCCTTGAACGCCCAGATGATGCAGACCGCGCCTAACGCTCCCAGCGCGCCGCCGATGCCGGACCAGAGGGAGCCGCCGGCATTGAAGCCCGCCATGCCGCCCTGCGAGCTTAAACCCACCACAGGCACCAGCACGCCGATTAGAAAATATGCGATCCCCACGCACAGCAGCGCCTTCAGCGGATTGCCGAGCTGCGTCTGCCCTTTGTGCAGCGCGGGGCCATAGACGCCCCACGACAATACCGCGCCAATCACGAATACGACCCACATTTTGGAACGCTTCCCCTCCCTTGGTTTGTTTACAGTTGCGACAGTCGCCATCGCCAGTGAAATCCTCTCTCCAACTATGCCATACTACCTGAGAATTCGGAAAACCCGAGGACGTCCCACCCATGGCTCAACCGCAAGCGGCCGCAGCCGCACCCCGCCTGACTCCTGTGCAGTGGACCATCTGTGTGATCGCCGCCATCGGCTTTGCGTTCGATACGTATGCGCTCCTGGTGCTGCCGCTCATCGTGGGACCCGCCTTGACGGACCTGGCCAAGGTGAGGCCGGGCACCCCTGAATTCAATCAGTGGGTGGGATTCCTGTTCTACATCCCGGCGGTGGCGGGCGGCATCTTTGGCCTGCTGGGCGGATATCTGACCGATCGCCTGGGCAGGCGGCGTGTGCTGGTGTGGAGCATCCTGCTGTACGCGTTCTCGGCGCTGGCGTCGGGGTACGCGACGTCCGCCGTAATGTTGCTGGTGTTGCGCTGCACCACCTTCATCGGCGTGTCCGTGGAGTTTGTGGCGGCGGTGGCGTGGCTGGCAGAATTGTTCCCGGACGGCAAACAGCGTGAGGCGGTGCTGGGCTACACGCAGGCCTTTTCATCGGTGGGCGGATTGCTGATCAGCGGCGCCTACGCCTTCGCGGTCACGCACGCCAATTCATGGCCGGCGATCTATGGCGGGCACGAGGCCTGGCGATACACGCTGATCTCGGGGCTCATTCCGGCGATACCGTTGATCATCATCCGGCCGTTCCTGCCGGAGTCGCCCGCGTGGCAGGAGAAGAAGCAGCGCGGAACGCTGAAGCGGCCCAGCCTGGCGGAGCTGTTCCGCCCCGAGTATCGCAGGACCACGCTGCTGACCACGCTGATGTTCGCGTGTAGCTACGGCGCGGCATTCGGCGCGATCCAGCACATTCCGCGCATTATCCCCGGCCTGCCGCAGGTGGTGCACCTGACCCGTCCGGCGCAGCAGCACGTCGTGGCCAATGTACAGCTTCTGCAGGAGACCGGCGGACTGCTGGGACGTTTCGTGCTGGCCTTCCTGGCCATACGCATCGTCAGCCGGCGGCGGCTGCTGCACGTATTTCAATTTCCCGGGCTGTTCCTGGTGCCGTTCGTATTCTTCTATCCGGCGACGCACGACCTGAGCATGGTGAAGGTCGGCATCTTCCTGGCCGGAATGCTTACGGTGGCGCAGTTCAGCTTCTGGGGAAATTATCTGCCCCGGATGTATCCGACACATCTGCGGGGCACCGGCGAGAGCTTCGCTGCCAATATCGGCGGGCGGATGATCGGCACTTCGGCCGCGCTGCTGACCACCCAACTGGCCAACGTGATGCCGGGCGCCACATCCTTCATTAAGCTGGCCTATTCCGCGGCCGCGGTGGCGCTGCTGGTGTACGCGGTGGGCTATCTATCGAGCTTCTGGCTGCCGGAGCCGCAGCAGGATAAGCTGCCGGAGTAGCGGCGACAACTGCCAGCAGTCCGTCACCGGTTGCCCTTGGCGCCCACGCCAGCCCGGGCGTCAAAAAAATGGAAGAAAATGACCCCATGGAGCGTCTCATTCGCTGGTGGTTCCCCTGAGTGGATCGCGAGGTCAGCGCAGAGATCATCGAGTCTTGCCGCGCGGGCGACCGGGACGCCTTTCGTGTGCTTTACGACATATATAAAGACCGCGTTTACACCGTGTCTCTCTATTTTTTTCACGGCGACGAAGCCGCCGCCGGCGACGTAACACAGCAGGTCTTTCTGAAACTGTTCACTGCCATCGGCCAGTTCAAAGGCAATGCCGCATTCTCCACCTGGCTCTATCGCCTGGCCGTCAACGCATGTCAGGACACGGCCCGCCGGCGCAAGTCGTTGTTAAGCGCCGGCCCTCTCCCGCTGGAGCGCATCGCCGTCTCAAGCTCGCAGGAGGACGACTTCGCGCGCGCCCAGATGGCGCGGTCCGTACAAGCAGCCGTTTCGGCATTGCCGCCGAAGTTTCGCATCGCCGTTCTGTTGAGATATTTCGACGACCTGTCGTATGAACAGATGGCGAAGGTACTGCATTGTTCCATAGGCACGGTGGCGTCGCGCCTCAGCCGGGGCCATCGGATCCTGGCGGAGCGTTTAAAGAGCCTGATCGGGACGAACGCATAGCCATGTTTACCAGGCACGTTTCAGATCAACTGGCGGCGCATGTCGATGGCCAACTCGACACCCTGGAAGCGCGGCGCGTTGAATCGCACTTGGCGCAGTGCCAGCATTGCCGGGCAGAGCACGAGCAGATCCGATTCGGAATGATGTGTCTGGAGCATCTTCCCACCGCCGAAGCCCCCGCCGCCATTTGGGTGTCGATTGCGGAATCGATTCCAGAACGCTGGCTCAGCCGGCCCCACCCCTTCCAGCTGTGGCGGCCGGCATTTGCCGCCCTGGCGGCCATCGTGGCCGTAAGTGCGGCGTATTGGCTGTTTTCACGCCGTCCGGAGACGCGCTGGGAAGTCATCGAGAGGCACGGCGTCGCGCGTATCGGTGCCGGCGAGTGGATCGAGACCGATTCGTCTTCCAGCGCCACGATCAAAGTCGGGCAAATAGGATCTGTGGAGCTTGCGCCGAACACGCGCTTGCGTGTGGTAACGGAGCGGCCCGGCGAACATCGAGTGATGTTGGCGCGAGGGGCGATCCATGCGAATATTTCCGCCCCGCCCAGGCTGTTCTTTGTGGACACTGCTTCCGGCACCGCCGTGGATCTTGGTTGCGAGTATACACTCCGAACCGACCAAGCGGGGGCAGGCCTTCTCCAGGTGACCCGGGGGTGGGTGTCATTTCAATGGAAGGGTCTGGAATCGCTGGTGCCGGCCGGAGCAAGCTGTCGAACGTACGCTCAGGGCGGCCCGGGTGTCCCCTGCTTCGACGATGCACCGGAGCCGCTAAAAATGGCGCTGGAGAGCTTCGCCACGAACAGTGCTGCGCTGGATACCATTCTTGTTGAATCCCGCGTGCGGGACACCCTGACGCTCTGGCATCTTCTCTGGCGGGCGGATCTCCCCAATCGGGGGCGTATTTACGAACGCATGGCCGCCCTGACGGCGGTCCCCGAGGGTGTCTCTCGGGAGGAAGTGCTTAAGTTGGACAGAGGGACTCTCACGCGCTGGAAAGATGAATTGGCCTGGACGTGGTGAGCCGGGAAGAAAATGCCCGGCCCCAGCGTCTAACGGTTCCGAAAAGGAGATTTCGATGTGGCGACTGACTATCGCAATCCTGGCAATCGCTGCGCCGGCCATGGCGGAAGGCCTTACATTTACCATTGGCGGCCCGGTGGCATCCCAGGACTTCCACTTCAAGGCAGCCGTCTTTGTGTTTCGCACCGCGGGCTGCGCCGACTCCGGGAAATTACAGGTCTCGGCTACCGCGGAGGGAGTCATCAACGGTGAGCGGCGGTCCGTCGCCCTCAAAGTGCTGCCCGCATCCAAACCCGGCGTCTACGGCATCTACCAGACCTGGCCGGCGGAAGGCCAATGGGTTGTGAATCTGAAGGGCGCCTGCGGCAACCTGGGCGCGGGCGCGATCGTCCCCATCGGCCCGAAAGGCTTTGTCCGCGAGTCCGCGAAGTTCTTCCCGCGGACGGCCACCGGCGGCGAGATCGAAACCTCATTAAAAGCACTCACGCAAGGAGAGAACAAATGAAATCCGACGTACGCATAGCGATGTTGGCTTCAGTTCTAGCCGGGGCCGCGGCCATCCTGCATACCGCGGATCTGAGTGCGCATCAGCCCGCCGGCCTCACCGTACACGAGTGGGGAACGTTCACATCCGTGGCGGGCGACGACGGCTCCGCCATCGAATGGGATGTGCTGGGCGGCAAGGATGACCTCCCCGGCTTCGTTAACGACCGCGGATATCGCTGCCTCAGCCTCAAAGTCGGGTTGGCCGGAACGGTTCGCATGGAGACTCCGGTCATCTATTTCTACAGCCCACTGGCGCTGGATGCGCGTGTGCGGGTGGCATTCCCAAAGGGGCTCATCACCGAGTGGTATCCGCAGGCTGAGTGCCAGATAGACCATCACCGTCTGGGGGCCAACCTGGGTAACCTCGACCTTTCGATGTCCAGACTGACAGGCGGCATCGAATGGAAAGATATAAAGGTCGAGCCGAACACGGCGCCCGTTCTGCCGTTTGAAGAACGTCCGAGCCGCTACTATGCTGCCCGGGCTACCGACGCCGCTCCCGTCTCGGTCGGCTCTCAACATGAGAAATTCCTGTTTTACCGGGGCGTGGGGCGCGTGGCCGTTCCTGTCTCCGCCCGTATTTTTTCCGACGGAAGTGTGGTGGTCGCCAACTCCGGGCCCGATCCGGTTCAGATGGTGATTCTGCTCGAGAGTCGCGGTGGCCGCCTGGGGTATCGCAACGCAGGCGCGGTTCCCGGCTCGATTACGCTCAATCGGCCATCTCTCGACGACAGCGTCCCTCAACTGCGGCATGACCTGGAGAATGCACTGGTGTCGCAGGGTCTGTTCCGTAAGGAAGCTCAAGCCATGGTCGCGACGTGGCAGGACTCCTGGTTCGAGGAGGGCTCCCGCCTCATCTATATCGTTCCCTCGCGTGCGTTGGATTCCATGCTTCCGCTCCAGGTCGATCCAAGTCCTTCCCAGACCGCTCGGGTGTTCGTGGGACGCATGGAACTGATCACATCCGAAACGAAGCGGGCGGTGGAAGAAGCCATAGCCAAAGACGACCGTTCCGTAATCGACCGTTACGGCCGGTTCCTGGAACCAATCCTGGAACGCATTTCCTCGGAAAATCCCGCCGGCGCGAGCCGATTAGACCAGCTTCGCTTGAGCGTCAAAAGTTCCTTTGCTGAGGGGGCATGCCGTTCACAAAACTTCGGGACGACTGATCAACGGGGAAGATAACTAAGACGGTCCGCGCCGCCAACGGTGATACGTTGGTGACGTATGAAGCCTCTCATCGGCATCTTTCTGACGATACCGTTGCTCGCGCAGGTTCGCTTTCTGCCCGCAAAAAAGCTGTGGGTGCTGGAGACAGACCGCAGCTCCTACGTCCTGGGTGTTAACGAAGAGAACAGCCTCCAGAACGTCTATTGGGGCAAGAAGCTGATGCGCGACGACGATCTCGCGCCCGCGCACACCGCGCCCGAGCTCGCGTCCTTCGACTCGCGGCAGACCATGTCCAACGAAGAATACCCCGCCTGGGGCGGCTTGCGATATAACGAGCCGTGCCTGAAAGTCACGCTGGCGGACGGCACGCGCGACCTGGTGCTCAACTACGTGTCGCACGAGATCCGCGGCGACCGGCTGGAGATTCACACCAAAGACATCCGCTACGCTCTTACGGCCGACCTGCTGTACCGTGTTTATCCCCGCTCCGGCATCATCGAGAAGCACGCCGTCATCCGCAATCAGACCGGCCAGCCGGTGGTGGTCGAGAGCGCGCAGTCGGGGACGTGGTATGTACCCGCGGGGGAGGGTTACCGGATCAGCTATCTCACCGGCCGCTGGGCCGGCGAAACGCAGCTTCAGCGCGAGCCGGTGCTGCCCGGAAAGAAGGTGCTCGAAAGCCGGCGCGGCAACACCAGCCATCAGGCCAACCCGTGGTTCGCGCTCGATGGAGGGCCCGGGCAAACCGCGGCCGATGAAGAACACGGGCGGGTCTGGTTCGGGGCCATCGGCTGGAGCGGCAACTGGAAGCTGGTGGTCGAGGAGACCCCCGCGCAGCAGGTCCGGATCACCGGCGGATTTAACGATTTCGATTTCGGCTATCTGCTTAAGCCCGGCGAAAGCCTGGAAATGCCGGCGTTCTATGGCGGCTTCACCGATCGTGGATTCGGCGAGAGCGCGCGCATGATGCACGCGTTCGAGCGCGAAGAGATTCTGCCCGACCGCGCGGCGCCGCACACCCGCCCGGTGCTCTACAATTCCTGGGAAGCCACTACCTTCAACGTGAACGAATCCGGCCAGAAAGAGCTGGCCGACAAAGCCGCCAAGATCGGCGTGGAGCTGTTCGTGATGGACGATGGCTGGTTTGGCCAGCGCAACGACGATCACGCCGGCCTGGGCGATTGGTCTGTGAATCCGCAGAAGTTCCCCAATGGCCTGAAAGGCCTCATCAGCTATGTCAACGGCCTGGGGATGAAGTTCGGCCTATGGGTGGAGCCCGAGATGGTGAACCCCAATAGCGACCTGTACCGCGCGCATCCGGACTGGGCCATGCACTTCAACGACCGGCCGCGCTCGGAATCCCGCAATCAACTCATTCTGAACATGGCGCGCGACGACGTCCGCGACCACATCTTCCAGGTGCTCGACAAGCTGGTCTCGGGGAATCACATCGAGTTCTTGAAGTGGGACATGAATCGCCACTTCGGCGAGCCTGGTTGGCCAGAAGTGCCCGCCGCCGAGCAGAAGCAGATCTGGGTGAAGTACGTGATCAACGTGTACAACATCATCGACCGTTTGCGCGCCGCGCATCCGGGACTGGAAATCGAATCATGCTCGGGCGGCGGCGGCCGCGTGGACCTGGGCATTCTGCAGCGCGTGGACGAAGTGTGGACCTCGGACAATACCGAGGCCTTCGACCGGCTGCGTATCCAGGAAGGCTTCACCTACGCCTACGCCCCCAAAATAATGATGGCCTGGGTTACGGATGTCCCGAACCTCAATGGCCGCAGCACCAGCCTCAAATACCGCTTCCTGGTTGCCATGCAGGGATCGCTGGGCATTGGTTCTAATTTGAACCACTGGACGGACGCGGATTTTGCACTGGCGACGCGCATGGTGGCTCTCGATAAGGAAATTCGCGGCACCGTGCAGCAGGGCAATCTGTACCGGCTCTACTCGCCGCGCGCGGGAGACTTTACCGCCAATCAGTATGTATCCCAGGATGGCCGGCAAGCGGCGCTGTTCGCATTTCTGCACTCGCAGCAGTATCTGCGCCCGGCGCCCGTCGTGTATCTGCGCGGCCTGGACGAACGCGCCGTGTATCGCCTCAAGACCACCGACCAGAAGCTGGCCGATGCGCTGGAGACCGCCAGCGGCTCGTATCTGATGAACCACGGCATCCAGCTCCGCATGGGCGGCGATTACGACAGCACCCTCTTAATTCTGGAACGCCTGCCTTGACATATACTGTCTGTGCGGAGGCCTGACATGCAAATGCGAAAAATGTTCCCGATGGGGTTCGGCTGCTGCGCACTGACTTGGCTGGCCGGGTGCGGCAGTTCCCCGCACGCCACAACCGAAAAATATTACCTGGTGGCTACGAATATCAAGATCCCATACTGGCAGAGCGCCAACGCCGGGCTGATGCGGGCGGCCCAGCAGATGGGCGTGAAAGCGGAAATGGTAGGGCCTGACACCTTCGATCCCAAAGCGGAACACGAAGCCTTCCAGCGGATCATGGCCGAGAAGATCAAGCCAGCGGGCATCATGGTTTCGGCGGCGGATCCCAGCGTGATGCAGCCGGATATCGACGCGGCGATCAGCCAGGGTATCCCGGTGATCACAGTGGATTCCGACGCGCCCGCCAGCAAGCGGCTCACCTTCGTGGGCACGGACAATTACAAGGCCGGACTTATGGGCGCGCAACTGGCTCTGAAACAGTTACAGGGCAAAGGCGCCGTGGTGATCTACACCATGCCCGAGCAGGCCAACCTGAAAGACCGGTTGCACGGCTACCATGACGGACTGGAAGGCCACCCGGGTATCAAGATTGTGGACACGGTGGATATCAAGGGTGACGCGCGCATCGCGTTCGATCACACCCAGGAAATGGTGGATAAGAAGACCATCGGCAAGATCGACGGGTTCATCTGCCTGGAGGCCATCGCCTGTCCTGAAGTCGCGGATGTGCTGGACCGCAACAAGATCTCCGGCAAGGCGGTCGTGGCCATGGACACCGATCCGCGCACGCTGGATTGGATCAGAAAAGGCCAGATCGCCGGCACCATTGCGCAAAAGCCGTTCACCATGGGCTTCGTAGGAGTGCCGGCGTTAGATACCCTGCACCACTATCCGCCGAACCCGCTCGACAAACCGTGGACGCTGGACCCGCAATCACCCGTGGCAACGTTCATTGGCACTGGCGAGATGCTGGTGGACAAAAGCAACGTGGATGCGTTCGTTAGCGAGACCTCGCAGAAGAGCCAGTAGCTTTATCCAGCGCTTCCAGGAAGAAGTACTCGCCCCACATCACCGACTCGTTCACGCCCAGGTTCTTGTGGATGTGATAGACGCCGCCTTTGAGGATGCCTTCCCAGAGTGGGTCCCCTTCCGCCAGCCAGTTGCGGCAAAGAGTCGCGAGAATGTGGCGTGCGGTTTCGCAATAGAAATGCCCTTTGGCCTGGTCGGCCACCAGGCCGCCTAACTGAAACAGGCCGGAGGCGGCGATGGCGGCCGCGGAGGTATCCTGCAACATGCGGATCTCGGGCGGCGCATCGTAGTCCCAGGGCGGTACGCCATCGGGCGGCGTGTGGCTTATATAGAAATCCGCGCAGGCCTCCGCGGTGGCGAGGAATAGCGGATCGCGCACATACACATAAGCAGTGCCGAAACCATACAGCGACCAGGCCAGCCCGCGCGACCAGCAGGAATCTGCGCGCGCGCCCTGCTGGGTGCTCTGCCGCAGGAATTCGCCGCTCTCCAGGTCGAACAAGCCTTCGTGCGCGGTCGAGCCATCCCCGCGTACCAGTACGCGGCGGGTAGTGTGGCCATGCCGGAGGGCGATGTTCAGCAAAGATTGGTCGCCGGTCTCCCGTGCGGCATAAAAGATGATGCCCACATTCATCATGATGTCGATAAACGTCGAATCCGGGGAGACGAACGAACGCAGGTATTCACCCTTCTCCTGAAAGCGCAAGGCCAGGGTGCGGCCGGCCTCTATCAGTACGGCCTTCAGGCTGGGATCGGGAGTGAATCCGTACCAGCGGTGGTAGGTGGACATGAACAGGAAGCCCAGGTCATGCACCCCGCGGTCCGCCTTACGCGGCTCCAACGGCCGCGAATAGCGGATGGCCTGCTCGCGCCACCAGCGGGATTCCGCGCTCCCCGCCGGCTGGCGTGCGTAGACGATCCACAGCATGCCGGGAAGAAAACCGTCGCACCAATGCGTCCAGGGCTCGCCCGAGTGCTTCCAGCGTCCCGCCGCGGTATACATAGGATAGAAGCCGGGGTGCCGCTCGATCAGGTTTCGCAGTTGGCGCTCGGCCACTCGGAGAGCCCCTTCGAAGAGCTCCGGGGATGCATCGCCGGCAAGTCGGATCACGTTCCGCATTATATCTGGCGCCAGACTCTTCTCAAACCGCCCGGCGTTCGGTACAATCTTCGGAAACATGGCCGCACAGGCATCCAACGCGGAGCCGCGCATTGATCCCAGGTTTGCCTGTTTTCGCCTCCTATTGGGCCGCTCCGGTATCCATGGCTGGGGGGTTTACGCAAGGGAGATAATTCCCGCCCGGCGCAAAGTGATCGAATACACCGGCGAGCGGATCAGCCGCCGTGAAAGCCGGCGGCGCGGGCGAGGGGATCGCACCTATCTGTTTACGCTCGATAGCTATTGGACACTGGACGGCGCGGTGGGCGGCAGTGGCGCCGAATTGATCAACCATTCGTGCGATCCGAACCTGGATAGCAGGGTTTTCAAGGGCCACATCCTTTATATAAGTAACCGCGTGATTCAGGCGGGCGAAGAGCTAACCGTGGACTACCGCTTTTCCAACAAGGTCGACGCTGTGCCTTGCCGGTGCGGTTCGCGGGCCTGCCGGGGCACCATCAATATAAAAGCCCGCCGAGCCGTAAAAAACTGAGAGTCCTGCCGCCTTCGGACAACTACAGTTCTGTTAATCGTCGACCGAATCTCGGGCGCCCCGGCAGTCCGGCATGCGCCATGCGAGAGCTACATGGGGCACTTAATCAATACCAAATCCGTTGCAATTTGTGATACCGAGCCGATCGCCATTGAGGGCATTCGCGCGCTACTCAATCAGTGCGCGGATCTGAACCTCGCCGCCGCGGAGACCTCGCTGCTGGGGGGCATGGAAATGCTCCGACAATATGCGCCAGCGATCATGATCCTGGACAAGAGCTTCGGTGTCCATGCCATCATGGACTGTCTGAAACGGATGCGCGGTTCCGGAATTCCGGTCGGGCCCATCGTCTGGGGCTTGAACTTGAACGAGGGGGAGGCGTTGCGCATGATGCAGGCCGGTGCCCTGGGAGTGGTGCGCAAGACAGCTTCCACCGAATCGCTGCTACAGTGTATGCGCACCGTCGCCAAAGGAAACACCTGGATGGAGGAGAGCGTGATGCAGGAGCCGGAGCACACACCCCGCGGCACGCGCTCGAACTTGACCCTACGCGAGCTGCAAGTGGTAGACCTGGTGGAACAGGGTCTGAAAAACCGGGACATCGCTACGCAGCTTGGAATCCGGCCGGGCACGGTGAAAATTCACCTCAAGCATATTTTTGAGAAGACGGGGATTCGCGGCCGCTACGGGCTGGCGCTGTCGGGGTTGCGGGAGAAAGGGCTGTTGTCGGTCGCGGTGTAGGACCGGCTTGAATCAGTCGGCTGGCGCCGGTTTCTGCCAGTGGCGCAGCACGTTTAGTATGTAACTGTACGTTTCCCGATAGGGCGGGACGCCGTGATACTTATCCACTGCGCCGGGACCGGCGTTGTAGGCCGCCAGGGCGCGATACGCATGGTTATCGTACTTGAGCAGCAGATCCCGTAGATAGCGTGTGCCGGCGTCCACATTCTGCTCGGGGATGCTGGGATCGGCGCCCAGTTCGCGGGCAGTGCCGGGCATAAGCTGCATAAGCCCGATGGCGCCTTTGGGCGACACAGCGTTGGGATGATAACCCGATTCGACCGTTACCACCGCGTGCACGAACGCCGGCGGAAGGCCGTACTTGCGCGCGGCGTTGTCCACCAGCTCCGCGATGCTGACCGGCTTCGTCTTCGGGGAGGGCGCATCCGGCACCACCGCCTCCGGCGCCCGGAAGTCTTCCTGTTCAAACCGGACCACCAGCACCGCATCTATTTCAGTGGACCCGGTCTGGGTGAACAGCGTCACCTTTCCGCCGTCCGTCTCGTGCCGCTCGGCGTACAGGCGCGCCCCGCTGGCGAGCACGGCATACTCGCCGGCCATGGCGGACCAGGTGATGAGTAAAAGGAGTGCGGCCGGTTTCATCGGAAAACGCGCTTCTTTATATTATGACGCACGGACGTGCCGGTCCGTGCAAACTGCTGGTTGCTAGACTGGCTGTTGAATGGCAAAAGCCACCTATTTGGAATGCGGGCTTTGCGCAAGGCATTATGCGCCCGACCAGATCCAGCACCTCTGCGCTTGCGGAGGTCCACTCCTGGTCCGTTACGATCTGGAGGCTATTCGCGCCGCCTGGAGTCCCGCTCAGGTCCGCGAAGGGCCAAATAATATGTGGCGTTACGCGCCGGTTCTGCCGGCCGCGGACGCGTCCATCGTCACCCTGGGCGAGGGCATGACGCCGCTGGTGGCCGCGCGGCGGCTGGGGGCGCGACTGGGCGCCAAGGACCTGTGGATCAAGGACGAGGGGCTAAATCCAACCGGCTCGTTCAAGGCGCGCGGCCTGGCGTGCGCCGTTTCCATGGCCGTAGAACTGGGCGTGCGGAAGATGGCCATCCCTTCGGCGGGTAACGCCGCCAGCGCCCTGGCCGCATATGCCGCGGCCGCCGGGATCGAGGCGCACATCTTCATGCCGCGCGATGTGCCGCAGGCGAACTACATCGAGTGCCGGGCGTTCGGCGCATTTGTCACCCTGGTCGAAGGGCTGATCAGCGACTGCGCCAAGCTGGTGGCCAACGGAGCGGCCGCGCACGGCTGGTATGACGTCAGCACACTCAAAGAGCCATATCGCATCGAGGGCAAGAAGACCATGGGATACGAGGTGGCCGAACAACTCGGCTGGCAGTTGCCCGACGCGATCTTCTACCCCACAGGCGGCGGCGTAGGCCTGATCGGCATGTGGAAGGCGTTTGATGAGATGCAGACGCTGGGCTGGATCGGCGCGCGGCGGCCCAAGATGATCGCGGTGCAGGTGGAGGGTTGCCAGCCGGTGGTGCGTGCGTTCGAGCGCGGCGAGCCGCGCAGCCAGTTCTGGGAGCACGCCACCACGGTAGCCGCCGGACTGCGGGTGCCCAAGCCGCTGGGCGACTTCCTGATACTGGACGCACTGCGCGCCAGCGGCGGCACGGCTATCGCCGTGAGCGACGGCGAGTTGCTGGACGCCGGGATCCAGTTGGCGCGCGAGGAGGGCATGTTCGTGGCGCCAGAGGGCGCCGCTTGCGTGTCTGCTCTCGAAAAGCTGCTGGCTTCGGGCTTCCTCAAGCCCGAGGAACGCATCGTCATTTACAACACGGGCGCGGGCCTGAAGTATCTGGAGGCCTATGCCACGCGGTTCCCGCGCATGGCGTCCGCCGAACAGGATAAGCTGGGCGGGCTGATTACGCCGCGGTAGTCTACAATGGCCAGTTATGAGATTCGCCGGGACCCTGGCTGCGCTTGCCGCGCTCGCCTTGCCTTGTTGGGCGGCGCAGCGCTTCGAGATTTCGTTTCCCAAAGAGATGAGCTCAACGCCGCTGGACGGGCACGCTCTGCTGCTGATCTCCACCAGCGGCTCGCCTGAGCCGCGCTTCCAGATCAATTTCACGGTCCGCTCGCAGCAGGTATTCGGCGTGGATGTGGACGGATTGGCGCCAGGCGCGGCGGCGGTGGTGGATGCCGCGACTTTGGGCTATCCGCGCGAAGCTCTGCGGGAAATCCCGGCGGGCGATTACTACGTCCAGGGCTTTCTAAACATCTATAAGACGTTTCACCTGGCGAACCGCCACACGGTCAAGCTGCCGCCGGACAAAGGCGAGGGACAGCATTGGCAGTCGAAGCCTGGCAATCTGTTCAGTAAGCCCCAGAAGATGCACCTCGATCCCGCATCGGACCAGGTTGTCAGCGTATCTCTGACGGAGAAAGTCCCTGACGTGCCCGCTCCCGATCCGGATACCAGGTGGGTCAAGCATCTGAAGCTGCGCAGCGAGTTACTCAGCCGTTTTTGGGGCGAGCCGATTGAACTGGGCGCCGTGGTCCTCCTGCCGGACGGATGGGAGGAGCATCCCAAAGCGCATTACCCGCTGATCGTCTATCAAGGTCACTTCAGCCGCGGGCTGCCGGGGGGACTGGCTCTGACTACTACGCCGGCGACCAGCGGCAGCTATAAGTTTTACCAGGACTGGACTTCCGGCCGCATGCCGCGCGTGATCGTCCTGACCATCCAGCATGCCACTCCCTACTTCGACGACTCCTACGCGGTGAACTCCGCCAACGCGGGTCCCTACGGAGATGCCATCACGCAGGAGCTCATACCGTATGTCGAGCAGAAGTTTCGCGGCATCGGCCAGGGGTGGGCGCGCGCCGTCTATGGTGGTTCCACGGGCGGATGGGAGGCTCTGGCGTCTCAGGTGTTCTATCCGGATTTCTACAACGGCGCATGGGTGTTTTGTCCGGACGTGGTGGACTTTCGCGCCTACGAGACCATGAATCTGTACGAGGATAATAACGCGTTCTGGATCGAGGGCCCCTTCGGGCGCGTGCCGCGTCCTTCGGTGCGCCAGGCCGACGGGCTGCTGACTTCCACCATGGAAATGATGAACCATTTCGAGCTGGTGCTGGGCACCCACGGACGTTCCGGCGAGCAACTGGATGCCTGGCAGGCATACTTCAGCTCGGCGGGCGAGGACGGCTACCCGCGGCCCATCTTCAATAAGCGCACCGGCGAAATCGACCGCAAGGTGGCCGAATACTGGAAGGAGCGCTACGACCTCACGCATATCATGGAGCGCGACTGGAAAACCCTGGGCCCCAAGTTAGCGGGCAAGTTAACTGTATGCGTTGGCGACGCGGATACCTTTTATCTGGACCGCGCCGTCCACTTGCTGCATGACTTCATGGAAACCACCACCGAGCCGTACTACCACGGCACGTTCGATTTTGGGCAGCGCAAGCCGCATTGCTACTCCGGCAACTTCGACTCGAAGGTCGGGCTGAACCAGCACTATATGCCAGAGATGATCAAACATATGGAGCAGACCGCGCCCAAGGGTGCGGATTTGAGTAGCTGGAAGTATTAGGGCGAGCACAGTTCGACAAGGCGTCACAGTAAAATGATGGGGTGCCTGCGCGAGTATTCATCTTTTTCCTCGGAGCGCTTCCCATCTTCGGCGCCGACGCCATCATTCAAGACCGCGTGCAATTCAGCCAGGTCTTCGAAGAGACGCGCAATTTCCGCATCTTCCTGCCGGCCGATTATGCCAGCTCAGGAAAACGTTATCCAGTCATCTACTGGTTCCACGGCTATAGCGAGCGCTTCAACAAGCCGGTCGACGACCCGCCCAACCGCAACTACGATAGCGGTTCGGACTATGGCGGCGACACCATCGCCAACTTCGTTGCCGCGCACGATGTGATGGTGGTCAAGTGGGACGGCTACAACCCGCGCTTCAACGGAGACAATTACAAGCGGCCCTACAATATCAGCCCGGTGGAGACTAACCGCCAGTTTCCGCTGTATTTCCCGGAGCTGGTGGAGTTCATCGACGCCAACTACCGCACTATCGCCGACCGCGACCATCGCGCCACCGCGGGGCTTTCCATGGGCGGCTTTATGTCCTTCTGGATTGCCGGCAAGTACCCGCACCTGGTCTCCAGCGCCTCCAATTTCATGGGATCGCCGGAGTTCTTCGTGGGGCCGCGCGACTTTCCCGCCGAATACAATCACGACGATATGTACGGCGACTACGAAGGCGTTCGGACCCGCCTGGTGACCGGAGCGCGCGATTTCATCCAGTTCTACCATCGCCAGATGAATGCCATCTGGAAATACGCGCGCGACTGGCACGAAACGGAGGATTTCGACTTCGACCACGGCACGCCCGGGATGGCCAAAACGCTGCAGTTCCATATGAATGCATTCGCGCATCCGCTGCCCAAGCCGGCGGTCTGGAGCCACGCCGACGCGTATCCGAACTTCACCGTTTGGGGCTGGGAGGTGGCGTCGGACCGCAAACAGCCGGGCTTTACGGAGCTCTCGGACGTTTCCGCCGCAGGCTTCCGCTCCTCGGTGCGAGAATGGCTGCCGGGCGGAGCCGCGATGCCCGGTGTGAAGCTGTCCATCGAGACCGACAAGCTGTACCCGCCGCGCAAGCCGCAAACCGTGACGATTGTGCGGTTGCGTGACGGCAATGTGCGGCGGCAGATGCTTACGGCGGCCGCGGATGGCCGGCTCAATCTGGAGCTCGACGGCGAGGAGTACGAGGTGGGTATCGGCGCTGGTGCGATGCTGGCGCTGGCCGGATGTCAGTTGGATGGCGCTGCCTGGGCCACGGCGGGCCAGCCGCTGCATGCCCGCATGCGCATCTGGAACAAGGGCGCCGCACCCTCGCGGCCAGGAACGCTGCGATGGCTGAGCCCCAATCCGGGTGTGGATTTGTCGCCCATGTCGTCGGAATTGGCGGCCCTCGCACCGGGCCAGTCTAACGAGATCGCGCTCACCGTAACGGTGCGCGACGTCAAACGCGCCATCGCCCGGATCGTGGCCGTACAGGGCGATACCCGCCTGCCGGTCGAGATTCCGCTGTTTCCCCCGGCGCAGCCCTTCGCCGATTTCCGCATCGTGGATGGCCAGTCCGTGCGTGTTTATCAGCATGCCACCGAAAAGACCGAGTTGACGCTGGGCGATGGCAACGCCGATGGCAAAGCCAACCCAGGGGAGAGGATCGCGATCCTGTTGCCCGAGGACGATGTTTTCCGGATCGCCGAACTATTCACTAACGACGCCTGCATGGACAACACGCTGCGCGCGTTCGACGATTGGAGCGACTACGATCACGTGGGCGCGTCGGCCAAATACTCGTTGCCGCTGATCAAGCCGGACTGCCCCAACGGGCATGTGATCCATGCGCTGGCCCGCGTGTTGCTGCCCAACAAGCCGAACCACATCGTACGTTTTGCGGCGGTGGACATTCCGGTGCAGCGGTAGGAAGGGCAATCACGGCCCCAGATTTTCCCACCAGGCGATCGCATCGGCGCGAATCGCCAGGATATCCGGACGGCCATCACCATTGATGTCCACCACGCGCGCGAATTGTACCGGCTGGCCTTGCGCGACGATGATCGGCGCGAAGCGGCCGTCGCCCTGGTTGCGCAGTACGATCAACCGGCCTGCTCCGGCTTTCTCGGCCACTAGAATATCCGGCCGGCCATCGCCGTCGAAGTCCGCGATCTCCACGCTGCTCGCCGCGGCCAGATCCGGCACGCTTTCGATGCGATGCTCGATCCATAACTGCCGAGGATCGGCGGGCTTTTCAAAGCGGGCGAGGCGCGCCGGCGACATCTCACGCTGCGCCGCCACCAGTTCCGGAGCGGCGCCCGTTACCGGCCCATAAGCCAGCCGCAGCATCGCGGACT
>Ga0070731_10002595_pt1 | contig 17025 bp, 13 predicted proteins | sample Coa_R1_2_FD_66448 | JGI IMG/M metagenome (GOLD analysis project Ga0070731, IMG submission 66448) | Surface soil microbial communities from Centralia Pennsylvania, which are recovering from an underground coalmine fire - Coalmine... | ecosystem: Environmental > Terrestrial > Soil > Unclassified ...
CCCCCCGGACGGCCAGGATTCTCGCGGCCCTGCGGCCGCGCCTAGCCGAGCGACGACCGACGAACGATCGGCGGACCCGACGACCCCAAGACGGGCTCCGGCCTACTCTCGCCTACTACCCCCCTTAGGCCGAAGACGCCCGGCCGGTCGAAGCAACCTCAGGGTGAGGTCGATCATGTTCGCGGCGCTGTAGCGTTCGCTGACGCGGACGCTCGCGGCTCTCGCCATCTCGTTCATCTCGTCAGGATGCTCCAGCGCCCAGGCCATCGCCGCGGCAAGTGCGGCCTCGTCTTCGACCGCGACGAGCCGCCCATGCACGCCGTCGGCGAGGATCTCGCGCGTGACGGCTAGATCGGTCGCGATGACCGGAACACCTGACGCCATTGCTTCGAGCAAGGCGAATGGGAGGCCCTCCTTGCGGCTCGGAAGAACGAAGAGGTCCGCGGCGAGGAGCAACTGCGGAACGTCGCTGCGGTGGCCGAGGAGCTGCACGCGATCGGCGACGCCCTGATCCGCGAGGCGCTCGACGAGCTCCGCGCGGTGCTCGCCCTCACCCGCCCAGAGCCACAACGCGCGAGGGAACTGGGCCGCGACGCGAGGGATCGCCGCCGCCAGGACGTCCAGGCCTTTCTGCGCATTTAGGCGCGCGACCGTCAAGAGAACCGTGCGGTCGAGCGGGAGGCCGAGCGCTGCGCGCGCCGCTGCGCGAGCCTGTTCCTTCCGCTCCCCTCGGAGGGCCGGACCGCTGTCGACACCGTTGTAGATGCGCACGACGGCGTCCTCCTGCCACCCAAGGCCCGCGGCGAGCCGGTCGCCGTTGTCATCGGACACCGCGACCCAGCGTTGACCGCTGCGGCGGGCGAGCCCGTATAGCAGCCGCCGCGAGCGGGTGACGCCGAACGCCTCGGGCACGAGCTGGACGACGACGGCCGAGCGGGCCGGAAACAGCGCGGTGCCGGAAACCGCGCCGATCGCCTGATCGGGATGCGGCAGCATCAGCAACGTGGCCGTCGCCCGCGTCCGCCTAAGCGTCCGCCAGGTGCGTCCGGCCTCCTTCATTGCCGCGAGTGCGGCGGCGACCCAGTTGCCGCCGTGCGGCTGCCCGATCCTCAACTCGCTGACCCGAACGCCGTCGCGCTCGAGCTCCGCCCGGAATGCGCGCGTGTGCGGGCTCGCAGGAAAGGCGGCGCTGACCCGCCACTCGCGCGCGAGAGCCGCGAGCGCGACCGTCCGGACGTAGTGCTCGGCCCCGCCGATCTCGCGCGACGGAAACAGGATCGCGAGCCGCGGGTTGCGATCGCGGCTCATGCCGCGGCTGCTCCCCTAGAGTCGCAGTCGCCGTGAACGCACACCGACCTCGCGAGCTCGTGGACGTGCTGATCGTGTCGCGGAATTCCGTCGACCACCTCGGCGAATGCCTGCGCTCGATCGAGCGCCACCGGCCACCGGCGGAGCTCGTCGATTTGCGCGTCCGTGTGTTCGACAACGCCTCGACCGACGGTAGCGCCGACCTCATCGAGCAGTCCTTTCCGGACGCCGAGCTCGTGCGTTCGGAGACCAACGTCGGCTTCGCGCGCGCGAACAACGTCCTCGCCGCGGCAAGCACGGCCGACTACCTGCTTCTGCTGAACCCCGACACGACGCTCGTCAGCGACGTCGTCACCCCGCTCCTCGAGATGCTTCGAACCGACGCACGCATCGCCGTGGTAGCCCCGGCGCTCGAGTATCCCGACGGCCGTCGGCAGTACTCGAGCGAGCAGTTCCCGACGCTCCGCTTCGAGCTCGCGAACGCCCTCTCCGGGACGAAGCTGTGGTCTGCGCTGCGTCGGCCGCTGCGGCTCGACCGAGTACTCGCCGAGACCAGGAGAACCGCCGTGGTCGACTCCGCGCAGACGCACGACGCTCAGTTCGTCTGGGCGACCTGCTGGCTCGTGCGCAGAAAAGACGTCCGGCCGGAAGGGCTCTTCGACGAGCGCTACTTCGTCTACGACGAGGACCTCGACTACTGCCGGCGCATTCACGAAAGCGGTCGGCGGATCGTCTGGCTCGGCTCCGCGCGCATCGCGCACCACGGCGGAAGCAGTAGCTCGACGCGCGCCAAGGAACGGCTCGCGCACGCCAGCCGCCGCCTCTACTACCGCCGACACCGAGGCGTCGCTGCCGCAGCGGCATACGCAGCTGTCGTGCGCGCCGTCGAGGCGGCCAAGGCGACGACCGGCTTCTTGCGCCGCCGTCATCGGGCCGACCCCTCGTAGAGCTCGTCGAGCGTGTCCAGGAGCGCCTGACCCGCACGGGACCACGAGGCGGTCGCACCATGCGCCGCGGCGGCGGCCGCCATCCGCTGTCGCGTCGACGCGTCGTCGAGCGCGTCGATCCGCGCCGCTACCGCATCGGCGTTGCGCTCGACTGCCCAGCCGCTGACGCCTTCGACGAGCGTCTCCGGGAGACCGCCGCCGGCGGAGACGATCACCGGCGAGCCGCACGCCTGGGCCTCGAGCGACGCGAGGCCGAAGGGCTCCTCGCGGGCGAGGTAGAGCGTCGCGTGGGCTTGTCTGTATGCCTGCACGAGCTCCTCGTCGCTGATCGCGGTCCGGATATCGAGCTCGACCGCGAGCGCCTTCGCTTGCTGCTGGAGCTGCGCAGCGGCCGCGGGGTCGGGTCGCGGCGCGACGATGACGACGGGCCGGCGCGTGGCTGCGCGCGCGGCCGCCGCGAGGACGAGCTCGTGCCCCTTCTCGGGCAGGAGCGTCCCGACCGAGAGGATGTGGGTCCGCTGTTCGAAGCTCGGGCTGAATCCGTCGGGGACACCCATGGGCAGCACCTCTGCCGTGCGGCCGTAGATTGCGAGGATCCGGTGCGCGGTGTGGCGCGAGTTGGTCGCGATCCGCGTCGCCCGGCGCGTGGCCACGCGGTCGGCGCGCCGCTGCAACTCGTAGAGACCCGCGTACACGAATCGAGTCGTCTCGTTCCGCGATCGCCGTACTTCCGGATCGGAGGCGGGCAGGTGCGGTTCGTCGCAGAAGTAGAGCGAGGGCGCGGGGGCACCGATCAGCGCGGGCGGCGCCTGCAGGAACCGGCACGGGTTCGCGTAGACGACGTCGGGCTTAACGCGCCGCAGCGCCGCCGCAGCTCGCGTCCAGGCGACGAGTGTCGCGGCGAGATCGAGGTACCGCAGCGGCGGCCGTACGGGCCGCGGCGCGCGCGGGGCCAGCTGGTCGTGCGGAATGCGGATCGGGTCATCCGTCACCGCGGAAGCGTCGCCGAGACAGATCTCGACCACGTCCCCGTCGACGTGCAGCAGCTGCTGCTCGAGGCGGCGCCTGGCCCCGCCCGGGGGCAGGTTGTGGACGACAGCGATCCTCACGGTCAGAGCCCGGCGGCGAACTCGGCGACGTCCAGCCCCGGGGGTGCGAGAGCCCGCAGCACGCGCTCGCCGACGGCGCGCCAGGTGAAAAGCGGCGCGCGGGCTCTCGCAGCCGCCGCGCACGACGCGAGCGCGTGTTCGTCGCAGAGCTCGAGCATCGCCGCCGTGACCGCGCGCTCGTCCCTTCCGTCGACCATCCGGCCGGCGTCGCCGACGATCGTCGACGAGCCGCCGGCCGTGCCGCCGATCGACGGGATGCCCGCCTGCAGCGCCTCGGCGAACACGCAGGCGCTCGGCTCGAGGAGCGACGGCATGACGAAGCAGGTGGCACTCGAGAACAGGTCGTCGAGTCGCGCCTGCGCGACGGGGTCGGATTGCGAGAGCAGTCCGTGGCCGGTGACCCCGGGCGCGTCGAGCCGTGGATGTCCGCCGACGACGTCGAGCCTGGCGTCCGGTCGCTGCGCGCGGACGTGCGCGAACGCACGCAGGACCTGGTGGCCGTTCTTGCGCTGCCAGTCCTTGCCGACGAACAGGAAGCGCGGCGTGCTCCAATCGCGCGCGTCTGAGCCAGCCGGACGCGGCTCCGCACCCTGACCGGTGACAATGATCCGCTCGCGCGGCACACCGTAGTCGGCGGTCGCACTGTCTGCGGCCCAGTGGTTCGTGACGCAGCAGCGGTGTGCGCGCGAGAAGATGCGCGCCTGGCGGCCGATCATGCGCTGCAGCTCGTTCGCGGGCACCGCCGCCATCCACGGGTAGTCGTACTCGCGCGAGAGCTGCGCGACTGTCGCGTCGTCGTAGGTGACGTAGCGGATCCGCGCCGGGAGCCGGTACTCGCTTCCGAACTGGACGCACATTGCGACCTCGCCGTGACCGAGCAGCCGCGCACGCACGGCGCTCGACCGCAGCGCGGCCATCGCGGGGCCCGCGTGAACGCGAGGCTTGTTGCCGCGGACGCCAAGGCGCACACGCTCGACGGCCGATCCCTCGCTGGGAACGTCTTCCAGGCGGGTGAGGAGCACGGCGAGCATGTTGAGCGCCGTCCGCTGCAACGGGCGAGGAAGCTCGGCCTGCAGAGGCAGCACACGAACGCCCAGGTCGGCGAGGGCGCGCATGAGCGCACCAGGGACACCCGAGTACGCGCCTGCGTCGGCAACCTGGCCCGCGACGGCGAACCCGATCGCTGCCGTAGACCCGTTTCGCAACCTCGTCACCTCCGCCTCGTTAGCACTTCCCGGACGACGTCCTCGACCTGCTCGACTGTCTCGGACCAGGAGAGATGGCGCGCGCGCGCGACGCCGCCCGCGCCGAGGGTACGAGCCCGCTCCGGGTCGATGAGAAGCGCGATCGCCGCGGCCGCGAGACCCTTGACGTCGTTCGGCTCGACCAGCAGGCCGGTCTCACCGTCGACTACCGCGTCGACGGCTCCGCCGGAGCGGGCGGCGATCACCGGGATCCCGCGGGCACTCGCCTCGAGGTATGCGATCCCGAAGCCTTCTCCGCCCGAGCCGTCGGGCGCGACGCGGCTTGGCAGCACGAAGAGGTGCGCGCTCTCGAGCGCGCGGTCTCGCTCGTCGTCGGAAACTGCGCCGAGAAACGACACCGACGACGTGAGATCGAGCGCGCGCACCTGTGCCTCGAGCGCGTTGCGAAGCGTTCCGTCGCCGACGACGAGCCAGCGGACGTCCGGGACGGCGGCCCGGATTCGCGGTAGCGCCTCGATGACGCGATCGTGGCCTTTGTACTCGTCATCGAGGCGCGAGACCGTCACCATCGTCGGCACCGGGCCCGGTTCCGTTCGCGCGGTGTCGGGCATGTCGACACCCGGATGGATCACGCGCGTCCGATCGGCCTTCGCCCCGTGGTGGATCGCAAGCTCGGCCGTGTAGCTGCTGACGGCGACGGTCGCGTCGGCGTGCCGCAGCGCGAGCCGGGCGAGCCGCGGCTGGTCGCCGAGCTCCTTTGCATGCACGTACTGCACGAACGGAACGTGCAGCGTCCGCTGCAGGGCGAGGGCCGCGTAGCTCGCGCGGATGTGCATGCTCAGGACGAGCCCCGGGCGCGATCGCGCGCCCTCGACCGTCGCAGCGGCGGCCAGCCGCGCGACCGAGCGGCGTCCTCCTGGCGGCCGGTTGAACACGCGTCGGATGTCGAGCCCGTGTTCGTAGTCGAACGCCCCCGCGCCCGGCTCGTCGAGCGCCACCACGCGCGGCGCCACGCGGCGGAAACCGGAGACGAGACGGAAGCTCAGCTGCTCCAAGCCGCCGACAGCAGGCGCGAAGCTCGTCGCGACGACGAGAATGCGCGCACGGCCATCGCCGGAGCCGTTGTTCGAGCTCGCCGCGGCCACCTCGCCTACCCGAAGAGCGTGCGGGCCCATGTCGGCCAGCGCTGCTCCCAGCGCTGATCCTCAGCCCAACGCCGACGTTCGCCTGCCCAGGACAAGGGCTCGAAGAGGCTCTCCTCGAGCGCAGCTACGAACTCGGCCGTGTTGTCGGCGAGCCGCAGGCGTGGCGGCCCGTCGACCTGCAGGTTCGGCGAGAAGCGCGTACTCACGATCGGCCGGCCTCTGGCCGCGTAGTCGTAGAGCTTCATCGAGTCCCCGCCGCCCGCGCGTCCGGGCCGGTTGAAGATGACGGCGACCGAGCCGCGGTCGATCACTTGGGCGAGCCCGGCGCGGGGCACGACGCCGTGGTAGGCGACTCGCGAGGGGTACCGCGCGAGCAGCTCCTCGAGTTCGGCGCCCGCTCGTTCGCCCCGGCCCGGGTACTGGCACTGCCCGTAGAGGTCGAGCCGCCAGTCGGAGGCGGCGGCGAGCACCTCGCCCGCCAGATCCGCGTCGAATCGCAGACCAAGTGTCCCGGTGTGGACCATGCGCTTCTCTTGCGGGCGCTCTGCCAGCGGGCCCAGGAGCTCCGCCGAGACACCGTTTCGCACCAGGACGGTCCGACCGGGTCGAAACCGATCGGCCATCGCCCGATTGTCGAGCGTAATCGCGTCCGCCTCGCGCCCGATGCGGCTACAGAGCTCCGCCAGCCTGCCCGCTCGTTCGGGCAGGTGCTCGGCCCAGTCGTCGGTGCAGTCGAACACGCGCCGGCGTGCGTCGACGGCCGCGACGGCGGGCCATTGCCAAGGAAGGTTCGCGACCACCACGGCCTCGTTGAGCCGTGGGATGCCGCGAAGCTTGCGGGCGAGGAGCCAGGCGCTCGAGCGCTCCCCCAGCCCGCCGCGGTGACCTGGGAGGATCACGCTCGCGCCGAGAACCTCGACGCCATCTTGCACGCTCCTGCGTGCGTAGCGAGCGGCGAAGCCCCTGCACCAGCCGAGCGCCTCACCTCGGCGGCCGGCGGCGCGCACGTCTGCGGGCCGCTCGACGAAGTACACCTCGGCGCCGTGGGCGGTCGCGAGCTGCGCGAGAGCGTGCTCGCGGCGGATGGTTGGCTCCCACGTGCTCTTCGAGCAGATCACGAGCGCCGGACTGCCGCTGCCGGAGTCGTTTCTCATTTACCTCTGTATTCGCGTCGCCGCCGACACGCGCCACACTAGCCAGCGCGGCGCCTGTGGGATGCTTCGTCCATGGCGAGCGGCGTTCGCGGCGGCCTCCGGCAAGAGTTGCTCGCGGGTCTTCGCGGGTCGCCCGCGCGCGGCGTGCCCGCCGAGCTCGACCGGACTTGGCCGCAGCGAACGCGGCGGTCGCCCAAGCTGACGAGCTCGTTCTTCCTGCTCCAGAGCGCGATCACTCAGAGCCTCGTCGACGTTCGCGACCGCTACCTGCACGAACGCGTGACGATCGTCGACATCGGCTGCGGCGAAATGCCGTACTACCCAGTGTTCGCAGCGGTTGCGAGCGACTACGCGGGCGCGGATCTCCACCCCGGCCCCGGGATCCGCTACGTCGGGCCGGCGGAGTCGCTCGGGGCGCCCGACGCGTCGTTCGACGTCGCGCTCTCGACCCAGGTGCTCGAGCACACGCGCGATCCGGCCCGCTGCGTGGCGGAAATGCGCCGCGTGCTCGCTCCAGGCGGGCTCGCGCTGATCAGCACGCATGGCGTTTGGCCCTACCATCCCATGCCGGGCGACTACTGGCGTTGGACGCACGAGGGCCTGCGGGCGCTGGTCGCCGGCGTCGGCGGCCTGGAGATCCTCGAGATCCTCCCCCATCGCGCTTCAGCAGCGTGCATCGCGAACATGGCCGGCTACTACGTGACGCTCCTGGGGTCGGGAACCGCGCTTGAGCGGCCTGCGGCCTATTTCGTCGCGCTGCTGAACGTCGCCGGGATCCTCGGCGATCGGGCCTTGACCCGGTTTGCGTTCCCGAACGAGCACGCGCTCGTCATGAACTACCTCGTCGTCGCCCGGCGCGTGGACTGACGGCTAGATTTGCGCCGTGTGCGGCATCGTCGCCATGGTCGGCGAAGACCTGCCGCTGTCGGACTGCGACGCCGCCCTCGACGTTCTCACCCATAGAGGCCCCGACGACCGCGGCGTCCTGAGTGCTGACGGCGTCTGGCTCGGCCTTCGCCGGCTCTCGATCATCGACGTGCAGGGCGGACATCAGCCGATGGTCGACGGCGCGACTGGGGTCGCGATCGTCCACAACGGCGAGATCTACAATTACCTCGAGCTGCGCCGGGAGCTCGAAGCGCGCGGACACGCCTTCGTGACGCGCTCCGACACCGAGGTGCTCCTGCGTAGCTATCTCGAGTGGGGAACGAACTGCTTGCAGCGGCTGAACGGCATGTGGGGATTCGTCGTCTGGGATCCTCGTGACCGGAGCGCGTTCTTCTCGCGTGACCGGTTCGGCGTGAAGCCGCTCTACTACGCGGTGCGTCCGGGGTGCTTCCTGATCGCGTCCGAGCCGAAGGCGCTCGTACGCGTTTGTCCAGAGCTCGGAGAGGTCGACGAGAGCACCATCCACGACCTGTTGGGAGAGAGGCTGGTCTATCACGACGAACGGACCTTCTACCGCCACATCAAGTCGCTCGCGGCAGGCCACTGGGGCCTGTACCGCAGCGGCGATCGCGTACCGCACTTCGAGCGCTTCTGGCAGACGCCGGCGCCTGCTTCGTCAGGGGTCTGGGACGAGCCCGACGCCGTCCAGCGCTTCGCGGCGTTGCTCGACGATTCGGTCGCACTCCGGCTCCGGAGTGACGTGCCGGTGGGGCTCACCCTGTCCGGCGGCATCGACTCGACCACGATCCTCGAGGCGATGACTCGCATCCGGGGTCGACATGGGGACGGCGTCACGAGCTACACGGCGGTCTACGGCGGTGGCGACGATCGGGTGGCCCCCGACGAGCGGCGCTGGGCGCGCATCGCCGCGTCGACTTACGACAACGTGACGCTCACGGAGGTAAACGCCCCCGGCGAAGCCTGGATAGACGTCCTCGAGAAGATCGTCTGGCACATGGACGGGCCCGGGTTCTCGCCCGCCGTCTTCCCGATGTGGATGATCATGCAGCAGGCCCGAGCCGACGGCGTGCCGGTCCTGCTCGAGGGCCAGGGCGCCGACGAAGTCTTCGGCGGCTACGCCCACTACGCCGCGCTCGCCTTCGTCGACCGCGTGCGCGAGCTTCCGACGTCGCGCGGTGCCGGACGCGCGGCGATGGGCGCGTTGAAGGCCGGCCGGCGCACGAGCTCGGGGCGCGCGTTCGCGCGTGACCTTGCCGTCGCCCTCACTCCCCCGCTTCGTGCCTGGGACTTGCGCCGCTCGACGCTGCGTACCGCACTCGCGAACGACGTGTTCGGCGACGCGACGAACGGTGCGAGGCGCAGCGGTGGGGCCTTGGGTGGCCGCTTCGAGCAGCGGCTCAGCCACGACTTCTCGCAGCGGATGCTGCCGGGCTTCCTCCAATACGGAGACGCGATCAGCATGGCGCACTCGATCGAGACACGCCTGCCGTTCCTCGATTACCGGCTGGTGGAGTTCGGACTTGCGTTGCCGCCTGCCGCTCGGATCTCCGCCGGCGAGACGAAGCACCTCCTCCGTTGTCACCTGAGACGCGTGGGGCAGGACGCGATCGCGAACCGGTGGCGCAAACGCGGCTATCCGACGCCGGCGGCGGCTTGGCTGGCCGAGAACAACGGCGCGCTCCTGCGCGAGGTGCTCCTCGATCCCGGCGCGCGCGTGCGGCACATGCTCGCGCCCGCACGCCTCAACGAGCTCATCGACCGGCACGTCGCCGGCGGGCTCGCGACGAGCGACGTGCTCTACGGCGCCCTCACGACCGAGCTCTGGTGGCAGCAGGTCTCCCGTCCGGCTCAGCTCGAGCCGGTCAGGACTTCGTCGTAGAGCGCCTCGGTCTCGTCGAGCATGCGCTCGAGCCCGAACAGCTTCTCCGCCCTCGCGCCCGCGGCAGCGCCGAGCCGCGCGCGCAAAGCGTCGTCGTGGGAGACGAGCGCCGTCCAGGCGGCGAGCTCGTCGACCGATCCGACGGGAACGAGGTAGCCGGTGACGCCGTGCACGACCTGCTCTGGCACGCCGCCGACGCCGTACGCGATCACCGGCAGCCGCGCCCGCATCGCCTCGAGGATCGCGAGCGGATGCCCCTCCCACGCCGACGTCGCGACGAGAACGTCAGCCGCGGCATAGACGAGCAGCGGATCGGCGCCGTCCGCCAGCACGGCGCCGCCTGCGTCCTCGACCGCTCGTGCTTCGCGGCTGCCGGCCAGACCGTCACCGAGCGCGACGAGCCTGATCCGGTCACGCGCGAGCGCGCGCGCAAGCGCTGGTAGATCCTGCGGCCGCTTCTGCGGCGCGCGGCGTCCGACCCAGGAGGCGACGACTCCGTCCGCCGCGAGGCCGAGCCGACGGCGGGCCGAGGCTCGGTCCGCCGCGAACTCGATCGCGGGTAACCCGTTGTGGACGACGCGGATCGCGTCCCTGGACGTGATCCTGTGACGGAGCGCGAGCTCGAGCTCGCTCTCGGCGACGGCGACGACGAGTCGGTGCCGCCGAACCGTGCGGCGCTCGGAGAAGGCGTAGACGGCGCGCACCGGCGGCGAGAGCGCGCGGTCGAACACCCAGGCGTGCGGCGTGTAGAGCGCCGGGACGTCGGCGAGGCGGCTGAGCCAGGCGGCGAGGAAGCCGGCCTTCGTCGCGTGCGCGTGGATAAGCATCGGGCCTGCGGCTGACACGCGCAGCAGCCTCCGCACGGCGACGACGTCGCTCGGGTGCGGGCGGTGCTTGAGCTCGAGCGAGACGAGCTTCGCGCCCGCGGCGGCGAGCTCGGCCATGGCGGGTGCGTCCGGGGGTCCGGCGACCGTCACGTCCCAGCCGCGCTCGAGAAGTCCGGCGCCGAGGAGCGCCACGTGAGCGGGCACGCCGCCGCGCCGGGGCTCGAAGAGCTCCAGCACCCTGCGGGTGGCGCTGCCTGAGCGCTCGCGCCTTGCGAGCCCTGAGGCCGCCGGCGTGCTCAAAGCGCGCCCTTGCCGCGGAGCACTGCGGGCAGCGTGCGCGCGGCGATCTCCGCGTCGGTGCGAAGGCTGGCGTGGCGAGCGTAGGCGTAGTCGAGCTGCTGTCGCTCCTCCCACCCGATCCGGCTGCGGCCGAACACCTGCCAGAGGCCGCTCATGCCGGGGCGCACCTCGAGCCGAGCGCGCTGCCAGTCGTGAAGCGCGTCGACCTCGAACTGGCGCAGGGGACGCGGACCGATCAGGCTCATCTGACCCATCACGACATTCCACAGCTGCGGCAGCTCGTCGAGGCTGGAGCGGCGGAGGAAGCGCCCGACCCTCGTCGTCTCCGGGGCGAGCGTCGTCTTCAGCGCTTCGACGGCTTCTCCGACTTCCGTGTTGCGAGCCGCGAGCTCCCGTGCCTCGACGAGGAGGTCGCTGCTCAGCTCGGCGACCATGCTGCGGAACTTCACGACCGCGAACGGCGCACCGTCCTTGCCGATCCGCGTCTGCCTGAACAGCACCGGCGGTCCATCCTCGAGCGCGATTGCGAGCGCGATGGCGGCAAGGACCGGCGCGACGACGATGAGCAACGCGATGGCGACTGCGACGTCGATCGTGCGCTTGCAGAAGGCGGCAGCTGGCGAGCGGCTCGACACCGCAAGCGAGACGATCGGGAGATAGCCGAGGCTGTACGTCTGCGGGTGGTTCCCGACGAGCTCGTAGAAGCGCGGCATGATGTCGACCGTCACGCCGAGCTCCTCGCTTGCGCGGATCAGGTCGAGCAGCTGTTCGTCGCTGCGGCGGGTGAAGCAGACGACGACGCGATCGACCCGCTCGTGTTGGATGACGGCGCTCAGGCTGTTGAGGTCTCCGAGCCGACGAAGCCCGAGCTTTGCCGCGGGAGACGATCCGTCGTCCACGTAGCCGAGGAACGTCACTCTCTCGCCGAGGTGTCGGTTCGATGTCTCGACGAAGCGCTGCGCCGCTTTCCCGCTGCCGATCAGGAGCACTCGTTCGCGTCTCAAGCGGCCTTTGACGACGATACGTACGACACCAGCGAGGCAGATAAGCGAGAACCACCAGACAGCGACCGCCGCCAGCGGTGCGCGTCCGCCGGCGATGCGAAGCGCAAGCCACGACGCGCCGGCGCCGAGCAACCCGCCGAGCAGGAGCGGCGAGCGCCACCGTGCTCCGGCGCGCGCCCAGAGGCCGGCGCCGCTGACCCGGAGACTGATCGGGACAACCAGGGCGACGACCACGAGCCAGCAGACTTGGCGAACTCCTCGGTGCGGAGCCTGGACTCCCAGGAGGTGGCGCGCCAGAAACGCCCACGTGCCTGCTGCGACGAGCGCGTCGAAAGCGGCCACCGCGAGGTCTAAGGATCCAAGCCGCGACCGGCGGCTGTCCGCGGGCGCAATGGCCAGCTTCCGCGGCAGCAGCTCGTGTGCCTTATCAATCATTTGGCCAGGGCTCCCGGTGCCCGATCAACCGTCGTCACCCTGCCGTCTCCTCGTGCGCGCAGCAGCGCCTCGAAAATCGGCTCGTGGCGCTCCGCGACCACGCTCCACGACCACTCGCGCTCGGCAAGCGCACGACCGCGCGAGCCGAACTCCGCGAGCTGCGGGCCGCGCGCGAGGGCGGACGCGATCGCCGCTCGGAGCGCTGCCGGCGATCCGTCCGGTGCGATCAGGCCCGCATCGACCTGCGCCAGAAGCTCTGGCGTCGCCCCGGCCGCGGTGCCGACCACCGCCGTTCCACAAGCGAGTGCCTCGGCAGTCGAGAGGCCGAAGCCCTCGAGGTGCGCCGTCGGCACGACCACGAGCGTTGCGCGGCGATACCAGTCGCGCAGCTGCTCGTCCGGGACCCTCCCCAGCAGCCGGACCCGGTCGCCGATCCCCGTGCTCGCGATCAATCCGACGATCTCGTCCCGCAGGAAGCCCGTACCGGCGATCGCGACACGGAGATCCGACATGCGCGCAAGCAGGTCAGGCAGCGCACGCACGAGGTTCAACACACCCGTGCGCGGCACGAGCCGTCGCGCGCAGAAGAGCACACGGCCCTCGTCGCCTGCCCACGGATCGCCGGCGAGCGACGCCGGGTAGCCGGGCGAGAAGAAGTCGGTGTCGACGCCACCCGGGATCAAGTCGGCCCGCGGCGCGCGCGGGGCCAACGAACGCAGTTCGCCCTGCATGAAGTCGCTGAGCACGATCCGCTTCGCGGCGCCGCTCACAGCCGCCCGCTCGACGACGCGAAACGCCGTCTCGGCGGCGCCGTCGAGGGTGGAAGGCCATGCGTAGCGGCCGCCTCGTTCTTCGGTCAGCTCGGCCCACGCGGGAGCCTGGAACGTGTAGACGTACGGTCGCCGTGCCAGGCGACAGGCGAAACCCTGCGGAGCGAACTGCGCGTGAACGACGTCGTAGCCGCCGCGGCTCACAAGCCGCGCGGTCCGGAGGATGAGGGCAGTCGGGTAGCGCAGCGCGTACGTTCGCTCTACGCGCGAGGGGACGTCCAGACGGAGAAGACAGACGCCCGACGGAAGGCGCTCCTCGGGCGGAAGATCCTTCGTGAGCCGCTTCGTCGCGACCGTGACGTCATGCCCTCTCGCCGTCAACGCCGACGCGAGCTCCGCAGCGTAACGCTGCATCCCACCAAGCTGATCGCGGTCGATCGCGTTGACGAGATGGAGGATCCGCACGCTCCGCTCTTCCTTCGAATTGACTGCGCGACGCAACAGCAGCGTTGCCGCAACGCCGCGCACCACACCCACACCGCAATGCCGGAATACTAAGCGGACCGCACTGCTTCCGACGGCCCTAGCCATTCGGCTATGCAGGCATTTATGCGCACAAAGTCGCAGCGGCAGGGGTGGGATTCAAACCCGCGGCCACTTGCAGTTGTTGGTCGAACCCTCTCGAACCTCGACCCGAAACCGCGCATACGAGGCGCGCATGATCGCGCGCCTGGCTCACTCGCTTTTTCTGAGGCTTGCCGAGCGCGGACAGCCGCAGGTGGAGTCGCGGATTCGAACCCCGCCGCCCGCGCCCGGAACGCGGGCGGCTGGAGCAGCCGACCTGAAGCGAAGACCGAGGAGGTTTGACAGCTGCTTTGCGAAGGTAGAGAGTCACGCTAAGCCCGGTGCGTCGCAGGACGCGGCGGGAAATGCGGAAGTCGCCGCTCAGGTGGAGCGGGATCATTCCTGACTGTTCCTGAAGCCAGCGCGGCGGCGAGGAGGTCAGGCAATGGGAGAGAAACGACTAATGCGCGCTAGTGCGCGGCGACTGGCGAGGCTTGCAATGCTCGCCATCTTTGGTTTGCTGCCGGCGCTTGGTGGTACTGCCGGACTGATCGCTCCGGCAGTCGCTTCGCCCGGTAGCGTCGACGTCTACGTCGGTTACGCGGACAGTCTCCGCCCGAGCCCGACGAACTTCCCGACGCCGTGGGCGGGATCCCCGACCGTGGTCTTCGAGGGCTGCAACCCGTGTACCTACGACGCAGGCGCGGTCCGCGTCGTCAACAACACGACGCTGTCGCAGACGATCAACTCGGTTTCGGTCAATGTCGGCGGCTGCGTCTTCTCCGGCTGGCCGAGCGCGACGCTGACACCGGGGCAGCAGCTGATCGTGACTCAACAGGTCGGCGGAGCGGACAACGGATGCGGAAACGCCCCCAACGGGAACGGACCGATACACATGGATAGCTCGGACATCGGTCCAGGCGGTGCGCCCTGGGCGGGAGTCTGCTCCCAGAGCGGTGTCATTCCAAGTGTGGACGTAACGATCAACGGCACGACGCAGGCGTTCACCGACAGCGGCCAGGTTCTGAACACGGGCGGTGTCGACCTCGCTGAATGCCCGAGCGGCAGTACCAACAACGAGTCGACGCAGTGGACCACCGTCGGCCACGCTCCCTGTCCGGGCTCGTCGCTGACGCTCGCGCCGGCAAGCCAAACGGCCACGATCGGCAGCACCGCGACCGTCACCGCGACGCTGACGAATAGCTGCGGGCAGCCGCTCTCGGGTGCGGCCGTGACCTTCACGGTCCTCACCGGCCCAAACGGGGGCGTGACGGGGAGCGGTGTCACGGACACCAGCGGTAACGCTTCGTTCACCTACTCGAGCGCCACCGGCGGCACCGACACGCTGCAGGCGTCGACGTCGAACCCGGCCGGCACGATCACCTCGAACACGGTGACCGTCACCTGGACGGCGCCGCCGTTCGCGGCCGGCGGGTCCTTCGTGATCGGTGACCTCGAGAACGTCTCTGGCGGCCACGTCAACTGGTGGGGATCACAGTGGTGGAAGAACAACGCGCTCAGCACGGGCTCAGGCCCGGCGAGCTTCAAAGGCTTCGAGGATGGCAACACCGCGCCAACCTGCGGGAGTACCTGGACCACTGATCCCGGTAACAGCACGCCGCCGCCCGCTAGCGTGCCGGGACTGATGGCGGTGATCGTGACCAACCACGTCACGAAGTCCGGCAGCACGATCTCCGGCAACATCGTGCACATCGTCGTCGTCCGCAACGACCCGGGCTACGCGCCCAATCCGGGGCACGACGGCACGGGCACGATCGTCGGCATCGTCTGCTGACGCTCTTTCGCGTGGAGGGGCCGCGGCAAGCGGCCCCTCCTCATTTCCGGCCCACGAGTCGGCTCTGAACGGCGCTTGGTTCGATGCGCACGTCAGTGAAGCCGGCCTGCTCGCTGATCTCGTGCAGGTGCGCGCGCTCATAGGCGACCGCTGCGTGCGGATACAGTTCCGACTCCAAGTAGCTTCGCCCAACTCGATGGCTGAACGTCCAGCGCCCGCCAAGCTGGACGTCCTCGAGGCAGAACACCGTCATCATCATCGTGCCCCCAGGCCGCAGCACTCGCGATGCTTCCTCGGTGTACTGAACGAGCTCAGGCTCGAGGATATGGGTGAAGAGCGAGTAGGACATCACGAAGTCCATCGACTCGTCCGCCACCGGGATGACGTATGGCTCGCGCGAGCCGTCGGGGTTGTAGATCGAGCTGTAGACGTCGGCGTGATGGAAGGTGAAGCGCGGATCACGAAAGCGCCCTCGGCACCACTCGACCATCTCCGCGTCCACGTCGATCCCCGTGTACGTCCCTCGAAAGCCATCGATGCGGGCGATCGGCATCGCGAGCCGGCCGCAGCCGCTGCCGATGTCGAGGATGTCGCTCGACGCGTTGACGAATCCGGACGCCTGCAACGCGTTCCACTGGTCGTAGCCGAAGACAATGAACATCACGTGGTTGCGGAGGATCCGGTTTCCGATCCCTGTCCGCAGACGAAACCGCGGCGGCGGCAGACCCTGGATGTCAGCGATCGAGATCCGAAAGAGCGGGTCGGTAAGGTCGAGCAGACGTCCCGGCACCCCGTGCGTGAGGAGCGTCGCCGACGGCACGACCCTGCGAACCAAGCGCTCCAACTGCGGTTGCTTTTTCAGTACAGCCTCCCCGAGGACCGCACACGTCACGACGCAGCCGGTCTTCACGAATCGACAACTATCTTCCGCCGCAGGAATAGCAGTGCGGGGACCGCACTCGCGCCCAGGGTCGCCACGCCCGCACGGGGAGGTCGCGACGTGATTCAGGGCATCTCCGCTCCCCAGCGGCCCAGCGGTTCTCCCACGGCCGCTGATCTCTCCGCGATCGAGGGCGATCCTGGACCTCGAATCGCTGTGAGGCAACGAAGCGATCGCGCTCGGAGACCGACAAGAGCGGCTGATCAACGCCCTCCTCACACTGGCAACCGACGAGAGTGGCATCGAGCAGCGACAGGCCTTCGACCTCAGTGATCTCGCTGCGACGCTCATCGCCGCGCATCGGCACGAAGCTCAGCTGAAGCCTTTGGGAGTGGTTCGTCGCGGGCTACGCCGCCAGGCGTTCGGCCCACCCGGAGGGGCCGGGCGAACCCGGCCCTACCGGATGGAGCTACGCGTCTTTCGTGCCTGAGCGGCGGTTCAGCGGGCGGCGAGCGCGAGTCGCGTTTGGGAGCTGGGGCGTAGCTTGGGGACGAGGATCGAGGTGAGGATGCGTACTTGCGCGGTTGGAGTGCGGGCGACGAGTTGCAGCCGGAGGCGCTTGCCGGGCATCGATTTCGTCAGCGGCAGAACGAACGTCGCCTGACCGGAACGATTGCTGAAGCCGAGCCGAAGCGGGGTGATCGTGCTGGTGACGTGCGCGACCGGGCCGATCGAGATGGTCGCTGAGCGGATCGCGCGCGCCCGCCGGTCGCGAACGGTGACCAGCAAGCGCA
>Ga0070731_10002597_pt1 | contig 17021 bp, 11 predicted proteins | sample Coa_R1_2_FD_66448 | JGI IMG/M metagenome (GOLD analysis project Ga0070731, IMG submission 66448) | Surface soil microbial communities from Centralia Pennsylvania, which are recovering from an underground coalmine fire - Coalmine... | ecosystem: Environmental > Terrestrial > Soil > Unclassified ...
CGTCTTCTTGACAGGGCTTGGCCAAGAAATCGTCGGCTCCACTTTCAGAAGCTTCTTTACGATCATGATCCATGGCACTCGCCGTGAGTATGACGATAGCCGTTTCCTTCCCACGAGGATCTCCCTTAATCTTTCGCGTCGCCTCTAAGCCGTCCATGACCGGCATGTGCACGTCCATCAGGATCAATTCCGGATTCCATTCCTGCCACCGCCGGATGGCTGCCTCACCGTCATTCGCACCTTGTACCGAAAAGCCCACCACCGTCAGGAGTTTCATCAGCCAGTCCCGGTTCTCAAGCTGATCGTCGGCGACCAGGATCTTGGGGCTTTTCGTTCCGGCACGTATGCTGGTGACTCGATGGGGGGTGCTTCGCTTGGCGCCTATACCGGCGTCACCCCGCTCCACGGGAACCTCGAACCGGAATGTTGAGCCCCGTCCGGGGCTGCTGGTCATCGTCGCGTCGCCTCCCATTAGCCGAGCGTACTTACGCGTGATGGCCAGTCCCAACCCGGTCCCCTCTTGGGTGTTCAGCTCAAGTTTGGCTCGACTGAATGGCTCGAATAGCTTTTTCTGGTCCTCTTCTGAAATTCCCGGGCCGGTGTCCTTAATTTCGGCTGAAAGCCAGAGGCGATTTGAGCTCCTTTGCTCCAAAGTGACGTGCAGGACGATGTGACCGCGCGCGGTAAATTTGATGGCGTTTCCCAAGAGGTTTATCAACGCTTGGCGGATCTTACCTTCATCCGCCACTATGTAGGGCACGGCTTCGCCGTTCACCGCCATTTCGAATCCCAGCGCCTTGGCCTCAGCCCGCATTCTGAACATCGCGGCCAAGTCATCGACGAGCCGCGGAAGATTGAACGTTGCCGGATTGAGCTCGGTGCGTCCGGCTTCGATCTTTGACATGTCGAGAACGTCATTTATCAGCGCTAACAAATGCTCGCCGCTTCGACCGATAATTCTAAGATTGTCTTTCGCCTCGGGCGCCATTCGGGAGTCCCGCAACATTAACTGGGCGTACCCGAGGATGGCGTTCATGGGAGTACGAATTTCGTGGGACATGGTCGAGAGAAAGGTACTCTTGGCCCGATTTGCAGCTTCAGACTCTGACTTGGCTCGCATTAATTGCATATTGGCGTCAATAAGCTGTTGGTTGGCTAGTTGGAGTTGCTGAGAGTTGTGAAAAATCTCAGCCTCCATTTGTTCCAACCGCGCCTTCAGCTCAAGGGTGTTGCCGCTGGACTGAGGTTTTTGCCGCATGAATTCGGTCACGTCCTCAACGCGGTGAACAAGATACTCGATTTGGCGATCTGTTCCCAGTACAGGCGAGTTGATAGGGCTCCAGTAGCGCTCCTCAAAGACGCCGTCGGGCCTACGAATGTCGTATTTCTGGATGGCCATCGTGTCTGGTTCCGCAGTCTGGAGCACTCGGTTGAGTGACGCACGCAAGTTGAGCTCACCGGTCGCGCCTGGGTCGTCCGGATTGTCCGGGAAGGCCTCAAAGATGTCGCGACCAACGAGGTCCTCCCGGTTGGTCATGGTGGCCTTGAGGTACGCATCACTCGCGGAAACGATTTTTAGGTCGGGCGTGAGGATAAGGTACAGGCCGGGCAGCGATTCAAAAAGACTCTGCAATACGGCGCGACTACGATGTAACTCATTTTCAACCTCCCGCCGCTTGGTGATATCACGGGCGATGGATGACGCGGCTACGACCACCCCTCGGGAATTCTTGATCGGCGAAACGGTGAGAGCGACGTCAATCAGTTTCCCGTCCTTTCTGCGCCGCACAGTCTCCTCGTTTACGATCTCGCCGCGCTCAAGCCGCGCGATGATTTCGGGTATCTCTTCGCGGCGGTCGGAGGGAAGCACGATCGATATCGGTTTGCCCACTGCTTCTTCTGCTGAGTAGCCGTACAGCCGCTCCGCTCCCTTGTTCCAATTGACGATGGTTCCGTCCAGCGATTTGCCGATGATGGCGTCGTCTGAATAGTCAACGATAGAAGCAAGTTGCTCGCGGCTCCGTTCTGCGCGCCGTCGTTCCGTGATGTCGCGGATCGTACTGGAAACTAATGGTCCCTCCTCTGTCTCCAAGGGACTGAGACTGATTTCAACCGGAAACTGAGTTCCGTCCTTGCGCAACGCGTATAATTCTCCGCCTTCGCCCATTGGTCGTACATGGGGATCGGCGAAGAACTTGGCTCGGCTCTCAGGATGTTTGCCGCGGTGGCCCGCCGGCACTAGCATTTCAACCGCCTGCCCCAGCAGTTCGGTTCGCGGGTACCCAAAGAGCCTTTCTACCTGGGTGTTTACCAGGACAATCTTTCCTTGTCGATTCACGACCACGACGGCATCCGGCGCCGCTTCCAACAGCTCTCGAAATTTGCCTTCCGCCACGAGCCTTTTGGAGGCGGCGCGCAGGTTTTCTTCGGCTTCACGGCGCTCAGTCACATCCCAGGTGACGCCGGTGAGCCGAACGGGGCGACCATTATCGTCGTGATAGACTTTGCCGCGTGTGACCAGAGACCGCACCGTACCGTCGGGCCAGACAACGCGGAATTCCGTGTGGTATTCTGCGCGGTCCGCAATCGATGCACCGACCTCCTGTTGGAGTCGCTCGCGATCGTCCGGATGCACCAGCGCGGAAAACCCCTCGATCGTTTTGGGGAACTGGCCGATGCGAAGTCCGAATTGGACGGCGCAATTTTCGTCTGCAGTTATGATGTTCGAGGCAATCTCCCAACTCCAAACGGCGACGCCTGAGGCGCGCAATGTCAGGCGCAAGCGTTCCTCACTTTGCGCGAGCGCCTGCCGTCCTGCCTCGATCTTTGCTTCCGCCTGTTTCCGTTCTGTAATGTCCTGTAGGAGCGCCACAAGATAGTCGATCGAGCCGGTCGAAGTGCGAACGCCTTTCACCGAAATCGTCGCGTAAATGGTGCCGCCATCGCGGCGTAAGAACCGCTTGTCTATTGAATAGCCATCGATGACGCCAGCCAAAACGCGGTTGAAATTAGGGAGTTCGCTGGCCAGATCGTCCGGGTGGGTTAACATTGTCCAGGACATTTGGAGTAGTTGGTCACGTTCGTACCCTAAAATCTTACAGATCTCCTCGTTAACTTCGAGAATGCCTTTGGTGGGGGAAGTGATGGCCATGCCGACCAGGCCGAGTTCGAAGTACCGCCGGAAACGTTCCTCGCTTTGCGCGAGACTTGTTCGCGCACTAGTGGCCTCTTCCGTTAAATGGTGCAGCTTGGAGCTCTGATATGAAAACTTCCGATCTACCAGGGATGTCAAGATGGTCAAGCCGAGGACGATTGTCGTGAAGCTGCTGATAACGACCGTGCCGAGCGAGGAGATCTCCACCGAGTGCGTCAGACTTCGGGCAGTCGTCATCGGCACAAAACTTACCGCCGCCATGCCGGTGTAGTGCATCACGGGAATCGCTAGACCCATCACGATGGCGCTCGAAAGCTTCCGCCAGCCTGCGGTTGTGGTCTCGTCGCGCAAGTGGAACGTCAGCCAAAGCGCAACCAGTGAGATCGCAATCGCGAGGATGACCGATAAAATCACGAGCGCCGGGGAATAGTGGCACATCGCGGGAAGCCGCATCGCTTCCATTCCGATATAGTGCATGGCCGCGATTCCGATTCCCATTTGGATGGCGCCAACGCCAAAACGTAGCGCCCCGCTCCCGTTTTGGCTCGCTACCCAAAGCGCAACGCCGGCCGCGATCATGGCTGCCAGAAGAGACACCATTACAGTTGGCCAATCGTAGAGGACGGTGACCGGAAGGCTGTATGCCAACATCCCGATATAGTGCATGGACCAGATACCCAGTCCCATGGCAGCGGCGCCGCATGTTAGCCAAATGGATCGGGCAGTTCCGCGCGCCGCCGTGACGCGTCCTGCCAGGTCAAGGGCGGCATAACACGCCAAGATCGCCAGAAGTATGGAAAGGATAACAAGACGATAGTCGTAACTACCGACTAGGGCTGTTTGTGCAATGACGGATGGCATGACAATCGTGCGATGGGATCCTCGCTGACGGTGTGTCCAGGGTCGTTGGAGTCCATCAGGCCAGGTCCGCTGGCCCGGCCGTTTTCTACCCCTCCGTTTCCCTAACTACCGCCACTTAGTACTATCGGCGCCGATCAGGGATTGCAGTAGCTGTACGGCGTCCCATCGTAAGTTGATGCAATGCGGCGTGTTTGGACCACAACGCGCCACAAAATGCCGACAGCGGAGCAAGAACCGCGGGGTTGTGCCGGCAGGGCGGTGGCGACGTATTACCGCTAGAAAGCCAAGTACGGCGGGATGGATGCCACGCCAAGAAACTGAAGCTACTGGAAGAGGAAAACCGGAAGCTAAAGCACGTGGTGGCTGACCTTACGTTACTACGAGGGCGTTGAAAATTAACATCACAATGGGCGGCCCTTTAAAGAGACCATTCGTTAAATGCCCCCGATTTTTGTGCGTTACGAACCAGGTGGTAAGAGATGCCGCAGGCCAACGTCGGGCTTTCGAGAACTTCCAGAGTTGATCTATTTCGACTGCGATGCGGTCGCGCTGAACGCTTTCGCCGGCGTAACCACCGGAGCCGCAGGGACATGACGTTCGGGAACTGCCCGGGGAACGATGGTCGAATCTCTCCAGAGCTCCTGGGCCGGGACGAAAAATACCTGCAAGGCGCAGATAGCGGCGATCATCATAACCGAGAACGTGCGAACCGGCGATGACAACCGCTTTAACGGGAACCCTTGAGGTAGCCACTGGTCAAGAGCGGCCAAACTCCAGAACGCCACCTGCGATAGAACAAGAATTCTGGCCCAGGGAGAAGGAAGCAGGAAAGACGAAACCGCAATCAACACCAACGCCCAGGGAAGAAGTAGGCGGCCCAGCTTATAGGAAACGAAGTGGATCCACATTCGATTGTCCGGACCTAATAGCTGCGGCATGAATTGGATGATCTGATAGTTGCCGGCGAGCGTTCGGACCTTTCTCCGGAACTCGCTGCCGAGTGTAGTCGGGTGATCGTAGGCGCGTGCTGACTCCTCGACGACTAGCCGATACCCCTTGAAAAAGGCGGTTAGGGGCAGGTAAACATCGTCCAGCAGAATGTCATTGGGGATCTTGACTCCCTCGGCAAGAGAACGCCTAATCGCGTAGATGGGTCCGGTAGCTCCGAAGATGGAGTCGATCTTGGCTAGCTGACGTCTGATCCAGCTTTCAAACCGCCAATACAACCCGATGTCGACCTCTTCCTGAGTGTCCCCGGAACGGATCAAGAGTTCGCCACTCGCGACGCCGACCCACGGATCGTCGAAGCAACCCACTAAACGCCCGATACAATCTTTGTCTAACGTTTGTCGGACATCTGTAAGCAACAGGATTTCGTTGTGCGAAGCCTTGATACCGACCTGCAAAGCAGCCGGCTTTCCGGAGCGGGGAATTCGGATTAGTCGAACGCCCCTACCCGCGAACTCCTGCACGGACTCATCGGTGTCGTCGGTCGATCCATCTGATATGACGATGATCTCGACCAGCTCGGAAGGGTAATTCTGTTCGAGGATCGACGAAAGCTTTTCGCTGAGGAACCGGCCGCCATTATGGGCCGGAATCAAGACAGAGACGCTGCGCTTGCTGAGTCCGGGTCGTATGGGATTGGCGTTATGCTTCGAGAGGAACTTCAACAAGAGCGGATATCCGAAAAGAACGTAAGCGGCAAAACACACGCCAATCAACAAGAGACTAATAGCGATCATTAGGCACCGTGTCTAGCTCTAGCCTGAATTCAGAAAACATATATACGCTTCGAGCCCCCCGAAAGGATCATCTCGACTGCCGTCCGGCTCAACATGAAGCTGTTTCCGAAAACCCCAACCGGAAGGGTTCGGTTACTCTCAACTACTAGTGACTACCTGTGCAATTCCTGTGGAATACTTCGTTCTTTAATTGAGCAAGGGCTAACTGCAACCACTGATCGTGGCAGACAGGAAGTGTTCGTCTCTCCGATATGCCTGCGATCGTGAGGACTCAAAAAGCCCGTCCTGCATCCACTAAAACCAACTAATCGATCGCAATGTGAAACCGTTTTTAAGTTTGGGCGAGTTTAGCATGCATACTACTCTTCGTCGAGTACTGTTTTGAGATGACGGCGCTGAGGATTCTTCGGGAGCTTCGTCGTGACCTTTGCGTGATCACATCTAGTGAGTGAAGCTGACGACCTGATTCTACTGTTCCGATTGCGTTTAGTGAGTATCGGTAGATCGCGATGATTATCGCGTGCAATAGAACGTACTCCCTCAACTAGGCGCGAAAATCAAAAATATATGACTGGACAAATGGTCGCAGTTCTACCGGTACTGGAACTTGACAGAAGTCCCGTTGTGTGGCGAGATTCATAGAGCAAAGCTTCGCTAAATAATCTGTTCGACGATGGAGTTCACGTACGATGCTTGGTCCTGAAATCGTCGCTTGTCAGCCCTGGTTTGCGGTAAAGGTCAGAACGCGCGGAGAGGCGCGCGTCAGCGATTCCCTTCGCAATCGAGACCACGAAGTATTTCTTCCAACGTGCGTTGAGAGCCGCCCGTGCTCAGACAGAATCAAGAAGGTGTCTGTAGCGCTCTTTCCGGGATATGTGTTCTGCCGACTCGATGCAAAGCTACGCCAGACCGTGCTGACAACGCCTGGAGTCGATCATATCGTGGGTTCGGGCGGGTGGCCGACTCCAATACCGGAATCAGAAATTGCTGCCGTCCGATCCATCATCAATAGCCGCGTAGCGGCGGTTCCCTGGCCCTATCTAACGGTGGGTCGACGGATTCGAGTCGAATATGGCGCCTTGACTGGGCTCGAAGGTTTGGTCGTTCGGGCGGGTGATTCGGAACGTTTAGTGGTTTCTGTTCATCTTCTGCAAAGGTCTGTGTCTGTGGAAATTGACCGAAGTTGGATTCAACCAATTCCTGACTTCTCTGCTCGTAAGATAGCCTAAGCGACAACGATGACAGTCGATGGTCGCGCGTTGCAACACGCAGTTACTAACCATATTTGTAATACAACCAGAGTACAAACTATTGCAACAGATTCGTAGTACAAAAATGATTGACATTTGTCATGCAACTTCCGTAAGCTTGAAAATACCCCGAACCACTCAGGCAGCGTCATCGCCGAATGTGCGAAAAATGGCGGTAGCTTGTCTACGACCGTCGGCCAACACTAATCCTGTGGCGCTTTCCATGATTGAGTGTTCTGCACTTTCGACTCTTTTCGACTATGTGGTTGAGCCCGCCGTAGCATAGTCGGGTAGATTGTATTCGATCCGTATTACATGTTTGGGTCAGTCTTCCGTCGAACGGCTGACCTTTGGCCCCCGTTAATTCGCTAACACGCTCGAAGATACGTTCCAACTGAACGAAGCTGGATGACGCTTTTGAATCGCAGGTGTAAGACAATCAGCATCCGACTCTCTCCTGTGGAGTTTCGCTTAGTTCAGGATGCGTGTGCCAAGAATGGCGCTCGAAGCGTCTCAGATTTTGCTAGGGCTGCCATCCAACGAGCGGTTGGGGAAGGCCCCGCGACATCTGGAGACGATTTGAGCGATCTACGCGCAAGAGTGGACTTCCTTTCTGAGGAGCTTGGGAGACTGACCAGCCCCGCGCGACGAGCAGCCGGCGATGCATAAAATCGGACCAGAAAATCGCCTCGCTCGAAGAGCAAAACTCCTCCACGCGCTTGTATTGGTCCTTTGCGCGCTTTTGATCGTGGTAGCTTCTGGATGTGCAATAAGCCCAGAGGCAAAAGGCGCCAAAGCCATGCAGCGTGGTAAGGACGCGCTCCAGAAGAAGGATTACTCGCACGCGGCCTTGCAGTTTAAGATCGCGTCTAAGTTATTGCCAAAAGATGCGGAACCGCTCTACCAGCTCGCGCTCACTTATCTGGAGGTTGGGGATGTCGAGACGGCGGCGCAGGCTCTGACGCGTGCCAATACAGTGGATCCGAAACACGCCGCGTCTCAGGTGAAACTAGCCCAGCTCATGGCCTTGCAAGCGAACCCGGAGGTCGTTCGGGAGGCAGAAAGACGAGCTCAGGCGGTAATGGCTGCCTCGCAAGGGAATGTTGACGCCATTTCTACACTTGCCTTGGCCGAGATGAGACTGGGAGAAACCGTCAGCGCGGAAGGTCACTTGAAAGAGGCTCTCGCTCAGTTTCCCAAGGAGTTGGTGCCGGCAGTATTAATGGCCTCGTTGAAGATTCAGGGCAAGGATTTTAACGGTGCCGAGGCCATTCTGAAGAAGCTTGTGGAACAGGCTCCGAAATCGGTTAACGCCCATCTCGCGTTAGAAAAGTTCTATCGGGACATGGGCCGGTCGACTGACGCGGAGGTTTGGGCGGTCCGCGGCTTAGAGATCGATCCGAAGAACGCACCCTTGCTCATAGATCTGGCCTCTATTCAGATGTCTATGGGGCAGAAAGCTCAAGCGGAGCAAACCTACCGACGGCTTTCGCTTCTTCCTGACAAAGCATCCCGTTCGCTGTTGGCGGTTTTCTTGTTCGGTGACGGCAGGCGTGAGGAAGCGATCACCGAACTCAAACGGCTCGTCAAAGCCGACCCGGAGGACCGCGCTGTAAGAACGCAACTGATTTCAGCGTTTCTGGCCACTCATCGAGTTCCCGAGGCCACAGCCGTCCTGACGGAGGCTCTCATGAGGAACCCGCAGGACGTGGACGCTCTTTTGCAGCGGAGTCAGATTTTCCTGCTCGAGAACAAGACCTCTGCAGCTGAGACCGATTTGAACAACGTGCTTCGGTTCCGGCCGGATTCCGCACAAGCTCATTACATCCTGGCGCGAGTACGGCAACTGCAAGGCGCAATCTTGAATCAACGACGTGAACTTACCCGGGGGCTCGAACTCGACCCGACCTTACTGGTCGCCCGCATTGACCTCGCCGAATCACTGATTAAAGCGGGTGATCCTAAAGCTGCCCTTGATCTCATGAATGCTGCCCCTGACCGACAGCGCGATCAGATTCCTGTCATCGTTCAGCGCAATTGGGCTTTATGGGGCGTGGGCGATCTACCGGAAATGCGGAAGGGTGTCGAGCGCGGATTAGGATTAGCAAGGACTTCGGATCTGCTGTTGCAACACGCACTTTTGCAAATCCGGGCCCATGACCTAAATGGTGGACGCTCGACCATCGAGGCGGCCCTCAAGCTAAACCCCGAAGACGTGCGGGCCCTCGAGGTTCTGGTGGGGACTTACGTCGCGGTCAAGCAGCCGCAGGTAGCGCTAGAAAAGGTCAAGCAGTATGCTGCGGAACGTCCCAATTCCGCCGTTCTTCAACAATTTCTGGGTATGGCGATGGCCTCCAACGGAAGGCTTAGTGAGGCCCGAAGCGCCTTTGAGGCGGCGAAATCTGCCGACTCGAGTAACTTGGGTGCCGAGTTTTCTCTCGCCCAACTGGACTTGACCGAAGGAAAGCTCGATTCTGCGCGTAACCGGCTTAGCGGCGTCCTGTCAGCAAATCCGGGCAGCCTCGATGCCCGCCTCCTTCTAGGAATGGTTGAGGAGGTTGTGGGAAACTATGAAACGGCGATTTCGAATTACCGCAAGGTTCTGGAATCAGAATCGAGAAATTTGTTCGCTTTAAACAACTTAGCTTACCGACTGGCGAACCGGCCCAACCAACAGTTCGATGAAGCGTTGAAGTACGCGCAGGAGGCTCTTGAGCTCAGTCCGAACAATCCAGCGATTCAGGACACGATCGGATGGGTTTACTATCGCAAAGGCCTCTATAAAAATGCAATTCCGCACCTAACCAGCGCCGCTGCAGGTGGAAAGGTGCCCGTTCGCATGTATCACTTGACCCTGGCGTACTTGAAGTTGGGCGACGAAAAACGAGCACGACAGACCTTCGATCAGGCATTCCGGCTGGACCCAACACTTCCGGAGGCGAAGACGATCCAGGAGGCGTTTTCTCATAGCCCTGGTACTAACCGAGAGTCTCATTAGTACTACTGAAAGCAAAGTACTTGAACTGATGGGTATTCTTTCGTATCATCTAGTGAAGTCGCAACCGCGGTTGGAGTGGGCTGAAACGGTTTGTCAGTAATGCGTTGTGTGAAAACTAGGAGGAGCCGGTGAAACACTTCGTTCTTCTGTTCGCAACAGTAGCGCTAACGGCGGGTTCGACCTACGCTGAAAGCGTGCTACCACTCAATAACGCCAGTTTTGAGAACCAAAACGCATTCGATCAGAATGCCGGGTGTAACACGGCTAACAATTGTTACAATTACTCGATCATCAGTTGGAACATCTCGGGCAGCCAAACCGCTGGAACGTTCGATCCGTCCCCCCCATTCGCAATCGGAGCTACGCCGCCCGCGTTGAGTGGAAACAACGTCGCCTTTATCCAGAGTGGTTTCATTTCACAAGATTTGGGTACGCTGACGAGCGGCGATCAGTACGCAGTAACAGTTGCCGTCGCCGGCCGAAATTCTTCCAGTCCGACGTCTCGCATCGGTGTCAGCCTGGGTTCGAGCGCGTCCCCGACCTTTACTGATTTCTTTCAGACGTCACTTGTAACCAGTGCGAGCATTTGGCAGATTCAGACGCTGCATTTTACTGCAAACTCGACGGGCAACTGGTTCTTTTTTGTTGCGAACGACGGCCCCGGACAGCTTTTAGTGGATGCCGTGGCGGAGCCCAACTCGCTTCTGCTTATCGGGATCGGCCTCACCTGCGTAGGCTTGCTCAAGCGAATGACTCACAATGCTTAGGCGGGCGGCCTAATTCGAAGTTTCCGCATTGAGTGTTTCAATAAGCCTTGTCTCCCATGATTGTTCGGCGCCGATAGCGCCGAATAACAGACAGCCCTTGTGTTTGTGGCGGGTTGGACCTGGATCCCTCCTATTCTTTTGATTTAGTTCCTCCTCCTTAGCTTCGGTCAAACTCGCGTATGTTGGACACCGACCTAAATAATCAGAATAAGCAAGACCGCGTGAAACCCATTGGCTGGGCTGCGCCCCTCTCGTTATTGCGGGCTACATGGAAGAACAGATGGACGGCGCTAAGCATCTCGATTACGCTGAGCGCCCTGACTGTTTTTGTGGTTATGCGCCTGCCGTCGGTATACAAGGCCGAAACGTTAATCCTCGTTGAATCTCAGAAAATTCCAGAAAAGCTAGTTTCGTCCACCGTCAACGCCGAGCTTCAAGACCGCATTGCCACCATCAGCCAAGAGGTTCTGAGTGCTACCCGTCTACAGACGTTGATCGATAAGTTCGGTCTCTATAAAGAGGGTCATGGAGTTCGTGTCCAAGAGGAAATCATCGAACTGATGCGCAAGGACATGAACATCAAGCTTGAGCGTGGTTGGACTCGGAACCAGCCTGGTGCATTTCGTGTCTCCTACCAGGGCGCCAATCCGGAGACCGTGGCGGCCGTTGTAAATCAGATTGGGAACTTTTTTATCGAGGAAAATCTAAAAGCACGCGAGGAACAAGCTGTGGGGACCTCTGAGTTCATTAAGGCGCAGTTGGACGACGCGAAGAAAAGCCTCGAAGCCCAAGAACAAAAACTCAGCGAATACAAGTTACGACACCAAGGCGAGTTACCTCAGCAGGAGAATTCTCTCCTGGCTGCACTTGCAAACTTACACGTGCAATTACAAGGGAATCAGGACGCAACCGCTCGTGCTGAATCTAGCAGAGTGCTTCTGGATGCTACTCTTTCAGCCGCCGAAGCGTCCCTTGCCAGTCTGGTGAGCATTAATCGGAAGCCGGAACCTATAGGTCGTGGTTCGGCTTCGCAAGATTCAACTGCTATGGTGCGGTCGGATGTGAAACCGAAAGAATCTGACGTCCTCCGCGCCAGAGTGAAAGCGTTGCAAGCACGATATACGAATTCCTACCCGGAGCTGAAGGAAGCGCGACTACTGCTTGATCAGGCTATCCAGGCGGAATCTGAGGCCCTCGGGAGGGATAGCCAAGTAATCGCAGCGTCTCAATTACCTGGCGAGGGGACTCGAGGCGGAAACAATGCAAGTTCAGTTGCCGACGCTACGCCGGAGATCCGGGCGGCAAGAGAACGAGTCACGCTTCTGCGAGGACAAGCCGCCGCAGCGGCAAAAGAGCTGCAGGATCGGCAATCGGAGAGGCAAAAGATTCTGTCCGACATCACTTCTTATCAGAGTCGAGTCGAGAAGCTCCCCGTGAGGGAACAAGAAATGGCCGGAGTGTTGCGCGACTATCAGATCTCCAAGGCAAATTACGAACAACTACTCAACAAGGACCTTGCCGCGGAAATGGCGACAGACATGGAAAAGCGCCAAAAGGCGGAGAAGTTCACGGTGCTCGATGTTGCGCGGATTCCTGAAAAGCCGTTTAAGCCGAACCGCCCTGTGTTTTATGCGGCCGGAATCTTCCTCAGCTTCCTGCTTGGAGTTGGAGCAGCCTTCGCCCGAGAATTAAAACGTAATGTCGTCCTCGGCGAATGGGAGCTTCCAGCGGAGTTGACGATTCTCGGTCGTGTCCAGAACATTCCGCTCACGGCCGCCGTCGCGAACTCACCGTTCACCGAATCCACCTAAAGACGAACCCAGGGTTCCTCGGCCTGCGGTACCATTGTATTCACCCCGGGCGGCCGTCCACGGATATCCGTCACTAATCTTATGTACGAAGAGTTCTTCGGACTTCAAAGAAAACCGTTTGCGATGACTCCGGACCCGGAGTTTCTATACATGACGAGTTCGCTCCGGGAGGCGCTAGCAGGCATCACATACACGATTTTGGAACGCAAGGGATTTGCAGTTCTGACGGGGGACGCAGGGACCGGTAAGACGAGTCTTCTGAATTCCGTGATGGGAACACTTTCAGGATCCGTAGCTTACGTGGGTTGGATCATTAACCCACTCTTGACTGCCTCAGAGTTCTTCGAGATGGCTCTGCTCGATCTGGGGATTACAGATATTGCCGCCAGTAAGGCACAGCGGATTGTTCAGTTCCACAAGTTTCTGCTGGACGCGAGCGAAGAAAACAAGACCACCGTTCTGATAATCGATGAAGCGCACCAGCTGGAGCCTAAACTGCTCGAGGAAATTCGCTTACTCACGAATTTCGAGGGGAGCGGCGGAAAATTGCTCCAAATCATACTAGCCGGTCAAACTGAGCTGGATGATCTCTTGGAACGGCACGACTTACGGCAGCTGAAACAGCGGGTTGCTGTTCGCTTAACCGTTGACCGCCTCTACAATAGTATCCAGGTTGGGAATTATATGGCCCACCGGTGGAATACGGCTGGTGCCACTCAACGCCTGCCGTTCGGGCAAGACGCCGTTCGGCTCATTGACAAGCTATCTCGCGGCATACCTCGTGTCATCAATGCGATTTGTGACAGTGCTCTCTTGAGTGCGTTCGCGGATGGCACATCTCTTGTAAGCGTCCAGCAGATTAATTCGGTTGCGTCGGACCTACGCATGTCTTTGGCGGGCGCTAGTGAAGTCGACGCGGATCCGTTAACAATACCACTGCCCCAAAGTAGCCCTTCGACGTATTCAGCGCCGGCGCCCGAAGGGGCTTCAAAGCCCGCCGCAGATCCGCTGCCTCAGGCGGGATGGTCCGAGAAATTCGGGGTTAAGTATAGAGTGCGACCCTCATGAGCAAGATTTTCGAGGCCCTCCAGAAGCGGCCGGGAACCTCGACGGGTCCGCTACCCCCGCCGTTGAGTCAGCGTGTCATAATTGACGCGCCCTCAGAAGCCCGGCTCGCGAGCCAAGAGGCCAGAACCGGCGAGAGCGAAGGCCGCGAAGTGACCATTCGCGCAGTTCCGGTCCGACCCCCTCGTGGCATTCCAGTCTTCCCGTTCGGAGGCGATCGGTCGACGGTTGCGGAGCAGTACCGCATGATCAGGACGCGGATCGCGCAAAATGTCGATCGGCAAAAGCTGATTCTGATTTCCAGCCCTGACTCCGGCGATGGCAAGACCATAACGACAATTAACATCGCCGGCGCTCTAGCGTTGAAGAGTGATATTAATGTCTTGATTTTAGACGCTGATCTTTGCCGGCCCGCCGTTTCGAAATCACTCGGAATCCCCGAGTGCCCTGGATTGAGCGACGTACTTCTAGGCACCGCTACTCTACAAGATGCAATCGTCAGGCTAGAGCAGTTTTCGAATCTATATGTCCTACCGGCGGGGCAATCAGTCGCGAATCGGACAGAACTCCTTGATTCAGCTCGCTGGAAGACGCTTTGCGCTACAATTCGCAGCCGATTTCATTTTGCCATTGTCGACGCGCCTCCTATCGACGCCGTGGCGGATTATCCGCTGATTCAGGAGGCGTGCGACTATCTCGTTGTCGTCGTACGGCCGGACCACACCAACCGAGTGCGCTGCATGCACGCTTTGAAGAATGCACCAGAGGGAAAGCTGATCGGGGCTGTTATCAACGCCGCCGAAGACTGGTTCCTTGTTCGAAACAACCATTACCACTATTACGGATACAATGCCTATCCATATCCGGTTCCGGTTGACGCTGGTGGCATCCCAGAAAAGTAGCCAATCGGAGACCTCGTTCGCGGACCCAAATGCATAGACCGGCCCTGGGTTGTCAGCTTTTCTAGATTTGTTGAATGCATCTTCCACGTAATGCGCAGCTCTGGTTCCCCGGCTACGCCAGGACCTGGCTTCACCGGAAAATACAACCAACTCGAGTGCGCCGCGTGTGGCTGACGATTGCGGATCACTTCGAGCCTTTGCGAGGTGGCGTCGATCTACGACACGGGTTGGACCGAGTTGAGTCGTGGCGGAGGTTGTGGCCAGAAATTGCTTCGCGACACGTCGATTCTGTGGGCCGTCATCCTGTCTACACTTTCTTTTATCCCCAAGAGGAGTACCACCCCTCCCTGATTGAACCGCTCGCGGAAATGGCGAAATTGGGAATTGGGGATGTTGAGGTTCATCTCCATCACGATGGAGAAGGTGAGCAGAATTTCGTCGACCGAATTGGCCGGTTTACGGAACAACTTCATCGTCGGCACGGATTGCTTCGCAAAGAAGCAGGAAAGATACGCTTCGGTTTCATCCACGGTAACTGGGCGTTGGACAACTCGTTACCGGGCGGACGGTGGTGTGGTTTGAATAACGAATTGATCTTGCTGCGCGAGCTTGGATGTTATGCGGATTTTACACTGCCATCGGCCCCGTCTCCCGCGCAGACTCATATCGTAAATACAATCTATTGGGCGACAGACGATCCGCACTGCCCGAAGTCACACGACACCGGTGTGCCGCTAAAACTCGGCACGCGATCCGAGGGTGATCTTTTGATGGTGCCGGGTCCCCTGGCGGTGAACTGGGCCGAGCGTAGTCGAGGTTTTTTGCCCCGATTAGAGACCGGAGAACTGGCGGGACACAATCCGGTAACGAGACAGCGTGTTCGTTTGTGGTTGCAATTCGCTCCAACTCTCGGCAATGACCTATTTCTCAAGCTATACGCGCATGGAGCGCTTGAGAGCAATGCACACAGATTACTTCACGGAGGCTTAGATCTGGTACTCCAATATATTAAGGAGGCGTGCCTCTGGCGGCGGGCGGAATTGCATTTCGTCTCAGCATGGGAGATGCGACAGTCTATAAATGACGGGGCTTGGCAGAATGCCAACACGTCAATTCAGTAGTATGGTGATCGGAACCACGACTCGGAGGTATTAGGTTGCAGGAATTACCTATTGAATTGAGGCAAATCATCTGCCACATAAGCAAGCTGCCGGACGACTTTGATGCTACGGCTGATCTGTATCGCGACCTTGGCCTCGATTCGTTCCGGGCAGTCGATCTGCTGTTGGCACTTGAAGAGTGTTATGGCGTGTCTATTCCAGACACACAGTACACCGCGGCGAGGTCGCTAGAGGACCTTTCGAGTATGATGTGCGATTTGTTAAAAAGGCCGAATCCGTGAGCTTCGCTCTTAAGATTCGCCGAGCGGAGACACCTCTTTATGCAAATCTAAAGCGCTTGGCGAAGGCCGTTCAAACCTTCCAGATCCCGGGCTTGCGTATCGTCGTGCCCCTGCTACGGGCGATAGCTGCTCTGAACAATTTAGTTGTGACCGCCGGCCGTCGCATGGTTGTCATCTTCTATCGAGCACCGCTCTTTAGAAGTTATTGCGTCACGGTTGGTCGAAATCTATACCTGGAACAGTTGCCTTCCGTGACGTCACACACGCGCATTTGGGTAGGGGATGACGTGCATGTCTCTGGCACCTTAGTGATCGCGAGCAGTCATGTCTTCGATGCGCCGGAACTCACCATTGGAAATCGCGTGTTTCTTGGTCATCAAGTAACGATTCATGCGAGCAAACGCGTGGTGATCGAAGATGGAGTCCTTATTGCGCAAGGCTGCTATATCGCGGACAGCGATGACCACCCTCGTGACCGCGATCTCCGCTTAAGTGGATACCCTTGTTCAGCGGAGGAGATTCGTCCTGTGCGAATTGGGCGAGGTGCTTGGCTTGGACGGAGTTGTTACGTTTTGAAAGGCGTCACGGTTGGCGAAGGTGCGATCATTGGGGCCTGTAGCGTTGTCGTGTCCGATGTTCCGCCTTTTTGCATTGCCGTCGGAAATCCCGCCCGCGTGGTTCAAAAGCTGTAGTCTAGATGTGAGCATCTTTCAACTTCTTGGTGGCGCTGTAGCGTATTCGTCACAGGTCACGGCGCCCGGCCAGACTCTCCGCATTTTTGACACGATTCGATGAGTACAAAGATTATTGCTCGAAATTCGCTATGGTACGGCGTTGAAACGGTAATCGGCCTTGTTTCCGGGCTCTTTACGACGATCGCTATCGCAAGAGTCCTGGGGCCCGAGAAACTGGGGCCCTTTGTTTATGTCGGATGGCTGACCAGTGTAGCAGCTTCGTTGGGAGGGTTAGGGATTCCGGCCGCAACGTCCAAGTACATGGGGGAGTATCTAGGCCGGGGCGAGCTGGGAATAGCCAGAGCAATGTTTTTCTTGACGCTTCGGCTTCA
>Ga0070731_10002598_pt1 | contig 17020 bp, 15 predicted proteins | sample Coa_R1_2_FD_66448 | JGI IMG/M metagenome (GOLD analysis project Ga0070731, IMG submission 66448) | Surface soil microbial communities from Centralia Pennsylvania, which are recovering from an underground coalmine fire - Coalmine... | ecosystem: Environmental > Terrestrial > Soil > Unclassified ...
CGATCATCGAAGGGAGCAAGACGAATCCGGTGTCGCGGGTGGCGAAGAAACACAGCCTTTCCACCACGCTGTTGTTTCGCTGGCGCAAGGCCGAAGGGCACCCAGCGCGCGGGCGAATGTTCCACCGAAATCCGGCGACGTGCTATGGTGTCACTGGTTGCGACTGCTGGGGCGGTGAATGAAGGGTTCCCCCGAACTGCACGACGTCGTGGGCGCGGTCTATGAGGCGGCGCTTGCTCCACAGCTCTGGCCGTCGGCGCTCGAAAATCTCGCCGACATTACGGGGTCCTGCGGTGCCGCTTTGCTCTTTCAGGATCAGGTGACGGGAACGGGATCGGCCATTCTCGCCCGGATCGATCCCGGCGTTCTTCAACACCAGTTCGGTTACTACGCCACGCGCAATCCGGTTCGCCCCGGCCGCAACCGCCGGCTTGGCCTGTCGCGCTCGCCGGTCCGCTGGCGCTCCCGCGTGGTCACCGACGAAGAAGCCCTGCCGAAACCGGAACTGATGCGTACAGAATACTACAACGATTTCCTGCGGCCGTTTGGAATACATTCCGGACTGATGATCGGCGTGACGCTGGCCGGTACGACATTCGGGACGATTAATCTTTTGCGGTCGCGCCGCGGCGGCCCATTCGATCAACGCGAAATCGGCCTGGCCAGGCAGCTGCAGCCGCACCTGATCCGGGCCTGCGCGATCGATCTCAGGCTGTCGGAGGCGCGGCAGCTGAGCGACAGCCTTTCGCAATCGCTCGACCGTTCGCCGCACGGCATCTTTGTGGTCGATGCCGACGCGCGTGTACGCCATGCAAACAGCGCCGGCGAATCACTGGCAGCGGGCGGACATGGATTGATGCTGCGGGACGGCATCCTGCGCGGGGCGGGTGCGGAATCGACGCGCATGCTGCATCGCCTGATCAAGCTCGCATCGGAGCGCGACGCGGAACGGCGCAAGGGCGGTGCGATGTCGCTCGAGCGTCCCGGTTTCCGGCGACCGCTGTCCGTCGTTGTCGCGCCGTTGACCGGGGACCAGCGCGGGCACTTTCGGGCTGCGCCCTCGGCGATCGTGTTCGCAACGGCTCCCGAGAGGGGCCAGGCCGCTCCGGCCGATCGCCTGCGCGCGCTGTTCGGGTTTACGGCCGCAGAAGCCGGGGTGGCGGTCGAGCTGCTGGCCGGCCGCGACCTGGCAACGATCGCCGGACGCCGATCGGTCAGCGTGAATACCATTCGCGTGCATGTCGCGCGCATGATGGCCAAGACCGATACGAACAGACAGGCCGAACTCGTCCGGCTGCTCGAAAGCGTGAGCAGTATTTGTACGGAATAGGTGTCGTCGCCGCGCCGAAAGGTTGGGGTTGCTTCCCGTGGTGCCCATGGACCGCAGAAATCCCCCAAACCCGGTCGTGCGGTTTTGAGAAGCGATCAGCGCATCGCCTGATTCGCCGGCATCATCGTGCTGGATGGCGTTGCAGCGCCGTCCAGGCCGGGCGTAGCATCCCGGGACGAAACGGGCATCGGGAGGTGGATGTGGCACGCGCAAGAACGGTGCTCGCAGTGCTGATGCTGGCAGGCGCTTCACAACCGGCGAACGCCGCCATCACCATCTCGACCGGAGCAACGCAAAACGTGACCTGTTCCGCCGGGATCTGCGCGCCTACCGCGAGCAGGGCGGTGCTGAACGCCGGCGATCTCGAGAATCTCCTGGCGTCCGGCAGCGTGGAGGTGACGACAACGGGTACGCTTGCAGAAGCCGAAGACCTGAACGTGAAGGCCGCGATTGCCTGGCCGGATGCGAGCAGTCTGACGCTGGTTGCGCGCGGCTCGATATCGATCGACGGGCCGGTCACGGTGGAGGGGAGCGGAGGTCTCGCACTCGACTATGGCGCGAAGGGGACGCTCGATTTCGGCGGGACCGGCAGCGTCACCTTTGCCGGGCTGTCGAGCGGCCTCGCCGTAAACGGTACAGTTTACACGCTCGTGAATTCGATCAGCTCGCTCGCAAGCGCCATTGCCGGCAGCCCTTCGGGCGCCTTCGCCTTGGCCAACGATTACGATGCGAGCCAGGACGGCACCTATCCGGGCGCTCCGGTCCAGACCGTTTTTGCCGGATCGTTCGAGGGACTCGGTCATCGCATTTCCAACCTGACGATCGATGACCAGAACGTCGACGCCGTGGGACTTTTCGTTGAACTCGACAACGCGACCCTTCGTGACGTCGCGCTGGTCGATGCGAACATGACAGCGGAAGGGGGCGGCGATCTCGGCGCGGTGGCGGCGGACGCCTGCGGCGGATCCCTCATCAACGTGCAATCCGTACACGGCACGCTCTACGGCGGCGAAGGCGAGGCCGGCGGTTCGATCGTCGGTGGATTGCTGGCCGGCCTCGGAGACGACTATGCATGCCATGGTGGAACAATTCTCCGCTCGTCTGCGTCCGGCTCCGTCGTCGACGCCGGACCGGAAGGCTCCGCGGGCGGCCTCGTCGGGGAGATCGATGCGGGCACGATCGGGTTTTCGCATTCCTCCGCTTCCGTCTCCGCGCCCTATGGCGGCGCGGGCGGGCTCGTCGGCGTGATGTACAGTTTCACCGGCACGAGCGGGATCGATCAATCCTTCGCAACGGGCAGGGTTTCGGCAGACGGCGGAGGGAGGGCCGGTGGAATTGTCGGGGATAACACTGCGACGATCGAGAACTGCTACGCCACGGGCGCGGTCTCGGTCGCGAGCGGCGGCGATGCGGGCGGGCTCGCCGGCACGAGCGAGCACGCATACAACGCCGCGCCCGCGATCACGACCTCCTGGTCGATGGGGCGGGTGAAGCGCGTTTCCGGCGCTGTACGGGGCGGCTTCATCGGTGGCGACTACGATCCCGGCGACCTCACGGACGATTACTGGGACCTCGATACGAGCGGTGTCGGCAAGAAATCGGAAGGGGCGGGCTCGCCGAAGAACGACACGGGAATTGCCGGACTCACGACGCGGCAACTGCAATCGGGGCTGCCGCCCGGCTTCGATCCGAAAATCTGGGCCGAAGACCCGAACATCAACAGTGGCCTTCCGTACCTCGTCGCCAACCCACCGCCGAAATAGCGGCGCAGGCCGGGATTGTACCGTCGCTGTGGCGGAACGAGCGTACGCCGTTCGGCTGACGGCTTTCGCCGGCGGCAAGCCCCGCCCGCGAGGTTTTGGGGGGGCCGACGCGAGCGGGGCTCTGCGCGGCATCCTTGGTCCCCGTGTGCCGCACCGTAGGACGCTATCCCGCAGACATCCGGATGGGCAACGAAAATCGGTGTCAACTTTGCGACAATGTACAGGCGCGTGCCTCGGCATTGTCCGGATTCATGGACGCCGGATGAAGAAGATTCCAGCGCGTCCCGGCATACTCCCGGGCCTCAGTCGCGGCTCGTCCGCACTGCGATCGTTCACCCCTGGACGCCGGCGATCACAATAGTGCAACAAAACTCGGCATTGTGGGCGCGGCCTGTCGTCGCGATATGCGGCGCAGGCAGCCAGACTTTGCGGGAAAACGACATGAGCGGACATCGTCGCGGAAATCGTCTCTGGACCGTGCTGGGGTTCCTGGCCGGCGCGATCGCCACTCTCTCCGGACCGGCGCCGGCGCACGGCGCGGCCGCGGCACCCCCGAAGCATCACATCAAGACGGTGTTCATCATCCTGATGGAGAACCACAACTGGACCGGCGACGGCAGCAAGGACATCCGGGGAAATCCCAAGGCGCCGTACATCAATTACGCGCTTATTCCGATGTCGTCCTACGCCAACCAGTATTACGATGCGCCGCACATTCATCCGAGCCTTCCCAACTATCTCTGGCTCGAGGCCGGGACCAATTTCGGCATCCGCAACGACGGCCCGCCCAGCCGAAACGAGCAGCGGACAAAGAGGCATCTCGTCACGCTGCTCGACAATGCCAAAGTCAGCTGGAAGGCATATCTCGAGAACACCACCGGAGAAATCTGTCCGCTTCGCGATCGGGGAAAGACGGATCCGAACGGCAGCCCGCTCTATGCCGTACGCCACGAGCCCTTCGCCTATTTCGCCGACGTCACCGACAATCTCGACCGGAATTCGGCGTACTGCATCGCCCATCTGCGCCCGTTCGGGGAACTTGCGTCCGACATCAGGAACGGGACGTTGCCGCAGTACGTGTGGATAACGCCCAATCTCTGCGACGACATGCACGACACCTGCGCCGGCAGTCCGATCGAGCACGGCGACATCTGGCTGTCCGAACACGTGCCGGCCATTCTCAACTCGCAGGCGTACAAGGACGGCGGGGCGCTCTTCATCACCTGGGACGAGGCGCTCAAGGGCGACGGCCCCATTCCCATGATCGTGCTCTCGCCTTTCGCCAGGGGTGGCGGCTACTCGAACAGGATATTTTACACGCATGGCTCGACGCTGCGGACCTTCGAGGAAATCTTCGGGGTGAAGCCGCTGCTGCGCGATGCGAAGGTGGAAACCGATCTCAGCGACCTCTTCGCAGTCTTTCCCTGACCGCGCGGGTTTCTTCTTACCGCGAATTAACCCGCCGCTTTCGCCACCTCGCGCGGGTCCATTCGTCTTTCTGTCAGGAAGCGCCGGCACAGAAGGGCAACAAATGCGCAGCTGGGATTGGCTTTCGAAGACGCGGCTCGGAGACCTTCTGGTCACCGGCATCGTGGTGACAACGGCGTTCGGCGTTTGCGGATTTGTGATGACTTTTTTTGCAATCGGCCTCGAGTACCTGCGCGGTCATTGATTTCCGGCGCGGCCCGCGGACCCGGGTCTTCCGGTCCGGCCCGCCTGGCGCCCTCGGCCCGAATGATCCGGCGGTAAATCCCGCTCGCTTGCCTCAGTGTCACGTACATCATTGCCAATTCACCCTCGAAGTGAGAGGCTTTAATTTTCCGGCGGCGAACCTGTACGAGGGCAGGCGCCGCGCGCTCGGGAGGGGCTTGGCGTGCTGGAATTCGAGACGCTCGTCTATCTCGGCGTACAGAAGACCGGCTCGCGCTTCATCAAGCGGTTTTTGCGCCGGTTCGTCGCCTTCCCAGAAGTGGCGAACAGCAATGGCATGCCTCGCGCGCAGCGCAAGGAGGGTGCCCTGCATGTCATCTCCGTGCGGCACCCGATGAGCCAATACCTGTCGCTTTATTCCTACGGCTGCGAAGGCAGGGGCTGGCTGCGCGAGCGGATGAACAGTCTCGGCCATGCCGACATGTACAGTGGCGACATCGACGGTTTTGCTCGCTGGCTTGAACTGGTCGTTGCCCCGGAAGCGGCTTTCTCGGGCGACAAGGGGTTCGGTTTTCATTCCACCCGTTTTCTTCTCATGGCCCTTCCCGGCTATCCGCAGCACCTTCGCGGAGCCGAATTGCATGACGCGATAAAGACGATCTTCTCGGCCAGGGCGATCACGGACGTCGTGCTGAAACAGGAGACGCTCAACGGCGACCTGTCGCGCCTTGTCGGGGAACACAGCGGTCTTTTCAGGGATCACGAGGGGGCGATCGCATACCTCGCCGCCGACGACAGGATCAACGTCTCGCCGAAACGGGGCATTGATCCGGAGAACCTGCCGATGGAAATCCGCTCCGCTGTACGTTCGCGGGAGTGGCTGCTTTTCGACCTGCTCGGCTATCAGCAGGATCTGCGCGGACAGCGCCGCATCGGGGCGAGGCGCATCTTTGGGGCTGGAGCGCCAGGCAAGATGGACCTTGGTCCAATAGCCGGAGCGCCCCCACGTTCATAAATCCGTCGCATCTGGAGTGGGCTCACCACGAGTGGGGCGGAGCATTTCTCATGAGCCAGGCAAAGCGTATTTGCGTATACCGGAATTGTGCCGAAGAACTGCGCACTTTGGCGGAGGTCTTCGCCCAGGAATCGATGCGACAGAGACTTCACCAAATTGCGGCGACGTACGACCTTTTGGCGGATGACGCCGCAAGAGAGCTTGGCTTCCCGATCGGAGCGTTGGTCTGCCGCGCATCGCGAGCGGATCGCCGGCCTCGTCCGCAAGGGGGCGGCGGCCGCTTCCCGACGCGAGAAGCCGTACGCTTACCCGACGTGGCCGAACATGAAGCTGGCGCCCTTCGCAACGCCGATCACGGTGAGCGCGCAGGCCACAAGCGCCGATGATATCAGCACGATCACGATGGCCGTGACGACCATGTCGCCGATGGCGGTCCGCGCGAACGCGTTCCAATAGCGCTGCAGCGCGATCTGCCGACCCATGTCACCACGTCCGATTTCGCGGGAAAGCTAGGCAGCCCTCACATGCGGTGCAATCGGACGCCGCCTGTCATCCATTGCCCAACACAAGCCATAGGTGCCCGGTCGTTCGGCGTTCGGCTTGACACGGCGCGACGGCTTGCGCCTTTTTACCGGCCGAGGGGTTGGCGGTGTTCTTCACCATTCGAAGAGGCAGTTCGTCTTCCCGGACTTTGGGGCAGGGGACCGATGAAGGCTGATCTCGAGGAAGCGCTGGTGCCGCTCCAATGGGCAGAGGCGCAAATCCAGACGTTCCGCGAGCGCTTCGCGGCGTGGCAGCGCAGCCGCCCCTACGAGCTTGTCATGGAGCCCAACCCGAACGCGCCGGAAATCCAGTTCCTTGTCGCCTACCGCAGGAAGCCGCTCGATCCGCTCATGATCGGCGATGCCGGCGCGATCATCAACTCCATCAGGGCGGCGCTCGATGTTCTCTGGATGCTGATCCTGAGGCGGCACGGCTTCGAGCCGGGTCGCGATATGGCCTTTCCGGTGAAGCGGAACGCAGCCGAGTTCGAGGCTGCCGCCGAGGCGCTGAAATCGAAATACCGATGCAGCGACGGCGAACTCTCCGCCGTCAAACGAACACGCGCGTACCGGGGCGGGAATGATTTTCTGTACCCGCTCCATCAGCTCGCCATCCAGCCCAGGCACTACCGCCTTCTGATCGTGAAACCCGCCGTCGACAGGGCGCAGATCGAGAAGCTCGAGGGCGCATTTCTGTACCCCACGCCGCTCAACGCGCAGGAAAAATCGATTCTGGCGGGAATTCCGGCGCGGGCGCGCTTCCGCCCGAGCTACGGCAATGTCCTTCTCGGCAGCGAAGCATTTCTGGACGAGCCCGCTCTTCTCAAGGCCGAAACGACGGCAAACCTCGCGCTCGTCCGCTTCGCCGGCACGGTGCGCGAGATCGTCGAGAGTTTTCCCTGAGCCGGCACTGCTGAACCCGAGGTTGAAGGTCAACATAGTTGCGAATGAATGTCAGTCGCAGCAAAGGTTCAGCACACGCAATGTGCCTTGCAATGGCGGATGATTGCGCGGAAGCTTTGCCTGCCAGCGCGCAAACATCGTCGCGCCAACACAATGGATGGGGAACCCGGAAAAAATCGGAGCGAAAACCGGCTGTTAGCGCTGGCTGACCGGCAGTCCGTTCCCGCAACGCGCGTTGGGTCGGCGACAGGGGATGTACAAATGAAGTTCAAATCCATTCTGATGGCCGGAATTCCGGCCGTCGCTGCGTTGTGCCTCTCGGCTTCGGCGCAGGCAGGCTCCGATATGCGGCCGGTCCAACTGCCGAAGTCGCCGATTTCGCCAAGCACGCTCATCGCCCGCGGGCTCCATGCCGGAACCATTCATCTGTCGGCAGCGTGGAACCGCCAGGGGAAGATCAACCCGCCCCTCCACTGTACACCCGCGCCGTGCGCTCTTCCCAATGTCGAGGGGTCGGCCGGGGCGACAGAACCGGTCGACGAGACACCGATCGCCGTCAATCCGCGGAACCAGATGCAGCTGATAACCGGCGGCAACGATTACAACTGCTCGAACAACCTGCGCGCTTTCTGGACCTCCAACGACCGCGGCAAGACGTGGTCCGGGGCCTGTGCAGTCGACGTCACGGGGCAATCGGGCGATGGCGACCCCGTCGTCGGATACGACTTGAAGGGCAACGTCTATCAGGGCGGGATCGACAGCGGCGGCGTTTCGATCGCAAGCTCGAGCAACAACGGCAAGACCTGGAACAATGCCGTTACGTCCAGCGCGGTGAGCGGCGATTTCGCCGACAAGCCGTGGCTCGCCATCGACACCAATGCGAACAGCCCCAACAAGAACGATCTGTATGTGTCGAACACGATGTTCGACGGCAACAGCGATTCCACCATCTATGTATCGCACTCGAGCGACGGCGGGCAGCACTGGACCATCGTCCAGGCGAGTCCGACGGCGATCTATCCCACCGATGTGAACCAGTTCAGCGATCTCACGATCGGTGCGGACGGGACGGTCTACCTGACGTACATGAACTGTCCGGCGACCGGCACCTGCACCGGCCAGAAATCCACTATGTACATTCAGAAATCGACGGACGGCGGCAATACCTGGTCCTCGCAGGTCGTGATCGACACGCCGACGCTGGCTCCGGGCTCCTGCGGTTTCTACGGCTGCCTTCCCAACACCGCCGAGCGCGTCAGCGACATTCCGGTGATCGGGATCGACAACAGCGGCGGCGCACGCAACGGCCAGCTTTACGTCGTCGACTACAACTGGACCGGATCGTTCATGCAGGTTCGCGTCCTGTCGTCCACCGACGGCGGCAGCACCTGGAGCGCGCCCGTCAATGTCGCGCCCAAGAGCGCGAAGCACGACCAGTTCTTCCCGTGGCTTAACGTGGACAACAAGGGCAATGTCGGCGTCACCTGGCTCGACCGCCGCAACGACCCCAACAACCTCGACTACGAAGCCTATGCCACCTGGTCGACCGACGGTGGCAATTCGTTCCGGACCAACGTACAGATCGCCGACACGCCGTCCAATCCAGACAATGATGGCTTCGAAGGCGGATTCATGGGCGACTACAGCGGCAACGCCTGGTACAACGGCAAACTGTACGCCTCATGGACGGATACCCGCAACGGCAGCTATTCGCAGGACGAAATCGGCGGTCTGAGGCGCTGACCATCGCGTTTTTTCGTGGGTAGCAACTTCACCGGCGCCTGGCAGTTCCAAGCGCCGGCTTTTCTTTTGTAGTACTTCCTTTGCAAAAAAAAATTTTGTCATGGCCCGGCGCGGGCGTAACCGCGACCGGGCCACCCGGGTTACGCGCGCGTCACCGTTTTCTCGATCTCCAACCGAGTGTTTTCGTCTGCATCGGTGCGGTTTCAACTGGGTGGCCCGCTCTCCGGCGGGCCATGACAGCGTTGGTTTTGGTGAAGAGCGGTCGTGAACGGCGAAAGACGTTGCGAATGGACGGCCGCTGTCGGAAAACTGTGCGATGCGCGAGAAGACCACGCGGAATGCCGGATCCGTCGCGGAATCCGTCCATGACATCGATGCGGCGATCGCTGCGTCCGATTACGGGCGCGCGGCGGCTCTGGCAGATGCTGCTTCGGCACGCGGCGTGGCTCATCCCATCGTTCCCATCGCGCGCGCCTTGTGGTTCGAGCGCCAGGGCCGGGATGAGGCGGCGGTCGCCTGCTTCGAGAATGCACGGACCCTTTCGCCGCGCGATGCGCGGCTTCCGAATGCGATCGGTTTCTGCCTTGCACGGCTCGGCCGGGTGGATGAAGCGCGTCGGGCATTCGCTGACGCAGTCCGCCTCGAACCGTCTGCTGCCGCGCACCAGCGCCACGGCTGGGTCCTGGCGCTCGCGGGACGGGTCGAAGACGCGGAACGTGCCTATGAGCGGGCGCTGAAGCTTGCGCCGCACAATGTTGAGACGCTGGCAAGCCTTGCCTCGCTTGCGGCGCGCAAGGGAAACGCGGGGCGCGCGCGCGCGTACGCCGAACGCGCGCTGGCGCTTGATCCGCACAACGCCAACGCCCATGTCGCGCTCGCGATCGTCGAAGTCGATGCGCGCGAGTACAGGCCGGCGATTGAGCGGCTGCGCTCCGTTCTGGCGAATTCAGCCATCGCCGGGCACGAACGCAGCATCGTGCTTGGGCTCCTTGGCGACGCGCTCGATGGCGAGAACACCCCGCGCGAGGCCTTCGCGGCCTACGCAACTGCCAATGCCGAACGCCGGAAGATCCACGGACCCCGCTTCGCCGGCGAAAAAAGCGCGCGCGAGATTCTCGACGAAATCATTGCCGCTCTGGCGGAAAGCCCCCCGGACCGCTGGCGCGCTGCGGAACCTGCGTCCGCGCCCGACGATGGACCGTCGCGTCATGTTTTTCTGCTTGGATTTCCGCGTTCGGGCACCACGGTTCTCGAACAGGCTCTCGCAAGGAATTCCCAAATCACGACCATGGATGAGCACGATTTCCTCGCCGATATGGCCGGTCGCTATCTATCGACTTCCGCGGGTCTCGCAACGCTTTCGCGCCTCGACGAAACTGTACTCACGGAGTATCGTACAACCTATTGGCAGCGCGTGCATGCACTGGGACTCGATCCTGCGCGTCGGGTGTTCGTCGACAAGCAGCCCTTCCATACCATCAAGCTGCCGCTCATCGCCAGGCTGTTTCCCGGCGCGGGCGTGATCTTCGCCATTCGCGATCCGCGTGATGTGGTGCTGAGCTGTTTTCGCCGCCAGCTCGAGGTGGACCTGCTGCGCTTCGAATTTCTCACCCTCGAAGGCGCGGCCGGCATGTACGATCGCTTCATGCGCCTCGCCGATCTCGCCCGCGCGACGCTTCCGCTCTTGTTCTTCGACCACCGCTACGAGGATCTGATCGCCGGGTTCGACACGACGACCCAGAGACTTTGCACGTGGCTCGGCGTTCCCTGGCAGGAGTCCATGCGCGACGTTGCTGCGCAGGCACAGAGCCTGGACGCGATCAAGACCAGCACGCGACAGATTCGCCGCGGCCTGTACGGCGAGGGGGTGGGACAGTGGCGGCGCTATCGCGAAGAACTCCTACCCGTGCTGCAGACATTGCAGCCCTGGATCGCGCGCTTCGGTTATCCGGAGTCCCGAGGTTTGCTCGCCCCAAAGTTCACGAGCAAGGATTGCTGAAGGCGGACAAAAGCTTGATCACGGAATCAGGCTGCATTCGAACAGCTTGGTCGCAATGGGCGCAGCCACGCGGTTCAAGAATGCCTGCTGCATTCCCCTATCGGCACGGAGAACCTGAACAAACCGCGCCTGCCGTTCGGTGGGTGGTGCTGCGCGCTGTGCCGCGATTTGATCGCAGGAAGCGGACCGATACTTCTGCACCATTTCATTCGCGCGGATATCAACACCCGGATATTGCTGTCCACCTGCCGGCGTGGCAAGCGGCACAGCCTGCTGCACTTCCTGTGCATTGCCGACGCTGACGCACGCCTTGGCCAATGTACCAATGTAACAGCGGAGCTTCCCTGCACGACGCGGTGTGTGGCTTGCGGATACGGCCCGGGTGGACCGCAACCCGACGGCGCTTTACGACAGGTTGCGCTCAACCGCGCGGCGCAAATTCGCGGAAAGTTCCAAAATCTCCTTCGCGCGCTGTCGCAACGCGAACGGCGATCTGGAGATGTAGCACACGACGAACGCTTCCGTCACGGTCGGGCTTCCCACGGCACGAATGTGCTCGATCTTGGCATTGCGTGTTGGCGCCTCGCCCTCGCGGAGCACGCGCATGTACCATCCGCAACGGGCCGAGCGTGTGATTGCCTGTGCAACGCCCACCCGTCCGTGATGCAGGTCGAGGTTTGCGCAGGGGCCACGCGGCAGCGTCACTTCCAGGATGACATCGCCCCACTGAAACCGATCCCCGATGCAAACCCGATCTTCATTGACGCCGATCAACGTCAGGTTCTCGCCGAACGAACCTTCGGCGCAGGCGAGGCCTTTTTCGCTGCGCCACCACGGCCAGTGACCGGCATCATAGGCGCAGACCGCGCGGTTGGAGCCGCCGTGGAGAAAACGGTTGGTCTGTTCATCGCCGGCGATGACGTCACGGCCAAAGAAGACGGAGCCAGCCGCGAGAGGGGATTTGCCGATCGCCGAACGTACGGGCCGACCGTTCCGGCAGCCGATGATGCTGGTCATGCCGACGTTCACGGCACAAGCGAATGTTGCGTGGACTTGCCTTCCAGAACCTGGCGCACGGCGTCGGCACAGGAATCTCCGTTGGGCACTGCTCTCAGTTCCGATTCCAGTTCGGTGATTGACCCCGCAAACGAGTCACTCGGCCGGCGACAAGTTACCAAAGCGGTGCACAAACGCGCGCGCGAACCCACGTACATTCAAAAGGGCGCCGGGCGGCGCGTTTTGCGGCGAAGCAGTTTCTCCCGCGGAGTCGGGCGGCTGCGCGAACAGAATGCAGACCGCCACACCCGGCCTGCGATCCGAGAACTTCAGTTCGGCGTGGTGCAGATCCGTGACCGCGGCTACCAGCGTAAGCCCGAGCCCGTGTCCATCGGCCGCCGATCCGCGTTCTGTCCGATAGGATCGCAATTCGATGCGCTTGCGCTCGTCGTCACCAATTCCCGGTCCGTTGTCCGAAACGATCAGGGACGGCCGTCGCCCGCCAAGAATTTCCACGAGAATCTGCGAGCCGTTCCGGGTATGGCGAACGGCGTTTTCGATCAGGTTTACCAGCAATTGGGTCAGAAGTTCGCGATCGCCGGTTATTCTTACCTCGGGCATGACGGATATCTTGAGCTGCTTTCCGGCGTTTTCCGCGACCGGCGCGTAGCTGTCAGCGATTTGCAACGCGAGCGCGCTCAAGTCGACGGCCTGAAATCCGGCGCGACGCGTACCGGATTCGATTTGCGCTATCCGCAGAAGCGCCGCGAAGGTGGCGAGGATTTCATCCGTTTCTCCGACGGCCTTTTCGATGGCGCGTTCGTAATCCGCGGTGTGCACGGCTCTGGATCGCGCATCTTCGAGACCCTGACGCAGTCGACCGAGCGGCGTGCGCAGATCGTGCGCGATATGGCGCGAGACCTGCCGCAACACGCGAAGCAGCAACGAAATCCGGTCCAGCATCCGGTTAAGCGTGGAAGCAAGTCGATCGATATCGTCGGCGACGCCGCGAAGGGGAACGCGACGATCGAGGTCGCCTTCGATGATCGCCTCGGCTGTCCGTGTGATTGTATCAATTCGCGTGAGAACGCTTACGCTGATGATGACGCCTCCCGCAATCGCGAGCGTGGCGACGACGACCAGAAACCAGGCGAAGGTGTGCATGATGGCTTTTTCGAACGCCTTGTCACGTTCGACATCGTCGACAATCTGGAGCCACAGCCCGGGCTTCAGTTGGAGCGAATAGGCAAGAAGATGTTCCCTGTGCCCCGGCGGTTCGTCGCCGTCCGGCGGCCCCTTCGCACGCATCCAGCCCTTTTGTACCTTGAGAGCTGGAACGTCGGAGTAGATACGGGTGTTGTACCCGGCGACGACCGCGTAGCCGAGTCCGCCGGCGAGATGCCATCGTGCTCTGGACCTTATTTCGCCCAGCATCGCGCCCAGCCCTGCCCGTACGTATTCGGCTTTCAGGACCTGTGCTTCCGCCTGAAGGCGTGTTCGCTCCTGGTGTTCCAGAGTGGCGGTCGTGGTGAAAGCGACAATTGTTGCGAGGATTGCGACCGATGCGCTGAACAGAATGGCATACGCTGCCGCAAGCTTGAAACTCGCGGTCCTGAATATGCGGGAGCTGCGCATGTTGCGCATGTAATGTAACTCCGGGTTCGCGAGTCAGAAAAAATCCGACAAATTGTGCAACAGAGCCCGACATAACTGCGCAGTTGCTCCGATTTTGCAACAATCGTGACTATACAAATTCCCAATGTTGGCGAAGCACGTGCGTAATGCGCCAACCCGGATAATCTGATTCGGCGCGCTGCGTTGCAGCCCGCGCACCAACTGAAAGCGGAGTATTCGGACGTTGCTGGGGCGCAGTCTGGACTGGCCTGCTCAAATTTCGCGTCCTGTCGTCGGCAATCGAAACGGGCACAACCGCAGTTTCGAAGGCGGCCATCCGGGCGCCGGAATTGGCGGACTGGGCACCACGAAAAGTGAGTTGGCGCTTCTTGCCGTCGCGATTCTGATGTGCCTGCGCGGCGGGCTCGCTGCAACGCTGCCGCTTTCCTTTGACGAAGCGTATTACTGGTTGTGGTCGAAACATCTGGCCGCCGGATATTTCGAACATCCCGCGCTGATTGCCGCTGTGATCCGCGCAGGGACATTTCTCTTCGGCGACACGCAATTCGGTGTACGCCTCCTGCCGTTGGTCTTATCCCTTGTCGCAAGCTGGGCGGTGTGGCGATCTGCCGCCGTCATTCTTCGCGACGATACAGCGGCAGCCATTGCCGTCCTGCTGTTCAATTGCACGCTGATGGTTGCTGCCGAAAGCTTCGCGGCGACTCCCGATTCGCTCCTGATTGCCGCGGCGGCTCTCGTCGTGTGGGCGATCGCCGAACTCGAGCGAACGCAGAACGGACGCTGGTGGATTGCGGTCGGCGGGGCCTTGGGCGCGGCCATCGCCGCAAAATATACCGGCTTCTTTCTTTGTCTGTGCGTCGCAATGTGGCTGATGGGCCGTGCCTTCGCCAGCGTTCGCGTCGGCACAAACTGGCTGCGAACCCCGTGGCCTTACGCGGCCTCCGCGATCGCCCTGACGATGTTCGCACCGACACTCTACTGGAATGCCACGCACGCCTTCATTTCGTTCCGTTTTCAGTTCGGTCGTGTCGCCAATGGTCACCTCGGCCTGCTATACCTTTTGGAATTTCTCGGCGGTCAGATGGCTCTCGCTTCGCCGGGCGTTCCGGCTCTTGCGGGCGTCGCCTTTTGTTCCGGCGTACGCTCGCCGCATGGCTCGCGCTTGCCGCCGTTTCTCCTGCTCATGGTCTCGCTGCCGCTTGCGTATTTTGCGCTGCATTCCCTGCACGACCGCGTCCAGGCAAACTGGCCGTGCTTCGTTTACCCGGGATTGGCCATTTTGGCAGCGGCCGCGTTTGCGGAGAATTCCCCCGCGGCCCAGCCGACCGGGGCGATCCGCCTCGTTCGCATGTTGGCCATTCCCATCGTCTGTTTGATTCTCGGCGTCGCGTACATGCAGGCATGGTTCGGCATCATTCCCATCGGGCGCAGCGATCCGATTGCGCGGATGGTGGGCGTGGGTGTACCCTCGGTTGCGGAGGCAATTGCGGCCGAAGCGTACGATACGGGCGCACGCGCCATCGTCACGACCAATTATCCGGTGACCAGCTGGCTCCGGTTTTATGGGAGGTCGCGGTTGCCCGTCATCCAGATTGGCGACGATGTGCGCTTCCTGTCCTCGCCGTGTGCCGCGCGAGACCTTCTGGGCGGCGATCTTCTGTACGTCACCGACCACGCGGAGAAAGAGTTGCCGGTCGCGCAGAAGCACTTTTCCCGCACGATCTGGCTCGGAAAAGTCGCCCGCTCGCGCAACGGAACGGTTATAGATAAGTTCGACACATTCAAGATCGGATCGTTCCACGGAGCTGCGGTTGGACGAACGCCATAGCGCCAGACCACGAAAGCGCACGATATTGAAGCAGACATGAAGTTTCTCGTCGTGGAAGACGACAGGGACACCGCCGCCTACATCGTGCGCGGCCTGAAGGAATATGGCCATGCGGTCGATCTCGCCGCGAACGGCCGGGACGGAGCGTTCCTCGCCGGCAACGAAAGCTATGACGCCATAATCCTTGATCGCATGCTGCCGGGCATGGACGGTCTCGCGCTCGTCAAGATGCTTCGCGGCATGGGGGTAAGGACGCCGGTGTTGTTTCTGACGGCGCTTGGCGGCATCGACGACCGCGTGGAGGGCCTGAACGCCGGGGCCGACGACTACCTGATAAAGCCGTTCGCGTTCTCCGAGCTCATTGCGCGCGTGAATGCTTTGACGCGACGCCCGCCCCTTTCGGAAGCCCAGACCGTACTCAAAATTGCCGATGTCGAAATCGACCTGTTGAAACGGTCGGTCAGGCGCAATGGCGTGGCGATCGACCTGCAGCCGCGCGAATTCAAGATTCTCGAATTCATGGTGCGCCATCGTGGCCAGATCGTTACCCGGACAATGTTGCTGGAGGGCGTATGGGACTTCCATTTCGATCCAAAGACCAACATCGTCGAAACCAACATGAGCCGGCTCCGGTCGAAGCTTTCGCGGGACCGCGCGCGCGACCTGATTCAGACAATTCGGGGTTCCGGATATCTCATGGAGTGATGATCGCGAGTCCCGGTGTGTGTTAGGACCGGCTTGGGAGCGCATCATCTCATGGCTATCGTCGGAACGCCTCCAATGATCCTGGTGAACACACCCCCACGCTACGGCCCGGTTGCAATGACGCTGCACTGGCTCATCGCGGCGGCTGTTCTCGTCAACATCGCGCTCGGCCTCTATGTCGCGGAGGTCATGGAGGACCACGATCCCATGCACGGTCCTATTCTCCAGTTTCATAAATCCGTCGGATTGACTGTGCTGGCCTTGAGCGTGCTCAGAATTCTCTGGCGGGTTATCAATCCTGCACCGCCACTGCCGCAATCGATGGCGCCCGGGATCAGGCGCCTCGCGCACCTGTCGCACTCCCTTCTTTATGTACTCATCCTCGTCATACCGCTCAGCGGCTGGCTGATGGTGTCGGCTTCGCGCTCGCCCATGCCGACGAATTTTTTCTGGCTTTTCCACTGGCCGAATCTGCCGTTTTTTGCTGGTCTCGCCCGGCAGGCGAAAACATCTCTGCACCATGATTTCAATGTCGCGCATCTCTGGCTTGCGCTATCGGCGCTCGTGCTTGTGCCGATCCACATTGCCGGCGCCTTTTATCATCGCGGCCGCGAGGACGATGTCCTCGCCCGCATGGTACCATGGGCGCGGGTTGGGCCCGCTCCAACGAACCTCAAACGATAGAAACGTGCGCCCGCTCCGGCTTGCGGTTTTCGTCACACTTGCCGTTTTTGGCGCGGCGCCCTGCCGGGCGCAGACGGACGAGATCCAGGTTTACGATGCGGAGATTGCCGCGCCAGGCGTGTTCAATCTCACCCTGCACGACAACTACACACCGGACGGCCGCACCGAACCGGACTTTCCCGGCGGTATCGTTCCCAATCATACCCTCAATGGCGTTCCCGAATGGG
>Ga0070731_10002599_pt1 | contig 17020 bp, 18 predicted proteins | sample Coa_R1_2_FD_66448 | JGI IMG/M metagenome (GOLD analysis project Ga0070731, IMG submission 66448) | Surface soil microbial communities from Centralia Pennsylvania, which are recovering from an underground coalmine fire - Coalmine... | ecosystem: Environmental > Terrestrial > Soil > Unclassified ...
ATTTTGAAAAAGCTGAGCCGGCGTACCGGGCGGGCTTTGAAGCGGCTTTGCGCCGGCGAGATCCGAAGCTGGTACGCGACACGATTGCAAGATACGCGACGAATGCGCACCAGGAGGCGTTCCGCCGCGGCTATGAACGCGGCCAGGCCCATCGCGCCGCCAATCCAAGCACAAGCCAAGCCGACGTCGAGCGCCGGAAGGTTGACCAGGCGATCGATGAGGCTTCGGAAGAATCCTTTCCGGCGAGCGACCCTCCTAGTCATTGAGTTTGCAGGCACGACCGTTGCGCAGAGATCAGGAGGAATTGCTTATGTCCGGACGGTACGACGTTGTATTGGTTGCGTCATTGGTAATGCTGTGGGGCCAGGCCGCAGCCGCAGACGAAAAAATCGCCGGCGCGGTAGAAGTTACACGGCAGGAGCCTGCCGTACTGTGGCGCAACCCACAGGATTTGTCCTCCCGAAATCTGTTCTATGGACGCGGTGGCGAGCAACATCAGCCTGTTGGCGACTACACGTTCGTAAAGGAAGACCTGGCAGGCACCAACCCGAAGTTCGTCGTGCGCGACGCGAAGGGCGTGACTTGGACTGTAAAGCTGGGCATCGAAGCCAAGCCAGAAGTGGCGGCGTCGCGGCTGGTCTGGGCTGCCGGCTATTCCGCCGACGAGGACTACTTCGTTTCCGAGATCCACGTTACCGGCCTGCCTGCCCACCTGCATCGCGGCGCGAAGTTCGAGGACGCGAGCGGTAACTTTCGCAATGCCCGCTTGAAACGGCATTCGAAGGAGGAAAAAGCCGGCCATTGGAAGTGGCGGCAGAATCCATTTACCGGTACACGCGAGTTCAATGGATTGCGCACTCTGGTGGCGGTGATCAATGACTGGGATGTGAAGGACGACAATAACGTAATCCGCGAAGAAGAGGGACAGGACGGCCGCCACCAGCGTGTCTTTTTCATCAGCGACCTCGGCGCCACCTTCGGGACAGCGGGAATCGTGAACCCGCGCCGGAAATCCAAAGGCGATCTCGCTTCTTACCAGTCTTCCCACTTTATCCTTCGGACCAAACCGGAATTCGTCGATTTCGATACACCCCGCCGCCCCTCGATAATCTTCCTGGTTAACCCCCACTCCTTTTTCAGCCGCATGGGGATGCGTTGGGTGGGCAGAGACATTCCTCGCAGCGATGCACACTGGACCGGCGAACTTCTGGGACGTCTTTCCATCGATCAGATTCGCGACGCGTTCCGGGGCGCCGGTTACGCTCCGGATGAAGTAGAAGGCTTCACCCAGGTAGTGAAAGGCAGAATCGAGGAGCTAAACAAGCTATGAAGCGGAAAATATTCGCAGCTCTTGCGTCCGTCATTCTCCTGCTTGGGCTACTGTCATCAGAGTCAATAGCGGAGGATAGATATGTTCATCGGCTGGTCAGTAAGGAAGCTGCGGCACGGTCAGCAGTCGCCGCGGGCTTCGATCAAGCGGTCGGTACGCCATCGGAATGGGGCGGCGGGATCAAAGGCTTCGGCAGGCGCCTCGGCTCGGCGTTCGGAACGCATATCATCAGGAGTACCATCCATTATGGCGTGAGCAAGATGCTACACGAAGAGCTCGATTACAAACGCTCGGACAAGCAGGGATTTCGCCAGCGTCTTAGCTATGCCCTGCTCGCGACTGTAATCACGCGCAAGACAACCACCGGACGCGAGACTGTTGCAGTGGGCTCAATCTCAGGAATTGTGGGCAGCGCAATGATTTCGCGGCTCTGGCACCCAGTCCGTTTTCACACCGTTGCGAGTGGATTCTCTGCAGCCGGCGTTGGGTTCGGGGCAGAGGCGGGCATCAACGTCCTGCGCGAGTTTTGGCCGGATATCCGGCATCCGCACCGGCGGGTTCAAGCCAATCCTGCTCCTGGGCCTGGAACCATCCCGGAGAGCCAAACGTCCAATTAGTTGTGAGCGATAGGGCGATGAAACACAAGACAGAGTCTGCATTTTTTGCCTGGCGTTCCGCGGCCTTGTATTTTTTGCTGCTATGCCTGCCGTCGTTGTCCAGGGCCGCTGATATCCAGGCGCCTGGCGTACCGAACTTCTGGAAAGTGGACGACCAGGTTTACCGCGGCGCACAGCCTTCAGAGGCCGGCTTTCAATCCCTGGCCAAACTGGGCGTTAAGACCGTGGTCGACCTGCGGTTGGCGGGCGAGGAATCGCACTCTAAAGCCGAGGAACAGCGGATTGTCGAAGCTGCGGGCATGAAGTACGTAAGCGTTCCCATGGAGGGGATGCACACTCCAGCGAATGACCAGGTGTCACGCGTGCTATCCATCCTCCAGGACCCCGCCGCTGGGCCCGTTTTCCTTCACTGCCAGCGCGGGGCGGATCGAACCGGGGCGCTCATTGCCTGCTACCGCATCGGCCACGATGGCTGGCAGAACAAGAAGGCGCTAGACGAAGCGCGATCTCTCGGGATGAGCTGGTATCAAGTGGCTCTGCGGCGTTATGTGCTGGGCTACCGCGTGGCGCCTCCGAGTAATCCCATCGCAGTTGCAGCCCGATAGACGGTCCTAATTCGCGCTCTGCAAAATTTGCAATCGTTTAGGTCTATAATTCAGACTCGACACGTGGCCACCCACATGCTCATCCCTTAGTAAGCCTGATTAGTAACCCGAGTCAATCAGGCTTGAGTGCTACTTACAGGAGGAGTTATGAATCGAACGGTGGGCGTCATCCTGATTGTGATCGGCTTAGTGGGGCTGGCCTGGGGAGGTTTCACCTACACGACCCGGGAGAAGGTTGTCGATGTCGGACCGATCCACGCCTCGCGCGACAAAACGCATACGGTTCCCCTTCCTCCCATAGCAGGGGCGATTGCGCTGGTTGCCGGTGTTGCCCTTGTGGCAAGCAGCAAGAATCAATAGTTCCAAGCAACGCGAACACACGCAGCCAGGCTCAGGCTGCCACGAACGAATGACACCACGACCCGGCAAAGGCCACTCGTTAAAAATCAGCGACCTGCTTAGGCCACACCTGAAGACGCTGGCACTGGGGCTGCTCGCGGTCGTGGGGGAGAGTATTGCAAATCTGCTCGATCCCTGGCCCCTGAAAGTTGTCTTGGATACCGTCTTGAAGTCCAAGGCCGGCAATGGATGGTTGAATCATCTCATCCTGTCCCACTTCGGCGATGACAAGCTGACCATTCTAAAGTTCGCAGCCATCGCCGCGCTGGCGATTGCCGGGTTCGGCGCGATATGTTCCTATGCCGAAAAATACCTGACCACCAGCGTTGGCCAATGGATAATGCACGACTTGCGGCGGACACTCTATTCGCACATTCAGCGGCTCTCGCTCGCCTACCACGATCAGAAACAAACCGGAGATCTCATCAGCCGCGTGACCGGCGACATCGATGCGATTCAAAGCTTCGTCGCATCGGGATTGCTGGGAGCGTTGATCAACTGCATGACTCTGGTAGGCATGGTCGGCGTGATGTTCTACATCAATTGGCGTTTCACGTTGATTGCGCTCTCGGTCGCGCCGGTATTATTTGTTCTGATCTATACGTTCACCCGGCGCATCAAGAAGGCATCGCGCGAACTAAGAAAAAAGGAGAGTGAAATCGTCTCCGTCATCCAGGAGGTTCTCTCCTCGATCCACGTGGTCAAAGCTTTCGCGCGCGAGGATTATGAACAGCACCGGCTGGAAGAAGAGAGCCTCGAGAGTGTCGAGATCGCTTTGCGGGCGCGCAGCCTGAAAGCCAGGCTGTCGCCCATCGTCGAAATCATCGTGGCCTGCGGCACCAGCCTGGTGCTGTGGTTCGGAGCGCGTATGGTCCTGGCGGGCAGCCTTTCGGCTGGCTCGCTGGTGGTTTTCATCCTTTACCTCGCCAAGATGTATAAGCCGATGCAGGAGCTGTCAAAAATGACCGATGCTTATTCGAAGGCGGTTGTCGGATACGAGCGAGTTCGTGAAGTGCTGGAGACCGACGGCGAAGTCGTCGATTTGCCCGGCGCGCGGCGAGCCGGTCACTTTAAGGGCGAGATCGAATTTCAGGATGTTCATTTTAGTTACCAGCAAGGCGGATCGGTCCTCAAGAATATGAGCTTTCGGATCGAGCCCGGGCAAATGGCGGCCTTCGTTGGGCCGACGGGGGCGGGAAAAACTACGATCATCAGTTTGATTCCTCGCTTTTACGATGTGACCTCGGGAGTAGTCAAAATTGATGGCCAGGATGTGCGACGCTTCAAGCAAAAATCACTGCGCCAACAGATTAGCTTTGTCCTGCAGGATACGGTGCTGTTCCATGCGCCCGTTTGGCACAACATCGCGTATGGCAAGCCGGAAGCGAGCCGGTCTGAAATTCTGCACGCTGCCGAGATTGCCAATGCTCACGAATTCATCGAGAAGATGCCGGAAGGCTACAACACCATGATCGGCGAAAGGGGCGTTACTCTTTCCGGCGGACAGCGGCAGCGTATCGCTATCGCCCGCGCCGTGCTGCGCAACACGCCGATTCTGATTTTGGATGAGCCGAGCTCGGGGCTGGACGCGGGGTCGGAGAAACTAGTCTTCGAAGCGTTGGATCGCATGATCGTGGGCAAGACCGCCATCGTCATCGCCCACCGGCTTGCGACTATACGACGGGCCGACGTCATCTTCGTGGTCAAAGACGGTGTCATTGTAGAGCACGGCGTGCACGAAGAGCTATTGCAGGCCGGAGGTCTCTATTCGGAACTCTACAACTTACAATTCGGCGAAGAGAATTCCGAACGCCTGACACCAAACCGCGGCTGATTGGCGATTCCCTCAGAAAATAAATTGGCATCCCGGTTGCAATGACTAAAGTGCGCCGCAGAGCGTGACGCGGTGTGCGAGGAGGCCTACAGATGCCTTGGATGTTGTGGGTGCTGCTGTGCTTTCAGGGGCGCGGGGAAATCTCGAATGACTTGAACCTGAAGGGCCTGGATGCGGTCCGGCAAGATACGATGGCGCGCGAGTCCATGCGGCGCAGCCTGCTTGACGATAAAGCAGGAGCGGCCTCGGCGCGCAGAGCGGCGCAGGCGATTAATGAAAGAGAATTTGTAAATCGATTCAATCGATTTATGCACGCCATGGCAGATTTTGCGCGAGCTTATGACGAACAGCACAGCGTCGATCTTAAACGGCTCAAGGTCGTCAAACAGGCCCTGCGAGATCTGGAGAATAACGACGAATGGTTCAAAGATCTAAAAAAGAAGTAGGCTGCTAGCCGGGCTCATTTAGAAGTCAGCTCCTGATGCTGCTCGACCACTTCAGCGACGGCATCCCGAACCACATCTTTCACCGCTGTTTTCACTGCCTCTTTCAAACTGTTCTCGACTTCTTTGACGTCCAGTGTTACCTCGGTTTGCTGTCCCACGGCTTCTTTCACGATTGTCTCCAGAAGCGGCTGGACAGGCGGCAAATCCTTGGTAAGAGCTTTGGCAACTTTCTTGGCTACTTTTCCGCCTGGATCGGCTTCGATATGCGTGTTTTGCTGCCTCGCCTGCCCCGGAGTGTCCCAATCGCTTTGAAACGTGGAGACTAATTGGCTCACCACTTTTGGATCGCGGAAGATGACCCCTACTTCGCGCCGCGCCTCGAGTTCAAGTTTTCTGAGACTCTGGCTGCCGATGAAAGCCTTCTGACCATCCCGGATGATGGTGCGCGTGTGCAGCCGCATCGGAGGCAATCTTCGGGCGTGGAGGTTGGTGCTCGGTCGCGTCAACCGGCCGAGGATCTTTACGTTTACGCCGGCCTTGGCGCGTTCGTCGAGCAGGCGAATCATCGAAGGGTCGCTCACCTCGGGGTCATATATAAGTAGTTCCTTTTTGGCGCCCTTGATGAGGGCCGAGAGCTGCTTGCGAGCGTTGAGGGGGCTTACTACGAAGCTGGCAAGGCCTGGCTCGTAAGGGCTGCGGTTGCTGTCGGCAACGAATAGCTTTCCAGCTTCGCGCACGAGTTGGCGATTCCTGGTGACGATCCCAAAGCTGCGGCTGTGCTCGATATCCAGGTAAGTCAGGTTGAATGCCATCAGATAGAGCGCCTTGCCGTCGACGATCATGAGCTTGTCGTGATAGCGAACTAAGTCGTCGGCGGTGCGTGCCACTGTGATTCCAGCGGCCAGCAGCCGCATCTCCAGCTTTCGTAAGTTGACCTCGCCCGACCGGTTGGTGTGGGCAATCAAAGCATGGACAGAAACTCCGCGGCTGACCGCGTTCGCCAGCGATTTTTCGATATCGCGCCGGTCGAAACGAAATATCACGATTTCGATGCTGCTTTTGGCGCGATTGATTCCACGGATCAGCGGCATGATACCGTCACGGGGCTGCACTAAGAGTTCCACAGACCATTCCTCCTGGGGCAAGCTGCCCGTTGGCGATCGCGGATCAACAACACTATGGTGAGAGCAGTTGGCAGACCGTTTCGAGATGCGCAGGAATTGACGTTAAAACCGTAGAAGATCCGCGCAAGTTTTACCACCTCTGCAAGAAAGGCAGTCCTCGCTAGCGCGCTGCTGGCTGCGGTGCTGGCTTATGTCCGTCCGATTGGTTAACTGGTGCCGGAATATTCGCCCCCACTGGATATACCAGGATTTTGACTTTATTCGCCTCGCCGTCGTCTTTCGCCTTTCCGAGCCCGATGGTTTTGATGCGCGTGTCGTCTAATCGAAAATTATCGACGAGGTAGTCGCGAACCACCATCGAGCGCGCCTGCGTGAGAGAGCGGGCCTTGTCGGTATCGCCTTTGGCGCCGGTCGCTGCCGCCACGACAGCCAGGCCAAAGTGATTATCTTCGAGAAACTTCCCGGTTTCGTTCAGGAGTTTTTGACGGGTGAGCTTTGCCGATTCCGGTTTGTCGAAAATCTGGTTGGCGTCGTAAATGAAGGCCTTCATGACGGGGCCTGCCGGAACCGTTGCGATCGCGTTTTTGGTCAGCTCGTCCGAATCTTCGTAGCCGCGCTTCTTGTAGAAGCCCCGAAGAAAGAAGTTGTGCTTAAGAGCTTCCATATTTTCCTGGAACGCAGTGGCGCCGGCGCTGGCTTCGTTGTACATGGTTTTGTCGTTGACCAAAGCGCCCACGGTTCCCTGGCCCCGCTCGATTTTAGATGTTACGGCTCGCATATCTCCAGCCGCTCCCTCGATGTTTTGCATGGCGCTCTTGGATGTGTCCAGAATTTGGTCGGTCTTCTTGATGAGATTTGAAATGTCGAGGGGAGGTTCGCTTTCGATGGTCTCGCCGTTTTTTAGTGGCTCCGCTTCGGCGGAGCCGAAGGAAACCTCGACATACTTGTCACCCAGCAGTCCTTCCGACTTGATGGAAGCAACCGAATCCTTCTTCACGAGCCTCCGGGTTGCCTTTTCCAAATCCATGACGACGACCACTTTGCCGTCGGGCCTGCCGGGCAGGTTGATGTGCCGCACGACGCCTTTGTGAATTCCGCCAACGCGCACTTCGGCGCCCTCATTCAGACCGACCACATTGTCAAAATCCGCCCGGGCCTGATACGTAGAGAGAAACCGCGATTCCTGCCGGCCGACCAGAAAGATGCCGATGGCCAGAATAAACAGTGTCGCGACGATAAAAATGCCTAATCGAAATGCCTTGGACATAAAAGCTCCTATGCCGCTTCGCTCAAGAAGCGGACCACAAACGGATCGCGGCTCTTGCGCAATTCCTCATACGTGCCTTCGAGCATGACTTTTCCTTCGTGCAGCAACACAAAGCGGTCGGAGAAATGCTTGGTGGCCCGGATATCGTGGGTCACCACGATACTGGTAATGTGATTTTTCTCCTTCAGCCGCTGAATGAGCTCTCCAATTTCCTGGGTGGTAATCGGATCGAGGCCGGCCGTTGGCTCATCGAAAAGCAACAGGCTGGGATCCAGGGCAAGTGCCCGCGCCAGCCCCACCCGCTTTTGCATGCCACCGGAAATCTCGGACGGCAGCTTTTCCAAATCCTTCTCCATTCCGACTTCTGCCAACAGTTCGCGAATCCGATTTTTTCGTTCAGCGTCGGATAGCTGGGTGTGGCGGCTGATGGGGAAAGCCACGTTTTCTTCTACGGTGAGTGAGTCGTAGAGCGCCGCCTGTTGGAACAGAAAGCCAACCTTGGCTCTGACTTTGTTCAGCTCGTCCATTTCGAGGCCCTTGATCTCCTGGCCATAAACGCAGATGGAACCGGCATCGGGTTGCTGCAGGCCAATCACGAGTTTCAGGAAGACGCTCTTGCCGGTGCCGCTGCGTCCGAGAATGGCTACCGTCTCGCCCGGCCGCACAACAAGATTGACTCCGTCCAGAACCTTTTGCGGGCCAAATGACTTGTGGAGATCCTTTACTTCAACCGGTGTCGGATTGTCTTCTTTACCCATAAGGCCCTCACGGAAAGAACACAATAATCAGCCGCACCAGCAGAACGTCGGCCAGAATGATGAACAGCGATGCGAGAACCACCGAGCTGGTTGCGGCCCTTCCCACGCCCGCCGTTCCGCCTTGTGCGCGCATTCCTTGAAAGCAGGCGACGACTCCGATAATGAGACCGAAAATAGCCGTCTTTAACGTTGGCGGCAGAAGATCATCGTAGGTCACGCCCTTCAGACCGTTGGTCATGAAGAGGCGAAGCGAGATAGGTTCGGCCAGCGTATTAGCGACCCAGCCCATAATGATGCCGCAAGAGTCCGCGGCTAACGTGAGCAGAGGAAGCATTGCGATGCAGGCCAGAACTCGGGTCGCCGCCAGGAATTTATAGGGGTTCACGGCCGACACTTCCATAGCGTCGATCTGTTCGGTGACTCGCATCGATGCCAGTTCAGCGCCGATACCCGCGCCCACGCGCCCGCTGACCACCAGTCCTGTAATGACCGGTCCGCTCTCCTTGATCAGCGAGAATATGATCACCGCAGGAAGCAGCGACTTCGCGCCGAATCGCGCCAGGCTGTCGCGGGTCTGCAGAGATAACACTACGCCTGTGGCGGCTCCAGCCAGCGCGACCAGAGGGAGGGATTTGGCCCCGATCGCGTCCATTTGGCGAATCAACTCACCGCCCTCAAATGGACGCGTAACGGCCGCTCGGGCCAGCCTGCCACAGAAAATTCCCAGTTCGCCGAACCACTCAAAAAACGAGATTACGAGCGCCTTGATAGGGCCCCGGCTATCCCGTAACGGCTTGGTCGAACCCAACCACCCCGAGGCAACGGCAGAGCCGAAAAGAACCACGAACTGGTGCATGCGCATAGGGATTCCAACCGTCCTCACGGATCTCTATTGCCGATTTATTGCCAAACCCGTAAGCGTTTTGCCTTCAGTGAAATGCCGAAAACACGTCTCCCGATTTGCAATTTTTGCCGACCGTAAAGGGCCGGTCGGGATGGCACTTCGATTGTTGGGTCACCTGCATGATTCGGAAACTACGGTCTGGAGAATATCGTTTGTATTCAAGGAAGAAAGACGCGAAGTCCGGCAAGCGAAAGAACCTTGGCACATTCAAGTCGCGTCTGGCCGCGCAAGATCACGAGCGAGCCGTGCAATACTTCAAGCGAGCGCACTAGACCAACGACGGGTTGATAGAATACGCGCATGGTTTCCCCCGCGGCGCCGAGTCGTGTGCTGATCGTGGACGATGAAGAACAGCAGCGCTCGGCCTTGGCAAGCATTATTCTTGCGCGCGGGTTCGCCGTCGAAACCGCTGGGGACGGCGAAGAGGCTCTGAAAAAACTGGCATCTTTTTCACCGGAAGTACTGGTGACCGATCTGATGATGCCGCGCATGGACGGCTTTGAGCTGCTGCGACGGAAATCTGCGGACGGAGATCTCACGCCGGCAATTGTGCTGACAGGTTTCGGCAGCATTGACCAGGCGATTTCCATCGTTCACGAACTCAAGGCATTTTGGTTTCTGGAGAAGCCGGTCCAACCGAACGTGATCGTGACCCTGCTCGAGCGGGCCATTCGGCAAAGCCGCCTCGTTGCGGAAACAGCACGCCTCAATCGGCAATTGAGCTACCAGGGCATTTTGGGAGAGTTGGTCGGCAACTCGCCGGCAATGCAGCAGGTTTATTCCCAGATCCAACAAGTGGCGCCACGCGCAGCGTCGGTTCTGATTACCGGAGAAAGCGGAACCGGCAAAGAACTGGTTGCGCGTTCCATTCATAAGCTGAGCCCTCGCTGTGATGCGCCGTTTGTAGCCATCAATTGCGCCGCCATGCCGGACAGTCTGATGGAGAGTGAACTCTTCGGCCACGAGAAGGGCGCGTTTACCGGCGCCGTGGAAAGGCATGCCGGCTGTTTTGAGCAGGCGCAGAATGGCACGCTGTTGCTGGATGAAATTGGCGAGATGCCGGTCGGTACCCAAGCCAAGCTGCTTCGCGTCCTGGAGGACTCGCGCGTTCGCAGGCTGGGGGGAAAAAGCGAGACGGCGGTCGACGTGCGTCTGATTGCGTCCACCAACAAGGTGCTCGAGGACGCTTTGCTCAAGAAGCAGTTGCGGGAAGATCTCTACTATCGCTTGAACGTCTTTCAAATCCGCCTTCCCCCGCTGCGGGAACGGAGAGAAGACATCCCAGCCCTTGCGGAAGCGTTAATTCGCAATCTCAACCGGAAGCACGATTGTCACGTCACCGATCTGGAGCAGGATGTGCTGGATCAATTCCGCGCTTATCGCTGGCCTGGCAATGTGCGGGAAATGCGCAATGCTCTCGAGCGCGCGGTCATTCTTGCGGGCGAAGGCACCATCAAACTGGGCCACCTGCCGCGCTCTTTTGGAGCCTCGCCGACAGCGATTTCCTCCGGCGAGTCTGAAGCAGATGGCTCGATCAGGATTCACGCCGGAGGCCCGTTAAATGAAGTCGAAGAGGCCTTCATTCGGTTGACGCTGAAACACACCAACAACAATAAAAAACGCGCCGCCGCCATCCTTGGCATCAGCATTCGCACGCTGCACAATCGGCTGGCTGAATTTGGCGTTGCAGATGCGAACAATTCCAGTTGATCTCCCGGCGCCCGCCGTTCCAAGTCAAGGAAACGGCGGGAGCCGGAGGTGATCTCTTAGCGGATCTTCAGACTGGTGGCGAATGCAGCCAGCGACAGCAAGCCCATTAACCCAACGGTAGGGATGAAGGTAGCGGTTTTAGGCAGTGACTGAGGCATGGCCGCCGGTTCTGGGGTCGAGTCCACCCTTGCTGGCTCTGGAGCCGGAGGTTGATTCTGCGCGATGGTGGTGGGTTCAGGTGTAGGTTCCGGAGCCACGGCCTGGGTCGCAGGCGCAGAATAAGTTTCCTTGTCGAGGTCCTTGGCAGCCCCACTCTCATCCGTCGTATTTACAGGAGCCTTGGCCAGCTCCTCGGTGGATTCGGTATAGGTGGCCGTCGGAACAGCGGTCTTTGAATAGGAGGCAATCTGCATCGACATATTTTTCGGATAAGCAAATTCCTCGCCTACCAGATCACCGGGATAGAACCATGCGCGGAGCGCCTTTGGTTGCCCGGCGGGAACTTCCCAAAACTGGAACCGGGTCTTACCCGTCTGTCTCAGCCGGTAATTCGGAATGGCGAGTATCGTCGTAACCAGGTGGTTGTTATTCTTGTCGAACACCTGCACAATATGCCGATCCGAATTGGAATCCATCAGTTGTAGTATGTATGTTCCGGGCTGTAGTAGCAGAGTCGGTAATTGTACCGGTTCATTAACAGTCAAGACAGTCTTCTTATCCCATGTATCTGCTTGGAGGGTAGGCATTAGTGCAACGCTGATAAGACCAGCGCAGAGCGCCAATGCAAAAGATCTTAGGTAAGTCATCGCGTTCATCTCCTCTCCATTTGTTTAGGCAGGTTAGATGCCAAATACCTAAAAGTGCCAAAACAAAGCACTAATCGCCCGTGTGGAAAAACGCGCTGGTAATTATTTCGGGCCATTGTGTTATTGCTTCAACGTGTTGACGTGGCCTTTTGATCCTTCACCTGGAGCTCATTGACCACCTGACGAACATTGGGCACGCCGGCCGCGACAGTTTCCGCCTGACTTCGCCGAGCCTGAGAGTGTACCTCACCGGTCAACGTGACAACACCGTTCTTGACAGAGTGCTTGACCTCTTTATTCATCCGGTTTTGGATCAGGGTCGCATCCAGGTTTTTCTCGATGGCGGCATCCACGTCTGAATTGATGGCCTTGGCGTCACTCTCAGCACCCGGTGGAATTACGGCGATCTGATCGGACACCACCTGTCCCGCAGCATAGGGCTTCGCAAGGGCTTCAGCTTGCGCCCGGTCGTTTTCCGAGGCCACATGTCCGCTCAGAGTAACGACACCTTTCTCACGATCCTGGCTGACGGAAACATCCTTGAGGCCCGCCTGGTCGAGCGAAGTGCGAATACTCTCGGAAACATCGGGAGACTTCTTGGATTGCGCGGAGCACCCGACCAAAGCTCCAATCGCCAGGGTCACCCACGCAGTCACATATATTCTCGTTTTCATAAGGGCTCCTCGTTAGGCCGCGGTAGCGATCCGGCTTCGCTCGAACTCCCGATCATTGCGTTCGCTGTGCTGCCCGTCGGCCGCTTCCTGACAATGGATGCAAAGCGCGGCCCACGGCACGGCGGCAAGTCTCCTGGGCGAAATGGGTTCCTCGCACTGCGCACAGATTCCGTAATCACCCGATTCCATGCGAGCGAACGCCGCACGAATCTCGCGGACAACGAGCGCATCCCGGTCCAGTTTGCGCGTTGCCATTTCCCGTTCCAGCGTGTCTTGCGTCGCATCCACTGGATCAGCGCTTGGCTCAATAGTGATCGAATCACGCCAACTCGCCGGTTGGGTTGCGTCCTTCAGTCTCGATTCCATCGCTTGTTGTAGTGCCCGTAGGTCGGCGTTTGTCATATCGCTTTCTCCTAGTTGACTGCACCTGCTCAACTACCGCCGCCTTCCTGCAAGTAGCGTGCCAAAATGCGCCCATCCGTTTTGACCCGAGTAATCTATGCGTTAGCGCGCATTTCGCTGGGCGGGAGCGGGATTGCATTCCTTACCGCCCTAGAAAAAACTGCCGAAGCCCGCCCAAACAGATCCAGCATGTGAAATCGCCAGTATTTCCTGGGCGTCTAATCAGAGGTAGGTTTGAACAAGCTCGCTGACCAGAAAGGTGAATAAATAATGGGACACGATCAGCAACAAAAGGGCGCCCGGAATGATAAGCCTGGAAAGGAACAGAAGGACGCACCCAAAAAAGGAACGGGACAAGAAGCCCAGAGGGGCCAGCCCGAACAGCCGAGAAAAGATGAGCCGATGCGGCCGGAGCAAGGCCGCTAGCTAAAGGCGCGCGGCAGTCCGCTGGGAACGATTTTGGCCTGGCGGGCTGCCGTGCTTTACGAACGGACGCTGCGGGAGGAGATATGAACACCCTTGCAACGGTATTCGGTGTCCTCTGTACGGTTTGGTATGTACCGTCGGCTGTCAAACAGGAACCTGAAGACTTCAAGCTCACCACTAACGCGGAACTGGTCCTGCTGGATGTCGGCGTTAAAGATCCAAAGGGCGGCAACGTTTCCGATTTACGTCAAGACAACTTCAAGGTGTATGACAATTCCCGGTTGCAGAAAATCACTCACTTCTCCAGTGAAGATCTGCCGGTGACCATCGGCCTCGCCCTCGACAACAGCGGAAGCATGCGAATGAAACGGCGGGAAGTGGTGACGGCTGCGTTGGCGTTTATCGGTGCGAGCAATCGCAATGACGAAATGTTTGTGGTGAACTTTAACGACTCTGTGTCGCGCGGCCTGCCGGACAATATTCCGTTTACGGATGACAGCAAACACTTGCGGAAGGCATTGTGGGCGGCGCCGGCGGCCGGCAGAACGGCACTCTACGATGCGGTTCTTGAGTCGCTGAACCATTTGACGTTTGGAACGCAAAGCAAAAAGACTCTGATTCTGGTAAGTGACGGCGGCGACAACGCCAGTGAACATACATTACGCGACGTAATCGCCAAGGTCAGAGAATCGCCGGCGACCATCTACGCGGTCGGGGTCTTCGATGAAACCGATCCCGATCGTAATCCCGATTTGTTGCGCCAGCTTGCCCGTATCACTGGCGGCGAAGCCTTCTTTCCCAAGGAACTGTCGGAGGTGTCCGGAATCTGCCAACAGATTGCGGACGAAATTCGGCATCGCTATACGATTGGCTATGTTCCGTCCCGCGTGGGCGAAAAGGAATCGCTGCGAACCATCAAGGTTTCCGTTTCCGGGGCTGGGTCTCAGAAATTCGTAGTTCATGCGCGCACCAAGTACGTTCTTCCCGAGCGGCACGACGCTGGGTCGAGCCAGTGAGGTCAGTGATTGTTCGACCAGGGCGTTGGCACTACGTATTCCTGCTCTTTGCAGGTTTCTGTCTTGGCTGGTACGGGTATATTTATGCGGACCGCGTGCTGTACCAGAACTATCGAAGCTGGCGATTTGATCGCGAAGCGGCACGTAACCCAATCACAGTTCTCAATCACGGGTACACCCCACCGCCCTTCTCCACGATTGGGCGGCTGTCTCTGCCCAGCCTGAATATATCGGCGATGGTGCAGGAGGGCGTCGATGAGGACGTCTTGCACAGAGCCGTAGGACACATCCCTGCTACCGCTTTACCTGGCCAGGTCGGAAACATGGGCCTGGCGGGTCACCGTGATACTTTCTTTCGCGGTCTGCGCAACGTGAAAGCCCGCGATCAGATTCGGTTCACGACGGCCGATCGCGAGTTCTACTACGAAGTAGAATCGGTCGCTGTTGTAGATCCGGACGATATCGAAGTTCTGGCAAGCTCGCAGGATAAGGCGCTCACCTTGGTCACCTGTTATCCGTTCTACTATGTGGGCAGCGCGCCCAAGCGTTTCATCGTGCGGGCCAGGCAAGTCTCCGATTCGGTGCGCTAGCTTTAGCGCGACGGCCCGATTTGTGTGCCGATGATTTCGCCGGACACGACCAGCTCCACGCGGCGGTTGCGCTGTCTTCCCGCAGCCGTGTCGTTGGAAGCCACCGGCATGTTTTTGCCAAATCCCTTGGCGGTTACCGACGTTTCGGGCAGCCCCTGTTCACCCAGGTAATTGCGAACGGCCATCGCCCGCTGTTCGGATAGCCGTTGATTGTAATCGTCGCCTCCCACGCTATCTGTGTGGCCTTCGATCTCCAGATTCAGGCCCGGATGGCTTAATAGGATGCCGGCCACCTTGGCCAATTTCTCGCGGGCGCCTGGGCGAAGCGTGTACTTCCCGGTATCGAACAAAACGTCCGCCATGCTGACAATCAGCCCTCGTGCCGTATCGCGCGTCTCCAGGATCAGGTTGAGCTGATGCAGCAAACGATCTCGCAACTCGATCTTTTCCGCTTCTGCCTGCTGCCGGCCGCGATTGGCTTCGTCGGCGGCCAGTCGCGCGCGGTCCGCTTCCAGCCGCGCGGTTTGCTGTTGGGCGAGGGCGGTTGCACTGGCCGCTTCCGCTTCAGCCTTTTGTGTTTCAGCACGGCGAGTAGCCTCTTCAGCTTCCCGTTTGGCGCGTTCGGCGGAAAGACGTTCCGCTTGCGCTTCAGCGCGATCCGCTTCGGCCTGGGCGCGGCGCTGCGTCTCGGCATCGGCCTGGGCGCGAGCGGCCGCCTCACGCTCCGCCGCCGCCGCCCGCTCCTGCGCGAGCTGTTCTTCCTGCAATTTCTTGACGGTGATAATGCGAGCGTCCTCTGCTGTCTGCGTCGCTTCCCTCGCGTTGGTCTCGGATCGCTTCCGGTCGCCGCCACGGCGTAGGAAGTCCTCCGCGTTTTGCAGGTTGATCAGGGCTTTCTGGAAGGTGTCGGCGGCATAGGTATCGGCGCCGGCGAAACGCGCGATATCTACGGCGTTGCGCGCTTCAGCCAACTGCAGGGGACCCTTGGGGTCAATCTTTACCGCCGGAAAATTGGGCAGATTCCTGGTGTAGGTGCCTCGCGCCATCAGTTCATACTTGGCCTCCACCTGTTGAATGGTGCCGGTGGTTTCGCTGTTGACGAAATTCTCCATCACGACAACGTCACTCGGCTGGGTAACTGCGAAGTACGGCTCCGCGGTCACCATCAAGCCGAAGGCCTGCAATTCCGTGGTGGATAGCAATTTTGCCCGGTGCCCTTCAAGGGCAAGCTCACCGACGTTCTGGGCGCGCCCCTCCGGCGTGATGGCCCACATCACGTAGGTGAGGAATTCGGGACCAAATCTGTTGGCCGGCTCCAAACGTTCCACCTCTGTTTCAATCTTGGTCGAGCCCATCCGGCTTTCCACCCTGGCTTGGCCTTTCGCCGCCGGCATGAGCTCCGTACCGCGGAAATCGATTCGCGTAGTGCCGGTCCGATGGTGGTAATTGATGGCTTTGATGGTTCGCGAAACCACCGTGACGCGGAAAATGGGCATCGGCTGGCCGGTATCCACGGGAGCTACGGGGCGCTGCTGCGTCGGGTTCGGAACCTGCGCGGTCAGCAATCCGATAGGAATGATGAGCATGCTGAGAAGACGTCGCATGCCCAACTGTCTGCAGTTTTAGTGCCGACGGGCTAAGTTCTTGCCCCTTAGTACGAAGGCGAGGATAAAAATCTTCCCAGTGCGTTTGAGCAGGAAAATTCTGCAGTGTGTGCGATTATCATCACCATCCGTCGGGTGCGTAGTACCCGCTGCGCCATGACGCGTGTAAACGTGGTAAATCGGGACTCGGATTTAACTTGATTTCAATTTTCCGGTACAGGCCATTGTTGTCCGGATTGTTTGAAAGGTAGCCCAGCAGGTACTGATTGCGAATGGCCGCGCTGATCTTGGCGACAGCCTCGGCCAAATCGCCCATGCGATCGAGCCGGCAGGCAAGTCCTCCGGTCTCGTCGGATAGCTGACGCAAGAGGCGCTCGTTCCGCCGGATCAAACCGCCACCGGGAAGCGCGATGGAATAAATGCAAACGTCGCTTTCCCTCACCAGAGATTTCATCTCGGCTTCTGTGTAGCGGCTATTATTATCGCCGCCGTCGGAAAGAATCAGGAG
>Ga0070731_10002603_pt1 | contig 17015 bp, 10 predicted proteins | sample Coa_R1_2_FD_66448 | JGI IMG/M metagenome (GOLD analysis project Ga0070731, IMG submission 66448) | Surface soil microbial communities from Centralia Pennsylvania, which are recovering from an underground coalmine fire - Coalmine... | ecosystem: Environmental > Terrestrial > Soil > Unclassified ...
CCGTTGGCGGTCGCGATCAGGCTCCAGGTATTTCCTGCGTCGGTCGAGCGCAGAATGCCCAATCCAAAATATGAATCCGCGGAGTTGTTGGCTTCGCCCGTGGCAGCCAGAATTACAGCTTTGGTCGGATCGCTGTTCCCCGGTTGGATCGCAATCGCGCCTACAGAGAGCGTCGCTTGGCCGTCCGTCAGCGGGGCCCATGCGACGTTATTAGCCACTGCGTTGGCGGCGTTGATTGATTTCCAGACACCGCCCTGCGCCCCTCCGATATAGACCGTGTTGCCTGACGGGTCCGCTTGGTCGATCGCAACTGCGGTGGCGCGGCCGGAAACCTGACGGTAATCCTGCGTCCCGTTGCCGCTGGCATCGGACGCCAGTGGCACTGGCCCGAGCGGAATCCACGAACCGGAGGAGAGTGGTCCCTGCCCATTCGGAGTAGCCGAAGCAAAATCACGCTGTGAGCGCAACTGCATTTTCACTGCGAACGCGCGCCTTCGCAATTCAGCCGAGGACTTCCCCTGCACCATGCGTCCGCGATAGAACCATTGGTTGCTGGATTTGACGTGATCCCTGCCGAGATCGACTGTCTGCGTCCCCGAAGCGCTAATTCCGGCGATCTGCGCATGTGTGACTTTTACTGCGCAACAGCAGAGCATGAAAAGGGATGCACATAAGAGAAGATGTCGTATGGCCTTCACCGCACAGTATCGAAAGCCGGCGAGCACGAATCAACGCAAAAGCGTTGGAAAAATGCACAGCTGGACCGATTTGGGAAAATACGGATTCTCGGAGAATGCGTTTCGCCGCGAAGACTGCGGTTTGTCTGCAGTCAATCCGGATTGTGATAAAAGTGATTGAGTCGCCTATGCAACGTCTTCTTTGCGCGCTGTTTGCATTCTCTTTCCTCGTTGCCCTCTCTACCTTTTCCTGGCCGCAGCAGCCAAAGTCTGAGCTCACCGTGGCCGCGGCTGCGGACCTTAGCTCTGCGCTTCAAGAGTTGGCGGCGATCTACGAGCGGACGAATGGAGTGAATATAAAGCTGTCATTCGCAGCCTCTGGTGCGCTCACCCAGCAGATTCAGAATGGCGCGCCATTCGACATCTTCTTCTCCGCTGATATGGATTATCCGCGCCAACTGATCACCTCTGGCGATGCCGACAAAGACAGCCTGCAGGAATATGCGGTCGGCAAGCTTGTCCTGTGGGTTCCGGCGGACTCTCCTCTCGACATTGGGCAGCGGGGAATGAACGTTCTGCTCGACCCTTCGGTGCAAAAAATCGCGATTGCCAATCCGCAACACGCCCCATATGGGCGGGCCGCCGTTGCAGCTCTACGGCAAGTCGGCCTTTATGATCGCGTGTCCGCGCGGCTGGTTATCGGCGAGAATGTTTCACAGGCTGCCCAATTCGTGGAGTCGGGAAATGCGCAGGCTGGCTTCCTTGCGATGGCTCACGCTGTCGCTCCGGGGATGCAACGCAAAGGAAACTTTTGGGAAGTCCCTGCTTCAGACTATCCGCCACTCATCCAGGGAGCAGTCGTAATGTCGCACTCTCGTCACCGGCAGGAAGCGGCCGCATTCCTGAAATTTTGCGCGACCAGAGAGGCCGCAGAAATCTTTAGCAAATACGGCTTCAGCACGCCGCAGAGGTAGCAGTCAACAACGCTATCTACAGGGCCTTCTTCTGTTGCTTTGAGGCTTGCCGTTGGAAAGGCCACCGCGGGCGGGAATTATCAGGCTGACCCTATATTCATCGAAGCTCAACTGAGGATTTCTCGTGAAAGACCTGGGATAGGAATCCAAGGCTTTCAGAAAACACTGCATCTCAATGCGCGCTTGCTCGTTTCCAGACATCCGGTTCGAATCCTTCCCCGACATCTCGGTGCCCTTCATTTCCCACGTGCCCCACTTCTTGGATCGTCGCCTGATATGACGCAGACGAAACCATTTTTCCCGCGATTACTACAACACTAGCTGGAAAATTTAGTTGTTTCCAAGGGGGGAACATTTGAAGTTACTGCGGAAGTCGAACCTGGTAAATGGCACGATCAGGCCAGAAGCAATAGGTGCAGCGTTTGCGCTAGAACTTGGCGCCTCGCAAACTGATTGTAGTCGGCAGAAGCTCTGCTACGAGTCCATTCGCCGCGAGACGTGTAGCCACTTGCCTGCGAATCTTCTGAACCGAAGCCCGCGGATGCAGGAACATCAGCACCGAGGGACCTGCCCCGCTCAGCACCGCGCCAAGAACTCCAGTGTCGGGCTTAAGTTCCTGCAAAGCAGGAAGCAACGGACACGATGCTGCGCGATACGGTTGATGAATCCGATCTTCCAGCGCTGCCGCGAGCAGATCGGGCCGTCCTTGTATAAACGCTGCGAGCAGCAACATGGAATTCTGCACGTTCACGATCGCATCAGCACGGGAATACTGGGCCGGAAGGACGCGACGCGCCGCCTCGGTCGATAGAGTATGCTCCGGAACCGCCAGTAGCAGCGGCCACTTCCCTTTCGGCCGGACGCGGGCGACTTGCGCTTCCGCTTCGCTCGACATACGGGCAACGGTAAGTCCGCCCATCCAGCATGCGGAGGCATTGTCCGGATGATGCTCCCGCAACGACGCCTCGCCAACGATTTTGGCATCATTCCAGCGCAGTCGTCCGAAATGAACCGCAAGCGCAATCCCCGCCAGACGCGCCGCAGCCGACGAACCACACCCTTTGCCGATTGGAATATCGTTGTCGATCTGCAGCGCCAACGGCGTGATTTCTTTCCCCGATGCCTTGAGCACCTCGCGATAAGTAGCGAGAATCAGGTGGTTCTGAATGTTGCCGCAGATTTCCTGATCGCGGCCGGTGGCCTCTATGGAAAATCGTTCCGATTCCTGGGTTTGAATCTTGATGTAGAAATCCATGGCGAGCGCCGCTGCGTCGAAGGCCGGCCCGAGATTGGCAGAAGTTGCCGGCAACGCGATCCGCAAAGAGTTCTTTGATTTTGTCTTCGATCGCATGCTGTCTCAGGATTTCTCGGCTTCGTTGAGCACTCGCGTAACGGCATCGAGCGTAGCATCCAGAACAACCGGTGGTCGCTGCAGCTTGGCCAGAGCGGCGGTCTGCCCGGCATTGTTCGTTTCTTTAAATAGTTCGCCGCGGTGAAAATCGATCGTGAAATCCGGATCCTTCAAAAGATTGCCCGTCAGTACGAGGACGACGCTTTCGTCCGGTTTCACAAATCCTTGCTTCACCAGTTTCTTCAATCCCGCAAGCGTGACCGCGGAGGCCGGCTCGCATCCGATACCTTCCGCCCCGATCTCGGCCTTGGCCTGCGCCATCTCGACCTCGCTCACCTGCTCACATGCCCCACCGGTCGCTTCCAGCACGCGCACCGCTTTCTTCCACGACGCAGGATTGCCAATGCGAATTGCCGTCGCGCGCGTGTCTGCCTGTACCGGAACTAATTTCTTTCCGCTAGCCTCGCGCAAAGTTCGCACCAGCGCGTTCGCCCCCTCCGCCTGGATCACCGACAGCTTCGGCAGTCGCTCGATCAAGCCAAGTTCGCGTATTTCGAGCAACGCTTTTCCGATTGCCGAGCTGTTCCCGAGGTTTCCACCCGGCACAATGATGTGGTCGGGCGGTTGCCAATCCAACTGCTCGAGCAGTTCCAGCGCAAGCGTCTTCTGACCTTCCAACCGAAATGGATTGATGGAATTCAACTGATAGACCGGAGCGCGCAGGACCAGTTCCTGCAACAGCCGCAGGCAACCATCGAAGTCCGTTCGCAACTGGCAAGTCACGGCGCCGTAGTCGAGCGCCTGCGATAGCTTGCTCCAGGAAATCTTGCCCTCGGGGACAAGCACCAGGCTGCGCATTCCTCCGCGCGCCGCGTAAGCCGCCATCGAAGCCGACGTGTTTCTCGTCGAGGCACACGCGACCCACGAGAATCCGGCATTTCGCGCGAACGTGGCCGCAACAGTCATGCCCGCATCCTTGAACGATCCCGTGGGATTCATTCCCTGATGCTTGGCGAACAGGCGCGGCACTCCAGCAGTGCGCGCACATCGCGGAAGGTCGTACAGCGGTGTATTCCCTTCGCGCAGCGTGATGGCCAGCCGCTTGTCGGCGATCGCGGGCAGCAGCTCCCGGAAGCGCCACACTCCGCTAAGATCAATCGCTTCTTGCGAAACCCGCCGATCCTTCCACGTTGATTTCAACTGCTCTGCGGAGTACGACAATTCTTTCCATGCAGGATACGTGATCTCCAGCAAATCGCGGCAGCGCCCGCAGCGGAAATCCTGGCTGGCTGCATCGCTCAAATCGCCGCAGCCGATGCAGCGGAACCGGAAGTTCGACTGAGACACATCCGCCTTGGAACTGGACAGTGATGCCATGGATTGCGATCTATCTTTCTTTCCGCAGGTATTGGTCGGTCTTGTTGATCCAGTCGGCGCGAGGAGGCGCGAAGATATCGAGATCCACGGTGTCTTCCATCGCCTCCGCCTTGTGCGGCATGTTGGACGGAATGCAAAGCACCTCGCCGGCGTGCACCACGATTTCCTTGCCATCAATCCAGAACTTCAGCGCACCCTCGACGATGTAGGTTAATTGCTCGTTGTGATGGCTGTGCTCCGGAACGATGCATCCCTTCTTCAGCAGCACGCGCGCCAGCATGATCTCCTGCCCGACCACGAACTGCCGCTGCAGCAACGGATTCAGGTCTTCCAAAGGGATTGTGTGCCAGGGGATGTACTGCAGAGCCGCCGGCGCCGCTGCATGTTTCGTGAGAGCGCGCTTGGCGCGGGCATGAGGCTTAGCCTGCGAGCGCACGACCGACGTCTTCTTCTTTCCGGAACCGGATTTGCTTTTTGATTTCGCCATGATGTTTTTCTGCATTCAAACCTGGATCTCGAACCGCCCCGGTAATCTTCGGCAGACACACCCGCTGTCCCGCCCAGCACTCGATTGTACGGGAAACCGCTCCGCGCCGGACGTCGCCTTATCAGGAAAGTTCCCGCTCCAGATCAAGCGCGAACCGGAAAGCCGCCAGCCGGACGATCACAATCCTTTATACATGCCGCCGTCGACCAGGACGGTCTGGCCAGTTATATAAGAAGCCCGCTCCGACGCCAGCCACACAATCGTCTCCGCAAGTTCGCGCGGATCCCCCAGGCGCTTCACCGGAGCATCTGCCGCCCACGCATCGAAAACTTCCTGCTCACTCTTCCCTGTGGCAGCCGATCGCACCTTCGCCAGTTCCTTCAAGCGATCTGTCGCCGTGAAACCGGGGCCGACATTGTTCACCAGAATGCCATCTTTTCCGAACTCGTTGGCCAGACTTTTCACCAGCCCAACCACCGCCGCGCGCACCGCATTCGAAAGAACCAGATCGGCAACTGGCTGCTTGGTTGTGATCGACGTGATGGTGATGATCCGTCCCCAGCGCTTGCGCTGCATGTGCGGAATCACTTCGCGGCAGAAATAAACCGTGCTGAGGAAGTTAGCGTCGATCGCTTTCCGCCAGTCCTCAAGCGACGCGGCCAGGAATCCTTTGGCGGGAGGGCCGCCAGCATTGGTCACGCAGATATCGACGCTTCCGAACTTCTCTGCCACTTCGCCCACGAAGCGACTCACCGCCTTCGCGTCGGTCACGTCGAACGCTTCGGCGAGCACCGGTACCTTATATTGGCTCTTGATTTTGTCGGATGCGGCGCCCAGCGTCGAGGTGTTGCGCGCACACATCGCCACACGGCACCCCTCTGCTGCGAATGCTTCCGCGGTAGCCAGTCCCAATCCCTGGCTGGATGCCGCCACCAGCGCCACGCGATTCTTCAATCCCAAGTCCATGAGGTGAAGGCGGCATTATAAACGGTGCCCCGCATTCCCCTTGCCCGATTCCAATTCGCAGGATTACCCTGACACCAGTGAGGTTCGCATGAAACACCAGAACCGTCGCCCGGAGACCGCCGCCGTTCGCGGCAACGCTGACCTCGATAAGAAGAACGCTCCGGTCACCCCGCCGATCTACCAGACGTCGACCTTTGAGGTCACCGACAATGACGAGCAGGTCCGCGTCACCTCAACCGACCGCTATTACACGCGCTGGGGAAATCCGACCATCACCCTCGCCGAGGAGACCTTGGCCGCGCTCGAAGGCACAGAAGGAGCCCGGGTCTTCGCTTCCGGCATGGGCGCGATCACGACCACGATTCTCGCCCTGCTCAAATCCGGCGATCACATCGTCGCCCAGCGCGACATTTACGGTGGAGTCACGAAGTTCCTGTCGCAGTGGCTTCCCAAGCTCGGCATCGAAACCACGTTTGTCGATACCAGCGACTACGAGCAGCATGCGAGGGCTATCCGTCCGAATACGCGCCTGCTCTATCTGGAATCACCCACGAACCCGACCCTCCGCGTCGTCGATTTCAGGAAGACCGCCGCGCTCGCCAAGCAGCACGGCTTGATTAGCATGATTGACAGCACGTTCGGGACGCCGGTCAATCAGCGTCCGGCGGACTCCGGCATCGACCTCGTCATGCACTCCGGTACGAAGTTCTTGAGCGGCCATGCCGACCTTACCTGCGGTGTCGTCTGCGGACGCCAGGAATTGATGGATCGGCTCTGGGAAACCCGCACCACTCTCGGCAATTGCATGGACCCGCATGCCGCGTGGCTGCTGGTCCGCGGCCTCAAGACGCTCGCCGTCCGCGTAGCTCGGCAGAATGAGAATGCACTGCGCGTCGCCGAATTCCTCGAGCAACATGCCAAAGTCCGCCGCGTCCACTATCCGTTTTTGAAGAGCCATCCGCAGCACGCAATCGCCCGCGAACAAATGATCGGCGGCAGCGGCATGGTGACCTTCGAAGTCGAAGGCACCGGGGAAGACGCGCGCCGCGCCAGCGAAGCCATGCGCCTGTTCACGCTGGCCACCAGCCTCGGAGGAGTCGAGTCGCTCGTTTCCATCCCTGTGCTGACATCCCACGCCATGATTTCTCCTGAGCAGCGTAAAGCCATGGGAGTTACCGACCAGATGGTGCGGCTCTCGGTAGGAATCGAAAGCGTCGACGATTTAGTTGCGGATCTCGAGCACGCGCTCGAAGCGGTGGGCGCCCGCCAGACCGTACCCGTGGGCTAGGGATCAAGTTTCATTCCAGAGAGCGAAATTTTCGAGAGGCGTCATCCCGAAGTCCCGCGTTTTCACCAGCGGGAGGAGGGATCTCCCGCATGGCGTACAGCCAACGACAATTAATCTGACTCACTTCCCCCCAAAAAGACCGGCCCCTTGCGAGGCCGGTTTTGTAACTCCCGAACAAGAAGTTCTGTCTAGAAGGTAAACCGCGCGCCAAACTGGAATTGACGCGGGGTATTGATGGTGTTGGTGATTTGCCCGAACGGCAGACCTTGCGCCGCGGCGTCAACAACGCTGGGAACCGTTGGATATCCATATTGGGCCGTGTTCGTCATGTTGTAGCCGGAGATGTCAAAGCGCAGCGCTTTGGTTTCGGAAAACTTGAACGACTTGTAAATCGAGAGGTCCAAATCGCGCGCTCCCCGTGTACGAACGTGATCTAGATAAACGGGAGCCGTTCCGGGACTGTAGGGGTTAACCGCGCCGCCATTTTCTGTGCCGGGCTGAACGAAGCAGTTGTTGTTGAACCAGGCAGCCGGGGTATGAGGCGCACCCCTCGATGGGTCGCAAGTCACGTCGGCCCGCTGGCTGAAATAGGAGGGAGCCGTTCCCGAAAGTGGTGAGTTGATGGGAACGCCAGTGCTGAGGTAGACGATGCCATTTACCGTCCAGCCACCGGCAATCGCGTTCGCGATGCCGTTCAAATTCATGCGTTGGCCTTTACCAATGGGCAGGTCGTACGATACCTGGCCGGTGAACTGGTATTTGACGTCCTGAGGGGCAATCGAGTGTTCGTACCCCAGGTTTCTCCAGTCTTGCGGCGCCCCATTGTGGCTACCAACGAAGGCCAGAGGAGGGTTTCCGTCGTCGGTAATCAGTTTCCCCCATGTAAACGTAGCCAGGGTCGTGAAATGCCCCGTCAGCCGCTTTTGCACTTTGGTTTGCAGGGAACTGTATTCAGAGTCTCCTATCCCATAGCCATGGACGATGACGCCATTGCCGCTTCCATAGCTGCCATTGCCGAATTGGGGATACGCCTGGAGTACCGCCCATTGGGGAACTGTGGCTCCGAAGTTGGAGTTGAGGCTCACCGGTCCAGCGTTGGGCACCATGCAACTCGGGTCAGGGACAACGCACAGTGACGAACCGTATTGCGCGATCGTACCCAGATCGAGCTGGTTTAGATCGACACTACCGAACGGCATAAAAAGACCACGGCTGCCCACGTAGGCCGCACTGACGACCACTTGATGCGGCAACTCATACTCGAAGCCGAAGTTGAAATTGTAGGTAACGGGTGTTCGCTGGGACCGCAGGACTGTGCTCAATGTGATTCCCAAATTGTTGGCCAGACCTGCCGGCGCGGTGGTGAAAACCGGAATCGTGCCGGTGGGGAATGGATTGCTCAATGAGTACGGGACCATGAAGTTGTCCGCTGGGCCCGGCGCGCAGGTACCGCTGGTGCTGTTGAAAGTCGTATCCCCACTACCGAGGGTGCAGGTGGAGTTCCACGGAGTAGAAGAAGAAAATCCGTCCGTGTTCAGGCCGGCGCTGCCAACATTGTGAGTGCTCGGGCCGAAGTAGAAGCCTGCGCCACCGCGCACAACGAAGCGAGTGATCGGCTGCCATGCGAAACCAAGGCGCGGGCCGAAGTCGTGCAAATTTGCTGAGTACGGCGAGCGATTACCGCTGTTAACGTAGACTTCCGCTCCCGTATACGGGACGCCATTGGAAGTAGCGCCGACCGTAGGATTGAAGTATTCCTGGCGGTTGAACCGCTCGTTGCGCCCGCCGAAGATGTCCCAACGTAGGCCGGCAGTCAGCGTTAAACGAGTGGAGGCATGGTAGGTGTCCTCGACAAAAGTTGCATAGTAAGGGTTCGATTCCGCGGCAAAAACGTCTTTCGTGAAATTGGGGTAATCGTTCTGTTCGTTGCCGGGGAACTCGCCCATACCGATGAGCAGCGAAGCGTAATCGCTGCCCCCGGAAACGCTGGCAACGGTCTGATCGGTGGCGCTCACGTCGAAGGCATAGGCGCCGGCCGCCGCGGGGGGTTGGCCGACGTTCAGATACCGTTTCATCCACTCGAATCCGAATGAGATTTCGTGCTTGCCGTGAATCTTGGTGATGGTCGCGTTGGCGTCGCTGTTCTCGCTAGCGTAGACAAAGTTGTTGTAGTCCGCCGTGCCGCCAACTCCTCCTCCCACATCGTCAAAAACCACGAAGGGAAGTTGCTTGAACACTTGGTCGGCCGCAAGCGAAGAGGGAAAGCCAACCGGATTCCCATTCACGCTGCCTAGATTCGTAATGTCGGTACTCAGCCATGCTGGATTTCCCTGATTCTCAAAATGCCGCGTGAACGAGTAGCGAAGGTTCAGAACCGTGGTGGAATTGAGGGTCAGATCGTCCGCCACCAGCACATTGCGCCCGTTGGTCGTGTTCTGGGCATAGTCGAGATCCCACCCGCTGGGAAAGACGTTCGCCGTGGAGAAGATCAGCTTGTCATAGGAAAAGCGAGTGAATATCCGCTGTTTCTCGCTGACGATCCAGTCCACCCGGCCGTCGAACCTGTGGGCTTTAAACGGGTCCAAACCCGGCACTTGATAATTGTTCTGAACGTCACTTGTTGCCGCGTCACAACTCACGGGATCGGGATAATTACAGAGTGGCATCTTCGACAGATAGAGCGCCCCGATGGAATTCGGCATCGTGATTTTATTCCCGGAAAACGGCTGGCGCTGATAGCAGGGGGCCGTTGCTCCGGGTGGGCATGGGACCACCACCTCCGGCAGCGTCGGGTCGTAAATCGTGAAGCCCATGGCCGAAAAGTCGCCGGTTCTTTCCGCGCTGGTGGGAACTGAGTAAGTTTTCACACCCTCGTATTGCTGCTGCTGCGTGTCCTCGTAATCGGCGAAGAAGAAGAGCTTGTCTTTCTTGATCGCTCCACCGATGGCACCCCCTTCCTGGTAACGGTGGAAGTCGGGGGGCGTGTTGGGTTGGCCTGCCGCCAACTGGCCCTGCTTTGCGAAATATTCATTCGCAGATAAAGCATTGGGCCGGAACACGCCGAACACATCGCCGTGCAGCTTGTTTGTGCCGGACTTGCTTACCAAGCTGATAACTCCCGCGCCGCCACTCTGATAAGAGGCCGGAGTATTCTGCGTCTCGACCCGGACTTCATCGATGCCGTCCTCGGGAATGTTCATGGCTGGGATGATGGCCGCCGCATTGTTCTCGGCGATACCAATTGGGCTGCCATCTAGCATGTAATAGACCGATCCGACGAGGGAACCGTTGATGGTGTCAGCGGAGACATCAACTCCCGGGCGCCCGACAGAGATGTTCTGCACCGACTGCATCGAATCGCTCGAGTTGGGGGAACCATTCACTGGAATCACGCCCGCGCTCAACTGGACCAGATCGAAGACGTTGCGGTACAGCAACGGGACGCGGTCGATGGCTTCCGCGGGGATCAGCGAACCTACGGTAGAGTTACTCGGCTCGACCAGTTCCGTTCCCGCCGTCACCGTCACCGTCTCTGTCGCTGCACCGACGTGGAGACTGAGGTTCACCTGCGTCACCTGATCGACGTCGACGACTATTTTGTCCTGCGCGACGCTGGCAAACCCGGTCTGGCTCGCCTTCACTTCATATACGCCGGGATTGAGAGAGATGAACGTGTAAAACCCCGCCGAGTTCGTCGTCGTATGTAACGACACGCCCGTCGCGTGATTGATCAGCACGATCTGCGCACCCTGAACGATCGCCCCACCAGGATCAGTGATGGTCCCGCTGACGCTGCCTCGTCCGGCTTGACCGAATGCGGCGATTCCTGTGAGAACGATAAAGATAAAAGCCAGGCAGAATGTGAAACGCCGTGTGTTCATTCTTTCCCTCCTGAGTTGGCGATGTCGAACTCCCGGTTAGTCAAAACAGGTTTATTAAAACGTATGAATAGTGCGTTTATTGAGTATCCTCTGTCAAGAAAAAACGCCCTCCCGTGACCCCGGGCACAGCTTCCCTGTGCCTCCCGAATCAATACGGCAACCGCCACGTCGAACTCGACTCACGGGTTTAAAACCTTCTTCCTTCATCACAACCTCTTGGTCGATTCTCTTACCACGAGTTCCGGTGCCACCTTGCGATGCGCTGCATTGACCTCGCGCTTTTCTAAAACGGCATTGATCCCGTCAATCACGATCCCGACAGCCGAAACGCCCATCCCCTCCATCGGCTGACGTACGGTAGTCAGCGATGGCGTGTAAATCGCCGACGTCGACACATCATCGAAACCAATCACCGAGCACTGTTCCGGAACTTTGATCCCCGCCTTGTTCAATGCCCGAATCGCGCCAAACGCGCTCATGTCGTCAAATGCCAGCAACGCCGTAAAGTGGCGCTTCTGGCGAATTAAGTCCTCCGTCAGCTTGTAGCCCAACTCGAAACTGGAAAGCGGATCGCTGGACTCCGGCATTTCCATCACCAGTTTGGCGTCTAACTCCAAGCCGTATTGTCGGGCGCAGCTGCGAATGCCCTTCCAGCGCGGTGCGCTATCGGTCAGCGCTTTCGGACCGCGAATGATCGCGATTTTTTTGTGACCGAGCCCCTGCAAATGCTCGAGCGCCAGATGTCCGCCGAGTTCATTGTCGACGATGACCGAGCTGATCGAATCCGTTTTCAGTTCGCATCCGATCATCGCCGTCGGGATGCTGCGCTTTTCGAGATCCGCGAGAAGATTGATATCCAAAAACACCCAGTTGGCAATCACGATCAGCGCTTCGATGCGCCGGTCCAACAGCATCTCCAGATAACGCTCGAAGCGCGTGCCCTCGTTGTGCACATCGGTAAGAATTGGCAGATACGACGCCTGGTAGAGTGTGTTCTCGATGCCGCGCAAAATCAGCGTGCAGAATGGGTCCGTCATGTCGAACACCATGACGCCCACCGTATGGCTGCGCTTGCTGCGCAGCGAGCGGGCGAACTGGTTGGGCCGATATCCGAGCTTTTGCGCGGCCCGTTCAATTCGCTGCTTCGTGACCGGCGGGATATAGCGCGACAGTGGCGCGTTATTCAGCACGATCGACACTGTGGTCGAAGAGAAACCGCTTTCCTTCGCCACGTCACGAATGGTCACCATCGCTGAACCTTGCGCCGAATCAGCCTCGGCAGCTGCATGGACAAAATATTGTGATTGCGCGGCTCAACTCGATCACAGCTACAGCTAGAGAGTAATACCTATGTCAAGCGCGCGGATTACACTTCCAGGTTCCGCTCCCGCCTGCGCCCCCACGCGTGCCGAAGATAATTCGTAAAAACGTCGCACCCGAATCACCATCTTCTGACCGCGAAATGTCATCTCATTCTTAACGAGAATGCTCGGACAGAGCTGGATTTCAAGTGGTACACTGGCCGCGTCCGCAAGTTCTCCTTCACGCATAACCGCAAGTCGCCGCTCCACGAGGAGGTAACGTCATGAAACGCTTTCTGAAAATTTTGGCCATCATTATCGGCGTCCTGATCATCCTTCTGATCGCGCTTCCCTTCATCATCGATGCGAACACCTTCAAGCCGAAGCTGGAATCGGAGTTGACTGATGCCCTCGGACGCCCGGTTACCGTGGGCAATCTTTCCTTGTCGCTACTTTCCGGCGGCGTTTCGGCCGACAACATTGCCATCGCAGACGATCCCCAATTCAGTAAGGCACCGTTCGTGCAGGCGAAATCGTTGAAGGTGGGCGTCGAAATGATTCCGCTCATCTTTTCCCGAACCATCAATGTCACCGAATTGACGCTGGAGAATCCGCAGATCAGTCTCGTGAAGTCGGAAGATGGGCAGAAGTGGAATTTCTCGAGCCTGGGGACAAAACCCGGAACTTCTGTAACGGCGCCATCCGAGCCCGCCGCCGAAAAAACAGCGCCGGCCTCATCGCCGAAATCTTCGCGCGCCGCCGCGAATTCAAAACCTCCCGCAACTGCTCCGGCATCAGAAGCCGCAGCTTCGACGCCGGCGGCCGCCCCCAACTTGTCCGTCACCAAGCTCAATGTCAAAGACGGACGCCTTACCGTATCGCGCGCCGATTCGACCCAGAAGGAACGTATATACGACAAAGTAAATATCGAGATCACTAACTTCTCGTTCACGTCGTCGTTTCCCTTCCAGATGACCGCTGACTTGCCCGCCGGAGGCTCGCTCAAGTTGACGGGAAACGCCGGCCCGATCAACATCGGCGATGCGGCCCGTACGCCGCTTCAGGCGCAAATCAATGTGCAGAAGATGAACCTTGCGACCTCTGGCTTTATCGATCCCGCCGCCGGCATCGCGGGCTTCGCCAATCTCGACGGTAATCTTGCCTCCGACGGTCGTGAGGCAAAAGTCAACGGCAAGCTAACAGTCGCGAATTTACAGGTCGTTCAGAAGGGTTCTCCCGCCGGCCGCCCCGTGGACATCACCTTCGCCGCAGTACACAATCTCGTAAAACAAACCGGAGAACTGACCCAGGGCGATGTCGCCATGGGGAAGGCCGTCGCGCACCTCACCGGCACTTACGATGCGCATGGCAAAGTAACTTCGGTGAATTTGAAGCTGAACGGCCAAGGCATGCCGGTCGACGATCTCGAGGCCATGCTGCCGGCGGTTGGCGTGGTATTACCTCCAAAGGCAACACTGAAGGGCGGCGATCTGAACGTTACGACGGACAGCACTGGCCCGGTTAATGATCTAGTTACTACAGGAAACGTTAAGCTGGAAAATACTCAGCTTGCCAATTTCAATTTGGGATCGAAAATGTCCGCAATCTCGGCCCTCTCCGGCAAGAACACCGGCAACGACACAACCATCCAGAACTTCAGTTCTGATGTCCGCACCTCGCCGCAAGGCACGGTCGCGCAAAATATCAACCTCACCGTTCCCGCCATCGGCGTCCTCACCGGAGCAGGAACCGTCAGCCCGTCCAACGAACTCGCTTTCAAAATGAACGCCCAAGTCGGCGGAATGGGCATTCCCTTCGCCGTTCAGGGAACCGCTTCCGATCCCAAGTTCACCCCTGACGTGAAAGGATTGGCAACTGGACTTCTCCAGAACGCCCTTTCCAACAAGGGAAATACCAACCAGCAGAACCCCCTCAATAACGTGATGGGGCTGTTCAAGAAACCGCCGAAGAAATAACTAATAAGAAGAAAAAAGGGACGCGGGCCTCACCGCGCCGTCTTCCCTTCAATTCAGGCGCGCCAAGAACTGCATCGTACCTATTTACTATTAAGAATATTTGTTTTATCTTTATGAAATATGGCCACACCTACCTCGACCATCTCCGAAGGATTAGGGCGTTATTCCATCGGGGAAAAACTGCGTACCCTGCGCCTCCGCAAGAGCATGGGGTTGGTAGAACTCGGCAAGCACACCGGACTCTCCGCTGCGCTCCTTTCCAAACTTGAGAGGGGGAAATTGTTTCCCACGCTTCCCACGCTCTTGCGCATCGCCCTGGTGTTTGGTGTAGGGCTGGACTTTTTCTTCACCGACGAGCGGAAGCGTCGAGTAGTGGGCGTCGTGCGGAAACAAGAGCGAGTACGCTTCCCTGAGCGGCCTGGCACCGAGGAGGTTCAGTACTTCTTCGAATGCCTGGACTATCGAGCCACCGAGCGCAAAATGAGCGCCTTTTTTGCGGAATTTCAAGAAGTCCCGCCTGAAAAGCTCAAGCCCCACCAGCATGCGGGAGTCGAATTTCTGTATGTCATCAAGGGTTCACTGACCCTTAAGATCGCCAGCGAAGAGTTCCATCTCGAGCCCGAGGATGCCATTTATTTCGATTCTGCCGTCCAGCACAGCTACCGCCGTAAGGGGCCGAAGCCCTGCAGCGGGATTATCGTCACTGTTCCTCAGTCTTAACCCAAATACCGAGGGAAGGGGCTTTTCCCTTATCCTTCGCCCTGTCCTTGTGGCCCTTGCTAAAGCTGCACGTCGGTACCTAATGTGGTATCTCCTTTGATTGACAAGGCCGGATGGGCATTCCATACTCGCGATTACAGTTAAACAACTTGTAACTTGCTGACTCGGGAACCAGGGTTTGTATGCCCTGTGGCCGAGTATGCCTTTATCCCCCAAAAGATTGAGCATTTCCCAACCAGGAGGATCGTCGTGTTGAAGCCAAGTCTTTCGAAACTATGGATGCCCTCCATTTGCCTGATTGCGTGCGCAGTCGCGGCCCTATTTCTCGGAAGCCGTGTTCACTCGCAAGCATCAGCCAAATCGGCATCGTCGCCAGCGCCGGGAATCACCTTGCAGCAGAACAGCAGGGCGCGCGCCGATTTCGCGGCTCTTCCCCTGGCCTTTGAGGCCAATCAGGGGCAAACTGATCCGAACGTAAAATACCTCGCGCGCGGCGCCGGATATACCGTGCTCCTCACCCCCACGGAAACTGTGTTTGCGCTGTCACAGAGTTCGCACAAGGCGGGCCGGCCTGGCTGGAAGGCATCAGCATCCGAACCGGACAAGAGCGCGACGATCTCCATGTCCCTCGCCGGGGCCAATCCGAAGCCGGTTATCGCCGCTTCGAACCAACTGCCGGGACAAACCAATTACTACATCGGCAACGACCCCAGCAAGTGGCAAATGGGCGTGAAGCAGTATGCTGCCGTCAACTACGCCGAAGTCTATCCCGGCGTGAACATGGCGTTCCATGGTCAGCAGCGCCAGTTCGAATTTGATTTTGTCGTCGCCCCCAATGCCAATCCGGCGCCCATTCGCCTGGGCGTGCACGGCGCACAAAGCATCTCTACCGATGCGTCCGGCAACCTCGTTCTCAGTTCTTCTCTTGGCGATGTCACGCTCCACAAGCCAGTCGCGTATCAGCAGAAGGACAATGGCCGCCAGCCAGTCGACGCTCGTTTCGTAGTACAGGCGAACAATGCCGTCAGCTTCGAATTAGGCTCTTATGATCGCAGCCGGGAACTGGTCATCGATCCTTCCGTGACCTACGCCACTTATCTTGGCGGGACCGCCGAGGACGACGGATTGGCAATCGCCGTCGACTCCTCGGGCAACGCCTACGTCACCGGGCAAACTAAATCTCCCACCTTCGGAGGACAAACGAACCCCGTAGCGAATTTTGCCGTTTTCGTCACCAAGGTAAACTCGGGTGGAACTGGGCTCACTTATACCGACATCTTTGCCGCTACTGGTACCGGCTCAGGTAACTGTTCGGGCACCGGCATCGCACTTGATAGCAGCGGGAATGTCTACGTAGCCGGCAGCGCAACCGCCGGCTTCCCGACGAAAGTGCCCTACCAAGTTGCTTTCGGTGGCGGCGGTCTCGATGCTTTTGTACTGAAGCTGAACACCTTGGGAGTCCTCGTTTATTCCACTTACCTCGGAGGAAGCGGACCGGACAACGCAAACGCAGTCACTGTGGACGCTTCCGGAAACGCTTATGTGGTTGGAGAAACTCAGTCGACGGATTTCCCAACCATGAATCCGATCCAGTCGATCAAGGGGACCGACGACGCGTTCGTCACCAAGCTCAACAGCTCCGGCTCGGCGCTGGTCTATTCCACCTACCTCGGCGGATCCACCGGAAACCTGGCCACGGGTGTTGCTCTCGACAGTTCAAACAACGCCTATGTCGCTGGCATTACGATCTCGATGGATTTTCCAATTCAGCCGAGTACAGTGATTCAGCCCACGTATGCCGGCTCGGACGATGCCTTCGTCACCGAAGTCAAGGCCGACGGATCCGCCTGGGTTTACTCCACCTTCCTGGGCGGCAGTGGAACGGACGATGCCTTTGCGATCGCAGTCGACCCCGCTGGCGAGGCCTACGTTACAGGTAGGACCACCTCCTCGAACTTCCCCACATTAAATCCAGCGCAACCATCGCTCGGCGGAAACTCGGCAACCAATGTCTTCG
>Ga0070731_10002605_pt1 | contig 17014 bp, 9 predicted proteins | sample Coa_R1_2_FD_66448 | JGI IMG/M metagenome (GOLD analysis project Ga0070731, IMG submission 66448) | Surface soil microbial communities from Centralia Pennsylvania, which are recovering from an underground coalmine fire - Coalmine... | ecosystem: Environmental > Terrestrial > Soil > Unclassified ...
ATCTGCCTGCCGGCAAAGACGATGAGGCGCAGGAGCGGTGGCAACTGCGATTCCTGCGAAACATGAAAATACACGTCATCCGGCAGGCGCTTTCCGATTTTGAGCTTTCCTATGGCGGCCTTTACCGTCTCCGGGTTTCCGAGCCCAAACAAGAAGGCCTCGGATTCCTTGAGCGATTGCTGGTAATTGGACCACAATGTCTTGACATCAGCCTGAACGTCCTGCGGCAGGGACCTGAACGCCATCGGCTTCGATCCCTGCAGACGGATCATGGCAAGTGAAATCAGCAGGTCCTCTCGTCGCTGCCGCTGCACTTCATCCAGAGTGTCGGGGTGAATGACCTTCCATAACAACCGGTTAATCCTGTGCCTGGAGCCGAACTCGGCTTCCAGTGGCTCATATGCGTCGAATTCGCTCGCAAGCGGGAGGCGCCCCAACTTTCGCACGATGTCCAAGAGCGCAGAGGCCTCGGGATGATTCTCAAATTCCTCGACCGCGTCCTGCTGGGGCCGAACGGCTCTCTGGAACGCGGTATCCGCTACATACCGGCTTTCCTCGCCGCTTTCCTTGAAAGCGTAAGCGACCCCAAGCCCTGCAATATACGGCCGCACGCCCAGCGTGTCACCGACGAACTGGCGAAACTCCGCCTGTGAATAGATCTTCTGGAAGGAACCGCGGCTTGTGATCAGGCCGTCCTGAAAAGGAAGGCCTGTCTCCAGGGATTGATCCACGCGAACAGCCACGACAAGCGCTTTTGCCGCTAAGTCAAAAGCTTTCCGAAGCGTTTCCGTGCGTTCCGCCGGATCTTCGATGACATTGAGGACGTATCCGAGATTTACGATGTCCGCCGGACGCAGCGGCGCGTCCGGGCGGAAGTGCGGGTCCCATCCTTCAGCCTTAAGCCCGCTTTTCTGCAGGAGGCCTACATCGTGGCCATGGCCGCACCCGTAATCGAAGACTGTCCGGTCTTCCTGGATCAGGCGATGGCTGAAGGCAAGCGAAATTGGCCTAGAAAACTGGAATCTGTGTATGGCCGTTCGATGCCGCGCGATAGATGTTTGACTGCTCATCAGAGTCGCTTTCCCTAAAAGGCGCTTGCCGCCTTTCTCCAGCCGCTGCCTACACTTCCTCTTCCGTGGGAGGAGGAGCTACCTCTTCTTCCGTCGGAGGCGTGGGCTTATCGAGGGCCGAAGCGATGACCTGGCGCTCAGCCTCGGGTAGCTTGCCCACTAGGTCGGCAAGAGCGCTCTCGTACTGCGTGGTTGCTTCCTTGCTCATCTTCGCGCGGTCTTTTTCACCGACATTCGTTTCTTCGATACCCTTGGCCCGGCAGAAAATCCTCACTTTCTGGCGGAAGAAGGCGCTGAGAACGTCCTTCCTGCATTGATCCCGATAACCCTGGATAAGATCCCCGAGAACTTTATCCTGGGGCCGCCAAAGCTCAAGAAATATGTACCGGAAGCGCGGCCACTCGTCCGGCTTAAGCTCGGTCGGGATTACAATGCTCCTGAGCGTCGTCTCACTTGGGCTTATTGTCATCGTCGGCGACCCGAAGGTGCCGCTCACCGAACCCACGAACGTCGAAAGCACGCGCTTGGCGTCACTATCCACCGTGGGAGCGAAGAACTTATTCAGGCAGGCGATATATTCATCGAACATCGCCATTTCGGCCTCGTCCCCTGTCAACCGCAACTCGCCGTTGTCGCGGCCGTGGAAATCTTCCATCATGAAGAAGAACGTGGAGAAAAGCGCAATCTGGAAGGCTGCCGTCGTGAGATCGCCCTTATAGAGCGTATCGACGTGGGAATACAAATACTGCCATTTCGCGGACGCCATGGATGGCAGCAGCTTCTGCGTACGCTTGTGCCGGAATTCCGTTTCATACTTGACGATGTTGGTCTGAAGATTTTTCAGTTCGACCAGGATTGCGTCGAGTTCGGATGCTTGCTTGAGGCGTTTCAATTCCCGCTGCTCATGCGCTTCGTCCGAGAGATCTTCAACGTATTTGAGGAAAACGCGCAGCACCCCCTGCCCCTCAAATAGCATCGCGTGCGTGCGTTTGTCGGTCTGATTCCTGAGCTCGACCTCGATGTCGGAGGAAGCGGCCGCCAACGCGGCGTACGGATGAAATTCCTTGAAGCCCTTGAGGATGTATTTGAGGTATCGCTTATTGAACGAGCCAAGTAAAGCTTCAAGGGTTTCCTTAGTGAAGCTGCTGCGTGTAGTTGAGGCGGCAACTTCCGCCCCGAGGAGATTAGCGCCGTCCAGTCGGCGCAGGATCGTATCATCGATGTTCTTCCTGAGCCAGTAATTTGAAGTCCCATGAACAGCGAAACCACTGGGCTTCTGATTGAGCATCAGGGCCCGCTCCAGCAGATGGTGAAGATGCATGACGCCTGACAGCGCCACTGCCGAGGTGAGGACGCTGCGATCCTTCTCCGCATCCAGCTCGAAATTCCAAAGCCGGAGCCGGTTTGGCGAATCGATCTGATACGACTTGACCTCTTCGAGGATGGCGCGCTCGAAGAAAGCAACCAAGTCCTTGTCGTTCAGCAGAATATTCCGGGCTTTGGTGACGGGCCGCGCGTTCTTGTTGAGCGCCAGAAAGACCGCTCGGCAGGCCTCCGTCACGCGGTAATGCGGTGCGTCACCTGAGAGCGTCGGAAACGTGCAGATCGCCATTGGGAGAGAAACGTTCTTCAGGTCGAACTGCCCAAGATGCTTACTGGACCAGCGTGTGTAGTAATGGGTGAAAGCCGCGGTGTTGTCGGGCCAGCCCTTGATATTGCGATAAAGCGCCAGTAGCGCCATCGCGCGGTGCTGCCCGTCGACGATGACGATCTTGCACCGGTTGGTGTTTATGCGGAGGCGGGCGTTGTCGAATTCGAGAATGTCGCCGTTCGCTTCAAGCTGCTCAAACTCAAACGATTCCTTACCCTTTGAACCGGACCGCTGAATACGGCGCGAAAAGCCTGTGTCCTCGATAACCTCTTCCGTGATTGCCGGATAGGAGTTTTGAAGCTGCTTCTGTGGTCCGACTGGAACAACGACAGCCACGATCGGCGGAAAGAACTTGACCGCTTGGCCGGGCTCCAATAGATACGGGATCAGTTCAGTCGAAACTCGCCCATCGTCGATGTCGCGTTGCATGAGATCGTCGAATCCCATGTCCTTCGTCTGGAAAATCTCGCGCACAGGGAGAAGGTTTGCAAACAAGCGCTCCTTGTGCCCACCATCGAGATCGAAGCTGATATGCGTCTGAATGTACTTCACGGGAATCGATGGCGATTCCGGCGCGGCGGGTGTGACCGAGAACGTACCCAGTGCTCCCTGAATCTCAAGGTCAAGGCCCGAAACGACGTTTAGGATTGGTGGCATTAATTTCTCCCGCAAAGCGGATAGTTGATCCGGTTCAAAATATTTTCCAAATCGTAGCGAATAGAATCGTTCACAGGCAGCTCCAGGGTATTAACGATGAGGCAGCTAGGGCGAAATCCCCGGATGAGAGAGACCTCGTAGGCGAACTTATGGTCGCGGTCGGCTTCGCTGTCCGAGTCAGTCTCGGGCATTACTGTCAACGCCCCTGCGGCCTGTAAATGCTGAAGCGAGTTGATTAGATGAACGTGCTGTTTAAGGCGCACGCGAAGAGACGTTGCGACTCCGATGTAAATAGGACTGGAAAACTGGGGAATCGCGAGACGCAACGTCCGCTTGATTTCGTAAAGGTTTGACGGCGTCTCCGCCAGGCGCTTGATAAGCGAAAGAGACATTTCCACATGGTGGGCAAGCAGTCCCTGGTATTTGGGCTTGAGCTTACCGGAAAGGGAGACAAAATACGGTACCTCTTTGTAATACCGAAAGAGATGAACGTCGAGGAAGGAGCGGATAATTTCGTACCGCGCCTCTTCCGACGGTTCGAGCTCCACGCTCTCGATGCAATCCGCTATGTCCTTATCCGTCAGCTCCAACCGGTAATACCAGGCGTAAACGCCTGGTGAATCTGGTGCTCCCGCAATTTCACTGAACCGAAAAAGTTGTGTCGACACGCGTTTTCCAACGAAGCAACGCTCTTACAAGTTGCAGACCATACAGGGCTCTGTATCGTCTTCCTCGTCGAGCGCATCCGCAAAGATCTGAAACAGCTTCTCCGACGGCGCCCGCTTTGCCGCCGCGCTCATTGCCTCTTCCTGTTTTCTCTTGATTTCAGCAACCCGCTCGGGCTGCTCAAGTTCCGAAAGGCTCTCGGCTTGATTCCATGTGTAGCGAATGCCTTTTTCATCGTCGATTTTTTCGTACTGCTTCGCCATCTCGAAAAGCTCGGGGTGATGCTCTTTAAGGCCGACCCACTCCGATTTGCGCTGGAAGAAGCAGAAATAACAGCCCGAACGCGTGCGCCACTTGTAATACTCCGGCATGCCAAGCCCGTTGTCGTCGAGTATCCGCATGACGTCGGCCTTCGCGATCCCGTGTTCCTTAAACGGGTACTTCGGCGTGATGTTGGGCTTGGAAGAGATATAGCCGTCCCGGTCCTCGTCGGCGCGAATGGCGATATAACTTATCGTCTGATCGTCACCGACATAGTCCTCGAAAGGCTTAAGCTTCAGTTTGCGGGTACACCATCGCATCCGGGAGGAAGGTAGATAGTTTCCATAGACCTTCAGCCAATGATCGAAGTCTCTTTCTGGATTGAGGCGCACGACTGGCTTTCCGAGGAAAGCTTCCAACCGCTCCAAATATTCATACGTCTCCTGAAGCTCGTACCCTGTATCGCAAAAGAAGTATTCCATCTGCGGAATCTTGTCCCGCATGAACAGGGCGAGCGCAGCGCTGTCTTTTCCGCCTGAGATGCCAAGGACGTGCCGTACCGGTTTAACGGGCAAGCGAACTCCTTTCGATCTTCTCGTGATCCTCGGCCTTCTCAACAGGGATGTATTCCTGCACCACGGACCCGAGAATTGCCAGCGCCAGGTTCTGGCGTTCCTCCAGCCCTAAATCTGCAAGGGCCTGCCGGACATGCAGAATACCGGTTGCCAACAAATCGCGGTCCCGTTTCTCTACAGTAGCTACAATTTCACGCTCGGCGCTGAACTCGTCGGTTACACTCACTCGAATCAGCCGTGCCGGGTCATCGGCGGATGCCGGGCGCTTGCTGCGTTCGAACACAATGGCTTCGATGTGGCGGAAGCTCCGCACCATTTCACTAAGTGCGATTTCAAAGCGTGCGCGGTCGCTGTCAATCCAGGTTTTCGGAACCTTGCCGACAAGCATCGTCGCTATCGCTTCGGCCCATTGGGCATCCACGGCGTCCGGTTCGGCTAGATGGTGCGCAAAGGCACGTAGCCGGGGCTCGACGCAATTCTCGAATACAGCGGACGCGCGCCGCTGGACGGCTACTCGGCCGGTTTCGGAGGAAATATTAAAGGCCCGCAGGACCAGATTATGGATTTCGGCGACCAGGTCGTCATAGGCACGCTGGAGTTCCACGAGCGTGCTCCGCCAGGACTTCAGGAAGACCGTGGCGTTCATGTCCGCGCGCGAGCGCAGATCGAAGGGAGGAAGCCCAAACACGCCCGGAAGATCGCGGAAGAGTAGGAGGTCGGGCTCTTTAGCCCCGAACAGGCACTCGCGAACCCGAATGGCTTCTGGCGATAACGTCTTAGTCTGCTTGGTGTACGCCGGTAGCCGATGCAGGAACTTGAACAACGGTCGCATGAGCGCGACTAGATCCCACTTTTCCTGCGCAGGCGACGCTCCAAGGACGGCCGCCATCTCGCGAAAAACTTCCTTGCGCACGCCCTCGATGCGGTAACGGCGCAGGTGAAAACGTTCAGGACTCTTGAGCAGCCGCTCAAAAAGCTCGATAGATACTTCAGGAACGAATCCGCCATCCTCATAGAAGGCCACTTCGCTGTCGAAGTGCAACACTGCGGCGCAGAGGAAGATCGGAAGGACGCCAGCTTTCAGGCCATATGGAGGATCTTGAAGGCGCGCAAACAACTCCTGAATCGGGCGGCGCTCCACTTCGCACGTAGTGAGGAAAGACTCGATCGCCTGCCATACGCCCATGAAGGATTTTGCCCTGGGAGGGCCGAATTCAAAACCTTGGAGACCTTCACGATGAATGCCGGTCTCTTCGAGGAGTGAAGCGTATATGCTCACTTCCGGGGGATAGCCACTGAGTCCCAACCGAGCCTCGGCACCCTTCTGGATCATCGCGTCGAGAAGATTTCGCCGGGCCGCAGCCGCTGCGGACGATAAGGAGCGGCGGTTAATCAGCTCGTTTCGAAGAACAGGGGTTTTCTTGAAAATCTTCTCGCATAGAGTCGAAACGAGCGAACTGAGCCGCCGCACATCGAGCACTTTGAGCGGGATTCCATGGTGGTACCACTGCGTGCCTTGGTTTTTCCCCTCGCCGGGCGCGAACAAGCGCTGGACTTCGGCGGTCACCGTCCGCTCAGCGATGGAAAGCATGGAGCGAAGCTCACGCCGCGCTACCGCATCCGTTTGAAGTTCCGGCGTATTATTCTGAACCCAACGAAGCAGTTCCAGTTGACGTACGGCATCCCGCAGTGACAAACTCTCGCTCGGAATCGCAATCAGAACATCCTGCCTGTCCCGAACCTCTGTGCCGGCAGCGAGCGCCGCCAGATCCCTGGATTCTGCCTTTGTGGCGGGAAGGCAGTAAATGAGGATGCCGTCCGCATCGGCAGAGGGTGAAAGATGCCGGGAGAACGTCGCGGCGTCCGCGAAGCGAATCTCGAAATACCGCAGCGTACCGGTCTGATAGGAATGCCGCTTCGCGACGATCGGCCGGGGGCGCCAAGTGTCGTTGAGACGCTGGGCGATACCCACATTCTCGGTCATGCGTCGGGCCCCGAGGCGCAGTTGCGCCTCAAGATCGATGTCGCTGCCCTCCCAAAGGCCGATGGTGTCGTTATAACGCCGCTCGACGACGATGGACTTCTTCACGAGCGCAGCGCATAGCTTCGAGAGTTGCTGGGGCGGGAGAGATGTCGTGAAACTCAGGATCGGGAGGCTGGGCTTGAGATCGGCATAGCCGCCTATGGCGCTAAGCAGGCCGACATTCTTGATGATTCGAATCTCGGGCTCGGTCGAATTGACGGCGCGATCAAGCGCATTCTGGACTTCGGCCCAGCGCGCGGCAGCATCGCCCACATTCAGCCCGCTGCCAAGGCTTGCAGTCGTGTAATCGTACAAATTCGCGAGTTGATAGCACGGCAATTCACCGTTACCCGCTTCCTGATCCAGGAATTCCACGAAGCCATAGGGCTCCCGGGCCACAAGAAACGAGAATAGCGAGCGATGATTCTGGCCGAATTTACGGCATAACCTCGCAAGACTTAATACGGTTGCGGGATGAAGCGGCGCGCAGGCCTGCATCCGGGCGATGAAGTCCCGCTTTGCCACCCCGCGAGGCGCGAGGCTTAGTTTCCACGCTTCCTCGGCTTGAGCGAGCGCATTGGCGCGGAGGCGACGAATGGTTCCCGCATCCCCGGATTGCTGGATGGCGGCCGCCAAGAGGTCAGTGATTTCTTCTGGCGGTGCCTGATATGCAACATCCTCGAAGCGGCCTTGGATTTTCGCCCACTCCGCGCGCTGGTTGCCCGCAAGGTTCGCCGCATATTGCTCGAACGCCTGATGCAGAACAGTGACAAGAAGAAGGTTTGTGTCGGCGTTGCCGGTTGCCTCGGCAAGCAACTGCAGTACAAAAATGTCTCCGCGCTCCGGGTCAGCCGCCGCGAATTCAAGGAATTTTCCTAGCTCATCGATCACCAGCAAGACGCCTTGCGCGCGCCCCGTTTCCTGCAACATCACCGTCAGGCGGCAGATAAGTCGAACGACTTCGCGCGGATCGACGGCTTCGCCCTTATCCATCTGCTGCCGCAGCGCGTCGAGCTCCCGTAGGGGCGCGGGAGGGCGGCCCGTTGGGAAATAGGGCCAAATATCGCGACTGCAAGCTTCGGCAATGGCTGGCAGGAGAGGTCCCGATGACCCGCCGACGAGGATGGAGCTAAAGCCTATTTTGTCGATCCGGCCTCGGTGCTTTCGCTCAAACAGCTCTTTATGCGCTGCGGGCTGCTGGTCTCTCAGGATGGCGCGCGCCTTGCGCACAAAATCATTTCCCGGGAAGCCGAACAAGTTCGCGAGGAACAGCGCGAAAGCCGATTTGCCCGAGCCATATGCGCCGGTGATCGTCCATGCGCGCTGGCTTAGTTCATCGCCAAGCGCCGCTGTGATGCGACCTAATGTCCTCTGGGCTGTGGCGGTTACGATATATCCGTCAAGGGCCGTCGCCGAACGGGAGTCGCGCTCGATATTAATTGATCGCGCGTATCGTGGCGCCACCGTGATTAAGTCGCGTAGGAGCATTTAAGCGAAGACCTCCACGTCAAGGAGATCGCCGGACGCGGCGTAGTGAGCTTGCAGCATTTCATCGAACGTGATTTCGCCTTTGCGGTATACCTGCCGGAGCCCAGCGGTCTCGGCGTAGACGAGCCGACCTTCCGTTATGGTTTCGAGACGCTCCAGCCGCTCGGAGATTGTATTTTCATCCAGCCGGAAGACGGTGCCGGGGCTGCCCTTCCGATAAGCGATTTCGCTCAATGCCAGCGTTTGCTGCGCCTCGGATATGCCGTTCCAAAAATCGCATAACGCATAAACGAAGGCGTGATCTCCCAGGCTCGGTTTCGGCCCGCGATGGAGGAGGAAAACATCATGGCTCTGTCCCTCAATCAACCCCAGCTCCGAAAGCGGGCAGTCGAGATCCTCTTCCCCCACGGATTTGCGGATTTCCGCAGCGCCTACGTATGTTCTTAGAAAAACCTCGACGTCGCGCCGGATGGAGTTCTCGGTGCCTGACGTTGCACCTGCCCGTCGTGCTTCATCCAGAATGAACTGCGTCAATCCCGCGCGCGTGAACTCGGTGGACGGAAAGCGATTGAATACCCAGTTCCATGTCGTGCAGCGCTGGTCCTGCGTGAGCATCTTCCAGTGCAGGAGCCATAATGTGTTCGGGTCCTCAAGATACTTATCGAAACCGGATTTCCCGAGCAGCATGTGCCCAAACGGCGTTACTTCCAGCCTCATCCCGCGGCTCTTGGGCTCTTCCGCGATAACCCCCGCTGCCAGCGCCCAATGGCGGATAGAGCGCACCATGTTCTTTCCCACGCCAAGCGTCACGATGGCGCTTTCCTGGCTGAATACCGTCGGGTCTTCCGCGACGGCATCGACAGCCTTCTTAAGCCAGGCGTGGCGGAAGACGAATGTCTCATGTCCCGAAAAGGACAGACGATCTGCCACCAGGGCGCGGTCGGGAGGAGTTTGGGTGGTGGTCATAAGAGTCATAAGCCGAGCGGCAATTCCAATTGTCCGCTTTCCAGTTGCGTCAGGAACCGCTCGATAGCGAGGCGGACGATCGAGGACTTTCCCACGTGACGCTCTTTCGACGTGGCATTGAGCCGTTTATTGAGATCTTCATCGATATATAGGGTGACGGGGACGCCGGTCCTGTTCGACTTCGGCCGGGGAACTTTCGGTTGCGCGCCAGTCTGTCGGGTTGCCACAGCATTACAAGTAATGACACGTAAAGTAGGGTTCGTCAATGGGTTGGTCAACATTTCCCTTGAGGCCGTCTTCTCTCGCCTTCATTATAGGCGAACATAAGGCGAATATTTGCGCTATACTCGCCTCCATGGCCGGTTCCCGCTGCCGCGTTTCCTTCACCGATTCCGAGGGCGTCGTGCACGCCGCAGATGTAGACGCTGAAAGCCTTTACGAGGCCGTTGCGATTGCTGTTGCTAGCCTGCGAGAGGACGACGTCAGCCCGGCAAGTCCGGGCCCGATGACGGAGTTCACCGTTGCCGTTTACAAGAACCCAACGGAGCACAAGATCCGGCTCGCGCAGGTATTGAAATGGTTGGAGCCGACCACCAAAGAAGGCCCGGCCGGAATCACCAAGCGGCAGAGGGTTAGGCAACTCCTCGGACAGGCGAGTTAATGCCGCGCGGCATCGCCGCTTTTCGCGGTTCCTTCCGGTTGTCAACGTTCTCGACCGCGGTCGCTACCGATAGAAGTGCGGCCTTTGGAGAAAAGGAGTGACAATGTTTCGCCGATTTCTACTTCGCGACCCAACGCGCTTGATTCTACGATGATGAACCGGTTGGCGGACGTCGCTAGTGCGACATGCGACTCATTCTTGGCAACAGCTTGACCGGCGACTGAGCCTGCGGTCGGAGCGATTCGCTGGGCGATGGGCATCTCTCGAATAGCCGTTCCGGTCGCCCGCATATACGCTTCGGCCATCTTTGCCACCTCGGCGGGACCATCTGCGGCCATTACCGCTTTCCCTTTGTCGAAATCCTCCCCGACTTCGTGTGCAGAGTCCGCGCCCTGCTGATCGCCCTTATCGAGGTCCAACTGGGAATTCAGTTCCGATTGCCGCGCAAGCAACTGCTTCAGGCGTTCCTCATGTTCGAAAGGGAGGTCCGCCTGAGACTGGTAGTCCACAAGTTCCTTCTCCGCGCGTGCCACACGGCTCTGCTGCTCTTCAGCTAGCTTGTCCAGACTTCTCAACGTATGCTCGATACTCTGGACCGTCCCAACCGGATTCGCCGGATTCAAGTTCGCGGAATATGTGGCCCGGCCCCGGATGAACAGCTCTGGCACGCGCTCGTCTTCTTGAAGGAGCCCCATTCCGCCGGTCTTGCCCTTGCTCAGAATCTCGAAGCCGCGAAATTGCCCTCGCGGCTGCATCGTCTGATCATCTTTCCACGAGAGGATCGTGAAGGTCAGAGCCTTGGCTGCTTCCTCTCGCGCTCCCTTGCCCGAGAAAACACGATTGCCGACCGTCATGGTGAAGTCCGCGGCTTCGGTGCTGTTCCTGAGCTCGATGTCGGCTTCGATTTCTGCGAGTCGCTGTTTTGTCTCGGTGATGTGACGGGGCAGGTCGCGAACCTCCCATCGGATGTGACGCTGTTGGTTTGCATGAACTGCGCGCAACTGGTCGAGCTTGCGGATTTCAGTGTCGATCTTGATTTTTTCGACGACGGCCGGATTTCCGGAAGCGATTGCTTTGATCTCTGCGTACGTGAGAGCGCCACTGTCGAGGTCCTCGGCAGACCGGACCGACGTTTCACCGCGCATAACCTGGTGGATAAAGCGCGCCTTGGTTTCCAGCGTTTGCCACATGTACGCGTCGAAGGAGCCCTCGGTCACATAGCGGTAGATCTGTACCTCTTTATTAGTGTTGCCCTGACGCAATATCCGGCCTTCACGCTGCTCGATATCGCGTGGGCGCCATGGTGCATCCAGATGATGAAGCGCCACAAGCCGTCGCTGCACGTTGGTTCCGGCGCCCATCTTTTCAGTAGACCCGAGAAGTATCCGCACCCGGCCCGCATTCACTCCATCAAAAAGCACCTTCTTGGCGGTATCAGTCTCTGCGTCATGAATGAAAGCAATCTCTCGGGGCGGAATGCCGGCTGAGACGAGCTTCGATCGGATCTCCGAGTAGACGTTAAATCGCTCGGGATCAGGCGTTGAGAGGTCGCTGAATACCAGTTGCGTCGAGCGCTCGTTCCGGGTATCGTTCCAGATCTTCAGGATTTTCGAAACCGCGCGATCAATTTTGGTGTCCTCTGGTGGCTCAATGCCTGGCCCGACCAGGCGCATGTCCAATGCAGCTTTGCGCCCCTCGCCCGTAATCTTCAGCATGTTGTCGACCGAAGGATCGACACGCTCCTTCTTCAGTTTCTCGGCGCGTTCAGTCAGCGTGCGGATGAACGCCTTGAGTTCAGGGCTTGCGGGCGCAGCGACCACGCTCGGCCGCCCGTTCTCAAGTTCGGGGCGCGGAAGGTTGAGCATGTCCGCGGTCTGCACGTCTGCGACTGTACGGAACATTGTCAGCAACTCCGGGAGGTTGATGAACTTCGCAAACCGAGTGTGCATCCGGTACCCAGATCCATCCGGCGCGAGTTCGAGCGATGTGACGGCTTCGGCAAAGTTCGCGGCCCACGGATCGAAGTGGTTGACCCCTCGCTCTGATAGCATTTCCGGCGCGAGATACCGTTGCATCGTGTACATCTCCGCAAGGCTGTTCGATATCGGAGTACCTGTGGCGAAGACTACACCGCGACCGTCTCCCCGCTCCTGGAGATAGCGCGCCTTCAAGAACATGTCGAACGCGCGATTGCTATCGGAGTTCGGCAAGCCGGCGATCCGATTCATCTTCGTGGTATACGCCAAGTTCTTGTACAGATCAGCCTCGTCAACAAACAATTGATCGACGCCTAGTTCCTCGAAGGTCAGTGTGCGGTCTTTCGACTCCCGGTCGGCTCGCTTCTTCAGCCGGACGGTGAGCCGCTTCTTCGCTTTTTCCAGCTCCTTTACGATGCGGCGGTTATCGTCCTTCGATTCCTTTGCCTCTCCGATCTCCGCGTCTAGTTCGGCAACCTGCTTCTGGACGAACCGATTGAAGTATTCGTCCGATACGGGCAGGAACTCGAAGGAGCGGTGGGAGACGATGACGGCGTCGTAGTTCCCGGTCGCGATTCGCGCCATCGCCTGCTGCCGGTTTTCAGTAGCGAAATGTTCCTTTCCGGCGATGAACAACCGCGCCTGCGGGTAAAGCTTGAGAAACTCCGCTCCCCATTGGTCGACCAAGTGATTGGGAACGACGAACATGGGTTTCTTGGCCAGATCAAGGCGACGCAGTTCCATGGCGGCGGCCGTCATCGTCCAGGTTTTCCCGGCTCCCACGACGTGAGCCAAAAGCGGACTTCCACCCTGAAGAATTCGCCATACTGCATTCTTCTGATGGGGTGCAAGATCGCCGTCGCGGAGTGACGTTCGGACCATTCCCGGCAAGGTGAGATGCGAGCCATCGAAATCTCGCAGGCGGATATTGTTGAACCGAAAGTTGTAGTCGTCGGCCAGGCGCCTAGCCCGACTGGGGTCTTCCCAGGCCCAATCCCCAAAACGATCTTTCAGTTGCTGCTGCTTTTCTCTGGCGGCGATTGTTTCGGGCTGATTGACCGTTCGGTTGCCTTCCCGGTCCTCATCGTAGGCTGTCGGAGTTCGTCCGTTCAGCGATTGTTCAACCAGGTCGGACGCACGAAAGCGCGCGGTACCGTGGGTTGTCGTATTGCTCACTGTGTACTTGGCGGCATAGTCCAATTCCAGCGTCCAGGTCGCGATGGACTCCGCGTAGCCAACTTTCACAGTCGCGGGTGGGACGTCCAGTAACTCGGCAACGAAGTCCCGAATGTCTGAACGGGGAATCCATGATGAGCCCAGTCGCGCTTCGATTTCTCCCGGCCCGAGGTCGGGCGGTTGTACCGACTGCAACGCTTCCACGTTCCGCTGGTAAGCAGGATCGAGTCGAGCCGAGGCCTGGGCGGCAACAAGTTTGGCGCGAACGTTACCGCTGAGGTACCGGTCGGCAGTCTCCCACGCGCCACCTTCAGGATTCCTGTAAGCAAGGGATCCCAATTCGTCCTGTAAATCTGATGCGGGTTTGCCGGTCAGCTCCTCCATCCGCGGCCAATTGATTTGGCCGGTTTCGTTTAGGGACACAAGCAGCGCTTCCGAGGCGGTTTCGACACGCTCAACCGGCCGATAGCGTTCCAGCGTTCGGCGGTCAAAGATCGCAGTTTTTGTTGCCGACTTGGTTTCTGGGTTAAACTCCTCCAGCGACAACAAGAGCGGTTGGTCGGGATCGGCACCAAATGCACGGACGTTCTGTGTGGCGTTGAGTGGGCCGAACCGCGAAACGAAGAGATCATATGAGCGGTTTAGGTGGCGGCGCGCGGCGGTGATCGTTTCTTCTGGCGCTTCCGCAAGCTGGGTTCGAAAGACCTCACGCACCGCGTCACGGACCTGAAGCATGCCGCGAATCCTCGCGGATGTCGTTGCTGGTAGGGCGAGTTGCTTGAACTCGTTGCCTCGACGAACGACGATCTGTCCGTCGCGCTCGGCGAGCCCACCTTCTTTGACGGCCCCCACTTCTGGAATCTGAGCTTGACCGACACCAAGGGCGGGTATCTGCCTCTCGGCACTGGTATAGATCGCCGCCGGAAGACGCGAGACAGCGTTCGCCAAAATCTCTGGTTCCAGGCTTCCGATCAGGGCCGGAGCCGCGCCATACTGTGCGGATTCGAGTCCCATGCGGCCAAGCATCATTTCCGGATGCCGGACGAAATACTCGTTGATCTGGAGGGTGCCGTCTGGAGTGTCGATCGGAGCCAGATCCGTCCATCTTTCTCCATCCTGCTGTTTTCCGGCCGAGCGCTTCTGGAGGAACAAGATATCAGTGGTCACGTCCGTTCCCGCGTTGGCCCTGAACGCGGTGTTAGGCAAACGAAGCGCCCCGAGCAGTATCGCCCCATCCGCAAGGTGGCAGCGAACGGTTGAGTCCTGTTTGTCCATCGTGTATCGGCTGGTGATCAGCGCGATAAGGCCACCAGGTCGCACTACATCGAGAGACTTCGCAAGGAAATAGTCGTGGATGCCGCGAGTTAATTGCGGGGTCCTGCGATAGGACGGATCGAAAACGGGATAGTTGCCGAATGGAATGTTTCCGACTGCGGCGTCGAAGAAGTCATTTGGGAGTCCAGTGTCTTCGAGAGCCTTGCCGTGAACATTGGAGTCCGGATAGAGCCTCGCGGCGATCCGCGCTGTAATCGAATCAAGCTCCACTCCGGTGCGTCGCGTACCGGGATACAACCCCTCTGGCATAAGCCCGAAGAAATGCCCCACACCCATTGAAGGTTCGAGTACGTGACCACCAGGCTGAAAGCCAAATCGCTCCATCGCCTTCCAAATCGCATGAATGACCTCGGGAGACGTGTAGTGTGCGTTCGGCGTCGAGGCACGCGCCGACGCATATTCCTCCGTGCCGAGTACTTCTCGCAGTTCCTGGGCAACTCCTTTCCAGTCTCGCGAGGGTTGAAGCTCAAATGCGCCGGGCATCGCACCCCAACCCGTGTACTTAACGAGAACGGCTTTCTCTTCTGGCGTTGCGATCCGGTCTTCATCCTCGATCTTCTTGAGGGTGCGAATTGCGGCGAGATTGGCCTGCGCTTTTTCTCTTAGGCTGCCCTCGCCGATTTGATCGGCGCTTGTTATTCGGTAATCGCGGGTAAGGGTTGTTTGGGGTCTAGCGTCGCGGGATCGAACGATAGTTGGGGCCGATCCTCCTCGTCCGGAAGGAAAGCCCACTCCCTCGTCGCCAACTCCCAGGCGATCTGATATTCCATCTTCCGCACCACCGCCAGTTCGTAAAGCAGATTGCCCGTCAACTCCTGCGCTGCGAAGACCGCCTGCTGGAGTTGGTTCCGGGCCGTTAGCATCGCGACCATCTTGGGCCGGTACTTGGTCCAGTGTTCCAGAATCTGGTGTCCGAGTGGTGTCAGGTCGTCCGTCTCTTGCATTGGTCGACTCCTCTTCAAGGTTATCAACCGGAAATGCATCTGGCATCTCCGAAAAAAGACTGAGTTGCGTGAACTCGTTGGGTCGGGGGGGAATGCTGGGACGTGACTGCGACATTCATCATTCCAGGGTTTAAGAGTTAACGGCCAACAGGTAAGGAACGCCAAATAGGCGAGCCCAGGCTTGCACTGCGCTTGCCTGATAGCGGGGAATCGATGTTCCATCAAACCAAAACGTATTGCTGATCCCGACGAGAACCGTGGGGTGCTGCAGCATCGAAGCGAGGATTGGGTAGGTGAGAATCTGTTCGTAACAAATCAAGACGGCCACGCGCTGCCCGTCTATTTTGACCACTCCCGGCGCGGCGAGGCGAAGTGGAACGCCGTTGTGGCTGAGAGGTTGCCACATGCCGATAGGCACGGGCACCCGTTGGTAGAAAGTAGATGATTCTGCACCCAGGATCAACAACGTGTTGTCGTATGCTGCTGGATGTGCGCTGATCGGGTCGCTTGGCCTGCGCTCGAATGGCACGGCCGGCGGTGACGACTTCCCGTTCAGTTGAAGTGCCTGAATGGCGGCGAGAAAGTCGTACGAATTGACCAGATCCACATCCTTGCGTCCGTTGCTCGAACCAACCCGCTCGCGCGGAAGACCTGCGCCAATCGCAAGTACCAGCCCACGAGAGCGGCAGCTGAGGAGTGTCCGGCTCCAGAAGTCCCTCGTGGCGTCCGTCCAGAAGGGAACTACAAATTCCGGAAAGATGACGACTCGCGCTTGGGATGCGGCGATGTGTTCCTGTATCCACTGCGCAGCCGAGAAATCCCGGAACGGACGAGAGAGGTCGCCGAACTTGGTGTTTACCGCCTCCCATCTGGCTGGCAGCGCCGGCAGTCCGGCGATGAACGCATGAGCACAGATTCCCATCGCGACCCCTGCTGTGAGCGCAACGCGGAGCCCGATACGCGCCGAGCTCGCGCTTGAATGAGAGAGTGCGAGGACAATACCTGGAAGCAAGGCGGTCGCTGCCAAGCCAAACCAGCCAGTGCCCGGAAACAGATAGCCCGCGCCGACCACCGGCGAAATGAAGCCGATTAGACCAAGAGGAGGAACAATGCCCGTGAGACTGGCGAGCAAAACTCGCCACCAGTATTGGGAGTGGCGGTCAGACGTCCACGCCAACGTCCAGGGCAAGGACAACAGAATCGACGAGCCGGACCAGATCAGGATCGCCGTCAAGAGGTCCGCAGAATGCCCCAGGTAGCGCTGTAGTCCGGGAACCATCGGCCAAAGGCCGGCGGAGTAGTATGCCGAAGCATTCCTGAAAGCAGATCGTCGCGATCCGCCCGTCAGGCATACCACGGGCATGGCGAATGCCGCGGCAAGCCCGGCTGGATGCCCGGTTGAAATTGCAAGGCCGATAGCGAACGAAGAACAAAAAGAAAGTCCATCAGCGAAAGGTTCTTTCATAGGGTAAGCAAGGGTTTGAGCCGATTGCGAATGATCCCCGTGGGAATCGGTCCGAAATAGCGGCTGTCGAAGCTCCATGTGTTGTAGGTTGACGCTACCC
>Ga0070731_10002606_pt1 | contig 17012 bp, 13 predicted proteins | sample Coa_R1_2_FD_66448 | JGI IMG/M metagenome (GOLD analysis project Ga0070731, IMG submission 66448) | Surface soil microbial communities from Centralia Pennsylvania, which are recovering from an underground coalmine fire - Coalmine... | ecosystem: Environmental > Terrestrial > Soil > Unclassified ...
CTGATCATCCTCACCACGAACTTGGACGAGGGCGATCTGGGCGTCGCATTTCGGTCGGAGCTGCTCGACCGCATCGACGACATCGTCCCGTTTGCCGAACTCGGGTTGGAACAGATCGAAGCGATCGTGACGATTCACGTCGACGCGCTTGCGCAACGGCTTGGCGTGCGCAACGTCTCGCTCAATCTCTCGGAGGACGCGAAACTCTATCTCGCTCGCGTCTCGATGGGGGCCGGCAGCGGTGCCCGCTACGTTCAGCGGACGGTCTCGCATTACGTTTCGACCCCGTTGTCCGCGGCGCTGCTCCGCGGGGAGCTGCGTGACGGCGGAGGAGCCGAGGTAACGCTCGAAGGCGACGCACTGCGCGTTCGCGCGGCGTAGTCGAGCGTGAACCTAGGGTAATAGCGTCGGAGCGTTACCCGTCGCCGGAGAGAGCGCCAACGCGATCGGAGCGTTGACCCCGTTTGAAATCGTCGTCCACGAACCTGAACCGTAGGGTGCCGCGTACTGCGTCACCGTGTTGTTGCCGTAATTCGCGACGTAGAGATTCCCTGCGGTGTCGATGGCGAGCGCGAGCGGCTGACTCTGGCCTCCGACGATTGTCGTCGGCGGATTGCTATATGGCGCCGCATATTCAGTCACGGTATTCGCGCCTTGATTCGGCACGAAGAGGTTCGAAGAAAGTACCGAGATCGCGCCTTGCTCGTTGACGCCGTTCGTAATCGTCGCCGCCGGCGCGCTTGCGTTCGAAAACGGAGGCGTGTATTCGACGACCGAGTTCGGCGTCGAGTTGAGATTGGCGACGAAGAGATTTCCGCGAAGATCCAGCGCTGCGGAACTTGGCGTGTTGAGACCCTTGGAGATGACGGCCATCGCGCTTTGATACGGCGGCGCGTACTCGCTGACAGTATTGGCAGACGCGTTGACCACGAAGAGATCCGCCGCAGCGTCGAGTGCTAGGCTCACCGGATCGTCGACGTTTGACACAATCGTCGCGGTAGGCGAGCCGCCGTAGGGCGGCGAGTAGACGGTGACGGTATTGCTGCCGTTGCCGTTGGCGACGAAGACGTCGCCGTGCGCGTCCACCGCCAGCGACTGGGGATGGTTGACTCCGTTCGTGATCGAGACCGGTATCTGATTGTAGGGTGGCACGTATTCCGTGACGCTGCCGGCCTGATTGGCAACGAACAGATCGCCGGAAGGGTCGAATGCGAGCGCTTGCGGGCTGAGTACGCCGCTTTGAATCGTCATGAGCGGATTCGTCTGTCCCGCGACGTAGAGCGCCACGCTATTCGCCCCGGAATTCGCGACGGCCAAGATTTGGCGCACGTCGACGCGTGTCGTTCCCGTGCAGGCGGCAGCGGGCTGCGCGCACGGATTTCCGGACCCCACATAGTTGACGGCCGCGCGCAGCAATGCCGAGCTTCCGTTCGGCGCGGACGCGGCGGTCACGTAGAACAAGTTCGGTGCCGTCGTGGGAGCTTGCGCAACGCCGAGCTGCAGCGAACCTCCGGCTTGATTGAGCGTAAACGTCGCGCCGTTGCCGCCAACCATGACGTTTTGGTTGGCATCGAGCAGCTCGACGAGCATTGGATGTCTGCCCGCTCCGTAGAGATCGATTCCGCCTTGTCCATTCTGCGCGCTCGCGCTTGACGCGGGCACGATGACGGCCTGTGAGGGGACGCCGCCCAACGTCAAATTCAGCACGTTGCTCGATGCTGCCACCACGGTAAACGCAATCGCGGCGTTGCCGATGGTTCCCGTATAGGTACCCGCGGGAAGGGAAAGCGCGAGTTGGCACGCCGAACCGCCCGGCGCCTGCGCGCAGCCGCTCGAGTTCGGTCCGACGGAAACCGTCTGATTGATGGCGGTCGGTCCATTCACGTTGATCGCCAAGAGCTGCGAACCCGGCGCCGCCGCGGCAGCCGGAGCAGGTTGCGGCGTCGATATCGGCGGCGTCGCAATGCCCGCAGGCCCCGTCGAGGTCCCGGTGCCGTTGCCGGCACCGGGTGGCACGACGGTATTGGGCGGCGCGGGATTAAACGGTGATCGCGGATTCGGCGTGCTTATTTGGCTGCCGGCGGGCACGTAGATCTTGACGACTGTGTTTCCGACGCCGATGATGCCGTTTGTGCTGCCGTTTCCGGGCGGAACCATTACGTTGCCCAGGCCGCCGCTGCCGGCGCAGCCGGCGAGGAGCGCAGCTCCGAAGGCAAGCGCCCAACGCCGCTCCAATTTCTTCGCGAGCATCGCTTATTGCAAGATGCGCTCGACGTTTGCGCGCATCGCCGCGGGTGACAGCTCGCCCACGACGATCTTGCGAACGATACCGCCTCGGTCAATGAAGACGTGAACCGGAAGGCCGTTGATCTCGTACTGCGACCGAAGCGTTCCACTGTCGACGACGACGGGATAACTCAAATGATGCTCGGTTCGAAAAAGCGCCGCTTTGTGCGCGTTTTCTAAAACATCGACCCCGACGACCCGCAAGCCGGCCGAAGAGAAGCTGCGTGAGAGCGCATCAATCGCGGGCGCCTCCTGCGCGCACGGCGGACACCACGTAGCAAAGAAGTTCAAGTAGACGGCCTTGCCGCGCAGCGAGTCGAGCGAGAGCGTACTCCCCGGAATGCTCGGTTCGGTCCAACCGGGGGCCGGATGCCCCACTTGTGCAACGGCTGATCCGGATGCAGACGCGGAGCCGTCCCCGCGGGCGCACGCAGCGAGCGTCCATGCAAGAGCGACGGCGAGGGCTGCGGCCCTATCCATAGCTCGGATAGCCGATCGCTTGCAGATCCTGCTGCATCTGCTTGACGAGTTCGCCCACTTCGGCGAAAAGCCGCTGTTCGCGCACGTAGCGGAAGTCGCGCAGAGCCAGTTCCCGCCCGTAGATGGTCTGCTGGAAATCGCGCAGCCAGGCTTCGACGGTCCGCGCGCGGCCACCGAACTGCGGATTGTTTCCAATCGAGATGAGGGCGGCGTAATCGCGGCCATCGTAGCGGGCGGTCGCCGCGTAGACGCCGTCTTTGGGCAGCAGCTTTTCGGGCACCCGAACGTTCGCCGTCGGAAAGCCGAGCGCGTGTCCACGCCCCGCGCCAAGCTCCACCGGCCCGCGCAGCTCGTAGCCCGTGCCGCCCAAGAGCCCGTCTGCTGCGACCAGATCGCCGTTGCGAACCAGTGCGCGGATTCGCGTGCTGGAGATGCGCTCGCCACCCTCGCCGACGGGCGGCACTGCGATAACGGCGGCACCTCGGCGTTCGAGCAATTCCGCCATGACGGCCACGTCCCCGGCGCGTTTATGACCGAATCGAAACGTCGCGCCGACGATGACGGCAGCAACGTGGAGACGCTCGAGCAGAAGCTCTAGAAACGCATACGGGGATAGCGTGGCGATGGCGTCGTCGAACTGTACGAAAAAACACTCTTCGAATCCGGCGCGAGCGAATTGGTCCAGACGCTCTTGCGGCGTGCAGAGTAGCTCGGGCTCCGTTCCCGGGCGCAGATGCGTTGCGGGATGATTTGCAAACGTTAAGATTCCGGAGCGCCAGCCGGGTCGGCGAAGCCGCAAGGTGCGGCGCGCGATTTCCTGATGGCCGCGATGAAACCCGTCGAAGAATCCGATGGCGAGCACCAGCGGGCGCGTGCCTTCACGCGCCAGCTCGTGACGCACGTTCACACAAACACCTTGCGCGGCGCGAGCAACGCTCCTAGTGCCTCGCCAACGCCGACGAGCGTACGCGAATGGTCGCGCACGAAAACGTGGCGCGCGGTTGCGCCTTCCGGAAGCGGAACGACGCGACCGGCCCGAAAGTCCGCCGAGCCGCGCAAGTCCAGGACGATCGTAGGAAATGGAATGATATGCTCCGGAGCGATGAGCGCGGCCGACGGCTCGCGCGCAATCTCGTCAAGCGTACGCGCTTCGTAGAGAACGAACGGCCCCGATGCCTCGCGCACGAGTGCGCCCATGTGCGCGGGCACTCCGATCGCGGCTCCGAGATCGTGACAAAACGTGCGAATGTACGTGCCTTCACTGCATGCGATGCGAAGACGCGCAACAGCTTTCTTTGAGCCTGTGGCATGCCCTGAGCCTGTCGAAGGGTTCGGCAGCTCCACGCCCAACAGCGTTGCGCCGTAGATCGTAACCATCCGCGGTTTACGCTCGACGTTTTTGCCTGCGCGCGCGAGCTCGTACAAACGCTTGCCCTGATGATGCGCCGCCGAAAACATCGGCGGCGTTTGCGGAATTCGCCCGACAAAAGAGGGCAACGCTTCTTCGAGCCGCGCGGACCAGTCGGGTGGAACCGGCCGATTCTCGACAGTCTCGCCCTCCGCGTCTTGCGTGGTCGTCGATCGGCCGATGACGATCGTACATGCGTAGCTCTTGCGTTGATCGACGAGAAGCGGTATAAGGCGGGTCGCCTTGCCGATGGCCACCGGCAGAACGCCCGCGGCCTGAGGATCTAACGTGCCGAGGTGACCTGCGCTTAGGCGCCGGTCGCCGGCGTAGAATCCATAAATGCGACGCAGCCGCGCGACCGCGTGCGCGGAGCTCGGACCGGCCGCCTTAAAGAGGTTGACGAAACCAATCACAGGCCCTCGGCGATGAGCGCCGCTTCGACGGCCGGAAACGCTTCCTGCAGCGTGCCGTGATAGGTCAAGCCGGAGGCACGAAAGTGTCCCCCGCCGCCCAGTCGCTGCGCGGCCGCCTGGACGTTGATGCGCCCGCCGGAACGAAGGCTGACTCGAATTTCGCCTTCGATCGCTTTGAAGAGCGCCGCGACGTCGACACCCTCCTGGCCAAGCAGCGTGTTGACGACGTCCTCGGTGTCCTCGCCGTCGGCACCGGTCGCTTCGAGCATGGCGTCGTCGACGTACGAGTAACAATACCGTCCGTCGTGCTCGAACTTTGCCGCATCGATGATGCGGCCGAGCAGTTTGGTTGCGGCGACCCGCTTGCGTAAGAAAATCTGCTCGGTGATTTCTTCCTTATCGGCGCCCTGCCGCATTAATTCGGCGGAGAGCTCGAGCGCTTCTGGAGTGGTATTGGAATGCATGAAGCCGCCGGTATCGGTCATGATCGTGGTCAGAATGCAGGTCGCGATCGGGCCGTCGATCGTCACGCCGAGCTCGCGCAGTAGGTGCATCACGACCGTTCCGGTCGAGCACTCGTGCTCGAGTACGAAATTCAGCTTGCCGAAGAGCGAATTTCCGAGATGGTGATCGATGTCGAGCATGTTCTCGCGCGCGACTTCCGGTAAGTGCTCGCCCGCGCGCCGCCAATCGCTCATATCGCAAAAAACGTAGAGCGTATCGGCCGGAAGATCGGCAGGCAAAGAGCGCGCGACGTGCTCGGACTCGGGAAGAAACCGAAGATTGCGAGGCACGGCATCCTGCTGAAAGTACGCGACCCGCTTGCCTAGCCGCCTTAATGCGATTCCGAGCGCTAAGCCGGCACCAAGCGTGTCGCCATCCGGCTTGACGTGGCTCACCATGACGAAAGCGTTGCGGCGGCGCAGCTCCGCAACGACCTCCTGGACCGATGCGTTGCGCGGCGTACTCTCGATCACTCGCCGTTCTCGCCCGGGGAACGCGCCGCGGCTTCGCGCAGCGTCTTTGCCAACTCGATCGCGCGCTCGGCCGAGCGATCTTCGACGAAGATCAGCTCGGGCGTATGGCGCAGGTCGATCTTACGGCCGAGTTCGCCACGCAGGAATCGGCCTGCGTGTTTGAGCGCATCGAGCGACTGCCGCGCTTGGTGACGATCGCCGATCACCGAGACGAAGACCTTGCAGTAGCGCAAGTCGTCGCTGACCTCCGCGCGCGTCACCGTCACGAACGCTAAGCGCGGATCTTGCAGCTCCTGAGAAACGAGCATACCGAGCACGCGCTGAATCTCGTGATCGATTTTCGCTATTCGCTGTGCTTTCATGCCCGCACGAGCTCCGGAGCGACGTGCTCCCGCGCGTAGGCTTCGATGACGTCGCCCTCTTTGAGATCTTGGAATTTCGCGACTTGAATTCCGCATTCAAAGCCTTCGGCGACTTCACGAACGTCGTCTTTGAAGCGGCGCAAGCTTTCGATCTCGCCGTCGAAGACGACGGCAGCGTCGCGAACGACGCGGACCTTTGCGTTTCGTGCGATCTTGCCGCTGGTAACGTAACATCCGACGATCGTTCCAACGCGGCTGACCTTGAAGACCTGACGTACCTCCGCACGTCCGAGCACGACCTCGCGCTCGACGGGCGAAAGCATTCCGCGCATCGCTTTCTTGAGATCGTCTTCGATCTCGTAGATCACCTGGTAGAACCGAAGATCGACGCCTTCGTTCTCGGCCAACCGGCGCGCCGTTTCGTCGGGCCGGATGTTGAATCCGATCAACACTCCATTCGACGCGCTGGCCAGATTGACGTCATTCGGCGAGATCGCGCCGACGCCGCCGTGAATGACGCGAATCTCGACGTCGTCCGTCGAGAGCGACTCCATCCGCGAGCGTAGTGCTTCAAGTGAGCCTTGGCCGTCGGCTTTGATGATGAGGTTGAGCACTTTCTTGCCCTCGGCAGGCATCGACATGAACGTCTCTAGCGATACGCGCTGCGTTCCGGATGCAGAGATGCGAACGTCGCGCCGCCGCGTCGCGCGTTTCTCGGCAGTCTCGCGTGCGACGCGTTCGTCGCTGACGACCATGAGCGTATCGCCGGCGGCAGGAACGTCGGAGAGGCCCATGACCTCGACCGGAATCGAAGGACCGGCCTTTTTGACTTGTTTGCCCTTGTCGTCGATGAGCGCGCGCACCTTGCCGAACGTACCGCCCGCCACGACGATATCACCAACGCGCATCGTGCCGTTCTGTATGAGAACCGTCGCAACCGCGCCACGTCCACGGTGCAACGCCGATTCGATCACGACACCGGTGGCGCGCCGATTCTTGTTGGCGCGCAACTCGCGGATATCGGCTTCGAGCAATACCGTATCGAGCAGATGATCGATCCCGTCGCCGGTCTTCGCCGATACCGGGACCATTTCGACGGTGCCGGCCCAGTCGACCGGTTGAAGGCCCTGCTCCACGAGCTGCTGCTTCACGCGATCGGGTTGCGCGTCGGCTTTGTCCATCTTGTTGATCGCGACGACGATCGGCACGTTTGCCGCCTTGACGTGCGCGATCGCTTCTTTGGTCTGCGGCATCACGCCGTCGTCGGCCGCGACGACAAGAATCGCGACGTCCGTCACCTTCGCGCCGCGCGCGCGCATCGCAGTGAACGCCTCGTGGCCCGGGGTGTCGACGAACGTGATTTTACGATCGTTGCGCTCGACGGTGTAGGCGCCGATCTTCTGCGTGATCCCGCCTGCTTCGCCCGCCGCAACGTTGGCTTGACGAATCTTGTCAAGCAGCGACGTCTTGCCGTGATCGACGTGACCGAGCACCGTCACGACGGGCGGACGAGGCGTCAGCATCTCGGGCTTATCCTCTTCCTGCTCGACCGTTACTTCTTCGCCGGCCTCCTTGACGACCGCGTTGAATCCAAAGCGCTTTGCGATCTGGATCGCGACGTCGCTTGGAATATTTTGATTGATCGTCGCCATCGTGCCGATCTTGATCAACTCGGTGATGACGTCGCGAACCGGAACGATCATCGAGGTCGCGAGCTCTTGCACCGTGAGCAGATCAGGGATTTCGATCGCCTCGAGCGCGCGAGCCGGCGCGGGCGCGGCAGCGTCGCCCTTCTTCTTGCGCTGGCGCTCCTTCTCGAGGAGCAGCTCTTTCTCGCGGTCTTTCTTTGCGGCAGCCTTGTCCTCGTGCGTGCGCACGCGATCGCCGGGCCGGCCGCCGGCCGACGGCGCTGGACCTTCGGTCGCGCCTGCTCCGGGTCGCGACGGACCGGGCCGCAGCCCCGGGCCCATCGGGCGGAAAGGGCCGTTGCCGGCAGGCCTGCGCGCCGGCGTGATGAGTCCGGGGGCGGCGGCACGCGGGGGCGCGCCTTTCCCGCCCTGTCCGGGCAGCGCCTCGCCGGGCCGGGGCGCCACGCCGGGACGGCCGGGAAGGCCGCTTCGCGGGCCGGGCGACGCCGACGTGGCGACCGTTGGCGGCGGGGCACGACGCACAACCGAGGGCTGCCCCGCGGGAACCGGCCGCAGTTGGGGGATGGATTCGGCAGCAGGAGCGCTCGCCGGAGCGCGCCGCGGCGGCGGCTCGGGAGCAGGGCGCTCTGCCACGGGCGCTGCCGGCGGCGCCGGCTGCACCTGCGGCGGCGCTGCGGGCGGGCGGGCGGTGCCCGTAACGGGCCGCAAGCGGGTGATCGGCGGCGGCGCAGCCGGCTTTGCCGCCGCTTTGGGTTGGGTGCGCGCCGGCGCGGGGGGAGCGGCGGCCGGGGCCGGCTTCGGTTTGGCCGCAGCTTCGCTCGGCTTCAATAGCACGCTGCGGACCAGATCGGCGATCTGATCCGGAACGACGCTCAGCTGATTCTTCGCCTCGAAGACGCCGCCCAAGCGTTCGTTGAAGAGCGTTGTCAGTTCTTTCGAGGTGAGCCCGACTTCTTTTGCGAGCTCGAAAATTCGTACTTTTCCGGCCAAGTTCACTCTCGAGCGCAATGCGCTCGAGTCCCATCAGTTGGAGTGCGCGGAGCCCCAACCGACCGGTTTGGCCCCGCTAGGTAATCAAAGGTTCTCCCTCATCGGAGGGATCGGTCACAACATGTCATTTTGCGTCTACTTTTTGCACAGGCTCTCTATTAAACCATATTCTGCCGCTGCGGCGCCAAGCCCCGGGTAACGGCGATTCTTTCGCGCTCGCTCCGCGCATGCGGCAGAGCAGAGGTACGCTCCGCGCCCCGCCCGCTTGCGTCGCGTCGTCGCGTCGGGTTCCCAGCCGGCGGGACTGCGCACGAAGCGCACTAACGCGCGCTGCCCGAAACGCATACGGCAACCGACGCACGTCCGGACCGGGTCTATTCTTCTTCCTTTCCGAGACGCTCGCGCCGAAACTCTTCGAGTTTCCGGATCAGCTCCTCGTCAAGGGCTTCGCCCGAGGGCGCTGCCGCTGCTTCAACAGCTTCGGCGGCAGGCGCGGTTTCGGTTGCTGTCCGCTCTTCCCGATCGGCGAGATAGCGCTCGCGCGCTTGCGCCGATTCGGTCTCGGTTGCGATATCGAGACGCCAGCCGGTAAGCCGCGCCGCCAGCCTCACGTTTTGACCGTCACGGCCGATGGCGAGTGACAACTGATAATCGGGAACGATCACCAGTGCAACGCCGTCGTCCTCGAAGAGCTCGACGCCGATTACCTTCGCGGGCGCGAGCGCATTGGATATGAACGTTGCCGGGGCTGGGTCGTAACGGATGATGTCGACCTTTTCGCCGCGCAGATTATCGGTCACGTTCGCAATGCGGCTCGACTTCGGTCCGAGGCACGCTCCGATTGGATCGACTTCGGGACGATTGCTCTTTACTGCAACCTTCGAACGGCTCCCGGGATCGCGCGCAATCGCCATGATCTCGACCGTGCCGTCGGCAATCTCCGGCACTTCGAGCTCGAGGAGCCGCTGCACCAGCCCTTCGGCCGCGCGCGAGAGAATAACTTGCGGGCCCTTGGGAGATTTCTTTACGTCGAGGACGTAGGCTCGAATAAAATCGTTGATGCGGTATGCTTCGCCGGGCACTTGCTCGTCGAGATACATGACCGCTTCATCGCGACCTTCGAGCGTGATGTACATATTACGCTGCTCGTAGCGCTGCACGGTGCCGGTCACCAGATCGTTGAGCTTCCGAACGTATTTGTTGTAAACCGTGTCGCGCTCGGCTTCGCGGATTCGCTGTACGATGACTTGTTTAGCCGTCTGCGCCGCGATGCGCCCGAAATCTTTCGGCGTGACCTCTTGATCGTAATAGTCGCCGATCTGATATGGCTTGCCGGCCTCTTTAAGGGAAATCTCCAGCTTCGGATCTTGGACGTCTTCGACGACGGCACGCCGATGAAAGACGCGATAGGCTCCGCTCTGCCGGTCGACGATTACGATTGCGTTCGACTCGCTTCCGAAGTGGCGCTTGTACGCGGTAAGCAACGCCGCTTCGAGCGCCTCCAACAGCATCTCGAACGAGATATTGCGATCCTTCGCAATCGAGTGAAGGACGTCGATCAGTTTTTCGTCAGTTGCGGTGTTTTCTGTCGTTGGCATGCCTTTGTTTCCGTTGAAGTTTATCGCGCTTGAGGTCGGCTCGAGGGTCGTATTCCAGATTCGCGGTCTTGATTGCGGCCATCGGAAGAAGCAGCTCGCCCGCATCGTTTTCGACGACGACCGTCTCGCCCCGTAGTCCGCGCAACGTGCCGCGATGCGTCTTGCCGCCGTTAACCGTCAGCGACGTCACGATTCGCACCCGTTCGCCGGTAAAGCGCTCGTAGTCGCCGCGCCGCAACAGCGGCCGTTCGAGACCTGCCGATTCCACTTGCAGCATATACCCTGCGTCGTGTGCGCCGAGTTGCGCGTTCAACCTCGCCGCAACGCGCTCGCAGAGCGTTAAATCCGCGCCGCCCAAGCGATCGATCGTAACGCTGAAGGCGGTGGCGCCGCGCACCGGCCGGACGGAGTGCGCGACGATCTCCAGACCGGCGAAGGAAGCATCGTGCGCGATTGCGTCGAGTTCACGTTCGAACGCCATCGTCACCGTCGAATTGCCCCGCGCCACGCTTTTCATTTTCTCAACTTTGCTCTCTGAAGCAGCGAAGCGCGGGCAAGACCCACGCTCCGTATCAGACCGCCTTAAAGGATACCGAAAACAACGACGGACCGCAACCCCACGTGGGCGCGGTCCCTCGTTCTGTTCACCTAGTTTGCGAACGGCGCCCTGCCGGTTTTCGTCCGGCTGCCGTGGGCGCGCTCTCGGCGCCCCTACTCGGCGCTGCTTCGCGGGCTTTCGTAGCCCGGCGGATCTTGCGGTTCCAACCGCCCTCCTTCGTATCTTACGAAGCGTGCCGGCCATTCCGGCACATAAGAAATTGTAGTGCGACAAAGGTCGAAATTCAAGCGGGAAACGGTAGAGGCTACGGCGACGAAACGGGCGACGGAACGTACGGCACCAGCCGTCGGCCGTCGCATGGCTGCGACACCATTCCGTCCACGATCGGTGCGATGCCGGCATCGAAGGGTCCAAGCGGTTGCGAGGAGCGACCGCCGCCGCCGATGCTGATCTGCGTACCGTTTGCCGGTCCCGACCAGGTGCTGTTCTGGTTAACTGGCGGTACGCTGCTACCGTTGGTCGCGGCGCCGGCGTAGCCGCCGCGCAGTGCCTGCGGATACCGCACGAGCCACCCGGTGCAGATCGTCGTGGGACCATCTTTGCGCGCGGCGACGACCCACATCTTCACACGTGCCTCGTTGCCGGTCCCGCGCACGTCGTAGATATATTTCGTTTTTGCAAGCACATCGGGCGGAGGCGTCGGCTCCAGCCGCCCGCGCAGCGACAAGTTGGGCGTGTACGACTTCGTCGTCGGATTCACCGGATTGTTCGGAAGCAAGGAACGAAGCTTCGCGTTGATGTTCGGCGGCGCACCGGTCGGCTTCGGCCGGCTCGTGGCGCGCGGCGCAGGAGCGGGCGTCGGACGAATTGCAATCGGCCGCTCCGGTGCGCGAACCGTCTTGGCCGCGGCACCGGCCTGCGGGCCCGGCGACGCTCCGCCGCTCGGTCCGGGACTCGGCGCCTTGCCGGCGGTACGCGCGACGGCCGCCGCGGTGGTGGTCGGGCTCGGGCTTGGCACTCCTGAGTGCTGTGCCGGCGCAGTCGAGGCACGGACGGCTGGGGCCGCAGAGGCGCTCGGTGCGGGACTCGCGCGTGCCGGGGCTGCGGCGGTTGGTGACGCTTTCGGCACAATCGGGGCCGGTGTGGCGGCAACGGCAGTGGCCCGCGCGACGGGCGCCGGGGGTTTTGGCGAAGGCCGCGCCGAGGGAGCTGCCGTCGGCGCCGGCGACGCCGGCGCAGTCGGAGGCGCCTTCACCGCCACGGAAAGCGGCGCGACGGTCGCCACGTTCACCGGCGCAGCCGGAATCTCCGGACTCGGTTTCGTTTCAAAGATATTTTGCGTCGGCTGCGGGTTCGGCTGCGGCGATTGCTGCGGAATCGGACGCGGATTGGGCGGCGCGGTCGGCGCCACTTTTGCCAGCTCGTGGCGATTTGATGGCAGCCGTTGCGTTAGCGGCTGTGCCAACGGTGCGTGGCGCACCGGCGCAATCACCGGAACGTGCGGAACCGGAGGAACCGCGTGCGTCGCGGCCGGTTGATTGGCGACTACGATTGGCGAGGTCCGCGTAATCGTAACGACTTCGCCGCCCGCGACGCTTTCGGTCGCGCCTTCCTGTGACGAACTGCTCAAGATGGAAAAGAGCAGCAACGCCAAGAGCAAGTGGAGCACCAGCGAGATCAGAAAGCTCCCGGCCAGCCGCTCCGGATATCGGCGATCGCGCGGATCGCGCCGGAATTTCACGCGAAGCGTTAAGTGCGCTTAATTAAGCGCAGGAGCCTGCCGTTACCGGCACACAAGGCGCACTCATGGAACCTATTCTGCAGAAGCGCACGAAGATTGTGGCGACTGTCGGCCCGGCGTCGCGCGATCCGGCGATTTTGCGTTCGCTCTTCATCTCCGGCGCCAACGTGTTGCGACTGAATTTCTCTCACGGCGAGCCCGAAGAGCACGGTCGCGTCGTTGAGTCCGCGCGCGCCATTTCTGCCGAGCTCGGCATCCACACGGCAATCTTGCAGGATCTGCCGGGACCCAAAGTGCGCACGGGACCGCTTGCCGACGGCGTTACGTCCGTTCGACTCGACCGCGGCGCGCGTTTCGTCATCACCTCCGAGGCGGTTGCCGGTACGGCAGAGCGAGTCAGTACGACATATCGCGATCTTGCGTCGGACGTTGCGATCGGAAAGCGGCTCTACTTACAAGACGGGCAGATCGCGTTGCTCGTCGTGGCAAAGAGCGCGACGGAGATCGATACGACGGTAGAGTTCGGCGGCCAGCTGCGTGGTTCGGTCGGCATCAATTATCCCGACGGTTCGCTCAACATCCCATCCGTGACGGAACGCGATTTTAAGTTTCTTGAGTTCGGGCTCGAGCGTGGCATCGACTACGTCGCGCTCTCGTTCGTGCGCTCCGCCGAGGACGTCGAGCGCGCGAAGGCATTCATCGCCGGGAAGAATCAGCGCGTTCCCGTTATCGCGAAAATTGAGAAGCACGAGGCCCTTACCGAACTCGACAACATTATTGCGGCTGCCGACGGCATAATGGTTGCACGCGGCGATCTTGGGATCGAAGTCCCGATCGAAACCGTTCCCATCATACAAAAAAAGATCATCGCCAAGTGCAATCGCGCCAGCAAACCCGTCGTCACGGCGACGCAGATGCTCGAGTCGATGGTTGCTTCGCCGCGACCCACGCGCGCCGAAGCGACGGACGTGGCGAATGCGATCCTCGACGGCACCGATGCGGTGATGCTCTCCACCGAGACCGCGCTCGGCACGTATCCGACCGAAGCCGTGCGAACGATGGCGGAAATCGCGCGGGAAGTCGAGCAGCATTATCCGCACGCGTCGCTGCGCGACCGCCGCCTGGAGAACATCGAGCCGACCATCGCATCGTCGATCGCCGAAGCGGCTACCCGCGCGAGCACCGAGTTACATATCCCTTACATCGTTACGGGAACGACAACCGGAAACACGGCGCATCACATCGCGGCCTTCCGGCCGCGCGCAAGAATCGTCGCGCTAACCCCGGAGCCGCGCGTCGCCCGCCGTCTCGCGCTGCTCTGGGGCACGGAGTCGCTGCTCATCGATCAATACAGCTCGATCGACGTCTTGCTCTATATGACGGAACGTCAAATGGTGCGCGAAGGGCTCGTCCGCTCCGGAGACTTGATCGCATTCACAACCGGAATGCCGGTGGGATCCGGCGGAACAAACGTGCTGAAAGTCCATCAGATTCCGTAGCGGCGCTACGCTGACGAAGCCGTGCGCGCAAGCAGCGCGCGGGCGTGCCGCAGTGCTGCATCGTGCGATTCGCCCGAAAGCATGCGCGCGATCTCGGCTTCGCGCTCTTTCTTGCCGGAGATTAAACGTGCCAGGATCGTGGTCTGACCTGTGCGCTCGATCTTTTCCAACACGTAATGACGATCGGCCCAGGTCGCCAATTGCGCGAGATGGGTGACACAGACAACCTGGCCTCGCCGCGCGAGCTCACCGATGCGCGCGCCGACCGCAGTCGCAGTAGCGCCGCCGATGCCGGCATCGATCTCGTCGAAAACCAGCGCACTGCCGGCATCGCGCGCGCCGGCGAGCACGACCACGATCGCCAGCAAGACACGCGAGAGCTCGCCGCCGGAAGCGACGCGGGAGAGCGGTCGAGCCGGCTCACCGGCGTTTGCGGCAAAGAGGAATTCGACGCACTCCGCTCCGCTCGGACCGATATGCTCCAGCGGCTCCAGCTTCACTTCGAAGCGCCCGGACGAAAGCGCCAGCTCCGCAAACTCGGCCAGAACGCGTTTGCTCAGCTTGGCCGCAGCCGCGGTACGTATCTTGTTCAATGTGGCCGCATCCTCGCGCAGCTCGCGCCGCGCGGCTGCCGCATTCTCTTGGAGCTCGGCGACGCGCCGATCGCGACCTTCGTACTCGTCGACGATCGTCCGCGCGCGCGTGGCCGCTGCAATAACTTCGTCGAACGTGCCGCCGTACTTTCGCTTCAGGCCTTCGATGAGATCGAGACGAGCGTTGATCGCTTCCAACTCGGCGGGATCGTACTCCGCCCCATCGAGTGCGCGCGATAATTCAGACGAGAGATCCACCGCCTCGGACTGCAACGCGGCCGCGCGCTGCGCCAGATTCCGTAACGAGGCATCGAATTTTCCCGTGGCCGTGAGCGATACGGTTGCGGCTCCCAACGCGCTGGTTGCACCACCCTCGTCGCCCGCGAGCGCTTCGTGCGCGGCATGTAAGGCTGCCGCAATGCGCTCGACGTTGTCGAGGTACTCCCGTCGCTCGCGCAACCGCTCAGATTCGCCCGGTTCGAGGCGCGCTTCTTCGACCTCCCGGATTGCAAACGCGGCGTCGTCGTAACGTTCCCGCACGCGACGCTCGTCCTGCTCGAGCCGTTCAAGCTCCGCCGCGAGCTCGGATGCGCGGCCGTACGCCGATGAAACGCGCTGTCGCAGCGTCAAGGCGCCTGCGCCGGCGAAGCGATCGAGCAGCTCGAGATGATATGCCGGCGCGAGCAAGCGCTGTGCCTCGTGTTGTCCGACGATCTCCGCAATCGCATCGCGAAACTCGCGAATCTGGGCTGCGGTCGCGGCGCGCCCGTTGAGACGCAGCGTCGAACGTCCGGCTTCGCTCACTTCACGCGCAATCGTGCCGGCCTCGTCCGGATCGAGCTCGAAGCCGTCGGCCGCAAGCCGCTCGCGCAGCGCTCGGTCCGGTTCGAACACGATCGTGACCTGCGCCTTCGGTGAACCGCGTCGCACGACGTCGCCGGCTGCGCGCGCACCGAGCGCAAAATCCAACGCGCCCAAAAGCATCGTTTTACCCGAGCCGGTCTCGCCGGTGAAGATCGTCGCGCCCGATGCGAATTCGACGTCGGCCCGCTCGATGAGTCCGAAATCCTCGATCTGCAGCTGCCGCAACATCTTATAGATGCTTGTTAACGACGAGGATCCTTGATGGAAACGCCCCAGAGCATCTTGGCTTCGAGCCGCTCGAGGAAATGCAGCGGTGCCGTTCGGGCAAAGTAGACGCGTTTCGGATGGAGGCGAATCGCGACGCACGAACTTGGTGCGACCTCGCAGAGTACGTCGCCGTCGCACTCTAGATGCGCCTGCGCCGACTCCAAATCCGAGGTGATCTCGATGCGGGACGTCGACGGAACGATCAACGGCCGCGAGAAGAGCGTATGCGGCAGCAACGGCACGACGCCGAAGGCATCGACGCTCGGAGCGATGAGGGAACCACCCGCCGAGAGGAAGTATGCCGTCGAGCCGGTTGGAGTTGCAACGCAGATGCCGTCGGCGGCAATCTGCGTCGCGGATCCGTCATCGACGCGCAGACCGAACGGAACGAGCCGCGAGACCTCGCCTTTTCGAACGACGACGTCGTTGAGCGCGAAGAAGCGCTCCTCTCCGTATTCGGCCTGCAACGCGGTGCGCTCGTCCATGAACAAGCCGCGTGCGACGAGTGCCGGCAGATCGTGGAGCCGCGGATCGTCTTCGTCGAGCTCCGTGAGGAAGCCCAAACGACCGGTGTTGATGCCAAGCAGCGGAACGTTGCACTCGATTGCGAACCGCGCGGCCCGCAGCAGCGTGCCGTCGCCGCCGACGGTGATCATCAGGGCCGCTTGTGCGACGTTCGCGCCGTCGACGACCTCGAACCCGTTCGCGCGAAAATCGGACGCAATACGCGTTGCAATCGAGCGAGCGTGCTCGCGCGCCGTATCCACGTACAGCCCGACAATTTTTTTCTCGACCGCAAGCATCGCCATCATCCTTCGCCGACCACCGCCTCGAGTCGTGCGTCGTCGAACGGCTCGCCACGACGCCGCAGCTCCATTAAGAACTCGCGGTTCCCGGCCGGCCCGACGAGGGGCGACGCGGTCAACCCGACCGGCACGAGGCCGAGGGCACGGACCGCGGCACGCAGCTCGCACAGGACCTGGCGATGCGTCTCCGGATCGCGGACGACGCCGCCTGCGGCGAGACGCGCCCGTCCCGCTTCGAACTGCGGTTTCACGAGCGCGACGATCGCGCCGTCGTCGCGTAAGTATGCCGTCGCACGCTGCAAGATCGTGCGCAGCGAAATAAACGACGTGTCGATGGTAATAAGGTCGAAGCCGTCCGGGAACGCGTTGCTCGCGAGCTTCCGGAAGTTCGTCCGCTCCATCACGCGGACGCGCGAGTCGTTGCGCAGCCGCCAGTCGAGTTGCCCGTAGCCCACGTCGAGTGCGGTGACGGCGGCGGCACCCCGCTGCAACAAACAGTCCGTGAAGCCGCCGGTCGAGG
>Ga0070731_10002607_pt1 | contig 17009 bp, 9 predicted proteins | sample Coa_R1_2_FD_66448 | JGI IMG/M metagenome (GOLD analysis project Ga0070731, IMG submission 66448) | Surface soil microbial communities from Centralia Pennsylvania, which are recovering from an underground coalmine fire - Coalmine... | ecosystem: Environmental > Terrestrial > Soil > Unclassified ...
GCTTCATCTGCATGCAGACCGGAATGTTCTTCGCCGCCGCATGCTCCCAGAACGGATAGCTTTTTGGATCGGCAAAAAACGTCGCCTGGTTGGGCAGTGTTGAGCCCGTGGTGAACAGCCGCATGCCGGTGCCGCCGCGGCCAAGCCAATGATCGAATGTCTCGACCGCATCGGGTGCCAGTACGTCGATCGAATAGACGCCGGTGAAGCGCGACGGCACCGCGGCGACCGCGTCCGCCACATAGCTATTGTCGTAGCCATAGGCGGTGGAAGAATGTACGAGCGCGGATTTGTCGACGCCGGCATCGTCCATGGCCTGGATCATGTCCTGGTACGTAGTCGGCCGCTCCTCCGACCAAGTCGATTGCTTTCCGCCGAGCGGCGCCAACGGATATTTTTTGGTATCGGGCGAAACGATGTGCGGATGGATGTCGATAACGGGCATGCGGTTCACTCGCGTTCGGATGTCGAGAAATTTCAGGGATCGATTTCGACGAAGACCTGATCGAGTTGTGGCTGTGACGGGATCAGTTTCTGTTGCAGGCTGTAGGTGACCAGCGCTTCGATGCTGGGGCGGTTCGCCGACATCCCGTAGGGAAGCGGATCGCTCATCAGCGACAGAAAGCTGCGATAGCGCTTGTCCTCCGCCGCATCGCCGCTGCGCCCTGCCTTGAGCTCCTCAAGATAAGGCTTTTTCGCCCCCACGAACGCGTCCATCAGCGAGCGTGGCAACCAGGGATGACGTTTGACGTGCTCATCCTTGACGACGATGAGGCCATGGATCGGATAGATGCCGCTGCGGCGAAACCAATCCGCCTCGACCTGCGCGACATCGGCGATCAATTCCGGATAAGTGTCCGCCGCAGACGCGCCCGCGCCCGCCTTGTCCCAGCCGCTAATGGGCGGACCAGCGCGGCCGACACCGGCGGGACCGGTGAACCCCGCCTGGATTTCGCCGGTCTTCATCATGCTCTGCAATGATTTCCCTTCCGGCGCATGCACTACGTTTGGGGGCAGCTTGAGGGAAGTGACGTGCTCCTCATCGTCCACCACCCAGGTCACCTTGGAGGAGTCGAGGCCGTATTCGTTGACAAAAATCCCGCGCGTCCATACGCCGGTCGTGACCGAATAGGCGCGCACGCCAACCTTTTTTCCTTCCAGGTTCTTCGGCACCGTGATGCCCGCGTCCGGCCGCACCACGAAGCCGCCGTGATGAAACCGGCGCATCAGGAAGATCGGCAATGCGATGTACGGCGCGCCGAGCGCACGTGCTATCATGTAAGTGGTCGGAGCCATTTCGCAGACGTCGAATTCGAGGTCGCGCACCATGCGCCGAAATGCGCCAATGATCGGAACGACCTCCACGAAATCGAGGTCGACCCCCTCGATCGGAGCCGACCCATCCTTGAGCGCGCGGGTGTGGCCGTAAGTGGCAATTGCGATTTTCAGTCGCGGTTTATCTGCCATGCGGTTCTCCAGATCGAGTCAGCGCCCCCGCTGGCTATTCCTTCGGAATTCCGGCCTTCTCGATCACGCCGCGCCATTTTGCGACGTCCGCGGCGAGCCGGTCATGCATTTGCTGCGGCGTGCTGCCGGTCGCGTCGATGCCGAGGCTCAGCGCTTTCGCCTTGAGCTCGGGATTCGATAATGCGCGGGTCACCGCGACATTGAGGGTACCAATGATGTCGGCCGGCACCTTCGCCGAAGCGCCAAGCCCGTTCCAGCTGGTCACGACGTAATCAGGAAATCCGCTCTCCTTCACGGTCGGCACATCCTTCAACAGCGGATCGCGCTGCTCGCCCGATGTGGCGATAATGCGAATCTTTCCGGGTCCGATTTCGCCCGCAAGCCCGGCATAGAAATCAAAGCCGAGGTCGACATCGCCACGCAGCAGCGCCGTCACTAAATCAGGCGTGGTGCGATACGGCACGATCGTATATTTGGGGCCGGTCACTTGTTGGAACAGGTGCGCAGACAGGTTCTGGGTGCTGCCGGGGTTGATGGCGCCGAGGTTGATCTTGCCCGGATTTTTACGCGCCGCGTCGACCAAATCCTTCAGCGACTTGTAGGGCGACTTGTCGGGAACCGCTAGCAGCATTTCAAAGCTGGCCGTGACAGAAATCGACGCAAAGTCCGTGAGCAGGTTGTATGGCAGCTGTTGGAACAGCGACACGCTGATCGCTTGGCCGTTGCCAATTTCGCCAAGCGTATAGCCGTCGGGTCGAGCCCGTAGCACCTCAGTCATGTTGACGATGCCGCCGGCGCCGGGACGATTCTCGATGACAAATTGCTGCTTGACGTCCTGGCTCAGCCGATCCGCCAAGAGCCGCATAGTGAGATCGCCGACGCCGCCCGCGCCATAAGGCACGAAGATGCGGACCGGCTTGATCGGATAATCGGCCGATTGAGCGGACGCGGCAGTAAGCATGCCGATGACGGCAGCCACGCTGGCGGCGACGGCGGCCGCGGGGCGGCGCGAGCTTCGGGCATGGACAGGGCGCCGGCCGCTTTGAGCCTGCATGAACGTCTCCCCGATGGGCTTTTATTGAGCCGCCGACGCGCTTACCGGATGCGGCGACCGCGTGTTGAGGCAGTACGTGCCACCGGCCCTGCCCGAACGCCAATCGAAATGCTGCGCGAACCCATAAGATCTTGCTATATTGCTCAAGCTAAAGCGCACAGAGCAGTCGCGTCCTGCCCACATGGTTGTCCTTGATATCCCTTCGCTTCGGCAGCTGCGCGCGTTTGATGCGGTGGCGCGGCTTGAAAGCGTCAGCGAGGCGGCCCGCGAAGTCAGTCTCTCGCAGCCGGCGCTGACACAATCGCTGCACTCGCTTGAAACGAGGCTGCGCACACGCTTGTTTGAACGCCGGCGGTCGGGCTCATATCTGACCGAGCTTGGTGTCATCCTGGTCCCGCGCGTCCGGCGGTTCTTCGATCATATTCGCTCGGCGTTGGCCGAACCTGCGGTCGGTGCGCCGTTTACGGGACGGCAGAGCGCAGACACGATCATCAACAAATTGACGCGGCCACAGCTTCGCAGCCTGATCGCAGTCTCGGAAAATCAGTCTTTCGAAGCTGCGGCGCGCTGGCTTGGGGTCGCGCAACCGTCGCTGCACCGCTCGGCCAAGGAACTCGAGAGCGAGTTGCGCCGTAATATTTACCAGCGGACCGCGAGCGGAATGTCAACTACGGCGCAAGGATCCGAGCTCGCCAGGCGATTTCAACTCGCCATACGCGAAATCGAATATGGCCTTGAGGAAATGCAAGCGGCCAGGGGCGCTGTCATCTCGCGACTGGCCCTCGGTAACATTCCACACTCGAACAACCAGATGCTGTCCGCCGCGATCGACGCGTTCTTGGCCGCTCATCCCAACGCCCATGTGCACGTGGTGGACGGCCGCTACGAGGCCCTGCTTCACGACCTGCGGACGGGCAAGCTTGACTTTCTGTTCGGCGTGCTGCGGCGGCCGGACTGGGCGCTCGACGTAAAGGAGGAAGCGCTTTTCCCGAACCCCTACGTGGTGGTCGCGCGCAGGGAGCACCCGCTGGTATCACTGCCGAGGCTGACGCTTGAGCATCTGGTGCGCTACGACTGGGTGATGCCGGGACTGGGCACGCCACGCCAGCAAGCCTTCGAACGCATGTTCCGTACGATGCCGAGGCGGCCACGCGTCAGCATCGAAACCACATCCATGCAGATTTACCGGACCAACCTGGGCACGAGCGACCGGCTCACCCTGATGTCGCGCGCCGAGTCGGAGTTGAATGATAAACGCGCGCTTGCGGTCCTGTCGTTCCGGTCACCGCATCTGAGCCGCGTGGACGGTGTTGCCACCCGTCTTGATTGGCAACCGACCAGCATTCACCGGCAATTTCTTGATCTACTGCGCGCGCAAGCCCGCGCCTTGACCGCGTTTAGCAGTGTCAGGCCCGGGCGCAGCGGCCCTGATTTGCGAACATTCACTCGGCACCCGAAAAGCGCGCGCCGAAGACAATCGGCAGGCCGGCCGAGACGGCTTCGCGTTCAGTGAGTGAGCCGGTGCCCACGACTGAGCGGCAATGCTTTCAAAAAAATGAAATGAAGTGCACCGATGCCCGCCAATAAACGAGTTTTGGTCGTTGAAGACGACGTTTGGGCGCGACTCGTCGGCGTCGTCCTCGATCCTACAACCAGCCAAGAGAGGTGGGCCGCTTTTGCGGATTTTATGTCCCCCGATCTGCCCGATTTTGGTGATTGGTGCGCGAGAGTGCAAGCAGCGGCCGGCTCGCTTTTTCCCAGCGACGTCAGGCTTGTCGAGTCGACAGCGCAATTGCACGAACACCTCGATCTCGCGGAGGCGATCGTCACCGAGTCCTTGAACGTTGGCGGAGGAGAACTCACCTTGGCGCCGCGTCTTAAAGTCGTACACAAATACGGCATGACCGTTCGGAACATTGATGTCGCTGCGTGCGAGTCACGTGGCGTCAAAGTCCTCACGGTGCGCCGCCGTGCCAATGTCGCTTGCGCCGAACATGCCTTCGCGCTGATGCTCGCGCTCGCCAGGAAAATCGGTTCTCTGAACCGCTTGATCAGCATTGATCAGCTTCCCAGCACTAAACGCCCTTACCGTCCGTTCGATCGGCGTCACACGCCAGGGGCCAATTGGGGCCGCTTCTCGGGAATGCGTAGCCTGAACGGCGCGACCGTTGGCATCATCGGGCTGGGCGAGATCGGCCAGGAAATTGCCTTGCGCGCCGCGGCTTTTGGGATGACGGCATTTTATTTTCAACGGACGAGACTCTCCGCCGCCAATGAACGGCCGCTCAATGTTTCCTATCGGAGCCTGGAGTCGCTCCTTGCTGAGAGCGATTGGATTATCCCGCAACTTCCACTGAACGCTTCAACCCTGCACCTCATTGATCGTCAGCGACTGTCGATGATGAAACCAGGCGCCTGTATCGTGAACGTGTCGCGGGCGGAAATCATTGACCGCGCAGCCCTGCTGGACGCTCTGCGATCAGGCCATCTGGGCGGACTGGCGCTCGACGCGCTTTACGAGGAGCCTGGACGATCGGATGATGAGTTGCTGTCCTTCGAAAACGTGGTCCTGACTCCACACATGGCAGCATCACCACGGACGAATGGGCTAAAGGATATCGAAGACGTCATTACCGGAATCGCACGCGTCTTGGCTGCGTAGCCGTTTGTAGCCTTTCGACGCGCTGACTTTGCGTATGGCGGTCCCGGCAAGACTCGAACTTGCGACCTTCGGTTTAGGAAACCGCTGCTCTATCCGGCTGAGCTACGGGACCGGTCGAGGAAGATCCTCGGTATGGACTGTCTAATCTTGGTTCTAGCGGAATCGGTTTGGGATTCCCATAGCGAGAGCGGCGCGTTCATTTCATCCAAGCACGAGGCTAACCATCTTCGCTCGAGTGCGCGGCTGGCGTATGCCCATGATGACGGTGATGTCCATGTTGGTGCGCGTGCCCCTGATCATGCTCATGATCATGCTCGTGATGGTGCAGCCGCTGACGCGGGCGCGGGCCGCGCGGGTCTTCGCTAAACACCAGCGATTTGATGGTCACCGGCACGGTATATGACGGCATGCGGATGCGGCCGAGATCGATGTAGTCGAAATCCCACAACACGACGCCATCGATGACCAGAAGCTCGCTTTCGATCTGCAGTTCGTCGCGTAGAATATGGCCAAGCGTCTGCGCCACGTCGCCATCGAGCATGATGAAAATCGGCAGCTTCTTGGTGAAGCGGTCGGCGAGCCCGCGCTTGATTCCCTCCGCGAAGGCGGCGAGCCGCTCATGCGCCGGCATCCCGGTCCAGCGCAGGGCGAGGGCGATCTCGCGGTCAGAGTCGGTAAGATCGAATGCCGCGATGTGGTTGCGAATTGCCGCGGCGAGCTTCTCCGAATCAACTGTCTCCTCGCATGCAAAGGGCGGCTGCAGCACCTGCAGATTTCGCCGCGGCAGCAATGTCCCGGGCGCAGAGATGTAGCTGGTGTTGCCGGACAGCTGCACACTGTATTCCGAGGCGCCGAGCGCGGTGGCGCGGATGCATTCGCCGGCCGGCAGCACCGGCCAGGGGAAGGCGCCGGCGTCGATGCGCGCCCGAATGGCGCGGCCCAGAAGCGGCCCCATGTCGCCGAAATCGCGGTCCTCGCGCTGATAGACGTATTCGCCGACACCGCCCGAAAACATGATGCCGTCGACGTGGCCAAGGTCGGAAATCGGGTCGGTCAAATAAAGGCGTTCGACATCGTGCGGCATCGGCCGGACCGTCAGCGCGGCGACAAGTGCGTCAACCATCACGCCGGCGACTTTCTGCATGTCGCCGGGATCGACAGTGTCGCCGCGATTCCAGGAAAAGCCGGCGCGCTTAGCGTGATGCTTCCCCGCCGGATCGAGCCGCACGATTTTGCCGTCCTCGACCACTTGCAGACGTCCGCCGACATGGACGGCGGCAGTCGCAATCACCTTGCCTTTCTCGACCAAGCCAAGCTTGGTGGTGCCGCCGCCAATGTCGATGTTTAGGATGCGCTTTCCCTCCTCGCTGGAAATGCGTGCCGCGCCCGAGCCGTAGGCTGCGAGCATCGATTCCATGTGATGGCCGGCGGTGGCGGTGACGAATTCACCGCCCTGCTCGGACAGGATCGCGGCGATGCCCTGGGCATTCTCGCGTCGCAGAGCCTCGCCGGTGAGAATGACCACACCGGTATCGATCTTGTCGGGGTGCAAATCGGCGGCGATGTAAGCGTCGTCGATGATGGCGCCGAGCTTGGCGTCATCGATGCGCTCCTCGCTCTGGTACGGCGTCAGCGCCACCGGCGACTGGAACAATGTCTCGCGCGAGACGACGTAATAGCGGCTGGTCAAATCCTCGGCGAGGCGGCGCAGGTGAACGCGCGAGAAGATGACTTGCGTGCCCGAGGAACCAATGTCGATACCGACCGTGGTCAGCGAGACATTATCTTGGCGCCAGAGCGGATTGTCCTCGAGCGGAACCTCGTCATTCTCGAAATCGTAGTCGTGATCGTGGTCGTGGTCGGTATCTTCATCGTGCTCGTGCACGAGATTTTGACCGTAGAGGTGATCGGCAAGACTATGGCCCGCCGGTTTCTTGTCTTTTTTGTCGTCGGCGTCAGACATTCTTATCCCAAATGGTCTCGCGTCGCCCGCGGGTCTTATTCTCGCGCCCGACGTTACGGGTCAATCTCTTCAGATCAGCACCCGCCCGGAGAGATCGAGAAGGCGACGCAATCGAGCACACCGGGCAAATTATGAATCTCACATATTTCCAATGTGCTTAGGAACTCTCCTGGCTCATCCACAGGCCATTTTCTGGCGAATCAGCCCGTAGCGTAGGGTCGCCGCGACCAGCGGCACGCGAACCTCGCATGGCCTCAATGCGCTTTCACGCCGATTTGCATGTCCACTCGAAGTTTTCGCGCGCAACCAGCCGGGATCTCGACCTCGAGCACCTCGCCGCCTGGGCCGCTCGCAAGGGCGTCGGCGTGGTCGGTACGGGCGATTTCACCCATCCGGTTTGGCGTGCCGAGCTGAAGGAAAAGCTGGTGCCGGCGGCGCCAGGCCTGTTCCGTCTGCGGCCCGAAATCGAGCAAGCAATCGCTGCGGAAATACCGCCGGCCTGCAGGGCGCCTGTGCACTTCATGCTCTCGGTCGAAATCTCGACCATCTACAAGAAGGGCGAGAAGACGCGCAAAGTCCATCACCTGATCTATGCGCCGGACTTCGCCACGGTTGATCGCATATCCGAACGCCTCGCTCGCATCGGCAACATCGCCTCCGACGGGCGGCCAATCCTCGGACTCGACTCGCGCGACCTCCTGGAAATCGCGCTGACATCCAGTCCCGATGCTTATTTCATCCCGGCGCACATCTGGACACCGTGGTTTGCGGCACTCGGATCGCAATCCGGCTTTGACTCGATCAAGGAATGCTACGGCGATCTCGCCGACCACATCTTCGCGGTCGAAACAGGCCTGTCTTCCGATCCGCCGATGAACTGGCGCCTGTCGATGCTCGACCGCTATCGGCTGGTCTCCAACTCCGACGCCCATTCGCCCGGCAAACTCGGACGCGAGGCGACGACGTTCGACTGCGCCGTCGACTATTTCGCCATCCGCAAAGCGCTGGAGACCGGCAAGGGTTATGTCGGCACCGTCGAGTTCTTTCCCGAGGAAGGGAAATATCACCTCGACGGTCATCGCAAATGCGGCGTCAAGCTCTCGCCAAGTGAAACGCTGGCTCACGACGGCCGTTGCCCGGTGTGCAGCGGGCCGATGACTATCGGGGTTCTGCATCGCGTGGAGGCACTGGCTGACCGCAGCGAAGCGCAAGCCCTGCCGCCGCCGACAGCCGGCACGGTGTCGAACCTTGTGGCGCTGCCCGAAGTGCTCGGTGAGATCGCGGCCAGCGGACCGCAGAGCAGAACCGTCGAGCGCGGTTACGGCCGCCTGCTCGCGTCACTCGGCTCGGAGCTGTCCATCCTGCAATCAGTGCCGCTCGAAGATATCGCGCGCGCGGACTCTTCGTTGGTCGCCGAAGCCGTCGCGCGGCTTCGCGCCGGCCAAGTAATCCGCGACGCCGGCTATGACGGCGAGTACGGCGTGATCCGGCTTTTTCAGGACGACGAGTTGCGGCGCCACACGGGCGGAGGATTGCTGTTCGAGGGCGCAAATCTTTCGCCTTCTCCTGGGAGGAGGAGGCCGGCACAGCCGACGCCGGGTGGGAGTTCGTCCGCGTCAGCAACGTCCACAGACCTCCTCCCGGCTGCTGCACGGTCGACCTCCGCTTCACAGAGGGAAACAAAAGGAGCTTCCGGCATCCTCGCATCCCTCGACGACGATCAAAGCGCCGCGGCTGCCATTGTGGATGGCCCGCTCGTCATTGTCGCAGGTCCCGGCTCGGGAAAAACGCGCACGCTCACCCAGCGCATCGTTCATTTGGTCGCCGAACGCGGCGTCTCCGCCGAACACTGCCTCGCCATCACCTTTACCCGCCGCGCCGCCGCCGAAATGCGCGAGCGGCTGCACACGGCCCTTGGCGCGCGGGCCGATAAAATTGCGGTTCACACCTTCCATTCGCTCGGGCTTGCGATATTGCGCGAGCATGCCAACGCGGCGGGTCTACAGCGCGGATTTCGCGTAGCTGGCGAAGCTGAACGCATCGCCGCGATGGCTGCGGCGCTCGAGGTGCCGGAGCCGCGCGCGCAAAGCCTCATCCGCGCCATCTCCAAGGCCGAGCGCACAGCGGTTGCCGCCAGCGGTGAAGTGGCGGTGTCGCAGACCGCCTATCGGGAAGTTCTCGCAGTCAACAACTGGATCGACTTCGACAATCTGATTGGCCTCGCCGTCCGCATCCTTGAAAACAATCCCGAGATCGCCGGGCTTTATCGCCAGCGTTTCCGTTTCGTCTCCGCCGACGAATTCCAGGATGTCGATGCCCAGCAGTACCGGCTACTCACGCTGCTGGCGCCCTCGCCACAGGGCAATCTCTGCATCATCGGCGACCCACAGCAGGCGATCTACGGCTTCCGCGGCGCGGACGCCTCCTGCTTCGCGCGCTTTCGCAGCGATTATCCTGACGCGGCCAGCGTGGCACTCAAGCGCAATTACCGTTCAAGCGGCACCATCGTCGCTGCTTCCTCGCAGGTCATCGCCCAAAATTCCGATGCGGCGAACGAGCCGATCGCTGAGATCGTGCGTCACATGCACCAGCACATTACTATCCACGCCGCGCCGAGCGAGCGGGCGGAAGCTGAGTTCGTCGTCGCAACGATTGAGCAGGCGATCGGCGGGCACAGCTTCTTCTCGATCGATAGCGGGCGTGCCAGCGGCCAAGGCGAAGCACTGTCCTTCGCAGATTTCGCCGTGCTCTACCGCACCGAAGCGCAAGCCGACGCGCTCACCGAAGCTTTGGCGCGCTCGGGCATTCCCTTCCGCAAGCATTCCCACACGCCGCTCGGAGAGCAACCGTCCGTGCGTGCTCTGCTTGACGCTTTCGAGCGCGAGAACGGCTCGGAGTACGATCTCGTGGCGCGCTTCAAAAGCGCAGCGCAACAGATCGAAACTGAAAACGAAAAAACTGCCGGCGCCGATCTCGCCTTGCAGCGGCTCATTTCGCTGGCGGAAAGCTCTGGCGGCGATCAGGCGCGCTTTCTCGATGCAATCGCGCTGGCGACGGACGCCGATTTCTGGGATCCGCGCGCCGACGGCATCGCACTTTTGACGCTGCACGCCGCGAAGGGGCTCGAATTCGCCTTCGTCTTCATCGTAGGACTTGAAGACGGCTTATTGCCATTGCATTGGGGGAAAACGGTGAGCGACGATGAAGCGGCCGAGGAGCGGCGGCTGTTCTACGTCGGGATGACGCGCGCCAAAGATCGCCTGGTGCTTAGCCGCGCGCTCAAACGTCATTGGCGCGGTCGCGTGCGCGAGCAAAGGCCCTCGCCGTTTCTCGCCGGCATCGAAAGCGAACTGGTCAAGCAGCAGCAGGCACAACTGCGCCGCAAACGCGACGACCGCCAGCTAAAGCTGTTTTAGGACCGCAAACCCGAACGGATTGACGAAGGGCCGCGGGCTTATTTCTGCGGCTGGCTCTCCGGACCGCTCTCTGCGCGCATCGGCACGATATTTCCGGCAGCGAGAAGAAACCAAGCCAGGAAAATGTACCAGGCCGAATTGCCGCTCAGGCCCGGTATCGGCAGTGCAATCGGCAGAGCGGCCAGCACGCCAAGCATGGCCAAGCACCAAGCGATAATGAACAAGGCAATGTTGGGTGCGTGCAGCGTCATGATACTTCCCTTAAAATGAGGCCAGCAGCCTCGGTGCGATTGCGGCTAATAATGTCCGACAAGATTTAACAATCGGGAAGCGCCTCCTTCCTGAGCGGGGGAATTTCGCGGGCGCGCCGGCTGATGTTAGATGAAGGTAAAAGGGGCATTAAGTGTTTGTACTTGCTGCCGTCAGTACCGCTGGATCAACAAGAACGCCAAAGTCGGATCTGTAAATCGCTAAAATATATGATTACGAAACACTTGCAGATTTTAGAGCGAGGACCGTACGAGCCTCACACGATTGGCAACACGCTGACGGAAACCTCCATGTGCTGTCCGCCGGAGCCGACGATCACTCCGTCCACCGGCGCCACGTCGGTGTAGTCGCGCCCAATCGCCAGCGTGACATGGTCCTCCCCCGCCAGTATCGCGTTGGTCGGATCGAACCCGATCCAGCCGATCGCCGAGCCACACCAGAGCAGTACCCACGCGTGCATCGCCTCGCTGCCCTGCAGCCGCGCCGCATCCTTTGCGGGTGCACTGCGCAAGTAACCGCTGACATAGGCGGCAGGCAGACCGATGCCGCGCAGCCCGGAGATCATGATGTGTGCGAAATCCTGGCAGACGCCGCGGCGCAGCGCGAACGACATCGGCGGTGTTGTCGTCACCGTCGTCGCCCCGATCTCGTAAACGATGTCGGCTTTCAAGCGACCGATCAGCTCGATCGCGGCGTCGAGTATGGGCCGTCCGGGCGAAAAACTCTCACGCGTATAGTCGCGGATCTCGGGATCGAGCGACACCAGACGGCTTGGGAACAGAAAATGCGCGGGTGACAACGGCCCCATATCGCTCACCGCGAAAGCTTGCTCGCGCACCGCCTCCCAGGGTGGCGTCGAAGCTGGCGAGGGCTCGATGGGCGCATCGACCGCGACGCGCGCCGCCAATTTGACGGTCAGCGTCTCGTGGGGTTCCTCGATTTCAATCCAGGTGAGACGATTGCCGAAAAAATCTTGTCCCTCGCGCCGGTGCATGGGCTCGGGAATGATCTGCAGCGCCGCGAGATGCACGCGCTGACTGTCGCGAGGCACCGGCGTCAGGCGCAACACGTGATGCGCATGCGCCACCGGCGACGCGTAGCTGCACGTGGTTGTCTGCCGGACATCGTAGATCATGCCAGCGCGTCCCACTCGAAATCGGACCGTTCGTTGCCGGTGAGATAAGCGGCGCCGACGGCATCCGACAATTTCATCAGCGATTGCTCGACATCGATGATCAACGCTGCATCGATGCTGCCCGCGTCCGCGGTGCGCAAACGCGTGGCTGTCGAGGCCGCAATCTGCTGCACAGGCGACAGGCGGCCGGCGGCGTTGCGCTTGGGAAGAGCGCCGAGGTGGGTCTCGATGTGTTCAAGCTGAAACACCACCGAACGGGGATTGTTCGGATCGAGCATGACGAGGTCGATGACCGGCGCGAGCGCGGCAACCATCAGGTAACGCTGCCGGTAGGTGATCTGACTGTCAGCAAGCTCGAGCAGCACGTCGAGGCCGCCTTCGATGCTTCCGCCGAAGGCAAAGCAGCGCACCAGCCGGCAAGTCACGAGCGCCCGCTCGATGCGGCGGCCTAGCTCAAGGAAGCGCCAACCGGCACGCTGAGTCATGTTCTCCTGGGCCAATCCAGAGAGCGCCGCGATGATGCGCAAAGCCGCCTCAACACGCTCGGTCATCGCGCTTTCCGACGGACCGACGGCGAGCGGAGCGCCGGTCAACGTGGCGAGATCGTTGATCGCACGCCACGCATCGGGCGAGAAGCGATCGCGGATGACGGAAGCAGCGGACCGCGCTGCACCGGCGAGGCGAGGCAGCGATCCTTCCAGGTCCGAACGTGCGAGCGCGGCTCGCGCCATGAAAGCGGCGGACGCCCGATGGATATCTTCCGGAATCGCGCCCCAGGCGGCGAGCAACGTGCCGATGCCGGATATGACTGGCGCTGCCGCATCGTCGGCTTCGGCGAGCCGATTGATCGTCGCGCGAACGAGCCGCAGCGTCGCCTCGGCGCGTTCCACGTAGCGGCCCACCCAGAACAGATTGTCGGCGGCCCGGCTTGGTAGGATTCCCGCGGTGCGTTGTACTGGCATCCGCTCTGGATGCGGCAACAGCGACGTTTCGCCGACTGGGCCGTGGGTCAGGACCCAGGCATCGGCCGTGGCACCGCCCCGCTGCAGGCTCACAGCGCGCGCGTCAGCGTGCTCGGCGATGCGCACGAAACCCCCCGGCATCACTTGCCAGCGGTCTCCCACTTTGGCCAGAAACAAACGCAAGGTGAAAGGCCGCGGCTGCAGATGACCTTCACGCCAGACTGGCATGCTCGACAGCGTCACCGCTTCCTGAACGACGTAGTCGATGCCACGGTCGCGGATGGAGCGAACAAGCTCGCCGCGCTGCGCATCATTAAGCTTGGCGCCCAACACTTCGCTGGCGACCTGCATGCCCGCCATCGACTCGGTGAAAGCAGCGGCGATCACCAGGTCGCCGAGTTTGCCGATCATCTGCTCGCGCACATCGGCTCTGCCGAGCCACCACGTGGCGACGTTCGGCATTTTCAGCTCGGCGCCGAGAACGATCGGCGCCAGTGCCGGCAGGAAGGCGAGCATGGCGCGCGCCTCGACCAAACCTGCGCCAAGCGAGTTGATGATGACAATCTTGTCGTCGCGCACGGCCTGAATGAGACCGGCGACGCCGAGGTGGGAGGCAGCATTGAGTTCGAGCGGATCGGCGAAATCAGCGTCGATACGGCGCAGCAAGACTTCGGTGCGGCGCAGGCCAGCAACCGTGCGGATGAAAACGCCGTCTTCGCGGACGATCAGATCCTCGCCATCCACCAAAAGGAGGCCGAGGTATCGCGCCAGATAGGCGTGCTCGAAATAAGTCTCGTTCATCGGGCCAGGCGTGAGCAAACAGATGCGCGCGTCGTCCTGCCGATTGAGTGCGAACAACTCCGCCTGGAAGGCTTGGAAGAACGGCGCGACGCGCTCCACACGCGCGGTGCGGTAGACGTCCGGAATCGCTCGAGATAGAGCAAGCCGATTCTCGATCGCGTAGCCCGCGCCCGACGGCGCCTGGGCCCGATCGCTGAGCACCCACCAGTGTCCGTCAGCGCCACGGCCAACATCGACGGCGTAAAAGCGCAAATGCGCTCCGCCCGGCGGCGCCACCCCGACCAGCGGACGCAAGTATTCGGGATTCCCGGCGATCAAAGCAGCTGGCAGGCGGCCTTCGCTTGTGAGGGAAGCCGGACCATAAGAATCTGCCAGCACGGCTTCCAATAATTCCGCGCGCTGGGTAAGCCCCGCTTCAAGCTCGCGCCACTCGGAAGGCTCGATGAGGAGCGGGATATGACTGAGCGGCCATGGCCGCTCCAACCCGGACGCATCCTCGTAGACGCGATAAAAGACACCCGAGTCGCGCAGATAGCGGTCGGCTGCCGCAAATCGGCGATTGATCTCCTCCGCGCCCAATGCAGCAAGCATGGAGAGAAATGGATGCCAGTGCGGGCGCACGCGCCCATCGCCATCCATCATCTCGTCGAAAATGCCGGGCAGCGGCCGATAGCCTGCAACGAACTGTTGCAGAGCCGCTTCCTGCTGATCAACATTGTCGGGTTTGGCGGGCATGGTGGAATGATTTTTAATTCGAACGCCGCAGATCGAGCGTCGTCGGATACTCAAGACTCAATTCGACCGGCGGCACGTCGATCAATCCGCCGGTATGGCCGTGATCCTGGAAACGAGCGCGCCGCCGCCCTTCCGCCTCGTAAGAGTTGACCGGGAAAGTCTCGTAGTTGCGTCCACCAGGATGGGCAACGCTGTACACGCACCCACCCAGCGAGCGGCGACTCCACGTGTCGACGAGATCAAATGTCAGCGGCGCATGCACCCCGATGGTCGGGTGCAAGGACGAAGCGAGATTCCAGGCCTTGAAACGCACGCCTGCCACGAATTCGCCGACACGGCCGGTTGAAACGAGCGGGACGCGCCGGCCGTTGCAGGTAATGACGTGACGGCTCGGGTTCATACCTTCGACTTTGACCTGAAGGCGTTCAACGGAAGAATCGACGAAGCGCGCGGTGCCTCCGGTGGACCCCTCTTCGCCGAGCACATACCAGGGTTCGATCGCCTGACGGAGCTCGATATCGACACCCGCGTGATGCACAGTGCCGCACATGGGGAAACGGAATTGCCGCTGCGCGTCAAACCAAACCGGATCGAACGCGTAGCCGGCGCGTTTCAGATCGTCCAAAACTTCAAGAAAATCGGCCCACACGAAGTGTTCGAGCATGTAGCGGTCGTGCAGCGCAGTGCCCCAACGCACCGGGGCGCCATCAAGAGGCTCCTTCCAGAACGACGCGATCAACGCGCGCAACAAGAGCTGCTGGGCCAGACTCATCCGCGCATCCGGCGGCATTTCAAACGCGCGGAATTCCACCAACCCGAGCCGGCCCGTCGGCCCATCAGGCGAAAACAATTTGTCGATGCAGATTTCAGTGCGATGGGTATTGCCGGTGACGTCGGCCAGAACATTGCGAAACAAGCGATCGACCAGCCACGGCGGTATCTTCTGCGTACCGTTCGGCGGCGGCACTTTGGCGAGCGCAATTTCAAGTTCGTAGAGCAAGTCCTGGCGCGCCTCATCGATACGCGGCGCCTGGCTGGTCGGGCCGATGAACAGTCCAGAGAACAGATAGGACAGCGACGGCCGCCGCTGCCAGTACAACACCAGGCTTTTCAGCAGATCGGGCCGACGTAGGAACGGACTGTCCGCAGTATTCAGTCCGCCGAGCACCACGTGGTTGCCGCCGCCGGTGCCGGTATGGCGGCCATCGATCATGAATTTGTCGGTGCCGAGCCGCGCCTGATGCGCCTCGTCGTAGAGCGCGCGCGTTGTGTCGACGGCCTCGCGCCACGATGCGGCCGGATGGATGTTGACCTCGATGACGCCGGGGTCCGGCGTCACTTTGAGTACGTTGAGGCGGGGATCAGGCGGCGGCACGTAGCCTTCGATGTGGACCGGGAGTCCGAGTTCGGCGGCTGTCGCTTCGACCGTTGCCAGCACGTCCAGATAGTCATTGACGGTCTCGACCGGCGGCATGAAAACGCACAAGCGGCCGTCACGTATCTCGACCGATAGAGCCGTTCGCACCGGCATGCCGTCTTCGACGTACTGGCTCGAAAGCCGCGGCGCACCTTGCTGAACGACGTTCTCTGGCGCGAGCGGCGGCGCAGTCATTGGGCCGGCCCGCCGCATCATGCCCGGTGGGTTCGGCCGCGGCTCGGGCAATGGCCGGCGTTCGGCGTACGGATCGGCCGCAATAAGATGCGGATAGAAGGCCGCAGGCACGTATGGCAGGGACTGCAGGGGCAGACGAAAACCCAAAGGCGAATCCCCCGGCACCAGAAACAGGCGCTTACGGCGCGTCTTCCACACCTCGCTCAGCCATCCGGGCTGGGCGTGCGCTGTCCAACGTTGCACCGGCAACACGAAGCCGGCTGGCTGCCCCAGATGAGCGTCGAACAGCTTAAGGATGCGTGCACGCTCAAGCGGATCGTCGATCTTCGGGTCGCTCGGATCGATGTTGTCCGGAATCAAACCAAGCTTGAGCATCCGGTCGGCGGGGTCCTCATAGGCCGGCTGCACGTAATCCGCTGCGATTCCCAACCGCGTCGCGATCCCTCCCGCAAAGCGCCGCGCATCGGCCGGCGACAGATTTTGCTTCGGCGCCTCACGCGCGATCAGTGATTCGTCGTGCCACACCGGCACGCCGTCGCGGCGCCAGAACAACGTGAACGCCCAGCGCGGTAGCGGCTCGCCCGGGTACCACTTGCCTTGACCGTAATGCAGAAAGCCACCGGGCGCGAAGCGGTCGCGCAGGCGCCGGATCAGATCGTCGGCGCGTTCACGTTTTTTTGGACCGAGCGCCGCAGTGTTCCATTCCTCCGACTGATAATCGTCGACCGACACGAAGGTCGGCTCGCCCCCCATCGTCAGCCGCACGTCATTCGCCGCAAGATCGGCGTCGACCTTGTCGCCGAGCGCATCGAGCGCGGTCCACGCTTTCTCGGAAAACGGCGCAGTCACGCGCGGTTTTTCGGCGATGCGCGCCACGCTCATTTCGTACGAGAAGCCAACCTCGCACGGCTCGACCAGTCCGCTGATCGGTG
>Ga0070731_10002608_pt1 | contig 17002 bp, 18 predicted proteins | sample Coa_R1_2_FD_66448 | JGI IMG/M metagenome (GOLD analysis project Ga0070731, IMG submission 66448) | Surface soil microbial communities from Centralia Pennsylvania, which are recovering from an underground coalmine fire - Coalmine... | ecosystem: Environmental > Terrestrial > Soil > Unclassified ...
GATCCAAGTCCTTCTTCTGGCCCGCCGAGGAGACCCGTCCGTACACCGCGACCCCCGATTTTGCCGCCTCAAGCGGTGGAGACACCAAGATGGTCCCCGTGGGGAGCTGAGTGCAAGGGACAGGAAGAATCCCGGACCGGAACCACCGATACGCCGTCTTGTAGTCGATCCCCTGTGCCCTCGCCCATACCGCCAGTTTCATCAAGGATGAGGATACATGGTATTAAAAGACATTAAAAGATATTATATTCATCAACAGTTGTTAACCCTTTCAGTAATGCCAGAACCTGAGCGGACGGACTTCCGATTCCCACCATCTTTCGTCTTGAACGCGTTCCTCGCTTCCCTACAATGGCTCGTTCCTTTACACCAAGCGACCGGGAGGATGACATGGCGAAACGGAAGCTCTCTCCAGAACAGCGCACGACGATCCGCAAAGAGATCCGGCAATACCTGGCCCAGAAGAAAAAGCCCGCCGATATTCAGAGAACCGTCGCCAAGAAGTACGGCATCACGACGATCACGGCGCGCTGGTATCTGAAGAGTGTGAGAGATCCCCAGTCCTCCCCCGCCGGCCGCCCTGCGGCGGGTCCGGCGTCGAAATCCAGAGCCACCCGGAAGACCGGGCCGAAGACCGCAAAGCGCAACGGCCATCCCCAGGCCGGCGGCGCCGTTCATCGCCTCGTCGCGAACATCGAGGCGATCGCCCACGAGACGTTTTCCCGCGGACGCCGGGCGAAGCAGCTCATCCCCCAGTGGCGGGCGTACGTCACCCGGCTGCTTTCTCTCAAGAAGCTGGAAAGCCGGGTTCGCCGGGAACTGCATGCCGTGTCGAGCAAGGCTCAGGCGCTCCAGCGGAAGATCCGGGAGCTCACCTCGCGGTAGCTTCGCCAGAGCCACGCCGGCCTGCCCCTCCCGGAGCTCCGCACGTTCTCACGTGCGGCCCGTGGATGCCTGAAAAGGCCCAGCGGTGGGACGCGGCGATCGGCGACTTCGTCCAGGGAGCTTGGAGCGAACGACCGGGGTGATGGCCCGGTGTATACTCCGAGCATGTCCAACGTCAGCCCGGCCCCTCTTTCGGAAGACTCATTGGCGGCCACCCTGGAGGGTGAGCGGCGGAGGGGATTCCATCAAGGGATGAGTTCTGCACTCTGCCTGCTCGCCGTCTTATCGACGAGCTGGACCTGTTCTCGGGTTCTCTTCGAGGTTCCCAAGTTTGTTCCTGTCTTCCGGCAGGTTAGAGTGCCCATGCCCGGACTCACCCAACTCATCATCGATCATTACTTCCTTTTGTCGTTCATTCAGATCGCGCCCGCGATCGCGTGCATCCTGGCAACCTGGAAGCGGGGCGATCGGCGCTGGACCCTGTGGGTCAATATCGGGTGCTTTCTGGCGTCGACCGGCTGGTATGCCCTCGTCAACATGGCCCTCTATGGTCCCATGATCAGCCTGCTGGAAGGAATCAGCGATCACCGGCGATAGACAGAGGACCTGATGGCGCCTCCCCCGAGCGCGGGTCACGGAAAGGGAACCGGGGAGGTGAGAGGAAGACCCCGGGACCTCAGCGCTTCCACGCGGTAAAGCCGAGGACCGTCAGGCAGTGCGGGCAGTAATACATCTTTTCCTGCCCGACCCAACCGATCCCGCTGGACTCCACCAGGACGGAGTCGAGCGACAGCGTCGCGCCGCACTTGGGACAGCATGGCCCGGACGGCCTGCGAGTCTCCTGCGGCACCGCAGATTCCACTTCAAAGTGGTCCCCGCACGACGGGCATCGAACGTGCCCGCCGGAGTCCACCGGCACTCTCTTCGGCTGATTCATGGGCCACTCTCCTTGTCTCCTATCTGACGGTATACCCATGGGAACATAACCTTTTAGCCTCCTCGTGCTGAGAGACCGCCCCTAAGGTCCCCGGCTCCCGGGAATACTCCGGGCCCATGGAACGTGAAACAAATAGGGCGGCAAGGGAGTCTCCTATCAGGGAAAGACTCATGGAAAGGACCCAACGATGATGACCCCTAAGACAACGACGTTCCCTCTCGGCCGGTCCCTTCGGATGGCCGGCGCGGCGCTTCTCGTCCCCGCCTTGCTTTCACTCACGGCCTGCATCGTCGCTTATGATCCTCCCCGGCACGAAGCGATCATGGTGGAAGGAGGCCCTCCTCCAGGCGAGGTGGTCGTCAACGACGCCCCCCCTGCGGCGCCCACCGAAGTGGTGACGGTGGCGCCCGCGCCCGGACTCGTCTGGGTCGGCGGGTACTACGGCTGGTACGGCGGCCGCTACGTCTGGGTCTCCGGCGGCTGGCATCGCCCTCCGCATCCCAACGGGGTGTGGGTGGGAGGCTATTGGGGTCGCCGGCCCGGAGGCGGCCACGTGTGGGTGGGGGGACGTTGGAGGTAAGGGCGCTCGATCGCCCCGTTCCTCCTTGCTGGGCTGCTGGGGCCCACCGGGACCCCTAGCTTCGGAAGGGCACGCCCCAGCAGCCGGCGAGATCCGTGCCGAGCGTGCGAAGCTCGGCCTCGTTGACCCCCTTTTCGACCAGAAGCACCGACCCGTTTTTGAGCCAGGCCTCCAGTCGGGCGATTCCCTCGCGATTGACCGAGAGAGACACGTAGGAAATCTGATCCCCGGAAAAGCTCCAGACGGTCCTCACGCGCCAGGGACTGCAATGGTTCCGACTGACCGTCCGCTCGGCGGGATTCAGCGTGATCCGCAGCCCCCACGACCGGCCGGCCAACAGCGCCAGGAGCCCCAACGCGAACCAGAACGCCGCTCCGGCCATCCGGACCTCATCCCTGCTTCCATAGAAGGACGGCGGCCGGATCAGCCAGACTGGCGAGGTAAAGACCGCCAGCACCAGGACCAGGACGACGAAGGCCCAGACCTGGTCCCCGTACACGATGGCGCGCTCGGATCTCGAGCCCCCATGAAAGGGATTGGCGTTCTTCTTTCGCCGCTTAAACATGAGCGGAGGACTCCCAGCTCCGTGCGATTTCGGAATCGTCTCGCGCCTGGTCCCGTCCTCGACCCCGGAGCGACGAGCACGGTCCACGATCCGCGGGAACGGCAACCAAGCCCATGGGACTTCGGAATCAGAACATGAAGATCGCTTCCATCCCGATCGTGTCCTGACCATGCCGGCCCGTCGCGTCGTTGCCTTCGTTGAAGACATCCTTGCTGGCCCGGTCGTGCCGGTACTCGATGCGGAAGAGGAGGTTGTCGTTGATCTTGAACTCGTTGGAGAAGGTGACCTCCCACAGGTGGATCTTCCCCGCCTGGGTGACCCCATCGTTGTCGAGCGTGAAGCCGGTATTGGCGGGAGCGCCGGCTCCCGGAGCGAAGAACCCGGTCACGCCGCCGGTCCCATCCCGGAAGGTTTCGGCGCGGATCGACGCGGCATACCAGCGGACCACCTGGTCCTTCACGTAGAGGGCGACGCCGCCCCAGTTGTCGGGCGAGCCGCGGGGATCTTTGGCGGTCGGCGGTCCCAGCTCCTCGTCGCGGCCGGAATCCCAGTTGACTCCGAACTTCCAGGTGTTCCAGCTGACGGTCCCGCAGACGTCGACCACGTAGCGCCCTGAGCCCGAGCTGTTGGCGCCTCCGAACGGCGCCAGCTCCGGACCGACATAGCTGTTGACGATCAGGTTCAGCCAGCTCGTCGGATTGGCGTTCAGCTGGCCTTCGAAAGTCTTCCCGTTGTTGTTGTCGGCGATCATGTTCCAGCCGTTGACGTAGCCGACCGTCATGTTGAGCTGGTCCATGAACGTGTAGGTCGCCCGGACGCCCGTGTGCGTGAGCGGGATCGCCCAGGTGAAGAGCAGGGACCTCGAATAGCTCCAGTTGTCCTTGCTCTCGATCACCTCATAGCCGGCCAGGGTCGCCATCTTGCCGGCCTTGAAGTCGAGGCCGCTCCCGATCGGCGCCAGGTACTCCACGTAGCCTTCCACGATGTCGAACTGGGCGGAGGTGCCCAGGTTCTCGGTGGAGGCCAGGAATCCGGCGTCCTTGCCCATGCCCAACTTGAGGCGGATCCCCGCGGGGGAATCGGAGCTGGCGACCTTCTCCAGCATCACCTCGCCCATGTTGAACAGGAATCCGTTGGAATTCGTGTCGAACATGCGGCCGGGGTTGGTCAGCGGGCGAAGACCCCGCGGATCATTGAAGTTCTTGGTGTACCCCACGTCCGCGAACGCCGACAGCTTGATGGTCTTCAGCCACACGTTGGACCCGGTCGGATTGTCGTCGAACGTCGGCTCCGGCACGAGTGCGGGGAGCAGGTCGGGAGCGGCCGACCCGTAGGTGAGGCTAGGCCGCACGGACTCTCCCGGCCCTGCCACCGCCAGAAGCTCCTTCTTTAGATCCTCGGTCGATTCCTGTGCCCAGGCCGCTCCCACGGCCAGGCACGACAGCAACCCACCGAGAACTCCCATCTTGGTCAGCCGAGTCATGTGATCTCCTCTACCAAAGCTCAGTTGTGTCCGTCGGGGGAACGAAGCCCCCCGTTCCGTGGAATTCGAATCCTAACCCCATCGCCCCTGAGGGACGCGGCGTCACCATCCTGGCAACCCTCGTCCCGATCCCTTCTCGGGATCCCGCCATCACCGGCAGCCGCGTCCGGCGGGCCCGGTGAGGAGCGAACGACCCGCCCGTGTTCCTAGCGGAGGAATTTTCCCGCCTTCGTGACGTTGGTCAGTTCCAGCGTCGTGATCGCGTAGTCGGAGAAGGCGCCGAGGAACATCCCCTTGCCCGGAGGAACCTTCCATTCCTGAAAGAGGGAGAGCCGACCGTAGTCCAGCGGCTTTCCCGTGTCCTTCCCGTCCTTGTCCTTGATCTTCCACTCGATGAGCGTGGTGCCGTCCACGGTCACCAGCAGCGAGACGTTCCGCACCTGGACCACGATGGTGGAGGCTTTGGTATTGTCGAGCGTGGTCTTCTTCGTCGTCGTCTCGTTGTCGCAATAAGGCTTCCCGTCCACGCGATCCAGGCCGCTCGCCACGATCGACGTGCTCCCGTCGATCCCCACGACGAATTGCGTGGTTCCCTTCACCAGCCCAAGAGCGATCATGTCGACGTTTCCGGAGCGCTGGCAGACGAGCTTGACGTCGTACTCTTCCCCGGGAAGGTACGGAATCAGGATCGTTCCAAAGGACGCCGTCGTGCTGTGGAGGCCGCTGTCGTCCTTCGTCCACTTCCCCTTGATCTGGTCCTTGTCCAGATCCATCAGGGCGACGAGGTCGGTCGCCACCTTGCCGCTGACCGACGGCGGAAGCTGAGAGCATCCGGCTCCGCAGCAGGCCAAGAGAAGCACCGCCCACGTCAGGCGGGGGAGCGACCGGATCCGAGACCGTTCCGAATCTCCTCCTGAAGGGGTACTCTCCCGAACCACCGCGAGACGGTGCCTGGTTCTCGAACGGACCGACATGGGATTCCTCCTAGGCGCAAAATAGAAAACAGCAAACCGGCCACGGCCTCCTCGTCGCGCCACGAACCCCTCGAGGAGTCCGTGGTGCGGGAGGGCCCACCGGCCTGCGAAAGATCCTCAACTGCGCCAAGCGGAAAAGCAAAAAGGGTGCCACGCGACGCCGCCGGGGCCTGCGAGCCCTTAATGCCCTCGAATCAAGGGGGTTAGAAGGATCCTCCGCTCCGAACCGGCCGGCGGAGGATTTCGAGCGTTCAACCGTGAGACATACCAGCGTGTATGGAGAAGCCGAGAACCGGGTTCCGCAGGACCCAGGTTCCTACCGGGTCGGCCCGGAGGGCTCCGCGCCGGCGTCCGCGTTCGGTGCCCCGCAGGTCCGAGGCCCGTGTCATCGGTCGACGTCCGCGCCAGTGCTCCTCCTCTTCGAAGGAAGCGAGGGCAAAACGGACGCCTTCGGACCTCCGCTGCAATCGACCGGAAGAGCTCCGGAGCTGAGGCGGCAGCGGTCCGAACGCCAGATCCGACCCCGGGCACCAGGGAAGACCCGCGGGCCTGGGCGCCGGCGGGATCGTGCACTTTTTCATCAACGACCAAGGGTACCCCCTTGATTATGCAAAGGGTTTTCCCTCTCAACTCTAGGAGGGTTTACTGGGGGTCCAGCCGCCCCACCTTCCCGGCGGCGTCTGGAGAGAATCGTCAGGACCTGGAAAGACGGATGCGCGACTCCTCCGCTTCCCCGCCCCGGAGGCCCGCCCCCCCAGGACGACGATGAATCCTCCTGCGAAGGCCCCCCGCTCCGCTCCGAGCCCCCAGCACGGTCGACCGAGCGCCCTGGACCTAAGATCAGGGAATTCCCCTATACTTAGTAGGGGCTACTCCCTAAACTAGCAGGGGTAGGGACCGGGGAGCCAGACGCCGGGTGTCCGGCGTCGACCGACGGTTCGCAGGAAGGAAGAGCCGGACGACCGACGTGGACCGGGTCGGGGTTCGCAGGGCGGACCCGGATCGTTTCGCGATCGAGGAGCCGGGAAGCCGATGGGACGGATCGACGCTCGAGCTCGCCTCCTCACCGGCGAGCCTCGACCGGACTCGCGACGGACCGATTCGCACGAGACCGCGCTACCGGCACGCCGGTCCCTGACCCTCGAGGGAGGACCTCCCGCACGCTCTCGCGATTCCCTCGCTCGTGTTCCGTGGGAGGAGAGACTGGATGAGCTCCTCGCCTTCCGGGACCAACACGGCCACTGCAATGTGCCGCGCGGCTGGCGCGAGAACCCGAGCCTTTCCTACTGGGTCATCAATCAGCGCGGCCTGCTCCGCAATGGCGAGCTCTCTCCGGACCGAGCCCGCCGGCTCGAGGAGAGCGGAGTGTTCTGGGCCGTGGCGGCCGATCGACACGACTCTCGCGCCCTGGCCTGGGCCCGAATGCTTCGGAGGCTCGCGGACTTCAAGAACGGGCTCGCGCACCCCGGGAGCGACGGCGATCGACCGCCGAATCGGAAGGTGGCGAGATGGCTCGCCAATCAACGCTACCTGATGCGCTCGGGCCGGCTCCCGGAGGATCGGCGTCGCAAACTCGAAAGCCTCGGCGTGCTCTGGTACGTCGACCGGGGACGATCAAACGCGCGGGATCGAGCGTGGGAGCGGCGCTATTCGGAAGTAAAGACGATCACGACTCGCGACGGGCGCTGCGATGCCGCGCTGGACCGCTCGAAGCACCCCACCCTTTCGCGGTGGATCGCCTATCAACTCCGTCGGCTCCGTCAGAACGCTCTGCCGGAGGATCGACGTCGGCGACTCCAGGATCTCGGCCTCGACCGTTATCCCTCGCGGACCGGGGAGACCGCCTGGCGCCGGATGTATGCGACCCTGGCCCGGTACCAGCGCGCCCACGGTCACTGCTGGGTTCCCAGGACGGATCGCGAGAATCCCCGCTTGGGCCGCTGGGTCGCGCAGCAGCGATATCTTCAGCGGTCGGGCGATCTCCTTCCGGAACGGAAGGAGGCTCTGGCGACGATCGGCTTGGAATGGTCGGCCGCCCCGCATCGCCGGCACCAGGGGGCCCGTCGGTGGGATCGCATGTTCCTTCGGCTTCTGTCGTACCGGAAACTCCTGGGCCACACGCGGGTGCCCCGGCACAGTCGCGACCACCGGGAGCTGGCCGATTGGGTTGCGCGGCAGAGGCACTCCCGGAGAATCGGACGGCTTCTTCCCGAGCGCATCGACCAGCTGACGAAGATCGGGTTCGAGTGGGACGCTCCGCGACCCCCGTCCCGACTCCGCTGAGACCCCCGTGAGGGATCCCGGACGGAGCTGGCCTCGACCGCGGATGGACGCTCCCCCAGTCGGATGCACCACGGTCTATTCTTGCCTAGTCGGATTGGTATGCATAGATCGGTCCCCGTACAAATCCGTGGCTTCGATCCTCCCGGGAGTCGGGCTCTCCGCCGCTTAATCCGTCCGATCACCGAAAAATCCTGACCTCGGTGGAGCTGCGCCTCCGCCAATCCGTCCGCTCGCCGCGTCGTTCGAACCTTCCCCGGACCCCGGACCTCTCCCGGACACGGCCTCCGTTTCTCCCCGGTCGATCGGCATTCTCCCCTGGAAAACGCCCGGAGACCGGCGCCGGGACCGGAGTCCGGGAGGAGTCCGTCCCCGTCACGCCGGCTCTCGACGGAGCCTTACATCGCCGGCTCGATCCCGGAGTCTGCCGGACGAGACCGTCTCCGTCGGGTCCGTGGCACGGATCTTGCGTTGCGTTAGCCCGAATGTCGGCCAGACCCGGCCAAAGAGACGACCGGGTCTGCTGAAGCGTGGGGTGATGTGCGGTTGCAAGGGACGTGTTAGGGGGAGTCTTCCGGCGCCTGCGGTGAAGCTGGTACGGGTTGAAGGAAGTCACAGCATTGAAAGGAATGAGATCATGAAGTGGGTGAAACGGTTCTTGGACATGATGCGCCACCGGGAACAGCGGAAAGTGTTCTATGCCCTCTTCGGCGGAAAGATGCTGGGCGTCGGCATCCTCTTCCTGCTGATGATGGGCGCTTCGGCGTACTTCGGCGGAAACAGCTTCGGCGTCTTGGCGTCGGACAAAATGCCGGCGCCGTCCGTCTCCGCGCCGACGGAGGTCTCCGCGGCGGAGCAGGACATGCCCGGCATGCCGGCGAAGGATCCGAAGGCCGGTCCCTGGGTGAGGCCGGATGGGACGATCGGACCGGCGGGTCCCGCGGCGGATCCCAATCAGAGCGCCCCCCATATCAACGCGATCAACACGATGTGGGTCCTGATGACCGCCTTCCTGGTCTTCTTCATGCAGGCCGGGTTCATGATGCTGGAAGCAGGATTCGCCCGCAGCAAGGAGACGATCAACGTCCTTCTCGAAGGCGTGATCGACACCTGCCTCTGCGGCATCCTCTTCTGGGGCTGGGGCTTCGCGTGGATGTTCGGCCGAGGAAACGGCTTTATCGGGAACAACTTCTACTTCCTGCAGAACATCCCCGACACGTACGAGTCCACGGGCGTGGCGACGCTGGCCTACTTCCTCTTCCAGTTCGCCTTCGCGGACTGCACCTCCACGATCACGTCGGGCGCGATGGTCGGCCGGACGGGCTTCGTCGGGGACCTTCTGTACAGCATCGTGGTCAGCGGCGTCATCTATCCCATCCTCGGTCACTGGGCCTGGGGTCCGGACGGCTGGCTGAACAACATCACTCCGGCGGCCTTCCACGATTTCGCCGGGTCGACCGTGGTCCATACGATCGGCGGCCTGATCGCCCTCGCGGGCGCCGTGGTTCTGGGGCCCCGGATCGGGCGCAAGTTCAAGCGGGACGGCGGCGGCCCCATGCCCGGCCACGACATGACGATCGCCTCCGTGGGAACGATCATCCTGTGGTTCGGCTGGTACGGCTTCAACCCCGGCAGCACGCTGTCGGCGATGGACATCCTGGGAATCGGTCGCATCGCGTGCAATACGACGCTCGCCGCGGTGGCCGGAGGCATCACGGCCCTCTTCTGGGTCTACGGAAAATCGAAAGTCTGGGATTGCGGAGCGACGTGTAACGGGATCCTGGCGGGACTGGTCGCCATCACCTGCCCCTGTTACTGGGTGTCGACGCTCGGCGCCATCATCCTGGGCGCCATCGCCGGGGTCATCGTGATCCTGGGGACGGATCTGCTGGAGTACCTCCGCATCGACGATCCGTGCGGCGCGGTGCCGGTCCACGGCATCTGCGGCATCTGGGGCACCTGGAGCCTCGGACTGTTCGCGACCGGCCAGTACGGAGCGCCCACGCCCAACGGCGCGGACCTCTCGGCTCCGATGATCGTCCGGGGCCTCTTCTATGGAGGGGGCTTCGACCAGCTCAAGGCCCAGATCATCGGCAACGGGGCGATCGGCGGAGCCGCCCTCCTCCTGGGATTCGCGCTCATGTATGCGGTGAAGGCCACGGGCACCCTCCGCGTGTCGAGGGAAGGCGAGCTCCAGGGCCTGGACATTCACGAGCACGGCGGTCCCTGCTATCCGGAAATCCCGGTCATGGTGACCCCAACCCCCTCCAACGGGTCCCACTCGTTGGAGACTCCTGTCTTGAGCCCGGCTCATTCCCCGATGGAATCCACACTGCACTCATCCTGAGCCGGGTGACGGGGAGGGGCGGCGTCCTTAGCCGCCCCTCCCTCCGGAGGCCCGGGACAGGCGTCGTCGACACGACACGGCCCGTCCTGAACCCCCGGAGAGCGGGGGCAAGCCGATGGCGCCTCCCGCCGACCTTCGGGTTCCGCCTGCGGGATGAGACGCCTCCCTTCCCGACGGCGAACGGTACGGATGAGCCCATGACGACCGCGATCACGAAAAAACGCGTCCGGGAGCTTCTCTTCGGGAAGGCGAAGAATCCCCATGATCCCGCCGTCCATCAGCACCTGTCTCTCGTCGCCTTTCTGGCGTGGGTCGGACTCGGCGCGGACGGCTTAAGCTCCGCCTGCTACGGCCCGGAAGCCAGCTTCAAGGCGCTCGGGCCCCACAGCCACCTGGCCCCCTTTCTCGCGCTCGCAACGATGGTCACCGTCTCGGTTCTGTCGGCGGCCTACTCCTCGACGATCGCGGCATTCCCCTCGGGCGGAGGCGGCTATACGGTCGCCTCGAGCACGCTGGGGCGCGTCGCGGGGATGATCTGCGGCTGCGCGCTCGTGGTCGACTACGTCCTGACAGTCGCCATCTCGGTGGCCTCCGGAGCGGACGCGATCTTCAGCATGAGCTTCATGCCGCCCGGGTGGGCGGAGTGGAAGCATGGAACGGTGATCCTGGCCATCGGCCTTCTCATGGTGATGAACTTCCGCGGCGTGAAGGACTCCGTCATCGTCCTTCTGCCGATCTTCATCCTCTTCCTGGTGATCCACGCGGGGCTGATTCTGGCGGCGCTCGTCCATCCGGGGACTCCCGAGCCGGGTCCCCGGAGCGTGGGGGGAGCCGCCGGCGGCGTCGTTCCGCTCGGGATCCTCCTGGGGTCGAAGCTGCTCCTCAAGGCCTATTCCCACGGCGCGGGCACCTACACCGGCATCGAGGCGATCAGCAACAGCCTGTCGATCCTGCGGGAGCCGAGAGTCCAGACGGCTCGCCGCGCCATGCTCTACATGGCGGTATCGCTGTCGCTCGTCGCGGGCGGGCTCCTGGTGGGCTACCTCCATACGCACGTCCAGCCCGACGGGACGAAAACCTTCAACGCGATTCTTGCGGAGCGGATCTTCGGGACGGGCCTCTGGGGAAAGATCCTGGTCCCCATGACCCTGCTGTCCGAAGCGACGTTGCTCCTCTGCGCGGCGCAGGCGGGGTTCATCGACGGCCCGCGCGTCCTGGCGTCGATGGCCGTCGACTCGTGGGTGCCGCGGCGGTTCAGCCGCCTGAGCGACCGCCTGGTGGTCTCGAACGGCATCCTCCTGATCGGCGTCGGAGGACTGATCGCGATCTTCGTGACGCGGGGCGACGTCGACCGGCTGGTCGTGATCTACAGTTTCAGCGTGTTCGTCACGTTTCTCCTGTCGCAGCTCGGGATGGTCCGATACTGGTTCTTCCAGGCCGCCAAGAAGTCCCTCCTTCGCGGGGCGGTGTCCGTGGTGGCGGCGCTCCTGTCGGCCACCATCCTCGGATCGCTGTTCCTGGCCAGCGGCGCCTCCTATGCCGTCTACGCCCTGGCGGCGATCGGCCTCCTGGGGCTGCTGTGCGCCGTGGTCCGATCCCACTATCGGCACGTGGCGAAGCAACTTCAGCGGCTCCACGGGATCCTGGAGGCGGCGGAAGCGGACCCCACCTCGCGGAGCACGTCCGACTGGCGGCCCGATGCCCCCACCGCCGTCTTCCTGGTCAGCGGCTACAACGGACCCGGCATGCACACCCTGATGGAGGTGCGAGGGATCTTCCCGGACTGCTTCAAGCAGGCCGTCGTCGTTTCCGTCGGCCAGCTCGACTTCGACCGATTCAAGGGACAGGACGAGGTGGAGCATCTGAAAGCGTCGGTGGAGGCCGATGCGCGAAAGTACGTGGCGCTGCTGGAGAGGTGGGGAGTCTGTGCGGAGCACCGCACGGCATACGGGGTGGACCTGGTGGACGAGCTCGATCGAATCGCGATGGGGGTGTCGAAGCAGTTCCCGAGAGCGGTCTACTTCTGCGGGGACCTCGTGTTCAGCATCCCGTCGGTCCTGACGCGCCTCCTGCACGCGCGGACGGGCGAGGAGCTCCAGCGCCGTTTTCGCGAGAACGGCCTGCCCCTCATCGTCATGCCGATCCGCGTCTAGCCTCCGACGGCGCGGAAGGAAGGAGGCGGGCCGGCGGGTTCCGTCAAGCGCCGTTCGACATCGTGGAGGAATCCCTCCAGGCCCCCCGATCCGCAGCCCGTCCCGGCTCTATCCCCGGGCGAGGGACGCCGGGATTCGGGGAGCATGATCGCGCGCCGATTCGACTGCTCCCGAGGACTCCCGGCGACGGGCATGCTCCTCGAGACCGCCTCGCTCGAGAAGCTCCTGGCAGAGGCCGAGCGCCGACCGGAAGGCGCTCTCGAGCTCTCGGTGGAGCTGCTCCAGATCGAGAAGCCCCGGCCGGGACAGGAGACGACGGCGCGCGGACTGCTCCACGAGACCGTGAAGAAGGCGGGGGAGGCTCGCGTAGTATTTCTCGTCCCCGTCCCTGCCCGGTCCCAGCCGGAGACACCAGCCATAAGCATCGACCAGGACATGGGGATACCGGCCCCCCGTCTCGCCCAAGCGGGCGACTTCTCGCCATCCCTGACTCATCTGTGCTCCTTTCGAATCCACCATCGTCGTCGTCTCACCGGAACATCTCGGGCTCCTCCAGGGAGCAGCCCGACCCGTCCCGGACCAAGGGGGGACCGAGAGGGACTGCAACCCTCCCGGTCCCGAACCTCGCGCTGGCTGCGAGAGTCGACAAGACTCACCCGAGCTTGTCGTCGACGGGCGGCGCCCAGGGGACCTCGGGCCTCCGGCACTGCCGGGCGGCTTCTTCGATCCACTGGACCACCGTCCGGGCACGCAGAGAAGGCGTCAGCCCTCTCCAGCGGCCCTGGATCGCTGTACCGAACGCCATTCCCTCTTCCGATTTCACGGAAAAGACGGCGCCCGACTCTTCCAGGCACAAGTACAAGGCCTGGTCGCCGCTCAGCAGCTCCTCCAGATCCTCCAGGAATCTAGAGGGCCGCTCGGCGGAGTCGCCGGGATTCGGATGGACCTCGTGTGCCATTCCTCTCCTTTCTCAAAGGGTCCATGATCGAGGGGCCTTCGATGCCGCCCGCCCGATTCACGGCCCGGAGCGCGGCGGACAGGGCTTTCATCTCAGGGGCATGCCGGCGAACGCCGGCCCCAGCCAGGATGATGCCCGCGCCAACCAGCAGTCGATTGGCTTCCCGATAGGCCTTCCTCTCGCGTTCCAGCAGGCGAACGGAGTCGTCAGAGGGGTCCATAAGAAGATGCACCTCCTTCCTGTCTAGGCCAGAAGCCCGAGCGCCTCGTTCCAGGCGCGCTCCCGAAGAGCGCCGCCGGAACCGAACTGGGCGCTTTCGAAGCGCTTGAGCGCTTCGCTCTCTCCCGACCAGGTCCGGGTCGGGCGTTCATGGTCGACAAACTGCGCGACCGCATTGACGGCCGCCCAGAGACTTCCTCGAACCGACGGAAGGGCGTTCCCCTTCCCCGTCTCAAAGAGCTGGAGGAGCCGGTCCCGCGTGGCCTTCGCCCTCGACGGATCGGCCCCCTGCGGATCCGGGACGACCGACTCGAAGTACCGGGCGACGTGCTCGTTCAAGAGCGGCAGGCGGGCGAACTCGCGGGCCTGCTCCTGGAAGCCGTCGAAGTACTTGAGGGAGATCCCGAGCACGCGTCGGGCGTCCTCGACCTGAGCGTCGATGTCGCCGGCGTGACGGATCCGGACCATGCTCCCCTTCGCCTCGCTGATCGCGGCGCGGACGGTGTTGTCGCAGACCGCCCGGATGCCGGTGAAGAAGACCAGGCAGGACGAACCGGCGTAATGGGGGTTGACCAGGAGAAGGTACTTGCCGACGTTGTCCTCCTCCGTGACCCAGAGGTCACCGGGGATCCTGGCCAGCATCCAGACGCGGCGTCCGCCGCTCAGGGATCCGGCCGTCGTGTACACCGCCTTGCCTTCGCCCACGAGATGATCCATGAAGCGGAAGGCCACCCGGTTCTGGATCGGCTGGAAGCGGGTCCCGGCGATGCCGAGAGGCTCCTGTCGATCCGACCGGACGACGGCTTGTGCACGCGGGATCGGGAGTCCGCACGCGGTCGCGGAGACCAGCTCCACGGTCCAGTCGAGCCCGGCCGCCTTCATGGCTTCCTCGGCGGTCGCGGGGTGATCGAGAGCGACTCCCAGCCCGTGCCAGGGACGGGCCCCGTGATAAAACATCGTGTCGACGTTTGCGGTCATGTTCGACTCGCTATGGGGTAAGTAGGTCGCCCCCGTACCGGCGGGGGCGACGAGACCACAGGCAGACTCTTCCTCAGGGGGAGCCGGTAGCTCCTGCGGAAGACCAGGGAGACGACGGAACCGACGAGCTCGATCGCCGGGCCGGAGGCCGTCTCGCCGAGCGTTCTCGTCAAGACGGGGCTCGCGGACGGGGATCGCCGTCGGGGATCTAGAGGGCGTGCTCTCGGAGCGCCCTCTCCACCCTCTGGCGAAGTCGCCGGTCGTAGCGTCGGGACTTCCGCCAGCGATCGAAGGCTCCTTTGGCGAAGCGCCGCGCATCCTGGTCGAGTCCCTGCCGGTGAACGACCTTGGCAAGACTCCCCAGATCGCAGGCGATCGTGCCCTCGCGACGGCGTAGCCGACCGAGGTGCTTCAGGTAGCGGATCGATCGCGAGGGGCGGTTGAGCGGCATCAGCCACTCGGGTTCATCGGGTCTGGCGAAGATCCGGCCGAGGACCCAGACGACCAGGAGGGAGAGGCGCGACGCCCCGTCCCCGATCGCGTCCAGGGTCCACCGGAGGATCGACCTTCCACCGGGCTGCAGCATCAATGTCCCCTCCTGGGGATGACCTCTCTCCGGGCCAGGCTCAGCGCTTGGACTTGGCGGCTCCGCCGCTTCCCTTCGCAGGGGCTTCCGCCGCGGGGGCGGGATCCTCCTCGGGGACCGGTTCGGACTCCTCGTCCTGCGAGCCTTTTCCGATGAACTGGACCTCTTGGGCGACGACCTTCACCTTCGAGCGCTTCGCACCCGATTCGCGTTCCTCCCAGCGCTCCTGCTTGAGGGCGCCGGAGACGTAGACGAGGCGACCTTTCTTCAGGTACTCCGCGCAGAGTTCGGCCGTCCGGTTCCAGGCGGTGATGTCCACGAACGTCACCTCGTTCACGATCTCGCCGCTGTCCTTCCTCTTGAAGCGACGGTTCATGCCGATGGCGAAGTCGCACACCGCGGACCCCTGCGGCGTGTACCGCAGTTCCGGGTCCCGAGCGAGGTGCCCCATCAGGGTCACTCGATTGACGCTGGGCATAATGCCCTCCACGAAATAGCGCGTCCCGCGGGCCACGCGGGATGCTACAAACGTCCCCGTGGCCCGGGGCTAGACCTCAAGACCGGCCTAGAAGGTCACTCGGAAGCTTGCCGGGCTCTTGCCCGGACGGGAGCTACGCGTCCACGTCGTCCTCCCTGGCCTCTACGCAGAGGGGGCAGGGACAGCGGAGGATCTGGCTGAGCGTCAGCTCCTGCACGTGGACCGGCCCCAGGGGGCTGTCCGCCACCGCCTCGCCGCGGTCCATGGCGTGCGCGCGGCAGATCGGGCACTGGTCCCCATCGGGGGTGCCGATCAGGACGTGGAACCTCCTTTTCGGGCCACTGGCGTCGTTCATCATGACGTGCTCGATCCCTCGAGAATGCACCCCGCGGCCATGCGGGGCGCGGATGAAGAATCCCCATGGCCGGGGCTGCAGATGGATGGAGCCACGGAACGAGTTCCTGCGCCTGCCGATCGGCTCCCTCCTCGCCCCGGGCACCACGTCCACGGGGATGAGAAGCATCGACCCGTCAGGCCGGACCCGCTCCGCCGGGTCACGACACGGGCGGGAAGGCCGGATCCCAAGGCCGCTCGCGGAGCGCCCGGGCCACCTCCTCGTCCGACCGGTCCCACCCTTCGCCCCGAAGCAGGACGAAGCCGTGAGGACTCATCGACGTACGGGTGCCGTTGACGCAGCGCCTGGCGCACTGCCAGGAGATCCTGCGGATGGGACTCACTTCGTCGCCGACCCGCGGCACTTCCCTGCCGGCCACGGCAAGCACCTTCCAGTGGTACTCGGAAAGAACTTCGAAATACACCTCGCTGTCCCCTTTGAACAACCGGAACGTCCTCTTCTCCATGACATCCTCCTGCTCCCCTGGGAGCGGCAAACGGTCATGACCGCTCCCCCATCCCGGGAGCGGCCTGGTCCAAACACAGCGACCAAGATCGCTCCCCCGCAGATGGTTGGTGGGCAGGGGACGAGACGTGAGATGAAGAGATGCTCTGGAGCGCACCGGCTCCGAGAGTGGGGGACGTGACTAGGACACCGGCTTGCCTGGCACCGACACCACCGGACTCTGGAGCGCCTGGGGAACGACGTCCCCATCGCCTTGTTGGGTGATCGTCACCCGGGTTTCCGCATCGAACGAGACGTGCGTCAGGCTCGACGTCGCAGCGCGGATCTTCGCCTCGCACCGGCGGACCTCCCGAAGGGCTTCTTCGGTCAGCCTCTCGACCACGACCGCATCGAGGAGGAGGATCTGGCGCGGCGCGAGCTCGACCCCGGCCTTCCGAAGAAGGCTCCTGACGGATCTGCTCGACACCGGCAGGTCCCGGTTCTGATGTCGGACCCGGACCTCTCCCGAGGCCCTGACCAGGAGACTGAACCCCTGGAGGGCGACCTCTCGGAGGTCCCGGCGCTGCAGCAGGCAGCCCAACGTTTGGCGAAGGCTCCGGTCGATCGACTCGATCGACCGGGGATCCTTCCCTTCGGCCCGGGCCTCGATGGCGCGAGCCCTTGCGCCAAGCACCTGCCCGGCGAGGGCGGACACGATCCCTTCCGGATCCATGAAGCGCT